>Ga0209039_10001830_pt1 | contig 19077 bp, 18 predicted proteins | sample BogFormECP12_OM1_FD_188238 | JGI IMG/M metagenome (GOLD analysis project Ga0209039, IMG submission 188238) | Bog forest soil microbial communities from Calvert Island, British Columbia, Canada - ECP12_OM1 (SPAdes) (version 2) | ecosystem: Environmental > Aquatic > Freshwater > Wetlands > Bog ...
GGAGCGGTGCTCGGGCCGGTGAATAAAATTCTGCAGCAGTCGATCGTTGACGCGATGGAGCTGTTCCCAGAACCGGGGCGGCGCTTGGAGTAAGAAGCGCCGCAAGGTCTGCGGATCGGGAAAGTTTGGCAAGCCGGTCAGGTACTGGAACGTGCCGTTGGAACGTAGGAATGACGCGGTTTCGATGCGATCCAGACCCAAGACGATGGGGTAGACCAAAGCCAGGATCATCTGCGGGACCGTATAGCGGTGGTTACGTCTGGGATAGACCAATTGCCGGGCGAGGAAATGTCGAAATTGCAGCACTCGCAGAAATTCGTGGAGGAAATACACTCCACCGAAGTGCGTCAAACCGGCATGATTACAGGAGATTCTGAGATTTCTAGGTGATCTCCGCATTCTGACACTGACTTCACCAAAAGTGAGGTAAGTGTCAGAATATCAAAAGTAAAGTGGCACAGCGATAAACAGGGACTCCAGCGAACTCCTGCGGCCCCGAAATGCGCCGGATTCAGGTCGTAGAGAACTTTGAATCTCATTCGCAGAGATCGATGCAGATGTGTGATGCATATTTGGCGGAATACCTACCCCTGCAATTTGAAGACTCATTGTTGTCCAAATTAGCTGCGCGCTTCTGAGCACCACCGGGAAGAAGAAGGCTGAGTGTCTCTGATAAGTTGAGTTTGCGAAAACCAACGAGTCAGAGCAGGACTCAGCCTTGAACAGGGTATGCAGCATTTTCTCGCAGACTTTGCAGCTCATTACGAACCGGCTTTGATACCGCAGTCCGGAAACACAAGGCAGAACGGCATGCACGCGGATTCAGCAATTGGGGACAGTTCGTCGCCATGCTGTTCTGCCAACTGGGAGGGGTCAAGTCGCTGCGCGAGATTTGCGGCGGATTGGCGGCCAGCGAGGGAAAGTTGCGTCATTTAGGGTTGCCTCAGGCCCCTGGGCGCTCCACATTGGCCCGCCGTACCTCAAGCCCTTCGTCATTTCACTGACTCGATCACCCGGTCGATGGAATCGCCGAACTGAGACTCGGACAGGTCCTGTTCAACACGCCTGAGGGCAGCCGCCCTAATCCGGGACCACAGCTCTTCATCCTTGTACAATCGGCAGCAAGCGTCAGCAAATTGCGTTGGGCCAACTGCAATAACGCACTCGCTCTCGTTCTGCCATCCGAGCTGTTCTCCGATCAATTGCGAGACAACGAGAGGCACACCATGTGCGGCCGCTTCATGAGCTTTGAAAGGTATGCCGGCCGCATATCGGGTTGGGACGACGAAGACGCGCGCTTCATTGTACAGCGGAAACAAGTCATCCTGAGGACCTACGACATGTATTCCCCGGCCAACAAGCTCCTCCCGGATGCCATCGGTGCCGTACCCCGCTATCAGCAGTTCAGTTCCGGTAGACGCCTGCACAATCGGCCACACCTCGTTGCAGAAATATCGCATGGAGTCGGCATTTGGGTTGTCGCGGCCATGCATCGCGCCGACGAACAGGAACCTCTTGCGCCCTTGGAAGTCTGTAGGAGTCGGCGACAGCCCCAATTGATGACCAACAATATGCACGTTGGGCAAGCCACAACCAGCTATGGTTGCTGAGTCGCGAGGGGAAACACATACCACAGCATCTGCAGCTCTGGCCAAATCCAGTTCTCTACTCAGCCAGGCGTCCATAACTGCACCGGAGGTTTCCCATCCCAGCACAGCGGCTTTCATCTTATCTCGGCCGGCGAAAATCGCTTCCGCATCGTATACAAGCCGACATCCTGCCCTTATCTCCCCCGTAACCCACCACTGAAGCACGCGCTCCATATTGTGGGGTCGACTTACCCACATAATGTCGGCATCCTGCACGTACTCTCGACAAACCTGAACTGGGTCGCCGCTGGCGTCGACACATTCGACATCACGGGCTATATCCGTATGGCCGCCGCCATCCAGAGAATACGAGAGGCCCACGCACACCACTTGATGTCCCCGCCCGGCCAAGTGGTTGACGATGTCGTTACTCCTAGGGAAGCCGGAACCCAGATTCCGGTGCGGGACTCTGTCGTCCATGTAAACGATCCGGAGGGCCTTTGATGAAGTCGCGATCCGCGCTCGATGTACGTTCTCGGCTCCTGGAGCTGAATGCAAGCTCAACACGTTCCGCCACTTCTCCCGGAACTTCAGTTGATTCTCTGCCATTCGCGGCTTTGCGGCCTCGTTATCACCTGAAGACGCCGATTCGTAGTGCCGAATGACAGCCAATGGCTCGTAAAGGACACGCCGACCACTGGCCCAGACCGCTGTACAGTAATCCGTGTCCTCGTAATAAGCCGGCCAGAATTCGGCGCTGAAACCGCCCAACCTCTGAAAAAGCTGCGCTGGAGTAAACAGAAGGGCAGCCGAGCAATAGTCCACTGGCCTGCGAAATTCATACCGTGGCAATCGTGGATCGTCACCTCGACCGTATCCTAAGGCAGAACCGTCGTTCCATATGATGCTGCCAGCCTCCTGCAGCCGCCCGTCGGCGAAGAGGATCTTGCCGCCAACCGCACCTACCGTTAGATCATCTCGCAGGTCTCTTACGGCAGCACTCAGACAACCCGGCTCCAACAATGCATCATTGTTGAGAAAACACAAATATTCCCCTTGCGCTATAGCTGCGCCCTGCATGCAAGCCGGTCCAAACCCTGCATTCCGTTCGTTGCGAATGACTGTCGCCCCGTCAAGGCGGTCAATCAACCGTTGGGTTTCATCGGTTGAATTGTTGTCCACAACGACGACTTCGAATTCCATGTCCGAATTTGCCAGTATGGATTCGAAACACAGCAAAGACAGGTGAGATTTATTGAACAAAACTAGAATGATGGAGACGCCCGGCCGACTGTGAGCCACTGGGGGAAACACTATACGTCTCTCCGATCGCAACAGATCGGCGAGTCGGCTCTTCCCATATCTGTCCCATTCGTCTTTCCCCGCTGTCACATTGAACGATCGGACCGACTCATCCGCCGAGCTGGCACTGATTTCCGCCCGACTGACTCTTTCGGATGGTCCGCTGCGAACACCGCGCACCGTCTTAATGAAAGTTCTTAACGGTTGCGTCACTTTCCAGGAACGCGAAGTGACCAGCTTTTCAAACTGCCCTTCCACATAGTCCAGTCGCACACGTGCCTCCGCGAGTCGGGCTGCGGATTCGGACTGGACATCCACCACATCTTTTCTGGCCCGTTGCAGTGCGTCACTTAGTTCGTGAGTTCCCGTCCTCAATGCCGAGAGGTTGACGTATGCTTCTTGCAACTGGGAAAGCATTCCCCGACGCTCCGTCTCAGACTGGTGCTGCATTCGTGCTATTTCTTCCGCAGACTGGTGCTGCATTCGTGTTACTTCTTCCTGATATGACCTCGTGCGGTCGCTAAGATAGTCGACTTCGTCCTGAATGCGTCGGAGCCCACTCGAAGATATTTCCACCGACAACGGCGGGCACTGTTTCCCTGTTAACAGAGATTGGAAGTCTGCCTCTTCGCTCGCCCAGTCTTGGACCTCTTCCTTCGTGACGATCAGCCCAACCTTGGCGCAAAGCTCCTGGACCGTTTCGCCCAGGGATCGCGACCAACTTCCACTAGGCACGCCGGCCAAAAGGCAATACATGACTCCCCTAGTAACAACCCAGCCCAAGGCGACTGACCCGTCTGCAGTCCACTCGTTGTCGATTAGGTGCAGCGTTCCGTTTGCTTCGATGAGGTTGAATGGAGTGCAGTCGATGAATCGGGATGGCAAAACGAGATCGGCGAGTCGATTGCTCGGGTCTGAGACGCTCGCGCTGCCAAGAAGTGACGCAAAACCAAGCAGATATTCAAACCAAGGCATGAACACTTCAGCCAAGGGCGACGGTATAGTTCCGGACCCGGCTCGGGCTCTCAAGATCGACCACAGCAGTTGCCTTCCAGAAATATACCGGCTCTCTCCTGTGACATTTGTCAGGGTCAACCCTGATCTCAGAATAGCTACGCGCTGCAAGTTGGGAAACATTGCCTCTTTCGAGACTCGCATGTCTCCGCCGATGCGTCGAATGGTAGTTACGGTGGCAAACTCTGGAATTCGATCTGCCGAAAATGCCATGGCCAGCATTGGCTCTTCATCCTGGACGACAGACTTGGACCCGGCCACAACCAGAAATGAATTACTCAGTTCTGCAAGCAATCCGTTGCGTGCCACTTGGTCAAGCACCAACGCATCGTCAAAGTTACGAAACCTCAGGCCCGTATAATCCCTGGCATGGGCTCTCGCTAACAGGTCACCTACGCGGAGGTCCGGACTTGCGACCCCAGACTCCGTCAAGATTACAGACGGCAACTTATAATCAGGGAAAGGATAGTAGAAGTCCTGAATCGGTAGGCTGGCGCTTTCCAACAGATCAATCAGTTCTTTGCGACCTAGGGTTACAGGTTGGCCGGGACCGTAGAGACCCTCGATTCCCAGATAGGGTGTTCCGAGATGGTCCTCTGAGCAGCCGTTCCAGTATTTCAGCCCCAATTTGTTTTCTATGGCAACAACCAATTTACCGCTGGTCGCCAGATACTGGGACGCACGCTCAAGATATTCGATAAGAGGCTGCTCCGACCGAACATAGACCGGCGCATACTCAAGCACACCGACCATCAAGACCCAGTCAAACGAACCGGCAATCTCAGAGTCCGAGAGATTGTCAGCGTACACCTTCACATTCTGCAGATCACTGCATCTCGCCGCAGCAATCCGAGCTCGCACCAGGCTTCCTTCCAGCGCGACGGTGATGGCCCCGATCTCTCCCAGATACCGCGTCAGCGCGCCACAGCCGCACCCAATCTCAAGTACCCGCTCTCCCTCCTTGATATTGAGGGGTCGCAGTAGGCAATGGCGCCACCGGCTCAGGTGGTACTCCGATGGCCAATCTCGGATTTGGCGGGCCAGCTCTACGGAGTAGGTGCCACGGTCAGATGCGGCGCGAATTATGGAACCCAGCCTATACTCCGCATCTCGTCCGTCGCTATACGAGATCGTCTTTCCATTTTCCCGCCGAAACAAGCCATATTCTTCATCCCACGTATAGTTCATTCTCCTACCTGCGTTCTCCGCTATAAAGCCCTGCCTTCAGGCTGGGATCTATGCTGTTTTGCCCGTGACGGGCGAATGTCGTTTTCAGCCTGCGCATGTGCACTAGGCCCATGGACGCTCGGCCGCACTGCGTGCCCCTGCAGGCTAATCCATCGCGGAAGGCACGGACTTTGTATCGAGGATTTGAACCTGGCGGCTCTCCGAAAACCAAGCTCAGCGGCGGGGGATGCACGGACAGACTCAACGCACACGGAGCCAATGGGCGACCTCCGCCCTGGGAGGCGATCGGTGTTGAACTCTGGCGGCATCAACTGACCCGTCCGACGATGGGTGACCAGGATCCATAGGGAACTCGAGAGGCACCCGAGCATTGTCATCCAGCTGAGGGCTACTAATCGAACCTAAGCACAGGGGCCTTTATCTAAAGTATGATTGTGTCATCGCATGGTGCTACTTTCACAGTACGACAGAGGGGGACCGCTCGCATAACCTCGGTGGCAACACGATTCACGGTTGCGGACCAGCTGGCAGCCCATCCATCGGAAACCAACCGCCATCCGTAGCTATCGGCATGATAGCCTATCGCCACCGCATCGGACGATGACATGCTGATAATGCCGCTCCGCTCGAACCGGTAGCGCCATGGGGCTGCGCACCGTGGGGCAGGCTAAGTCGGAGGTTGACTGCATGCAGCGCTGGTGAGTCGGGCGAAGGAGAGAGGCATCGGCGTGCCTCTCGTATGGACCACATCGACTATGGACTGGGGGCATTCCGTCGCAGTTTATTCGCAACCATTCCTGCCGGCGAAAAACGCGACTTCGCCACCGTTTACCAGGACCTGCGCAGGCCGGGACGCTGGCAGCCTATGAGGTTCACCAACGCTTCTATGAAATCGGGTCATCTGAGGGGCTGCGTGAAACATCCGAGTTCCTTGGCACCAAGGAACGAGGCAGTAGGGATTGAGTTAGACTTGCTCTGATGGCCCGTCGCCTGCGCCTGACGTCTGCGAGGTCGTGCGAACCTCTGGTTATGTTATTCTGGCCAGTTGACTACCCCGATGTGGAACGTACCTGATACTCCAATCAGCTTCTCTGCCCTGTTTCTTGCTGAAGTGGAAGAGGTTGCGCGTCGCTTGGATGCCGCGACTATCGAAAAGATGGCCTCCCTTTTGGCCGGCGTTCGTGAACGCTCAGGCCGCCTGTTCATACTTGGCGTCGGTGGCAGCGCTGGCAATGCCTCGCACGCCGTCAACGATTTCCGCAAACTGGCGGGAATCGAGGCGTATGCGCCAACCGACAACGTTTCCGAACTCACGGCGCGAGTAAACGACGAAGGCTGGCCGACTGTGTTTGAGGCCTGGTTGCGAGTCAGCCGTCTTCAGCCGCGCGACGCGATTCTGGTGTTTTCGGTGGGCGGAGGCAGCGTCGAGCAGAATGTGAGCCCGAACCTCGTTGCAGCACTCGATTACGCGAAGTCGGTGGGGGCTAGCGTTCTGGGAATTGTCGGACGGGACGGCGGCTATACGGCAAGTGTCGCGGATGTTTGCGTGATAATTCCGCCAGTCCATCCGGACCGGATTACGCCGCACTCGGAGGCCTTTCAGGCAATCGTGTGGCACCTGCTGGTGTCGCACCCATTGCTCCAGCAAAGGGCGACGAAGTGGGAATCGATAGCGCCCGGCAAATGAAGCGCGCCGTGTTCCTGGATCGCGATGGCGTGATCAATGAGGCGGTGGTGAAGGACGGCAAGCCCTACCCGACGGCGGATGCCGCTTCGCTGCGGATTCCCGAGGGTACGGCCGAGGCCTTGGCGCGGTTGAAGCGGCGTGGCTACCTGTTGCTGGTAGTGACTAACCAGCCTGATGTTGCGCGCGGCAAGCAGTCACGAGAGGCTGTCGAGGAGATAAATCGGCATTTAGGTGCCGCACTCGCACTCGACGATGTACTGACCTGCTACCATGACGATGGCGACGATTGCGAGTGCCGCAAGCCAAAACCAGGTTTGATTTTGCGGGCGGCACAGCGTTACGGAATCGATGTGCACCGTAGTTATTTGATCGGCGACCGATGGCGCGACATTGATGCTGGAGCAAACGCCGGCTGCAAAACCATCCTGATCGACCTCGGGTATAGAGAACGGCTGCCAGCCTCACCTCCGGACTACCGGGTGGCGTCGCTTCCTGAGGCGGTTGATTGGATCCTAAAGAGCGACGCGGAGAACGGGTGAGAAGCATCGCAGAATTGAAAATCAAGCTGTTCGCCGATGGCGCCGATAAGGCGCAAATCTTGCAAGCGAAGGCTAACCCCTTAATCAAGGGCTTCACGACGAATCCCACCCTGATGCGGGCCGCCGGAGTGACGGACTACGAGGCGTTTGCGCACGAAATCCTGGCGGTGGTAACTGACAAGCCCATTTCCTTTGAAGTGTTTGCTGACGAGTTCGCGGAGATGGAGCGACAGGCGCACAGGATCGCGGGCTGGGCAGAAAACGTGTACGTGAAGATCCCGATCACGAATACAAGGCGCGAATCGTCGGCGGACCTGATTCGCCGGCTAGCCCATTCCGGCGTTAAGTTGAATGTCACCGCCATTCTTAGCCTGAAACAGGTGTGCGACGCTGCTGCGGCCCTGGCGGGTGGAGCGCCGTCGGTGGTGTCGGTGTTTGCGGGACGGATCGCCGACACCGGAATCGATCCCGTGCCGCTCATGGCCGAGGCGATGAAACTGGTCTCGCCGCATCCCGGAATGGAATTGCTATGGGCCAGTCCGCGCGAGTTGCTGAACATTTTCCAGGCGAACGATGTCGGATGCCACATCATTACGGCGACCGATAGCGTACTGAGCAAATTGAAAGTCGTTGGGAGAGATCTCGACGACTACTCGCTGGAAACGGTACAGATGTTCTATAACGATGCGACTCATTCGGGGTACCGGTTTTAGAGCTCATGTGTGACGAGTGGAGCCGCTGAAAATGCTGCCAGAGCTTTGCGAGCGCAGCGGGATTCGAACTGTGAACTACGAGGCATTGGCAGGCAGACAGCAGAGAGAGGGTAAAGTGAGCGGAGTCATTTGTCCGATCTGCCTAAAGGCGCCCGCTCGGCAGACGTTCACGAAAGATTCCTACCCCGTATACCGCTGCGGCGGCTGCGCGTGCGAATTTCTTGAACCACAGCCCAACGATCGAGTCTTAGCGGAAATCTACGACGCCGAATATTTCCTCGGCGATCACGATGAAGCGTCTGACCAGCGAGTCGCCGCGCTGAAGAGCGCGACCTCAGCGCTGTACCTCGACCGTCTGGCTCCAACTGGGGCGGGGAATCAAGCACGTCTACTCGAGATCGGTTGTGGCACCGGCGACTTACTGTTGCAGGCGCAATCGCGGCGGTTTGAAGTGAATGGAGTCGAGTACTCGGCAGTGGCCGCCGCCACCGCGAACCGGCGGCTCGGAGCGGACGTCGTCGAGGCTGGGACGATCGAGAATTCGTCGCTACCTGCCGGGCACTTCGATATCATCGCGGCGTGCGATGTCATCGAGCACACCCGCCATCCCAGGTTTCTCCTTAAGAGGGCGCATGAGCTCCTCCGGCCGGGGGGCATGATTTTTCTAGTCACACCCTCGCTTGATAGCTGGTCGCGCACGCTGTTGGGCAAACGCTGGATGGAATACAAGGTGGAACACCTTTTCTATTTTGGACGAAAATCGCTTGAGCGGCTGTTAAGGGATGCCGGGTTCGAGCGCCCGGCGTTCGCCGGCAATCGCAAGGTGCTTTCGCTGGACTACATGCACCGCCACTTCGAAAGGTTTCCCGTGACCGCGTTGACACCATTTTTCCGCTTGGTTCGCCGCTGCGCGCCTGAACGACTTGCCCAGCGGCACTGGGTTCTGCCTGCCAGCGGAGTCTTCGTGACGGCGCGCAAGCCGCAGTGCATAAGGTCAGATCAAGCGAGACGGCGCGGTAATGACGAGAGGTGATCACACACTGGCAAGGCGCGCAATTCTTGGCGGCCAGTGCCTACGGTCAGCGGTGCCGATCAAAAACATCGCGAAACTCAATGCGCCAGCGAGGCTGGCCGACGCACGGGACGTTAACGCATGATAGCGAAAGTTGCAAAGTCTGCAAAAGCGAAAGGTGCGACTGGCCGCATGCAGCGGGAATGCCCCATTTGTGGCTGCGCCGAACTGGACTACGAGTTCATCGTCGACAACTGCCCGCTGTGTTGCTGTCGCGACTGTTCGCTGACGTTTCTGAATCCCCAACCGGACCCACAGGAACTGTCTGGGGCCACGCCGCTCGAGGCCGGCGACGGTGTCTACGAAATCCACGCTGCAAATGGCGCGACACGCCTGGACCAGTTCGTTGCTTATGCGGGGATCTCGTCCGGCAGGCTGCTACTCGTGGGCGCCGGAGAGCCACTCCGGGCCGAGGCGGTGCGTCGCGGCTTTGACGTGATGACCCTCTCGCCCGAGGAACTTGCGGAGTACGAAGTGATCGGCGCCGCTGGCTCGTTTGTCGGCTGCATCCTGAATTGTGCGCTGGAACAGACTAGCGATCCGCTCGCCTGCCTGGCTATCGTCCGGTCGGTGCTGTCACCTGATGCATGCCTGATGGTGATCGCGCCTACGCTAGACAGCCGCACCGCGCGTGTATTCCGTTCCACCTGGTGGGAGTTCAAGCGGCATAACCGCTACTATTTCACCTCCGATACGATGCAGAGTCTGCTGATCAAAGCCGGCTTCGGAGATCCCATCATCATGCCCGACGACTCCGTCGTATCACTGCAGTACATGCGACGGAAACTAGCCACCGAGGCCCCCGCTTGGCGATACCGATTGCTGCGGCTGTTGACCGCCGCCAGCCCGGGCTTCGTGCGGAACCGGACGTTTCGGTTCCTGCACAGCCGATTGATTTTCATGGTTCGGCCGAAGCAGGTCGCACCTGTTCCGCGGCTCTCCGTCATCCTTCCGCTCTACAACGAGCATTCCACGTTTCCCGAGCTGATGGAGATGTTGGTCGAGAAGCGGATTCCCAACATGGAGATCGAGATCATTCTTGTAGAAAGCAATTCCAGCGATGGGAGCCGCGAACTGGCGCTCGCGTACCGCGACCATCCGCGCGTGCGGCTGATTCTGGAAGACCGGCCAAGCGGCAAGGGACACGCGGTGAGAAACGGGCTTCAGGCCGCAACCGGAGATGTCGTCCTGTTCCAGGATGCCGATCTGGAATACGACCTCGACGATTATGAGGGTCTGATTGAGCCAATCCTGGGATACCGCCAGAATTTCGTAATCGGCTCGCGGCACACGGTGAACACGCGGCTCTGGAAGATACGCAATTTCGGTGACGCCGGGGGCCTGGCTGCGTTGTTCAATTTTGGGCACCTGATATTTCTGATACTGTTCAACCTCGTCTGTCGGCAACGGCTGAGCGATCCCTTCAGCATGTTCAAAGTGTTCCGGCGCGAGTGTCTATACGGTCTCCAGTTCGAGTGCAACCGGTTCGACTTCGATTGGGAGATCGTGATCAAGCTGCTGCGCAAGGGCTACCGCCCGCTGGAGCTGCCAGTGAACTACCGTTCACGTTCGTTCTCGGAAGGGAAGAAAGTCACCATTTTTCGCGATCCGTTGACCTGGCTGCGGGCGCTGGTGAAGTATCGCAACTCGCGCCTTTACGATCTCAGCGTGCCTAAGGATGGGGCGCACTGATGATCGCTCACGGCCTCGCGGAGACGCTCCGCAAATACTCGGAGGTATCCTCCAGGCCGCGTACCGAGCCGATCTCGTAGAAACGCTCCGGGACGTCGAAAGCGGCCAGGTCCCCGGCGGTCAGGAGACTCTGGTATACGGCCGCCAGGTCGCAGGGGACGCCGTCGGGCAACCCGGCGAAAACGTTTGCTCGGAACGCACCCAGGCCGTAGTCGATGTGCCTCATCGACGACGTCGTGCTCTTCTTGTCATAGCGAACGATTTGTCCGTCGCGGTACTCGACATTGCTGGCGTCGAACTTGCCATCATTGCGAAACACCGTCATAAGTCCGCGCTTGCCGCTGTGCAGGAACGCGGCACCCACGGAAGAATAATCGCAAGGCAGATAGGAGTCGCCGTACAAAACAAAGAAATTCTCGCCCAACAGCGGAATAGCGTGGCGAACGGCGCCCGCAGTACCGAGCAACACCGGTCCGTCGAACAGGACTTCGGCGCGCAGCCCAAACCGCGTGCCGTCACCGACAAAGTCCCGGATCATCTCACCGCGATAACCCACGCAGAGCACGACACGCTGGATGCCGCGTGAGGATAATAGGCGCAATTGGTGCGCGAGAAACGGCTCGCCGTTCAGCTCGATCAAAGCTTTGGGTATCGTCTCGGTCAGCGGCCGCAGACGTGTGGCCAGGCCCCCGGAAAGAATGGCGACTGGCAATGGAAGGCCGCCGTTCACGACTGGGTTACTACGGTAGTGCCCTGGAAGTCGAAGCGGAACCGGACCTCTCGTAGGCCTGCAGCCAGCATGGCGCGCCGCAGCCGTGTCTTGTCTTCGGTGTAAAACATAAGGAACCCGCCACCGCCAGCGCCGATCAGCTTACCGCCCAGCGCGCCATTGGCCCGTGCCAGTTCGTAATATTCGTCAATGGATCTGTTGCTCATTGCTCCCGAACGCCTCTTCTTGTGCTCCCAGTGCACGTGCATAATTTCGGCGAACTGCCGCAGGTTCCCGGTCTCCAGCGCGGATCGGCTCTGGTACCCCAATTCCTTGACGAAATGGAGATTGTCGATCATCGACTGATCCATGGAGCGTGTACGTTGGTCCTGGTCCGCCAAGATCTGCGAAGCGGACCGTGTATAGCCAGTGAAAAACAACAGCAGATTGTCTTCCAGGTTGGCGAGCGCTTCGCCGCTCATCCGCAGCAGGCTCACGTGCACGCGGTCGTCGGGCAGGAACTCAAAGCAGGTGATGCCGCCGAAAGCTGCGATGTACTGGTCCTGCTTTCCTACCGGCTCCTGAGCAAGGTCGATTTCGATGTGGCAGGCCTGCTCGGCAAGTTCCTGCGTTGGCACAATCGTCTTCTTATGCGTGTGCAGTGCGTGCAGTAGCGCTGTGGTGAAAGAACCGGATGAACCCAAGCCCGTACCCGCGGGAATGTCAGACATGCTGGCGATTTCCAGGCCTTCGGCGGGAACGCCAGTCAGGAGCAGCGATTCCCGGATCAGCGGATGACGTATCTCCTCCGTTCTCCGTACGCGCTCGGTCTGGGAATACTTGATGATCGCTTCCTCGAAGAAGGTATCATGCAAGGTGATGTAGACGTATTTATCGATTGCTGCCGAGATCACGAATCCGCCGTGTTGGCGGTAGTACGACGGCAAGTCAGTGCCGCCTCCTCCCAATGAGATACGCGATGGACTTCTCGTAATGATCATGCTCGCCTTCCCTTGCGGACCTGCTCGGCAATGCGAAGGGACGCTTGGGCATCTGCGATGCCCGGTGACGGCGCACGCTGGAGCCGGATGTCTTCCGAGAAGTCCGCCATCTCCGCCTCCCAAGAATCGTCGGCGGCCGGATATTCGTAAATCGTGGTTTCCGGAGGACCCATTTCCGGCAGCATCTGATAGTGCGCCAGCCGCTCCATTCCGTAGCTACCCCCCAAACCCGCGATCTCGAGCTTGCCGCAGCGTCCGGAGTATTCGAACGAGAACAAGTTTTTCCACTCGGTCCAACTCGCGTGCAGGAAGGCGACGCCGCCCCCTGCCGTTTGCAGCAGAAAAAAGGCATTGTCTTCCACGGGCATATTCCAGTAAAAAGTCGGCGCGACGCCCTGGACATCGACGAATTCACCCAGAAACCATCGAGCAAGGTCGATGAGGTGGACACCCTGGTCGATTGCCTCGCCCCCGCCCGAAATGTCCGGAACTGCGCGCCACTCTTTTTCATAGCCCGGCCGGCCGCCGTGGCCGTAGCGGGCGCGAACGAACATTGGTTCGCCGAGCGCGCCCGAGTCGAGAATCGCGCGGGCCTTGCGGAACGCCCGATGATAACGGTGATTGAACCCCACCCTCACCAGCACGCCGGTTGACCGGGCCGCTTCGGCGACCGGGTCGAGCTCAGTCGCGCAGCGCGCACCTGGCTTTTCCAGCAACACGTGTTTGCCGGCGCTCGCTGCGCGGGCAGCCAGCGGCGCCAGCGCGTCGTGGGTGGTGGCAACAATAACAAGGTCGACCCCGGGGCTGGCAGCGGCCGCCTCCGCCTCAGTCGTGACTTGCGCTCCAGGATACAAGCGGGCCAGATTCTTGGCCCGTTCTCGCACCTGATCGCAGCACAGAGCCAGTGACCAGCCCTGCGGTAGTACACGCGCACGCTTCTGGCCGATCAGGCCGCAGCCGATAATCGCAACGCGCATCGTCAACCCCAGGGCAACCCCCGTTCGCCGGGTACGATACGCCGGAGGGTATAGACGTCCGTCTCCTGGAGATCCTGGCGATGCGCGGCGAAGTCCGTCCACGGATCCCAGACGGCGCTGATGAGCTTGCCGGTGATGCCGTCGCTCTCGGAGCTGGCGAGATACGCACATAGGTCGGCGCCGCGCTCTAGGGGACTGCCGCCGGACTCCTTCTGCCGCAGCGCGGCTTCATACTCAGAGCGGCCTACCTTGTCAGGTCCTGCGGCGAGCACCTCGTCCAACAAGCGGGTGTTGAGCGCGCCGGGCGCGATGCTGTTGACGTCGATGCCGGCCTCGCGCAGCTCCTCGGCTAAATTCTCTCCGAACCGAACCACTGCCGCTTTGGAGGCGGCATAAGCGCTCAGGAACGGTCGAGGTTTGGTTGCGCCTCCGCCGGAAACAAGGAGGATCTTCCCGCGCGTCGACTGCCGAAGCGAAGGGAGGAACGCTCTGCAGCAGAGCACGGTTCCAAGGAGGTTGATGGAAATCGTCTGCGACCAGGCCTGCCAAGATAAATCGTCGATTGCGCCTTTGGGTCCCAAGACACCCGCGTTCGAAACCACGATATCGAGTTTCTCAAACTGCTTTTCAACGATCTTTGCAAGACGGCTGACGTCGGCTTCCGAACTCACGTCGGCACGCTCTGCCAAGACCTGCGCGCCGGGGACGGCGGCGGCCCGCAGCCGTTCGGTGGCGCCCTCAAGGTCAGCCGCTGTCCGAGCGCACAATAGAACGCTGGCGCCTTCCTGGACGAAGCGGCGTGCAACGGCGTAGCCCAAGCCCTGGCTGGCTCCGGTGACGACCGCGAACTTGCCAGCGAGCTTCATGCCCTTTCTCCTGGGCCTGCCTGCCGCTTGAGGAGATCGTCGCAACCGACCGCGAAACAGCGGAGTCGGAGGTCGGCACTGCCCATGATGTTCTGTTTGAGCTGCTCGGTGATCGCCGGCTCGGCGAAACCAAAGACGACATCGTGACTGCACCGGGCAAGACAGGCAGCGGGGACCATTCCTATGTGCCACAGCCCGGCGACGGCGACCGTCACGCAGCCCCCTCTGAGATTGCCGGATTCTGCTCCAGATATTCCACCGTGCGGATGACCGCCTGCTGAATGTTGAGCTGTGGCCGCCAGCAGAGCGAGCGGATGGCAGTGCAGTCCAGAAATATGAACGGGTTGTCTCCCACCCAGCCGCGATCGCCCCCGTGGTAGCGCAGTTCAGGCGCGAGCCCCAGGTGCGCGCAGATCCAGCGAATCGAGTCGTTGACCTGGCAGTACTCGTCCACGCCGAGGTTAAAGATGTTCACCTTTTCTCGCACGGATTCGATAGCCAGCAGCATGGCGTCGAGGCAGTCTTGAACGTACAGATAAGACTTTCGTTGAGTGCCGTTTCCGAGAACCTCCAGGTACTCAGGATGGGCCCGCAACTGTCTATAAAAATCGACCACGTGACCGTGGGTATACCGCTCGCCCAGGATTGAAACGAAGCGGAAGATATAGGCTTGCATACCGAATCCCTCGCAAAACGCCTCGATAAAGCATTCAGCCGCGAGCTTCGAGGCGCCATAGAGCGAGGTCTGGATCGGCAGTTGAGCGCTTTCCGGTGTCGGAATGCAGGATGCCTCGCCGTAGACGGAGCCGGTCGAGGAGAACGCGATACGGCGCACACCGTTTACACGCATTGCTTCGAGCACATTCATGGTGCTGATCGTGTTCTGTTCCAGGTCCTTCCGCGGATGATCGGTTCCGAACCGGACGTCGGCGTTGGCTGCAAGGTGGAAGGCGAACTCGCAACCAGCCATGGCGCCGGTCAGCCTCTTGGCCTCGAGCAGGTCGCCGGCAATGAGCCTGAACCGGTCGGAGCGTAGTGCGCTTTCGAGGAAAGCAGTCCGTCCACTTGAAAAATTGTCGTAGCCAACGACTCGATGGTTGGCGGCAAGCAACCGGTCAGTCAGATTGCTACCGATAAATCCGGCGCAACCCGACACAAAGAAGCGCAATAACCCTCCCTCTCCGCCAAGAGCGGCACGTACGCATTTTGGGGGCCGCGATTGTCCCTCCCGTAGTATAGCCGATGGCACTGAGTTGAGTGAGAATTGCCGCTGTGGAAGAATATGGAAGGGGACTGCTCCTGTACGGAAATCAAGGCTGTCCTGCAACGGGGTGACTACGCTCCCGGGTTTGGCCTATGGACGGATGGGACGGATGGCTATCGCAAAACCATTCCAGACTAATGTTCTGATGAACTTGGCCGAAAGGCGCAAAATGGCAAAGTATGATCTGGGCAACTTCAATCCACAGCCATGCGGGGTTTTCTTATTATGATGGAGATGCCTGGCTGTCGGATTTGCTCAGGATCGTCAGTCGAACGGATCGGCACAAAGCGCGGTCATTTTGCCCAGCGTGACTTCGAGTTACACCGCTGCCCCACTTGCGGTTACGCGTTTGTGCCGGACCCTTGGCTCGATCATGAGGCCATATATTCTGAAGACTACTATCGCGGTCGTGGTGCGGATCCCTGGGTGGACTATATCTCGGAATCGAAGCATCCCTCAACGGCCGTGCGCAAGTATGAATGGCGCGGGGTACTTACGCTAGTCGAATCCTTACTTCCGCTGTCCCGGGAAACAACCTGGCTCGATTTCGGCGCGGGGCTGGGGGGCCTAGTCCGCTATGTTCGGGAACGCCGGGACGTCCGCATGTTCGGATATGAGCCGGGCTCTGCGGTGCGACCATTCTCGGGACCGGTCCCGTATTTCTCCTCGAGCGAGCTAGACAGCGGGGCGCATTTATTCGATATTGTGACGGCTATTGAAGTTTTGGAGCATACAGCCGAACCACTCAAGGAATTAAGCCGCATCCGATCCCTTCTTAAGCCAGGCGGCCTTTTCTTTTATACGACTGGAAATGCCGCAGCTCATCGCGACGCACTTCTTTCGTGGCGCTATTTTGTGCCGGAGATTCACATCAGCCTGTATGAGCCGCGGACACTGGCACTGGCTCTGGAACGTACTGGCTTTCGCCCAGAATTTCGGGGCTTTTTGCCGGGCTTTACCGATATCATCCGATTCAAGGTGTTGAAGAACTCGCGGATCCGGCATATCGCGTGGTGGGAGAAAGCGGTACCGTGGCCAGCGGTGGCGCGATTCATTGACAAACGCCTCGGAATCACCGCGCATCCGATCGCCTGGGCAGTATGATCCAGCAGCTTGTGGTCTTAACAAACTCGGCTACCCGGGAGCCTCCTCTATCTTTTTTAGTATTTGTTTAGCGTATAGCGACTCAGGTTGGCTCACGGTTGCGGCCAATGGGCAGGAAGGGTCAAGTCCAAGACTTGGGGTTTGGGCGAATGCAGCAGTTTTTCCAGGAACACGGTTGTCGGCCGTAGTTGCTGACGGCAAGTCTGCAGAATGCTCACCAACACGCTCTGAGTGCGGGCACCCTGCTCGGTGCGATTGCCACCCCAGACCTTTCGCGTGACCACCATCGGACGAATGGCTTGCTCAGCGCGGTAATTCGTCGCCTCCAGCTCCGGACAGTACAGGAAGGTGAACATCGCTTCCCGCTCCCGCCGCAAATGGTTGGCCAGACGTTGATTCTGGGGCGAACGATAACTACGTTCCAACTCCCGGTCCAGGCGCGCTTCCAACTTGCCGCGGGCGATCGCTAACCCTGGCTCACTGATCTCGTTTTGATCCCGGCGATCCCGCAGTCGCAAACTATGTTGCAGAATTCCTTTCACGGTGCGCGGAAATGCCGCTGCCCAGGCCGGGCCACTGCCATCATTTCGCGACAACGCCGCAGCAGGTGGGTCACGCAAGTTTGGTGAATGGCCTGGGAAAAGCCCCGGTAGACGGTCCATCCATCCCGCACCAGAAACCCGTCGAACTCAGCCCCCAGCACCGCCACCGCCTGCTCGTACCCGCGACCCGGTTGAATCGAATACACCGTAACTGCGGCACTGCTGAAGGCCCACATCCACCAGAGCTGGCCGCCCACCTTCCAGCCGGTTTCGTCCGGCGTCACGCTGGGCGAGCCGCGAATCTGCTCTACCAGCTTTTCGTAAGTCGGTTCCGCCTTCTTGGCCACCCGCGCGAAGGCTTGTGCCAGCCCGCCTCGACTCACTCGCAACCCGAAGGCACTCTCCAGCACCGCTGCTGTTTTGCCATACGACAACCCCAACGCCTTATTCAGCGCGGTGGCCAACGCCACCGCCCGCGCCCCCAGTTGTGACGCGGCGCTACCCACCGCAGCAGAGCTCTGGCGCGGATGGCGGCCCTGCACTCGCTGTCCGCAGCGCCGACATCGGCCCACGTGGATGCGAAACCGTATCCGCTCCACTCGCGGTTTAGGGATTTCGGTCTGATACTGATTCTCCATCCCCGTCTCCACCAGGGGCCCATCGCAGTGCGGGCAGCAGCCCGGCAGTTCTGCTTCCAGGGTCTCGTCGATAACTTTCGGAATGGGGCGCCGACAGCGACGACCGTACTTCGCGCCAGCTTTACGCCCCGGCTTGGCGGGATGGGCTTTCGGCGCTCGCCGCGAGAACGGTGCGGCCTGACGTTTCCCGGCACGCTGGGCCTCTTCCAGTGCCCGCATCAACTCTTCCACCCGGCGCTCAAGCCGTTCGTTGGCAGCCTGTAACTCCGCCACCTGTTGCCGCAGTCGAGCGTTCTCCTGTACCAGCGACTCCATGCGGCCAGACTAACCGGTTACCGCGCCTGCGCAAGTACCTTTCTTGAGGAGGCATCAAGGCGCTTAAGTACCACCGCCTTAAAGGCGGTGGGTTATTGGGCGACTGAAAGTCGCGGGATGGCGACTCAGGTCGCCTGAAGCGCTTCGCGCTTGGGTTCCCTGCCCCAACCGCCTCGTCGACTACCCCGCATTCCAATACCCTGCTCCTTAGAGCACACAAGCGCTCTCAAAAAAGAACGCTGGAAGCTGACCGCCTGAAGGCGGTGGGCTTAAACCTGGCACGTTGAACTAAACAAATATCTTTTGATGAATATCAAGCCTGCTCCGGCACGTGGATTAACTCCTTATAAGTGATGGTGTGAGCTGCGAGGCTAGCCCGCACGAGACGCTCGAAGAGATTGGTCTCCATGGTGCGACGGTTGAGCCGGTAAGTGAATTCGGCGACGTAGCGTTTGAGGTGTTGCGGTTCGACTTTGTGATGGGTACCCAGCAGGAAGCGTTTCAGGTTGGACAGGGTAATGTGCACCCAAGGAAAGAGTCGATGCGCCGCCTCTGGATCTGCGTGCAAGGGCGTGGCGGTGTGCTGAAAGCCTTGCTCCTCCAGTTTCTGGTACCCGCGCCAGCCATCGCTCAACACCTGACTGCCGGGTTGGACTTTGGCGTGGAGAAATCCCTGCAGGCTGCTTGCCGCCGCGTTGGGAATGACCGCCAAAGCCGCAAACCCAGGAATCGGTTTCTTGTTTTCCTGGCCGGGGGCCTGATGTTCCACCGCCACCACCACCACCGACTTGGTTTTGGCTCCTCGTCCCTTCTGCGCCTCGCCCTCTTCCGCTCCGCCCACATAGCCTTCGTCGACTTCGATCAG
>Ga0209039_10001831_pt1 | contig 19075 bp, 50 predicted proteins | sample BogFormECP12_OM1_FD_188238 | JGI IMG/M metagenome (GOLD analysis project Ga0209039, IMG submission 188238) | Bog forest soil microbial communities from Calvert Island, British Columbia, Canada - ECP12_OM1 (SPAdes) (version 2) | ecosystem: Environmental > Aquatic > Freshwater > Wetlands > Bog ...
GTATGAGGAGCAGACCGAGGAAGACCAAGGGAACTGACCTGGAGTACGCGGCCATGCTCCCGTTCGCCGTCGCGGCGCACGCCCTGATGGCCGTGGACTGGTTCTGCCAGCTCGCCCCGATCGCCACGCAGGTCATCCTGAGGAGGATCAATGAAGGCTAAGACCGTAACACTCACCGTCACGAAAGAGCATTACAATAAAGCCATGGCCGCCGCCGCAAGGCACTCCTGCATCACCACCACCTGCGTCATGGCCCAGGCCCTCAAGGCCAAGTTCCCCAAGAACGCCCGCAGCGTGAGCTGCGCGTGGCGCACCGGGACCGTGGGCAAGCAGGACTACGAGTTCGACCAGAACGGCCTGAACATCACGACCCTCTTCGGCGACACAGGAGATCGCCCCAGGATTCTCGAGATGCTGCCGCTCAAGGTCGTCATCACGCCCGTCAAGTATGAGTGACGGGATCACCGCACGGGTCCTCGCGCAGAACGTCCACACGTTCGAGGAGCTCCCAGACAAGATGCAGCGCCTCTGGCGCGAGGAGTGGGGCGAGAGCAAGAACAACGAGCTCTTCCTCGTGGTGTGCGCCGACGGCGGCGACGCGTTCGTGTTCGGCGAGGCTGGCCGCGCCTTCGGCCTCCAGGTGTGCGACGGCTCCAGGTGGCTCACCAGGATCGAGTATGAGATACTGAACTCACCCGGCGAGGAGCCGGACGAGAACGGCGAGATCAAGGCGACGTTCAACCTAACCCTCAACGAGCCGCTGGTCGACTCGCGGGAGGAGTCCTGGGTGGAGGCGGTGACGGAGGAACTCTCCGCGCTCGCCGACCGAGGACCGCACAAGGAAGACAATGGGAACGCTTGAGGTCATAGCAAGGAACAGGTGGCACGAGCCTTTGGCCACATGGCCCGCGCACGACGAGAACCACAAGACGACGATCATGGGCACCAAGATATTCGACGACGGCTGCCTGCGGTGCTGGCTGGAGAGGGTCGCGACCGAGGAGTACGGCAAGATGAGCGCGGAGATACACGGGTCATGAGCGACCCGCAACGGAAGGGTTACGCGCCTCCTGTTAAGTCCTAAACTACTGAAAACAAAGGCAATTCAGCCAGACGAAATCCCCCCTTTTCCCGTATACTGTGTGAGGAGGGAACATCAAATGGCTGACCTGACGGTGGCGAACACGATCCTTGAGCAGCTGGGCGGACGGAAATTTACCGTCATGACTGGCGCACGCAACTTCGTGGGCGACTTCAGCGGCCTGTCGTTCCGCCTCCCCGGCGCTGGCGGCTTCTGCGCGGACGGCATCAACTACGTCAAGGTCACGCTGACCCCGAGCGACGAGTACGACATGACCTTCTCGCGGATTCGCGGCACGAAGGTCACGCAAGTCGCGAAGTACGAGGGCGTCCAGTTCGACCAACTCCAGGAACTTTTCACGCAAGCCACGGGCCTGCACACTTCCCTCGGCACGATGGGGGCGCGATAACTTGGAGCACCGCGACGCACAGCAACTCGCGGAGCGCCTGATGGCCGAGTTCGGCCTGACGGCGCAAGGATGGCGCTTCGAGTGGGACGACGCGGAGCGCCGCTTCGGCTGCTGCCACCACGGCGTGGCCTACATGAAATTGAGCGGCCTCGCCGTCCAGAAGCACGACCCCTTCATCAGCCTGAGCCGCAGCATGACGCTGCTGAACGACGCCGCGCAGGTCGAGGACACGATACGGCACGAGATCGCCCACGCCATGTGCAAGCCGCCGCAGCACCGCGTTCGCGGCCAGAAGCTTGAGGGCCACGGCGAGGAGTGGAAGCGCATGTGCGCGGTCACGGGCGCGAGGCCCGTCAGGTGCTACTCGCACGCGGACACCGTAGTCGTGAAGCAGGACTGGTCCGCGACCTGCGGCGGCTGCGGCACGATCTTCTACAAGAAGAAGCAGCCGAGGGCGTACCACACGTTCACCTGCCCCGAATGCAAGCGCAAGAAGCCGTTCCGCTTCTACGGGGAGAAGTTCCCGCTCGTCTTCGTGCACTGCCGCACGGGCAAGAGGCATGACCTCGTGGAGCATGTTGACACGCGGGGCATCACCAACGCGATCGCCGCGTCGCCGACCCCCGAGGCACGCAAGGCGGCGCTTGACGCGATGAAGCGCAGCATCCTGATCGCGGAGATCGCCGAGCTTGAGGAGAGGAAAAAATGAGGACCTTCTGGCACGTCGTAGAGGCCTGGGCCGCCCTGTGCGTCCTGTTCGTCCTGTTCCGCGCCTGGGCGGGCGGCATGTTCGAGACGGGGCTTGAGGGCTGGCTCCTGCCGTTCACCAAGGCCCACAAAGAATAATCTGGACAAATTTTCCCGCTTCGCAGTATCATAGTAGAGATCACCATGAACACCTTAGCCATATCGTCATCGCGCTCTAGTAGCTCCAACGGGGGCTTCGGCGAGGTGTCTCATGCGTAAGTAACCGCAGACATCGAACCAGAGCCGCCCAAGTTGGGCGGCTTTTTTGTTGTGTTCGTGATGTTTCGGAGGGTTGGGCGAGAGGCTTATGCCGCCAGGTTGCTAACTTGGTGCCCCCGCAAGGGGGCCGGGGGTTCGAATCCCTCACCCTCCGCCAAAGGTAGGATTGGGCATTGGCAAGCCCACCCGTCTCGAAAACGGACAGCCGGGCTAAGACCCCGGCTTGGGAGTTCAACTCTCCCTCCTACCGCCAAATTTCCAGTCACCCGATTTTGGGTGACAAACGCAAAGTCAGCCTTTTTTGGGTGACAGCGGATTTCGGTGAGTTGGGAGAGTGGTTTAATCCACCGCGTTGGAAGCGCGGAGCACCCGCAAGGGTGCCGTGAGTTCGAATCTCACACTCACCGCCACTTTGAAGGCAAGGGGCCGGGCCGTGTTGGCCCCGGCGCTCGCGTGCCACGGCAGCGGGACATTTAGGAGGTCCGTCTATGCCGCGTGATCCAGACCTGCGGATCAATACCGAGTTTTACGGAGAGGTTGGGCATTGGCAAGCCCACTCGCCTTGAAAGCGAACGACCGGGCCAACACCCCGGTCTAGGAGTTCGACTCTCCTCCTCTCCGCCATGGTATTCTAGTGACATGAACACCGACGACCTGCTGAACAGGACGCGCGAGTACAACGTGAGGCTCATGGAGTTCGGCGAGCGCAAGGCGCTGCACGCCAGGCTGCACACGGACTTCCCCGAGGCCGAGGCCATGCTGCTGGAGCTCGAGGTCCTGCTGGAGAGGGTGCAGGAGGCGCTCCACGCGTGCCGCGAGAAGTCTCTGGCGGAGGGCGCATGAAGCGGAAGAACAAGCCGACGCTCGCGATCGAGCACGCGAGGGAGCTGGCAGGCAAGGTGGAGTGGGAGGGCGACATCCTCTACGTCATCGAGAACTGGGGCAGCGGCTACATCAAGGAGTTCGAGGACAAGAAGTTCACCAAGCTGGTGAAGGCGTTCCGCAAGGCGGCGGAGGACCTCAAGGAGTACTGCCACCTGGAGCGCGTGGACGACGAGGAGCAGGCGGAGATCGACGCCGAGGAGCAGCACGAGGCGGACAAGGTGGAGGAGGAGGGCGACGCGGAGGAGGTCCTCTGCGAGTTCTGCGGCGACACCCTGGACGAGAACGGGGAGTGCGGGACATGCCCGACGGCCTGATAGGCCACACCTGCGGCGTCCGGATATACCGGGCCAGCGAGAGGTGCAGGAACGACCACGGCGCGGGCGGCTGCGAGACGTGCCGCATCGGGTGCTTCAAGCCCGCCAGGTGGCTGAACCCATGGTTCGGGAAGGACTACCCGGACGAGGAGCACTGGTGGCGGAACCCGTACAGCTACGCAGAGTGGCTGTGCGCGGAGCACTACGACGACGCGGTCGAGACCCTGAAGGAGTACGAGGACCTGTATGGCGGAGATCAAGAAGATCAAGCTGCTCGTCCGTAGGAACCTGAAGATGACGGACAACAAGCTCGCGGCCCAGTGCGTCCACGCGGCGATCGGGCTGTACAAGAAGGACCCCCAGGACCACTGGAAGTGCGTCGTCCTGGACGCCTCGGACAAGAAGTTCGACGAGGCGAAGGAGAAGCACCCCGAGGCCTACGTCGTCACCGACGCGGGCTACACGGAGGTCCCGGCGGGCAGCGAGACGGTCATGGCGTGGTGGGAGCGGGACGAGGAGCGCAGCACCCCGCCCGAGGACGCGGAGACGGCGGCGCACAGGGTATGGTGCAAGAACCCGCCGAACTGCCCCGGCAACTGCTACGAGATTTAGGTGACGGGGCTCATCCACTGCGACCGCTGCCACAGGAAGGTCGAGGGGTGGATCGACGAGGACGGGACCAGCTACGGAGTCTACGTCGTCGACCACGGGGACTGGGCCAAGTTCGCGGAGGGGCATGAAATCGTCCTCTGCGACAGGTGCATGCACTGCGACCCGAGGTACATCGCGGTCTACGGGCCGGGCTGCTGCGAGACGGACAGGAAGAACGGACTATGAAGCTGACTGAGCGATTATACGAGCACCGGATATGGGTGATCCTCGCGCTGCTGGTGGGCGCGTGGGTCGTCGCCGAAATAATGCTCAGGTGATGCAATAGGCAGACATCTCCCACTTAAAACGGGAGTTCTTGGGAGTTCGACCCTCCCCCTGAGCACCAATCTGGGGGACAGCACTGGTGTGCTGGCGGGTCTTATAAACCTGTTTTGCGCCTGATTAGCGTGCCCGGCCCGGTTCGACTCCGGGGTCCCCTACCAAACTTTCCCTCCCCTCCCCCCTGTGTTAGCATCTAACAAGCATGGACCGCCGTACCATCTACCTGGTCGTGGTGATTTTCCTGTTCGTCCTGGTGCTCGCCTTCGCGGCGCTCGCCCACGGGCAGACGGCCAGGAACCCCTATGAGACGCCGCGCTACCAGCCGCGCAAGGCCAGCGCCAAGGCCCTGCCAGTGCTGGGCAAGGCGGCCGGGAAGTTCATGTCCAAGCACCCGCACCTCGCGGGCTTCCTGGGCAACATCGACATCGAGTGGGACAAGCCCCGCAGACTTCCAAGGACGGAGAAAACGAAATGACAGCAAGAGGCAAAGCATTCACCGGAGAGGTCGTAGCCTTCATGATCGCCATGCTGCTCCTGGCCGCCGTGAGCGCACACGGGCAGGAGGTCATCATGAACCAGCCGTCCGCCGACGTGGCGGACAAGGGCAAGACCTTCGTCCGGTTCGACGAGTTCTACACCCAGAACCCCGCGTTCTACCAGGAGAACCTGAACCTCGCATACGGCCTGGGGCACAACCTGGAAGTTTCGATCAACAACACCAACGCCTTCAACCGCTACCCGATGCAGGACTCGCTGGTGGGCGGATTCAAGTTCGCCCCCGTCAAGACCAAGCACCTGACGCTGTTCGTGGGCGACCAGTTCGTGCAGCCGCTCACCAACAAGGTGCCCGGCTTCTCCCACGGCAACATCAGCTACGAGGCGGCGGCGGTGAGCGTCGGCAGCTTCCGCTTCACGGGCGGCGCGTTCCAGTCGCACAACGGCGTGCAGCTCGGCAACCGGGCGGGCGCGATCGGCGGCGTCGAGTACATGAAGATGTTCAAGAACGGGTGGGGGCTCGGGCCGGGCGTGGACTACGCCTCAGGCGCGGGAACCAACGGCTACGTCAGCCCCGGCCTCATGTTCATGAAGGGCAGCTTCTTCATCTGCCCCGGCTACATGATCGCCAACCCCAAGAACCCGAACGGGGCGCACCAAACCTTCGTCATGATAGGGAAGACATTCTGATGGAACTCAGGTTCGGATAGGAGAACAACACATGCGAAAGACAGTCTACGTCCGTCCCAAGCACATTAAGAAGGGCACCGACCCGGTCAGCAACACGGCCTGCCCGATCGCCCTCGCCATCAAGGACGCGTTCAAGCGGGACGACATCTACATGACCGTCACCCACGTCTACACGGGGTACGGCGAGGACGGCTTCGACAGGAGCGAGCGCACGGGCGCGGCCCTGCCCCTGAAGGCGGTCAACTTCCAGCACGACCTCTTCGACCACAAGAAGGTCAGGCCCTTCACGTTCGTCCTGAACCTGAAATGACGGGCGGCACGGGCATACACTCGGAGGGCGGCTTCACGTTCGTGGTCGAGGACCACGAGCGGCTGGAGGAGACGATCAACGAGTACTTCGGGATCAACCAGACGTGCCATTTCTGCGGCGGCTCCCCGGTCGTGATACTCTACAGGGGGCTGGACGACAAGGTCACGGTAGCCTGCAAGGAGCACGAGCCGATCGTGTTCGAGATGATGGAGAGAAGCAATGCTTGAGCAGACCAGGGACTACAACTCGCTGACGCCGCCAGAGAACCCGGACTACCCCTGGGTGCCCAAGGACTGGCAGCCCCTCTGCTACTACTGCGCACAGCCGATCAGGCAGACCAGGCCGTGGGCGGGATACAGGCAGCGCGTCATATCAGGCTGGGAGCACGTCAACCCCAGCCAGTCCGAGGGATGGACGAAGGGCAGCAGGTGGCACTGCGACCCGGCCAAGGTCAGATCGACACATGAGATAGACGACCCGAGATGCCACATCTGCGGGACCCAGACAACGACGCACGCGGGCGTATGCTCCGCCTGCGGCAAGCCGCCCTTCAGCGCGACGACAATGAGCGCGAAGGAGAGCGAGCTCACAAGGAGATTCGGATGGACAAGAGAAAGTTCAGCGGCAAAGGCGGAAAGGGAAAGAATAACCGCCACGGAAGCGATAGGGGCACTTACGGTAACCGGGGTCGTTCTAGGAGTGATCGCGTGGGTGACAGGGTGTCTTCCGCGCCGACCAGGCTCGCCAAGGTAAAGGACCCCATCATCGAGCTGCTCTCCATGCTGAGGATGAACCCCGGCATCGACGGGATCAGGAACATCGTCCAGTACGTCAACGACGAGAAGGCGGACTACACCAACCTCGGCAAGGCCGTGCGCGGCATCATGGCGCGGGACCTGACGCCCGAGGAGGACGCCCTGGTGAAAAGGCTTGGCCCAAACACTGGAATCTGTTAGGATAGACTCAGCGAACAGGCCGCCCTGCTCGTACTGGAACCTGGACGACGAGGAGTGCAACCAGCCCTCCGTCTGGATTTACGACTCCGGCACGACCGTGGGCTTCATGTGCGACGGGTGCAGGAAGCGCATCCTCGACCTGGCCCCCATGTTCGCGGGGTTCTTCAAGCATATATGAGCAAAAGCCCGCTGGCATACATTCTGAGCGCCGTGGCCGTGGCGCTCATCATCCTCGCCGTCGTCTTCGGCCGCACGGGCAACAGCACGCAGCCCGACGTGAGGAACCGCGTCCCGTCCATCCCCGAGTCCACCGCGCAGGCGCTCCAGGCCGCGAGCGACGCCAAGGCGTCCGCCGCCACAGCCGTGCAGGCGCAGCACGACATCCAGGTGCAGCTCGCGCAGCTGGCTGACGACGCGAAGAAGGAAAAGGACGCGGCGGAGGCGGCCAAGAAGCCAGCGGCAGCGCCCTACGGCAAAGAGATGACCTCCCCCGGCATCGTCACGGACTTCGGCGCGTTCCCCCTGAATGTCGGCGGCAGCAGCAACGAGGACGTGTACCTCGGGTTCACGTTCACGGACAGGACGGGCTTCACGAAGAAGTTCTTCCCCGTGTGCACGCAGCAGACCCTCAAGACGGGCGTACCGATCACGATCATCTACCACTGGCGGGAGTGGCAGCACGACCTCGTCGGGCAGCGCGGCTGCTACGAGATGGACGGGTTCCAGCAATAGGAGGCAGGACATGGGAGACAGCAACAGCTACAGGGACCTCCCCGCCATCGAGCGGGCGAAGTTCGAGCAGCGCGACCGCGAGATGGACCAGAAGCACGGCAGGGCCATCGCGTACTTCGTCGTGCCCACCATCGCCGTGGTGCTCCTGGCGCTGCTGTTCGGGTTCCCGGCCTACGGCCGCTACCAGGACAGGCAGAACGCGTCCAACCAGATCGCCGTCAACCACCTCGTCATCCAGCAGGAGGGCCAGCTGGTGGAGGTCGAGAAGATGAAGGCCGAGATACGCAAGCAGGAGGCCATCGGCATCGCGGAGGCGCAGAAGACGATCAACGCCACGCTGACGCCGCTGTACATTCAGCACGAGGCCATCCAGGCGCAGGAGAAGATGGTCAACTCCCCCAACCACACCGAGATTTACATCCCCTCGGGCGCGAACGGCGTGCCGATCATCCCCATGGTCCAGAACCTCAACAGCGGCGAGCGGCAGGACGCCCGCACGGAGGCGAAATGAAGTGGACCAAGGGCGAGCCCTCCAGGCGGAGGACCCAGACGCCCGTGAGGATACAGTACAAGCAGGGCGACGGCGGGCCGAAGCAGACTGACTCCTTCGTCTGGTTCCCGCGAGAGAACGCCTGGTCCTCGACCTCGGACGGGGAGGGCTACTGCCTGTACCCCGAGGACGGGTTCCAAATCCTGGCCTGGCACAACTGACATGGGGAAATTCGCATTCATAGGCTGGGACTGGAAGGGGTCCATGGACCCCAGGCAGCTCACCGTGATCAACGCCGCCATCGGCGAGGCCACGGTCGTCCAGGAGATCACCGACAACTCCCACGACGGCAGCGACGCCGTCGTCCGCACGCCGGACCTGGCGCTGTCCAAGTCCGACTGGAACAGCCTGAGGTACGCCGTCATGGACGGCGAGGAGATGCTCTTCGTGTACGAGCTGGAGGACGCGAACGAGGTGTTCGAGATGTCCCAGGCCGAGGCGAAGGTGCTGGTCAAGATGCTCACGGAGAGGCCCGAGCCGGAGCCAGTAGACCAGGGGACGCCGTGCACCGTGACGGTCACCTGCTTCTGCGGGTGGACGCCCGCGCAGGACGCCTGCCCCATGTGCGCCAAGACGGAGCACGAGAAGCAGACAGGGCACGTAACCAGTGTTAAGATAACGGAGTACCATGCCGGGAAAACGAACTAAGAACGTGACGAATCCCCAGGCCCACTCGGCCTGGACCGAGCGCAAGCGGTACGCGAACGCGGAGAACTCAACGGCCGCCCAGTTCCAGCGGATGTGGCGTCGCTCCTGCCTCCTCCAGCGCGAGAAGGAAGGACGCCTGACCGACAAGAACAGGGCGGAGCTGGAGCGAGTGGGGCGCTGATGGAGAGGCTCACCATAGGCCCGGTCAAGGTCGAGGGGCTGCTGGGCCACGCCCTGGCGGTGTCGGGCGCGAGGCTCTGGTCCGCCGCGTCCAGAGGCAAGGTCTGGAGGTGGAGCCTGTCGCTCATCTGCGCGGGGCTGTTCGCCCTCGGGGCGGAGCGGGGCGTCCGGTTCTGGCACGACCTCGGCCTGAAGGACCCGGTCGCGAAGGGCCAGTGGGTCGTCGAGGACTCGCTCAGCGACGGGCAGCTGGAGGTCCGGCAGGGCACGGACCACATGAGGCTTGAGTGCACGCGCCACGCCTGGGACGACCCGGGCAGGAACGAGTGGAACTCCAACACAAGCTGCTTCGTCCTCGCGCCGGGGACGGAGATCAAGCTGGAGAAGTGGGACGACTCCTCGTACGTGTACAGGACGACCGGGCACGTCGAGGTCTACGCCAGCGAGCACGGCACGGACAAGGTGAAGAAGGAAGTAGACGTCGAGGACTCGTACCGCAAGAAGAGCGACTGATGTCACTTAGGTCCAGAAAGCTCGCGAGGGATTTCATAGCCAAAATGTCCAAGAGAAAAGGCTTCATCTACAAGGCACCCAAGCCGAACATCACGGCCGCGTTCGGCCCGGCGAAGGAAGCGATCGTCACGTCCAGGAGCGCGACGGCGAACAAGGGCTGGATTCTCACCGAGAACGGCGGCTACAAGTTCATCCAGACGGCGGAGAAGAACCTGCCCTCCGGGATGTACAAGGTGGTGGAGGAGTACAACGTCGGGCTGACCTTCAGCCCCGTGACCCTCCAGTCCGACACGGTCATCGACCTGCCCGGCCTGCCCACGAAGTACATCATCGACCAGATGGAGACGTTCTGGCAGGGCGAGCAGGTCTACTCGAACCTCAACCTGCTGCACAAGCGCGGGCTGCTGCTGTACGGCGAGCCCGGCGGCGGCAAGACCTCCATCATCAGGCTGCTGATCGACCGCGTGTTCAGGCAGGAAGGCATCGTCGTCATCGTCGAGGACTTCGCCGAGGCCATCAAGGTGGTGCCGGACATCCGCAAGCAGGACAAGCAGGTGCCGATCATCACGCTCTGCGAGGACCTGGACGAGGTGCTGGACTCGCGCGGGGAGTACTCGCGGGCGCTCGCGTTCTACGACGGGCAGCACCAGCTGTCCAACGTGCTCCACATCGCCACTACGAACTACCCGGAGAAGATCGAGAACAGGTTCCTGAAGCGGCCAGGCCGCTTCGACCTGGTCATCGGCATCCACGCCCCCGCCGAGGAGACCCGCGACGCGTACCTGCGGGCCATGACCAAGGGCATCGTGGTGGAGGAGAGCAAGATACGGGCCATCGTGCGGCGGACGGACGGCATGTGCATCTCGTACCTGAGGGAGATCGTGGCCGCGCACTTCGGCCTCGGCGAGCCGCTGGACGACGTGCTACAGCGCCTCAACGTCAACTTCAAGAAGAAGATCACCAGCAAGCGGGGCTCCATGGGGTTCTCGATCGGGTACGTGGCCGAGGAGAAGGAGAAGTCGGAGGAGTAGTGTGCAACGGCTGCCTGCGGGCCATATTCGGAGACGACATGCCTGACCCCAAGCCGGAGACGATGGACCTGTGGGCCGTCCGCAAGAAGGGCACGAACGAGTACCTGCCCCAGGTCAAGCGGCAGCACGGCTTCTCGTTCACGGAGCCGACCAGCATCGAGAAGGAGCCGCCCAGGCTGCACTTCACGGAGAAGGCGGCGCACGCGTCCCTGGCGCAGTGGCTACGCGGCTACCACAAGAAGACGCGCAGCGGCGGCTACAGCAACTACAGCGGCGAGTACGACTACGAGGAGTACATCACCGTGGAGCCAGTCGCGCACCGCAGGCTGGAGGACATGGAGGTCGTGAGGTTCGCGGCCCTTGAGCAGGTCAAGGAGGACTGATGCCGTTCCCCGGAAGAAGCAACAACGTGTGGGTCACGCTGGCGCAGCTCTTGCTGATCCCCGTCGTGATCGCCGTGACCATCTGCGTCGCCATAGACATCAACCACGCCAACGACGCGACGAAGGTCGCGGCGGCCAAGGTCCAGATCGCGGAGGCCCAGAAGAAGGACGCCGACCACAAGCAGGAGGTCGCCAAGGCCCCGCAGGAGCCGAAGGCCGTGTACGACCCGCCGTGCGCCGCAGGCAGCACGCCGCGCTCGTGCAACGACAGGATATGGGGCAAGCGCCTGGTCGAGGGGACGGTCTGGAAGGTGACGTTCTACGGGAAGGGGCCGATGCCCTACCGGATGAAGGACAAGTACGACAACGACGCCCCCGAGCACTACGTCCCGGACTACACGACCGTGGAGTTCTACAACGAGGGCGACGAACAAGTGCCCAGCGAGGAGTTCTGCGGCAACCTGCTGGACAAGTTCAGCCCAGGGCAGAAGGTCAAGCGGATCATCAAGGAGTCCGACCTCGGCGACTACAACGGCTGCTACATGATAGAGCCGATCACGATGACGTTCGGGGGGAAGACCTACCCGCCGAGCGGATGGAACCCTAACCAATGAGCACCGACTTCTGCGGCAAATGCCAGGCGGAGCACCCCGGCCGCGCATGCAACTACGGCCAGGGCGGTGAGTGCTCGCAGACCACGGCCGAGGCCTGGGACGCGAAGCACCAGACGGAGCGCCTCGCGCTCCTGAACAAAATCTACATCGCGGGAGGGGCCGTGAACCTCGCGGAGTGCTCCCATACGGTGTTCGACGAGCTCCCCGACCAGGTGCAGGCGGACCTGACGGCGCTGAGCTGGGAGAGGCTATGAGCACAAGGACAGTGGAGCAAAGGCTGACGGGATACCTGCCGATCGTGCAGAACATGACGCTGGACTGCGTGGCGTCCTGCATCGCGGTCGCCCACCACAACAGGTCCATAGTGAAGTCGATCGAGGTCGACCCCACGAAATGGATGCCCGTGACGATCCACATGTGGCTGGCGACATGGGAAGAGGCGGGCGTAGAATACCCGTCGTGACCAAGGTCGTCCATGTCCGCCTGGAGCCGTACGACATATACATCGGCCGGGCGTTCGCGGAGTTCCACGAGTCGGACTGGCACAACCCCTTCCACATCGAGGGCGGCTGCGGGCGCAAGTGCGTGCTGGAGAAGTACGAGGCGCATGTGCGCAGCAGGCCGGACCTGATGGCGAGGCTGGGGGAGCTGAGGGGCAAGACCCTCGGCTGCTGGTGCAAGAAAAAGAAGCCCAAGGCGTGCCACGGCGACGTCCTGGCGAATCTGGTGAGGGAAGCCTATGGTGAAGATGAAGCTGGAGTGCAGCAAGCACCCGACGTACCAGGCCCTCCGCCCGCCTAAGGGCTGGAGCAGGAACGACGGGCAGAACAAGGCCTGCATGGCGTGCTCCGAAATCTACGAGTTCGTGGTCGAGCCAGACGCGAAACCCAACACATGGCCCGCCAAGGTGGGCGGCGTCGTGTACAAGTCCTTCCGGGACGACAGCGAGCTGGTTACGCGCAGGACGCGCTAAGGAGAGAATGGCGACACTCAAGGAACAGATGATGGCGCTGCTGGTGTGCGACAAGTGCGGCTCGCCAGTGGAGTACGACCAGGCGGACAAGGTCTACCGCCACCAGGAGCCGCAGCCCGCTCACTGCCCCAAGCGCGGCTACCCCGTCACCACCAGGGTCGGGGCCAAATGAACGGGAGCGACATGATCGCGGAGTGGGCCCGCATGGAGCAGCGGACGCGCATGGCGGAGATCGCGGACGCGGCCCGGCGGGAGATGATGCGGGAGCTCCAGCGGAACTTCGTCGGGCGGCCCATGACCGGGCGCACGATCCAGGAGATCGCGGCGTTCCTAGCGCCGTACGAGCAGAAGCTCCAGATGATGCTCGGCGACCCGTCCATCCGCGTGGAGGTCCACCCGAACCCCAGCGACCAGTACGAGGTGTACGTGGACGTGACCCGCGCACCCACCGCGTGGGCCGCGCCCAGGTACGTCGTGATCTTCGTGGAGAGGCCCTTCATCGTGTGAGCACGCTCTACGTGACGCCGCAGGAATTCGGCATGATCATGGACTGGACGCGGCTCCAGGAGTGGGAGTACGTGGAGCGGGTGCTCGCGAGGTGGCCCTTCCTCCGCGCCCGCCTCTACGACGACATCCACGTCCGCGTGGTGTACCCCGACATGCTCGACGCCTCGGAGCCGAGGATGCGCCTGCCGCGACTCGTTGGCAGATACGTCGTGGTCTTCAAATCCTGAGTATCAGAACCCTATTGTAGGAGGCTTCCATGTCCAACATCGGCGAGCCGCAAAGGGTCATAATCTCCGAGCCCCTGTCCGACCCCGTCCCGCACGAGGTCCCCCAGGAGCGCCCCGAGCCCGCGACCGTCCCCGAGCGCGAGCCGGAGAAGGTGCCCGCGTGAGCGACTCCTGGCTGCGGCCCTACGAGGAGAACCTCCCCTCCGACACCATAGTCATGCCCGTCGTAGCCTACCGCATCTGGTACGTCCCGCTCCAGCCCATCCTCCAGCTCAGGTCCTACTGGATACAGACCCTCTGGGAGCCGTGCGCGAGGGCGGAGGCGGAGTGCCGCAACCACCTCACCTGCGTGTGCAACGACGACAACTCCTTCTGGGGCGGCGTCAAGGAGAAGGAGGGCTGGGGCTCCGACTGCAAGTGCAGCGCCGGGATATACGGTATGAAGACCCTGGACCAGGGCTTCGAGCTGTGGCGCGACCAGCTGGAGACGATGCACGGGCTGGACGCCCCGGAGCCGACCACGAACCGCGTGGCGTTCGGCAAGGTCTTCCTGTGGGGCAAGGTCCTGGAGTGCGAGAAGGGCTTCAGGGCGCAGTACGGATACCCGGCGGGCATCTACCACACCGCCGACAACTCGCGGAGCCTCGCGTCCATGTACCGCGTGCCGCTGCTGGCGATAAAGGACCACCACCGCTTCCCGATCGAGCCGCCCCTATGCCCATAGTCAGGATCGAGAGCGCGGAGGAGTTCGTCGGCCTCACGGTGGAGAAGGCCACGCAGGAGATCGCGGCGCACGGCTACGAGCCGCGCCTGGTGCACGCGGACGGGCGCACGATCCACGCTGACTACAAGCCCGACTACGACCCGCTGCGCGTGAACCTGCACGCCGAGGGCGGCAAGGTAGTGAAGGCCTCCATAGGCTAGTTCCAAACCCCTGAAAACAAGGCACTTTGAAGCCAGCCGTTAGGGCCGACGATGCCGTATACTAGACGCATGGACACCAATCCCGTTTGGTCATACGTTCTCGTAAGCGCCAACATGGACAGCAAGGGCAACGTCCACGAGGCGATCGTCGGCGTCACCACCAGCGTCTTCGACGCGGAGAAGCACCGCGACGCCTCCATCCAGAACGACTTCAAGGGGCCGTTCGCCCTCGCGGGGAACTTCCAGGACGCGGCGGTGATCAGCGACCTCGCGCTGAGCATGCGCGACTTCACCGAAGAGATCGTGCGGCAGAACGCGGAAGCGTTGGCGTAATGGACTGGTCCTTCTGGCGGTGGGTCGGCGGCCTGCTCGGCCGCAGGTGCCCGTCGTACATCGACACGCACCCGCAGCTCGTCTGCGAGCGCCGCCTCGGGCACCACAACAGGCACCGACAGGGCGGCATATCCTGGACGGTGGGAACGAGAGGGGAATGATGGCAAGCAGCCTGACAGAGACGAAGGCGGCGCTGATAGCCGCGAACCGCCTCCTGCAAGAGGTCGAGGCGCGGCTCCAGGACGCCATGCCGTCGCACGCCAACGACATAGACGCTTGGCTTTCAACGGGAATACAGCAGGTCGAGGACGACCTGAGCGGCCTGGTAGAGAAGGTCCGCGCACTCGTGGGGCAAATCTGATGCTGCCAGGATCGCTAGGACCGAAGCCGACCGCGAACCAGATGAAGTACCTCCGCCTCCTCGCGGACGGGTACGAGCTCCACTACAGCACGGGCATCCGTTTCAACTCCTTCGCCTACTTCATCAAGCAGGGCGAGAAGGACCACATCAGGACCCGAGTGGATTTCCACCACAAGTTCCACACCTGGGGCTGGATCACGCCCGTCAGGTCGGACTACAACGGCACCGACTACAAGATCACGGAGAACGGCCGCAAGGTCGTCGAAAACGGGGTGACGCGGAAATGAACGGCCACGACCTGCTGAGAGAAAGCGAAGAAGCGTTCCGCGACATGAAATACTGCGGGATATGCAGGGCCCTCTTCGAGATCGACGTGGAGAAGACCCCCGAGCACATGGACTGCCACACGATGCGGAACACCGACCCTGCGGCGCAGGAGCGGCAGAGGGAGATCATAGCGCGGGCCGTCGCCGCGAAGGAGAACAAGAATGTCTAAGAACCACTCAGTCACTAAGCGCAACCGCCGCCCGGTAAAAAAGGGCAGGGGCAAGAAGGAAGCCGCACGCGTCGCCAAGAACATGGCGAGCATCAAGTTCCGCCAGTCGTTCGAGGAGTCCGTGGAGAAAAACCACGACCTGCTGAGCCGCCTGGACGACGGCGAGGTCGGCATGTTCGACGAGCTCAAGGTCGTGCGCTTCGACGAGCACGGCCAGTACGTGCCGCAGACCTACGCGGAAAAATACCCCGAGGGCCGCGAGACCGAGCAAGACCTGGCGCTGAACCGGATTTTCAACTAGGAGGCACATGAGCGGATTCCATTTCACGGACCTTCAGAACCACAACCACATCTGCCTCCGCTGCGGCGCGGTGGAGCCGTTCGAGGCGTCCGGCCTGACGGCGGCGCTCCTGGACTCGATCAGCGACTTCCAGAAGCGGCACGAGGACTGCCCGATCCTGGGCGAGGCATGCTTGACGGGGAGCAGAGACACCGCGCAGTACGCCGTGAAGGTGTCCCTCGCGGAGCCGCCCAACACCGACGGGCTGGTCACGGTGTTCGAGGACGGCAAGGAAGTGGACGAGCAAGACAACACGCGCGACCTGGCGATCAGGACCGCGCTGAACGGGGCGCTCTGACGCCGAGGAAAAGGAGAACTATGAGACAGTTCAACATGCGCTGGAAGGGGATGCTCACGCGGGGCAACGCCGAGGAGGTCGCCAAGCTGTTCCGGCTGCTGCTCACGCACCGCAAGTTCACCTACACCGCCGCGAGGCCGTCGCTCCTGCCGAGACTGAGCGAGGATTGCCCGCAGTACATCGACACGCGGCTGGAGGTCTTCACGAACCGCAAGCTCGTCTACGAGAACCGCGACGAGAAAGGGCGGAAGAAGAGCGCCGTCCTGGTGTCCTACCACGACAAGTCCACCGCCATCCTGATCTCGACCCCGGACTACCTGGTGATGTACGACACGCGGCTGGAGGGCGACCACGCCCAGTACGACCACCTGCACAGCAACCCGTACATCGCGTTCGACGGCGACCGCGTCACGGTCAAGCACCAGACGCCCTGCGGCGACCAGGTCGTGGAGATGTTCGTCCTGTAGGAGTATAATCGCGGGCTGGAGGCCCGCATGATACCCAACGCGAAGAAGGTGAAGTTCAACCGCCCCGCCGTAGAGGACGAGAAGCCCGAGACGTACCAGGGCGGCCTGGAGGAGCACTCGAAGAAGGTGGAGGAGCTGTGCGACAAACTCGTCGACGCGGCGGAGCCTTACAACACGGCCGTGATCCTGGACGCGCTGGAGGTCGTCATGCGCGGGGCCGTCACCCTCATGGGCGAGGAGGAGGGCCAGATGTTCGAGGACCTGCTCCTGGTGTTCCACAAGAAGCTCGCGGCCATGACGATCCTGAGGTCGCTCATGGGCGGCAGGCTGGACATCATGAACATGCTGAAGAAGGGCGGCGCGGAGCGCAAGCAGTCGCTCGACAGCCTGATAGCGGACATGGAGGCGGCGTCGGGCGGCAAGAAGGCAGACGGGACCGAATGATAACGCTGGACAAGGACGTCAAGCTGGACAGGGACAGGGCGATCCACATACGCCAGGACTGCGTCCTGCTGCCGCTGGACCAGTACGAGGGGCTCAAGTCGCTGAGGACGCGGGGCGAAGACAAGCTGGCGCAGCTTGAGGCGGAGGACGCCGCCGAGGACCACGACGGTGTGTTCCACGCCAGGGTCGCGGAGCGGGACGCCATCATAAAAACTCTGCGCTGGCTGCTCGGCAGGGGCATCTAACGGACATGGGCGACTACCCGCCGGAGTCGATATTCGTGCTCAAGAGAGCCGAGCGCCCGATGAGCGAAGAGGAAGGCGAGGTCTCGGACAAGCGGTTCCGGAGGGCCATCGTCAAGGCCGTGGAGGCGCTGGGGGTCTCGGCCGTCGCCGACGGGCTGTCGGTGAGCAAGCCGACCGTGGAGCGTTGGTGCTCGGGCAGGAACTCCCCGCACCCGGTCATGCGCCCGGTGATCATGAAGTGGGTCGCGTCAAAAGTTTAGGAGGGTACAATGCAGACAACCACGAAGTTCAGAATCACCCCGCTTGGGTTCCTCTTCCTGGCGGCGGTGGTGTTCGTCGCGCTGGGATCGTGCCACGCGCAGGTCGGCGGCAGCTCGGTCCAGCCAGTCAACGGGCCGTCGTACTCCGTGCCGGACCACCCGCAGCACGCCTCGCAGCACGACCTGCGCCCCGAGGTCAGCCTGATCGGCGGCTCGAGCTACACCTACGCCCAGGGCGAGCGCCCGATGTCCGACTTCCCCGAGTACAGGTACGTGAAGCCGCTCGGCGACGTGGCCCGCGAGTACCGCGAGGAGCACGCCAAGGCCGAGAAGGCGGCCATCCGCTGGGAGAAGCAATGAACAGGTACGAGCGAGCCTACTACGACAGGCTGCCGTCCAGCATGTCCCGCATGGAGAAGGTGGCCTTCATGAAGCTGTGGGGGCCGAAGTTCGAGCAGCTTCCCCCGGCGACGCGGCGGCGCATCCTGAAGCAGGCCCACGCCGACAGGTCCAGCCAGTTCGTGGTGAGGCAGAACGGGAAGCTGATCAGCGTCCCCACGGGCAGCGTCATGGTCGCTCTGAAAAGGCTTGGGTTCGAGATCGAGGCGGAGCTGATGCTCCTTCAATAGGAGAGCCATGGAGACGAGGTCCGAGGAGAAGCACTTCTGCGCCAGCGAGAGCGGCGAGCCGTGCAGCGCCGAGTACGGCCCGTTCAAGACCGCCGAGGAGGCGGAGGAGCAGGCGCGGATATTCGGCTGGAGCTGGATCGTCTGCTACACCCACGTCCTGGTGTTCGACAAGATCGTGGACGTGAAGACCCGCTACTACGAGATCGACACGAGCGACGACCCGGCGCTCAAGGGGCACCTGGGCCGCTCGCTCGCCGACACCATGAAGGGGTCCGACGACCCGCGCAGGTTCCTGAATGACATCCGCCAGCAGGCCATGGCCCCGCGCAAGTGCGCGAAGTGCCGCGAGGGGCTGTGCAACGAGCACAGGCCCGACACCAGGTTCCGCCAGCAGCCGTTCGACACCTCCCCGGTCAAGCAGATGAGCGCAGCCGACGCCGCGTTCTTCGCGAGCCTTGAGAAGCAGATGAAGGAGCCGACCAAGTGAGCCTGGACATTCTCATCTACAAGGGCAAGTACGACGACGAGATATACGACGTCTCAACCCCCGAGAAAGAGGCCGCGGCCTACCTCATGCTGTTCGGCTACCTGGACGAGGAGTGGGGCGTGTACTCCGACATAGAGGAGCCCACGCCGCTCAAGGTCTGCGAGCCGTGCGAGAAGGCCCTGCACCGCCTGTGCGAGGGGACCTGCGCCTGCGAGAATTCGCCGGAGTGCCGGAAAAAGTCGCGGCGGGCCAAGAGCGACTACGACAGAGACTTGAGCGTGAAGCGCATGTACGACAAGGCCAAGGCTGGGGACGCCGAGGCGGCCAAACGGCTGCTGTACGCCCGCAAAGGCAACGAGTACGAGGGGTTCCAGCTGGGGTACGTCATCGACCC
>Ga0209039_10001833_pt1 | contig 19066 bp, 2 predicted proteins | sample BogFormECP12_OM1_FD_188238 | JGI IMG/M metagenome (GOLD analysis project Ga0209039, IMG submission 188238) | Bog forest soil microbial communities from Calvert Island, British Columbia, Canada - ECP12_OM1 (SPAdes) (version 2) | ecosystem: Environmental > Aquatic > Freshwater > Wetlands > Bog ...
CCATCAAGCCTTGTAGCTCTTGGCTTGACCGGCGCAAGCGGAACTGCCCATGTCCTCTCGATCAGGCTTAATATCTCGATCGCCTGGGGTGGACAAGCCTCCAACTATGATCCTTACGATGCGTTCACGTCAATGACTAATTTAAAACGAACAAACGTGACGATCGCAATGCCACTCGCGACATGGATCATGCAAACGAGGCCACACATCGTGGCATCGCCGTCAAATGCCAGCGGGGAGATCGATTATGCCTTGCCGCCATCCATGCAAGATTTCAACAAGCTGCAGCAAGCCAACACGACCGTGACCAAGGAATACTACGATTTTTCTGATAATTTCGGCGACCGTTCGGATTGGGCCTATGGATCGTCCGGCGTGCAATTCGGGACGACCATCGCCAACGCATCTGGCAGCGTGTTTGATAACTCGCAAGCCGCGTGCAGCGGTGTGACGCTGTTCCCCGCGAGCGCGGGAATGACGACGGGCGGCTGGATTCGCTCGAAGATCGCGGGCATCGATGCCGTGACCACGGACGCGCTGCAAAAGCAGGTTTCTGGCGCCGGGCAACCGATCGAGACGTTCGAAAACTTCAACAATGGCCAGGTCATCGTTTCCCCAAGCTCCCCCTACAACGGGCTGTGGAGCGAGATAAATGGTGGCACGTGGGGCACGCTTGTCGCCAATGACTATGCCGGCAATCGCTGGGGTCACCTGACGTATAGCGGAACCTCCAATCCACCTGCGTATTGGGTCTCGTATAAATTCCCCACCCGAGCCAACCTCGCCGTGCCTGGTAATTATTACACGTCATTTAGGTTCATGGAGGGTGCTAATGCGTGGCCATACGCGACGAACAATTTCCATTTAGATTTCTCCTCCTTGGCTAGCTTTAACACCAGGGGCAGCGTGTTGATGATTTGGAGAGAATACTTGGGTGTTGCTGACACATCATTGGCATATCCCCATGGCTACTCGTATAAGCCGATCATGCAATTGAACACCATGACTCCTTATGACGTTACGATTCACGTGATTTCGGATGGTACGACTAACCCGGGCTTTGATATCATCGTCAACGGGGTGACTTTCGACAACAACGGTCTCCACTACCACTCGCCAGAATCGTTCCTTCAGAATGATAACTCGCTTGGATATATTGATAATTTGCTGCTTGGCGGTGATTGCTGGATTGATAACATCGATAGTTCGTGGTGCAATCCCGCTTACAGCACCAGCGCCTTGGAATCGGTGTACGCTGAACTATACGCGCCCGCGAATGGCGTAAATGCAAGCGGCACGATCTTTTATAGCACGTACAATTATGCCACGAATCAATGGTTACCAGCATCCATCTCGATAGGCTCTTTACCAATAGACGAGGGTTTATCGTATCTCTTGATTCGCACGATCTCTCAAGGCAGTATCTTCAGGCTCCAAGCAAACTTGTCCACTCCCGACCAGGTCACTGCAGGCACGGGCAAGCAAGTAATCGTGCCCATCCCGTGCAATGGCCCAATCCGCATCCGTGGCATCCGGTTGCAGAATAATGGAACGCAAGCCCAAGCTCCGGCGTTCACCGTGCAAAAGGTGTACCGATCCATGGGTCCCATCTCGGAAACCTCGAAAGAGAGCGCCATCTCTTGCACGGAGAGCAGCACGCCGGTTACGATCGACATCTCGCTTGCCAACATCAACTTGTCGGACTTGATCAACGGCACGATCTCGATCGGCATGAAAGACGTCATTCGCGGCACCAACATCGTGCTCGATAATTCGAGCCTCACCGCAAACGAGAAGAGCATGGGTTTCGCCATCGTCAAGGGCAATATCAGCGCGAGCATAGCGACCTTGCAGACGGTGCACGCCGCCAATCCATCGTTAAGTTACTATCCCGTGACCGTCACCGTAAACGCGAGCCAGCTACCACTAGGAGCCGGGGGATTGCTGCCCATCAAGACATACAACGTGTCACTGGTGCGACGGTTCCTGGTCCAAGCGTGCATCGCGTCGTCCCATCCATTGATCTATGCAGGGAATGCAAACACGTCCAATGCCGCTATTTTGATTGGCTGTTCATCGGTCTCGACGAAGGTGACCTACCAAACGGGATCTATTTTCAATGCACCGAACCAGGCGTCCATCCAGCAGCCGTTGACGTTTAAGATGAATGTCCCTGGAATTGCCACGACTAACGCCAGTGCTCTCGTGTTCGGTATCACGAGCTCGTTTGACACCGCATGGTGGAAACTGCCCACGTCAGCGTTTATCGACCCGCGTAGCACTCTCATCAATAACCACGTTGTGCAGAACGGGCCACCTTACAACAATAGGATAATCTCGCAGGATCCGAACCAGGTTACAGCGCAATTATTCAAGCCCTCGCGCGTTGCCATTCACACGTTGACCGTGTGGGTGTACAATCCGAGTTCGTCGAGCTCCGTGCCAACGAGCATCAGCGCCACATTATACCGCGTCGGAAATCAAACCGACATGGCGACGTGGCGTGCCAACGGCACGGCGCAAGCGGACATGTCATCGTATCCACGCTCGGCAGGGGTATACCCGCTCACGTTCTCGTTCGATGTCACGACGATAAGTAATGACATCGCGACCGATATCGCAAATGGTGTGACCTACGCGTTTGCCATCCATCCAGTCGGAGCCGACATTATCGTGCTCACCAACACGGGCAATTACCAGGACGGCCACGTGGAATGGAAAAACGGTACGAGCGCGTGGGCAAGTGCCGGCCTCGCGACGAGCATCGATTTCGTTCTGGCCGAGGATGGCCGCATCTCGCTGCGCGGGGATAACGGGTATGCATCCCTCTATGACTTCCTGGCGAGCAACGCCGGCGGTCAAGCGAGCATCTTCCAGGTTTACGATTACAAGACCGCCACGTGGATCAACACGTGGACCGTGCCCAAGATCTCCGTCTTGAATGATTCCATGTGGAGTTATTTCGACATCAACCGCGGTGACCGTAACGTGTCGTTCTCCTTCATATATTACCCGGATCTCACGCAAAACAAGATTCCCGTGTCGGATCTCGTGCAATCCGATGGCACGATCCAGGGACGGCTCACCATGGATTTTCGGCAGCAATTCTCGGACCCAGCCACGTGCACGCAATCTTATTTCTCGACATCGGAGGCAAACGTGACGATGTGGTCACGGACGAGCGACGCCACGCGTAGCACGATCACGCAGAAAAAATCTTTCGATATGACCATCAACATTGGCGCACCATACACGACCATGCAAGCCATCGATGCCATGATGTTCAACGTCTCGGGTGGCGATGCTTTCCAGGTCTTCTCGAGCCAGGGCGTGCCGCTAGTGCCAAGGTTTTCGTTGGCACCGGGTTCCAGCACAATGTGGACGATGCCCGGCGGCGGCCAGGTATCAATCTCGATGTACAAGAGCTGGATCGAGTTGCTCGACCCCGTGACCGGCACCTACGTGTCGCTCAAGGATTTCAGCAACATTGCCGATTTCAAAGCAGGCGTGGAACAACTCGGCGACATCGAAGGCAATTGCCTTCGTCTCCGCGGCCATCTCGTGAGCCAATACACCGTGACCAATAGCCGCCCGTCGAATATCTCGGTTTCGTGGATGGCTGGCAATTTCTCATTAGATCTATATTATAGCGCCTGGAATTCAAGTCTCGTGGCCGATCGGCAAGGCGTGGCTCATGTCCAGCTCTGCGACGTCGATGGCACGGGCGGCAACAATGCCGTCGTGCTTGATTCGGGATTGTATGCTCGCAGCCAGCAGAATGACAACGTTTTCCGTGTCAAGTTCACCGTGCATGATTACGATCCCATGTCCAACACCACGGGATACACGGGGCCGAATTCGACCGTCGTTTCCTATGCGGGGTTCATGAACAACGAAATCCGCGACATAGCAATCAGCGAGGGCGCGCCAAAGCCGGCGTTCGTGCGCAACCAGTCCCACGTCGATGCCTTCAACATCGTGGAAATGCGCGGCACGATTCCATTGATCGTGCAAATGCATCAATTGCACATCGCATCAGTCGCGTTCTATTACCACAATGGCACGCGCTGGATGTTCATTGGAAACGCGACGAGACCCAATGGCGACGCGTTTGAAGTGGATTGGGCAACGAATGGTTTAGTGCCCGATGCCACGTACACGATTCTTGCAAATGCCACGGACATCCACCATCGTAGCGGGAATTGCACGACGCAAATCATTGTTGACAACACACCACCTGCACTAGATAATGTGCTGAATCCTGCATTTTATGACAACACCACGCGCGAGATTTCCAAGAAAGGCTTCATCGATGCTCGAGTCTCCGATGCAAACACTATTTCGAGCTTGACCGCGACCATCTGGAATGCAAACAGCACCGAGTTGCTCAAGACACTAAACTATAACAATCCGGCGTCGATTGTGCCGTGGAATTCCCAAGCGACGGGCGTTATCATGACCGCTATCCAGCTCGATGCAGCGGGCACGACACCCTACGTTGAGGTATACAACGTGCGGAGCAAGCCGGTAAACATTAGCCGCTGGAAGGTGCACTTGATCGGGAAAGCGGCGCCCGATTTCGTCATCCCGGATGGCACATCGATTCCGGCCATGACTTGTATGGCGTTCAACGTTACCAGCTTGAGCGCGCTCACGATTACCGTTGGAATGAGGAAAAAGATGTCAAGTAACTTCGCGATAGTGCTCGAAACCTCAAGCGGGCAAGCGGTGGATTATTTCGCGGCAAATAATTATGCGGGAGCACCACCACCTGGCGTGACCTGGACCGGACAGGCCCTGCAATTGCATTACGACAATGACTCGGCGGGCAACTTGCTCGAATCATCCGTTCTCGACGTGCAGCGTACGAAGGACGGGTGGCAAGCTATGCCGGGCCTCGCGCTTGCGTCGTGGCGCGGTATGTTGAACCCGATGTTTTGCACGGGCGTTCCCATCCTTCTCGAAACCGCGTGGTCGACCTATAATGTTACCGAGATCCAGGTCGATGTCTCGGTAGTTGATCTTGCAGGCAACGCGATGATGAAAACCATGACCTTGAGGTTGAACGTTACCGTGACATCGTGCATCTTGCCCACGTATTCTTTAAATCATTACGTGGGACGATTCCTCAGCACGTCACCAATTTTCCCATTCTTCTACGCATCGTGGGCTAGCGGTGCATGTTTTTCCTTCGACATGTATGTTGTTCCGGGTACAGATTTCATGCAGACGACTTTCCAATTTGCCGGGCCTACCTATATCTTGAATTTCATGACGATTGGTGGCGGCTCGTCGGTCGCCGTCAACCCCGATTACTTATATCAATATACAATGCCATTCTCTTGCGGGACATGGCATCATGTCAAGATATGCTTCGATGCAGGCCTCTATTACCACGTGCAAGTTGATTCAGCGTTTTCTCCATCATGTTTAATAACGCAATTCTATAGCGGGTTCACGCCGGACAATTTTGACGTGAGATTCAAGACCTATTTTGCATCCGACAATCGGGCGTTATATTTTGATAACATCTCGTATTCCTGTCCAGCGTGCAGTCGTTTCCCCGCGGGAAAATCATGGGTTATCAGGTTTGATCAAGGCCTGCCAGGCACGGCAGTGCTCTTGACATCGGAAATTCCGGAATATAATTGGGAATCGTGCCGAATGATCATCAACATGGACCCGATCGCCGTGTTATCGGCGAGATCATACGGAACCACGATCCGATGCACGATCGTCGATAATTTTGGCATGCGAATGGATAATGTTCCCGTCCGAATGAACATCGATGGCAAGCAATACCAGGATGCCGTATCCGATGCAAATGGCATCGCGACGTTCACGCTCGATTCCATGGACACGTTCTCGCTTAATCTCTTCGACGGGACTACATGCACGACCAATGGCTTGACCAGCCACGTCGACGTGAACGGGTTCCAGTTCAACGACACCGCGGAAGGCATCTCCCGCACGATCGACACGCGCATCTGGACCAAGGATTTCGCCGTTGATTCGATGATGAACCAGCAGTTTACCGTGACAATCGACGTATCCGGCACCATGACCCGTGCTGGGAATGCCAGCAATTACGAGGGCATTCAATTCGAAACGTTATTACCAGCACTTTACAACCAATACTACAAAGCTGGAACGTACCAATCCCTCGAATTCGACTTTGTCATGAGCAACGGCACGACGTATGCAGTAATGCTCGGCAATGAAGAGCTTTACGATTGTTTCATGCCGAATATCCACCCAGAGACCCAATGCCTCACGATCAACGGGGAGCAATATCAACGCGTGAAAATATCGCTGCCGCTTGCCCGCATTGCCATGGCAAATGTCAATGCACAAGCGTTTAACCTGAACGATCTCGCGACCATTCGCATCGTCGGCACCGATTTCAAGTGGTTCGTCGGCGACATCCAGTCATACCTCGATCGCGGCGTGTATCCCCAGCAAGCCTTCGGCATCATCGGCATCAATCTCGTCGACTGGATTTGCAACGCGACGTGGCGACATGGTCAATTGCAAGGCACCACGAACTGGGCCAATGTCACGATCTCGGCGGGCGGCGCTTCCACGAGCGGCGAGCTTTACATCAAACCCTTGCCAGTGACGCTGAACGCGACTGGTATCCAATCCACGCCTGTCGTGACCGATTTCTTAACCATCAATTCCCTCCAGTACTCGGCACCTAGATATCCCGACATAATCATGATCGGCCAACTGTCGTGCTTGCCTTTCGATTACGTGGACGTGGTACAAGGCAGCGGAACAGGCACGTCCATGGTGCTGCATGTCTTGCCAGGCATGCCATCAAGTGCCACGTTCCAGTGGTATGCCCCGGCCGGCACATACACGAACGCCAGGCTCTGGTACTCGGGTAACGTGTTTTTCTTGCCCGCGTCGTGCCCGGTCGCCTCGTCCATGACGCTGCACAAGCAAGCCATTGGCATCAATGGGATGTACATCCCGTTTAACACGGCGCTGAACGAGTACCGCTTGGAAGTACCGACCGATAACATGTCGGGCGCGCTCCGCGATGCTTTCTTCAACATCGTCGACGCGCAGGCCAAGCCATTCATCGGCGTTCCCATGCGTACGATGGTCACGGGAACGTTTTATACTTTCAACATCACGCAAAACAAGTTCGTGCCGCGGCAAATCACCTATGATTCGTCGATATCGGCCATCCTCTCTGTCCCCTGGAAAGGAACCATGTACCCGTGGCAGGTCTTGCCCATTGATCCGACGGGTGTCATGTTCATGAGCGTGAATTGCTCGGTCGTGAAAACAATTCATGGTTTGCGGTATAACGAAACATATCTCCCGCCAGGAATATACACAGCTATGTTGTCGTTCGCCGGCACGGACAAATACAATGCCACGACGCCGCTGGCATTTCAGATCAGCGTGGATAGCGCGCCAACCGTGATCCAACTCGTGCAGAACAATGGCGGCACGATCCAGCCGATCGCAGGACAATCGACCTATCACGATGCTCGAACCTATCCATCGGGCGTCACGACCTTCGCTATCGGGGCAAACCAGCCATGGACCCAGCTCGACACGCAAGCCAATGTCTCGGGTTCCAACGCGTTCTCGTTCCAGGTGACCGATGCACGCACCGGGCTTCCTGCTGGCGCCGGCTTGCCGGTATTTTTGCAAATCTCCATCGTCCCGAGCACATGGTCGTACAGCGCAGCAACGGCCTACGCGGATTTCGGCGCGGATGGCCTTGTCTACTTGCAAGAGCATGCAAACGCGTGTCCGTGGTCTATCCAGCCCATGGACAAGCTTGGCTGCGCGGAGGTCTACCCGTTCTACAACACGTCCGCGAACAATGGTATGGGCCAGTGGCAGGCATGGTCGGCATTGTATTGGAATTATCTACGCACGGCGTCGAATGGCTGCGTAACGTTCTCGTTCAACCAGTTACCATTTGGTAACCTTGCGAATCAGTACCAGGCCATTTATCACACGCCGCTGGTCTCGTTAACGGGCATGCGACTCTACATCCGCGCCTTGTACAACAACAACTTCGAGTGGGATAACATGGCATTGCCATCGACCCCGATCTTCAACATGCCGACCATGTGCCTGGACAAGTCGCTGAGCTACACGACCATCAGCACCAACTCGAGCCATTACCAGAATACAGCATACGCGGGCAGTTATTCAGAAGGTTGGCTAGAGATCTTGCCACTAGCCACCATGTTGCTTGGCATGTCGCACGACGTCCAGGCGCATGATGTCGAGACCAACCAGTTCCACTTGACCGCTGATCTCATCCAGGCAAATCGCGTGGGCACGATGACCGTGGCCAAGCGCGATGCGACCGGTAACGTTTTCGGCATCCAAGGTGCTCAGGTCAAGTTCACGATGCGCGCGGCGGGATCGACGAGCGCGTTTGCCACGGTGGCGAACATCACGGATGGCTCCGGCTTTGCATCAGCGCAAGTCATATCTGCTGATTATCTAGGGAAAGCGCTCTACCCGGGCACGTACACGATCGATTGCTCGACAACGGGCACGTGGAACACGGAACCAGCATCCATAAATTACACGATCACGATCCACGGGGAATCGTCGGCGAACCTTTCGGCAACCCCGTGTTTGACAAGCTTCAATCACGACCTGGCCAGCGCCGTGGCATGCCACGACAGTAACTGCGCCGTGGCGGGAACGTGGGAGACGAACGCGCCCGTGTTCCAGGCGCGGGCCTTCGTGGCGACGGCAGCGGTCGATAGTTCGGCGGGCAACGCATCTAGCGGTAACGGCGTCGAGGTGGACGTGTCGTTCAACGGCATCCAGGTCGATTCGAAAACGTTCTACATCGGGCCGACCGATTATCTTCCCTACAACCCGACGAACGGGTATAACCGGACCAAGGTCGACCACGTGGCGTTCAACATCTCCGTGCCCATGTCCTTCTGGACCGGCAGCGCCATCAACGTGACGATGACGGCCCAGTCGTTGAGCAACGCGTCGAATGATTATATCTACCTTTATGACATGAAGGTCGTGGACTCTGTGGCCAACCGCGCCGACGCGCGCTGCTGGGACTTGTCCAGCGAGTTGCCCGCACCGTGCTCTCTTGCCAACGACACAGCGTGCAATGCCAACACGGGCAAGAACGGTAATTACACTGTGTACAGCGGGGCGACGCCGGTTGCCACGTCGTCGTACGAGCTTGCCACGGCCTCGCCGGTGCCGGTCAACGTCACGACCCTCACCTTGACCGATCCGGTAACGTCCCGAGCGATGCCGGCATTGCGGGCTTATCACGGGTGCATTGGCTTCGATGACGGCGACGAGGTCGGGTACCCGTCCACGACCCTGACGATGGTCAACCTGTTCCGCCCCGTGATCGAGCAAAACATCACGAAACAAGGCTTCCTTGCGAGCACGTTGCGATCCAACGAGGTCTTGTACCCGGGCTTCCAGTTCAACGGGACGGGCGTCGATGACAGCATCCGCGCGGCGTCGTTCACGCTGGCAAATGGCACCGTGGTCGATGGCGTTTATGCCAAGCCGCGACAGTTTGCCAATGGCACGATCAACGCGGCGCGGCTCGAATACAGCAACATTTACATTCCCTACAAGGCCGTGCTCTCGGGCGTCGTGGCGGTGCCGTTCAGCCCGTCGACGAATTTCTCCTCGGGCAAGGGCATAAACTTCACCGTGCAAGTCACGAGCGGGCTGAACGCAAGTCAATCGTGGTCGAAGTCGTGGTTCATCGACAGCACCTCGACGTCACAATTCAAGGCCATCACCATCGACTTCGAGCACGAGGCCCAGCAGTTCCGCGGCCAGCACGTGACCCTGGCGCTCGTGACGTCGTGCACGCCCTTCACCGCCAGCATGGCGCACGGGTACTGGTGCAACGTGACGCTCGCCGGGGATACCAACATGTTCACTGCCAGCACGGGATTACCATTGGGATTGCGCAATCGATTCTATTCCAATAGATTTATCTGGTATTACACGAACAATCCCGCCAAGAACTTGCACGTGATGTCCGGCACGACGCTCAACGTCTCGATATCCGGCCCCATCGCGAGCATCTTGAACGTGAACGCGACGTCGCTGCCGCTCTTGCCGTTCTACGCGCAGGCCACGGCGAGCTTCTGCGAGAACGGCGGCGGGCACTCGCTTGCCAACAAGTCGACCGGTAACACGTGGTCGACCTTCACCGTGCCGGCGGCGCAGCTCGTCGTGCCCTTGAAATTCGAGGACAACGCCATCCAGAACATCGCCGACCCCGTGGTGTACTCGGGATTCTTGCGGATTCACGGGTATTTCACGAATGGCTCGTACGGCACGATCGTCGACCAGCAACTCCTCGTCACGGTCCAACCGTGGACGTGGTACCAGCACAACGACTACGCCGAGTTGCAGAACAGCTCGTCGATCGCATCGCCTGCGCTCGTTGTACCGCTTGCCACGCCAGCAGGGAACGAGACCAACGAGGCCGTGCTGTCGTATCGCATGGCCGCAAAGGATGGTTCGGACATCGTGGTGGGTGGCGACTTGTTCCCGTGGGACGGCATCATCCAGGACACGTCGGTGACGATCCCCGCATCGACGTCGGGGGATCCGAAGTACCCGTGGAACCCGGCATGGGCGACGATCGGCGTGACCGCGCTGAAAACCGTGTACGAGTACGTGGGCTGGCAGCAACACGCGTGGCACGCGTTCGTGCCACCATGGCAACCTCAACCTGCCGATACAACCATCGTGACGCGCGACGCGCTGGCCAACACGAACACGGTCATGATCCAGACGAATGCCGCCACGGGCACTTTACCGGCCGCCACGTTCACCCTAGGCTCGTTTTTCCAGCCGAAAGGCGGAAACACGTGGGCAAGCTACGCGCGATTCGGGTATCGCATGAAGGCCGATGATGCGTCGAACATCGCGTCCATCGAGGTCATATTGCTCGACGCCAGCGGTGCTCCGATTCTCGACGTGAATAATCACGAGCAAGATTTCAATGACACGTTCCCGGGCACTGGGACAGCGACGATCGACGCCTCGCATCCGATTGCACTTCGCAGCACCCCAAGCGTGTCGACCATCGAATTCATCATCCACGCGAGGAACGCGTCGCTGCTCTTGACCAAGCCGATCATGGTGAGCTTAAGCGGCGTGTACTTCCAGCATTCGACGCACGTGGCCACCTTGACCATCGCGACCACGACGGGCCCCGTGCCCTTCTCGCTGCCCATCACGCCATTCACGGGTATCACGTGGAACGCGTGGAACTACACGACCTCGGCGCTCACGGGCACGTGCACGGGCATCGGGATAGTAACCGGCACGGGCTTCAACGCGACGTGCACGCTCGATGTCATGAACATCGCCTTACAGCAAGTCAAAGCGGGCAACGGCAGCGTGGATCACGTCTATTATTCCTATTCCTTCAATTATCAAGACCGACTCGTGCAGGACGCGTCGGCGGCGCTCGGGCAATGCTTGCCGGCCGGCGCGCCGTGGCATGCCGCGGGCGCGGTGAACATGACCGCCCGCGACCACTGGCTGCTCGTCACGAGCGTGGACACGAACTTCGACGGCCACTACGAGCAGTCCATGCTGCAAATGAACACGGGTGGCGGGAGCAGCTTCACGAACGGCGCCAACAACCTGTGGGAATTCGACACGAACGGCAATGGCCAGTACGAGACCCGCATGTATTTCACGACGGTGAACCGGCTAGACACGATCCACGGCTGGTGCACGAACACGACGACGGTCGTGAAGCAGGTATCCACGAGCACGGGCGATAACGGGTATTACGATAACGTGGTGACGTGGTACGACACGCTCACGAGCAATCCCTTGAACGCATCGACCCGCGTGTACTGGACGGGCAGCGCGTGGGCATCGATCCCGTTCACGTACGTGAATACCCGGTGGGTGCAGTCGCAGACCGCGGCGTCGGACCCGAACCAGGACGGCGTTTACGAGAGCGAGGTGACGTCGTGGAATGACTGGCCAGTAGCCACGTCGAGCGGCGTGCCGAACCTGGAGACCCGGAACATCACGACGCGCTCGTGGGTGTTCACCACGGCTTCCGGGACGAACCCGGCAAGCTGGTCGCTGCAAGTGCACATGACGCACGAGTGCGACTTGCTCAAGCGAAACATGAACTTCACGCTGCTGGCCAAGGATGACCAGCACTTCACGAACATGGACGTGGTCGTGATCGACCCGTGCCCGGTCGTGATCGATCCTCGTCCAGGCGTCTGCGAGGGCGTGCGGGTCGATATGAATGGCGCGTGCTGGTTCTGGTCGTCGCGCAACAATTCCGTGTACGACACGATCTTCGTGTTCTCGCACGTGACCAAGGTCGTCACCGCGGCGAGACCCGTGCCCGAAGCCATCGGCGTGGCGTTCGATTACAACAGTAACCATCGCCTTGACTGGGAATGGTGGAATTTCGTGCCCGATGCGCCCGGTGACAAGTATTTCCCGTGTTATTGGACCAATTCGGGGCTTGATTTCACGTATATCGAAAACCAGGCATACGACGACGCGTGGACGAATTACATTGCACAATTTGGCACGGACAAGTACTGGGCTGATTTCGCCGTCGAGACGGGCATCAACCTCGGCGTCGCCATCTTGTCCACGGTCGTGGCCGGGGCCGTGTCCGGCAGCATCGGCGGCCCGTGGGGGACTCTGGCCGGGGCGCTCGTCGGGCTCGGCATCTTCACGGCGTGGGCGATCACGGAGTACTACGCGCACCCGGTGGAATCGCTCGTCGGCGCCATCAACGACGCGTGGCCCGAGGGCAACACGCATTGCATCGACAGCACGAACAAGGATTCGGACAAGAACGCATCTTGGACCTTCGATGTCCCGTACGATTCGCCGACCCCGCCAGACACCGCGTATTATTATTATCACACGTACAGCGCCGGCGTTGCGGTGAATCCCGCCGACACGGCGCACTTGAATGCCTACGAGATCGACATCCCGCAGTATGCGGCTGGAAGCATGGCTGGCGACTCCGCGCACGTGTATGGTTACGACACCATGACCACTGCCGACCGCCACGTGCAATTGGAATGGCAGTTCCGCGAGGTTGATATGGCGCGTGCGGACGCCGCCTTGCGGGCCGCGACCGGTGGCGCATACACGTGTTACATGCCGACGATCGACGACAAGGGCCGCGTCGGGTGGTTCGCTGCGCCGAAGGGTGCCGTCACCACCAACTTTTACGGCACGCCGCGGCCGATACCCGGGTCTTGTCCGGAACCCATGGATCCCATCTTGCTCATGCCGGCACCCTGGATCACGCACGCGGCCACGGTGAAGGAGAGCCCGGGCTTCAAGATCGACATGGCCATCGGCTTCATGGCGTCGGCATACCAGGCGGCGTACGCGCACGAGATGACGACCGACTCGCGCATCTACGCCATCAACCTAGCCATGCAGTGCGTGCAGGTCGTGATCATCACGGTAGCGACCATGGGCATCGGGTCGGCGCTGTCGGCGGGCTTTCCAGCGGTGTTCGGCGAGTCCGAGGCTTTGACGGTCGGCAAGGTAGCCGAGAACATCGTGTCGGCGGTCGTCGTGTACACGATCGGCGGGACGTACCTGGCGCAGGGGCTGGAAGCACTCGGGTTCACCTCGCTCGCGGCGGGACAACTCAGCCAGCTCGCCTTGACGCTGCTGTCCATGGGCATCTCGTCGGCCATCGGCAAGGCCAAGGCAGAAGCGAACGAGGCGGCGATGTCGCGGTCGGTCGAGGCCGAGGCGAGTAACGGGCATGCCACGCAAGAGGACGCCGACCGGCTCGCCAAGCTCGACCCGAAATCGTACGCGCGGCTGGCCATGAAGATCGCGATGGACAAGGGCGCGGGCTTCCTGAACGTGGCGACGAAGATGGCAGCGGATCGCATGGGCGCGAACGGGCTCGCCGGGCTCTTGCCGAAGAATGTCCGGGATGTCTTGCAAACGGCCCCGGATCAATTCGGCGTGCACGAGCCGACCGTTATTCGCCACACGCAGGAGATCGAGGAAAACATGGTGACCATGGCCAGCGATCCGGCCAAGCTGGCCATGAAAATGAGCGACGTCGCCGCCAGCGATGAAATGACCATCCCCACGGGCATCTACGGCGATCCCACCCGTGGCATCGACTTCAAGATCGTGCTCGGGAACGGGCTCGAGATATCGTGGGCGACGCTGCAAGACATGACGCTTGGCCAAGTGCTATCGCTCGCCAAGGTCAGCGGCGGCACGCTCGTCATGGGCGATCCCGGCACGACCTTGCCCGGCGCGGGTGAACTTCCCGACATCTTGACGCGGGAACTCGTGCCCTTGCTGGATCAATTAAGTGCCGTGAGCCGGGGATCGCCCCAGGAAGCGACAATCGTGGCCGCCATCAAGGACCTTTATTTCAAAAACGCCGGGCGCGCGGCCGACTTCACCGCGTACATCAAGACGTACAAGGCAGGCTTGATCGTGGGAACGAGTGAACTGAATTTCATGATCGACCAGACCGGACCCGCCATGAAGGCATTGGTCGATATCAAGGCCGCGCTGGGCGGCGCTTCGGACGCGGGATATGACACGATCGAGCCGATCGCGGAAAAATACAACACCGGCAAGGTCAACGTGTTCAAGTTCTTGAAAGACAACGGCATATTGCAAAACACGGGCATGGCAGGCCCTGATGGAGTTGTATTTCACGTGACCTTGCCAGCAGACGCGATCGCCGGCGTCGCGGCCATCGAGGAAGCTCAAGCGGCGGTTCAAGCAGCTCCAAATCCGGCAGTAGAGAACGCCATTGAAGGCATCCCGAATAAGAATTTGGCTGGAGAGCAGGTCGATCAACAACAAGTGCGAGTTGACGTTTTGGTCATAGATGCACGGGTGTTGGAGGATGTCGATAAAGCCGCGAACATAGAAGAACGAGGCCAGGCTGATAAGATCCTGGCGATAGAACAAGAATTACAAGATATGATTCCTGCAGGCAACGCTTTGCTAGCACAAACACATAGCTTTCTAGCAAAAGTGGGAACTGCTGGTGAAATCATATCTGGTGCAGATCTTGATAGCTGCGTGAACCAATTTAACGAGTTGTATACCGCGTACGATGATGCCAGTGATTATGCGCTGAATCCAGATGCACGTAGCGGTATACTCAAATCAACCAAACGAGATTTTGTCAATCAAGTGCTAGCTCTCGATACTAATGATCCCGAATATGATAGGACAATTAATGATTTAGCGGGCAAGTTCATCGGTTATTTACGTGAGGACAATGCAGAGCCTAGGCTTAATTTTGCTGCTAACGTGCTGAATGCTTTGAAGGACGGAAGCATCCAGAAATATACTGATTTCATGAATAGCCTATTTTATGACCAGGACGTGATATCCCGTCTACAAGGGGAGCAATATTCGTGGGCGGTGGCAAAAACAAGTGTACTGGTAGGTTATCCTGACTACGTATTATTTGCTCACGAGACAGGAACAACGCCAACAATTGATAACGCGATTCTTATGTTCCCCCATGAAATAAAAGGTAGCGAAGTTTCAAGCCTCGGTGAATTGTCGGGACATTATGCCGAACAAACGATGAACCACTATCTAAAGCTCATTAGCCATAATTCCAAAGGTTTACTCTACCAATCACTGCAGCCAGATTTAATTCCAGAATGGACCTTTGACCTCACTACATCTGATCCAACAATTGTTACTCGGCCTGGTCGCGAGATTGAACGAGGTAGCTATGTTGACGCCAATTACGTGGAAAATTGGGTTACTACTGGCGATCAATATATTAAACAATATCTCGAGTCTTTACGCGAAAGCAGCGTCCAAGCCCAGCGAGATTTGTACAACAAGATTTCATTCCCTGCTGGTTTTTACAATGTCATTGATGGATATATGGAATACACAGATAAACCCTTTATGCTGTATGAAGGGCGAGGATCTAGTCGACATGCCGAGGCACAAATGACAATTCATGGCGTGGATTATGTCGAGGTTCAAGCCGGAGAATATGCCTGGCGTTTGACATTCTCTGTCTCATGGGCGGATGGTACAGGAGAAATCGATAATTGCAATCTTATCATAGGTACTGGGTTGACCAGTGGAACGAGAATGCAATTTACCCAATCGACAATGAACATCTTCAACGATTGGCGAGCAGCCGCGGGGATGTCTTCGTTATATTTACCTCCTGCTTGATTAATAAAATTAGTAAACGCCTGGATCTAAATCTGTATATTTTTTTCCTCATTTTCTAAAACAATAATAGCGAAGATTTGAGGAAATCAAAATAAAGTTAGGCATCAATTAAATTGTCCAGTAAATTATTTGCACGAGCAATTAAATTCTCATCCAAATTATCTCGGCTCCAGTTAAAAAAGCGTTTTCCAATATCGGCGATAAGGGAAGTGTCCTTGAGATATCGTTCATCGAATACTGTATTAAATGCTCTGCAAATTGGTTCTTTTTTTTTCGGCATCGTTTCAATATAGTCGCTCAAATCCATTGCATCACGAATGGCATCTAATTCATGTTTTGGATTTTTTCCTGTTAACAAGTGCTCAAATAGCAATTCTGCATATGGTTTCAATTTATTCGCGTCGATCATATCCCAGAACCCGTCTTGAATCCAGATCGTCGAATACTTGTCATTACCGAACAAGAAAATCAAGAATTGTTCCACGACATGTTCATATTTCGATGGATTCGTATCTCGAGCATCAGTTAAGGAATCAAGAACTGATGCCAGGAAATCAAAATATGCACTAATAACACGTCGTTTAGCAGGGCAATCGCCGCGATACTCGGGAAGTTGTTCAAAAATCTGGAGATATATCCTGTTATCGATGAATGAGTCTGAATCTTGCATTCCAGAAGCCAAATCGTTGAGTAAATAATGGATGAAGATAATCGCCATCTCGCGCGGTGAAACTTGAAAGCGATCCCCAAGAAATTCGGGATGCACAGTGAGACCATCATTAAACGATGAAATCCAGAACTCATTCGTTTCAAGGGCAATCTGATAAGCATTGGCATGAAAACCATTCCAAATGTCTTCATCCGAGTATCCGCTGATTCCATCTCTTATCGTGCACATATCATAATCAAAATGCACGGAAATTGCTATGCCCGTCTCGATATTGGCTTCTGCGATGAGGAATCTTGGAATCGGGCATAATATGTACCTATTTCCTCCGAATTCATGAATTCGCATGTTGATTTGTGCAGCAAACAAGGTGATATCTAAGTTTGAAGAACGAAGCGTTACTCCTTTGTTATTAAAATATTCAAGTACACGGATGGGATCGATGGCAATGCTAAGAATATCTTCTAAACTGTTAAATTGTTTTTTAGGAATGAAGGAGTCCGGGGTTTCTATTTCATGATTTTGGCCAAGGCTAAAGATATTTTTAGTAGCCTCCTTGACTAGCACATTACTGTCGACGAGTTGATTGATACCAGACTTGATTTGTGAATTAGAGATGGTAATAGCACCCCTTACTTTCTGCTCGCGAATGATCTTGGCCAATTCCACGAAGGTTGCTGTACCGTACTCTTCCAGGTAACCAGCAATGATGTTCTTTACCGCTACTAAAAGTTCGGAAGGAATCGACATGTTAGTTGCTGTGGAAGGGTCGTTTACCATCTCGATCACTTTTTACTATTGGAATCATCACAATCCGCCCTCTTAAACCTTTCGGGTGCTTTGTAAATGCCCGTGCCATCGCTTGCCGCGAGGAATTTGTAGTCCGATGCACTAGGGAGATTCTTTTCGATGGATCGAATGAAATCTTCCGATCACGAGGGGCGCTTCCGCATTGCCGGCATGGCCACCTGTCCGACCCCCGTCCGACCCCCATCCACGTTTTACATGGCGAGGGCGGGGAAAGCGTTTCAGAGCGTTACAGTTAGAGGGTTGGTAATCTATAAATCGCCGTTAGAACGAGAAAAGGATCATGTCTAAAGTTACGATAAAGGGAGGACTTGGTCTTGCTTTTCAAAGAATCGCTATAGGATTCTATGCAGCAACTTGTGGTTTCTGGCTGGCGGAAATTATAGCACTTCAATCTTCAAGCGGGTTAATTTCGGCCATTCAAGATAAAATCGTTGAAGAATTGAATTTATTTGCCATGCTCTTTCTCGTGACAGCATTGGTGGGTAGCATCCTCGTTGTACTGAGCGGTATAATGCTAAAAAGAAAGTATTTGTTGATTGCAGGATGCACCGCGGTCGTTCTTTTGTTCTATCCTTTGGCAGATTATTTCTTCATTCACATCAAGTTCAACATTTATTCTTTCATTTTTCCCATTACTGGCATCGTTTCAATGGTTTTCTTCGGAATCGATGTCGCGATCTTGAAACGCAAATATCTCATCGTTTTTCCAGTCCTTGCCATTGCATTATTTGCGCTTTCAATGATCATTGCAAGTACCGTTATTTTCGTGGTGATTCAAGATATCTCGCAATTCGAATTACTTGTCAATTACGTGCTGTATTTACAGAATACTGGCGTTTGCATGTTCTTTCCAATTGCACTCTTTACTGGAATGCGAATGGAAATTAAAACCAAGAGGGTAATGACCGATCGGTGATTTGGTCTGGCGTGAAACATGAAGAAGATGTTGTTTGATGAAGTAAAACGCATTTGACTTGATAATGGATTCGAATGCTTGGATGGAGAATACGTGAATGCGGATACGATGATGACATGGCGTTGCCTTAAAAGTGGTCATGTGGTCCAGAAAGCATTTATTGTAATAAAACGAGGAGTTAAATGCCCGGAATGCAAGGATGCATCTTAAAAAAACTTGAAAGAGTCAATTTTCCAAGAAAAAAAGAATATGATAGAGAACGCAGGCTGGGAAATGAAATTCATGCCTCGGTTTTTATATAATGCACTAATGTATCAAGCGACGTGAATGGCATGACCTTGCAACTTGTTGTTCTTGTTATCGCCTCAAGCCGCTCGATAATCTCGTTCACGCCTGGCTCCGCTGGCAAATACGACACTGCGAGAACGGGCATTTTGATACCAGGCAGTTCTTCTCGCGTCATT
>Ga0209039_10001834_pt1 | contig 19063 bp, 15 predicted proteins | sample BogFormECP12_OM1_FD_188238 | JGI IMG/M metagenome (GOLD analysis project Ga0209039, IMG submission 188238) | Bog forest soil microbial communities from Calvert Island, British Columbia, Canada - ECP12_OM1 (SPAdes) (version 2) | ecosystem: Environmental > Aquatic > Freshwater > Wetlands > Bog ...
GCGGATGATCGGCGCCGACGCCTTTGCCATTGGCGATGACATCTTCTTTGCGGCCCGGCGGTATCAACCCCGTGGCGCGGCCGGACGCGAGTTGCTCGCTCACGAGTTGACGCACTGTTTGCAGCAAAGGCTCCAGCGTCCCCGTCCGCAGGGCGAGGATCTCTGTGAGGCGGAAGCAAGAGAAGCGGCGCGCGCCGTCGGTCGCGGTGCAGGGTGGTGCTGCTCGGTGCCCGATTGGCCCCTTCAACTCCGGCGTGCGGCCTCCATTAAGCCCGGATCGGCGCTGATCACTATCACGCAAAGTGCTTTCGTGAGTACCCCCACCGTGACTGCAAAGACCAAAAAGAACCCGCCTATAATCAGAGCGGAATTCCAGTGCTCTACCACTCTCGAGGCCGACGGTTCGGTGGTGTTGACCGGTTCGCAGCCAGCCGTGGGGTGGAGAATAGGCTTCATTCAAGTTGAATGGGTCGATACGAACTGGCTCCATTACCGCGGCCGATACGATCACGACGGCAGCATCTTCTTTCAGCGATCCCGGCCGCCATCGAGACCGGTAAAGGCATGCCGCGATGTCGACCCGGCTTCTGACATTTTCTATGACGCGGGGGATCTTCTGGCCAAGGTCATCCCAACCGACAAATTTCCCCTTACGTTGTCGATACACCATCGGGACTGGCCACATGACGCTTGCGACGCTGTCGTCGTGAATTCCCTGACGGGCCAGAATAACTTTCTCCATGACGCACAAATGGAGTTCCTGTTCTGCACTGTCCTTTCAGCCCTCGACCCAGCAGGCCAGTATCACCATTTGAAAAGCTTCTATTGGAACGTTCGCTGGCAGGCGAGTTTTCGACCGAAGGATTTTGCCAAGCCGGAGGGCGACTGGGAGGTCACACCGGTCAAGCACGGCCAAGGTCAGGCCACGAGCGGCACCATTGATGGCGAGCCAACTGACCCACGGTTTAAGGGGATTCTGACGGACCTTTCCGTGCCTGGGTGCAATTCTCTGATCCCGTATTACAGCAACATGCGTCCCGGCCATCCCTGCCGGCGTGAAAGCAAGGTATGGGACTGTTTCGACGTACGCAAATGACGCGAATTGGAAATCTGCTGATCGCTGCGCCGTTTCTGATCTGCTCGGCTGGTCCGCCGCGCGTGGAAATCAGGGATCTCACTCCCGCGGGCGCCTTCGAGATTCAGGCGACAGGTTCGCCGGTATCGCTCGCCACGCAGGCCCGCATGGAAAAACAGACCGCCGAGGGGTGGGTCACGGCATCGACCAACCTGATCCTCGGCGAACGATGTACGACCGTCGCTCCGCCGAACTGCATTAGCGTTGGGGCGGACGTGCCCCTCCGGCCTGTTCCGTGGACGGGCTACTTCTGCTCTGGACAGTGCAATGATCAGTGCAAGAAAGATTTCTATCTCGGGCCTGGAATTTTTCGCCTGACTGTGTTCTCGTGTGATCGGAGAGAGAGCTTTCACGGTCCCCCATTTCGCCTGCCCGCAAAACCGGAGAAGCGCTAGGCAGCGCCGGCGAACACGATTGCCCGAGCTTGTCAGACCGTTACACCTTCAGCTTGAAGGTCTTGCCCGTCCAGACCGGAAACTACGGGTTTCCCGGCTGAATTCTGGCAACCAAGCCTGCCCGGACCGCACGCGTTGTCGCAGCATCGTTCCGCCGGCGGCGGCCAGGCCCCGCTTGAAACGCCGGGATAGTCGGGCACTCCTGGTTCATATTCGGGCGCAGTTGCTCTCTGCACGGGTGCCCGCGGGGACACTGGGTGAACGTGAGGTGAGCCGCGAGGGCCAGAGGCCGCCGACGATCCGGGAGATGTGCGATGGCGCGCCGACGGCTGCCGACGCCGGGTTGCGGCCCGTGATGCGCTCGCGGCGGTTGTCGTACCGGTAGGTGAGGCCCAGCTTCAGACCAAGCAGCGCCGGGACCCATCCACAGGTGAACAGCGTTCGCACAAACCTGGCGAGAATGCGATCCGCCCGGTAGAACTGCGCATACAGCCAGTCCGCGCCTTCCTGCAACTGAGCTGCCGTCATCCCGGCGGGCTGGAACACCGCGTGGCGGAAGTCGTAGCGGTCCCACCGGCGGTCCGTGATGCGGCCGGCGCGCCGCATGTCGTCGAACAGCGGCGTGCCCGGAAGCGGGGTGACGATGTTCAGTTGCAGCGCGTCAATTCCGTTGCGGCACAGAAACCGCAGGCAGTTTTCGAAGATGCCGGGATCGTCCCGGTCGAGCCCCACCATCATGCCCGCCACGATGCCGATTCCCTGCCGCCGGATGGCGCGCAGCCGCTGGCGATAGCGCCCGCTGTCGTTGAACTGCTTTCCCACGGATGCGAGGTTATCCTGGTTCACGGTCTCGACGCCGATGAACATGCCGCGGCACCCGGCGGCATGGGCCAAGTGCAGGAGCTCGGGATCGTCGGCGATCTCGATGGAGCATTGGCCTACCCAGTGCTTGCGCAAGGGAAGCATCCGGGTGAACAGTGCGCGGGCGTAGCCGGGAGAGCGGACGATGTTGTCGTCCACAAAGATGAAATCCCGCGGCAGGCCGCGCAACTCCTCGATGACATCGCCTATCGGCCGCTGGCGGTAGTTCTGCCCGTGAAAGGCGGATACGGAACAGTACCGGCAGGCGTGCTGGCAACCGCGCCCGGTTTGTGCGGCGTTGATGGTAACGTAGTGTCTGGCCGTGGGCTCGAGCAGGTCGCGGCGCGGAATGGGGGTGCGGAGTTCCGTTTGCGGGCAGGCCGGGCTGGCGTACACCTTCCTCAGCCGGCCGGCTTCGGCGTCCTGCAACAGGCGTTCCCAGGCGCCTTCGGCGTCTCCCACAACCACGGCGTCCAAGTGTTCCGCGGCCTCCTCGGGACAAAGCGTGGGATGGAATCCACCACCCACCACCATTTTGCCGCGGGCGCGGAAGCGGGCGGCGATCTCGTAGGCTCTGGGCGCCAGAGCGGTCATGAAGGTGATCCCGACCAGGTCCACGTCGGCTGCGAAATCCAGAGGCTCGACGTTCTCGTCGACAATCCGGACGTGATGCCGGCGGGGCGTGAGGGCCGCCACCACGGTCAGCGACAATACGCTGAACCGGAGCATCGCCCGCTTGGGCACTTCCGGCCGCTCGGGGGTGACGCGCACGTTTTCGCCAGCGGGAAGGATCAGCAGGATTTTCACAAGCTCGCTCCTTGCCGCTCGTAAAGCACGGTTACGGCCAGCTCGGCCGCCCCGTGTTTTCAATGGTTTCCATATGATCGGCGGCAAGTCCGAGACGACTCCTGTACATTGTCTGCATCCTATAGTACATTCGATGCACACTAGCGGAGCTTTGCCGAAGCCGTGCCATGTGAGATCATCAGCCCATGGATTCATCGTCTGTTCAGGCCTACGGGACTTCCACGAGGGTGGCTGCCTACGATGCCGACATGGACCTGATGCACCCCAACCGGCAGAAGATGGTGGAGGTGATGACGGCCGTGCTGGCGGCGCCGATGGCAGCGCCGCGGCTGGTGATCGACCTGGGCACGGGCGCCGGGTTCCTGTTGGACAGGCTGCTGCGCCGTTTCCCGGATTGCCGCGCGGTGGCCATCGACGGCTCTCAACAGATGGTGGCCGCAGCCAAGTCCCGCCTGGGAACTCTGGCGGAGCGGGTGGAGTTTGTGGTGGGGGATTTCCGGCAGCCGGAAGCTCTCGGCCGTGGGATCGCATCCGCCGATGCGGTGGTTTCGGCTTTCGCCCTGCACCACCTCAATTTGCAGGAGAAGGCACGGCTGATCGGACATTGCCGGACTCTGCTGAAGGAAGACGGCTGGTTTCTGAATGCCGACCTGGTGGTGGCGGAAGACGAGTTTTTGGAAGGCCTGGTGCAGCAGATGCGGGTTTCGGGAATCGTGGAACGCGCCCGCGGCCAGGACCCTCGATTCCGCGACGCCCTCGGGGCGCGCCGCTTCCTGGACGAACTGGAGCGCAACGAGTGCGATCAGCCCCAGAGACAGGCGGACGATCTTCGAATTGTGCAGGAGTGCGGCTACCGGCACGTCACGGTTTTCTGGAAGGACACGCGAGAGGTGGTCTACGGCGGCGTTCGCCAGTAAGACCCGTGGCACAAAAACTGCATTCGTGTTAATCCACGCGCCGAAAGACCGTCTTTTTGAAAGGCCGGGTTCAAGGGCGCCGGGCTTCGGCGGCCACACGGTGCCGGCCGGGACACAGTTTTCGTTCACCGAGGAATCACCATGCTGCATCGCTCCATGCGGATCTGGTTGGCGAGTCTGTGTGCGCTGCTTGGTTGTGCCGCGCCGTTTCTGCGGGCCGGCGACGACCCCAAGGAGATCCTCCGCCGGGCGCTGCAGATGAATTCGCGCAACCGCGAGCTGGAGCGCAGCTATACCTACGTCGAGCGCCACGAGCAGCGCACCCTCGACGGCAAGGGCGCCGTGAAGCATGGTGAGTCAACTACGTGGGACGTCATCCCACTGCAGAATTCGAACTACCGGCGCTTGGTCCAGCGCGACGACAAACCCCTCTCGCCGAAGGAGGAGCGCCAGCAGGAAGCCGCCAGGCAAAGAACGGAAGCGGCACGGCAAGAGAAGGAGGCGCAGCAAGCCGCCGAAACACCCGAGCAGCGCCAGAAGCGTCTGGTGGCCAAGGAACGCGCCCACCAGCGGGAGCAGCGGGACATAAACGAGGTGGTCGAGGGTTTCGACCTGCGCCTGGGAGCGGACGAACAGATCGACGGAATTCCGGTGTGGGTGATCGACGGCTCGCCGCGGGTAGGGTATAAGTTCAAGCCCGGTTCATTTACCAGCGTCGTCAGCAAGATGAAGGGCCGCATCTGGGTTTCCAAGAGCGACTATCAGCCGGTGCGGATAGACGCCGAAACCACGGACACCATCTCGCTCGGTGGTGTGCTGGCGCGCATTTACAAAGGCACACACGTGCATGTCGAGTTTACGTACGTGAACGGCGAGGTGTGGCTGCCGAAGCACATGAGCTTCAGACTATCCGCCCGTATCCTGCTGCTGAAGGGACTCCGCCAGGAGGGCGATTCCACTTTCAGCGGCTACAAGAAGTTCTCCGCCGATTCGCGCCTCGTCAGCATCGGGCAATAGCCGCAGGGCCTGCGCTGGGTGGGGTGGCCCCCCTGGTCCGCGCCACAAGGGTGCTACGCTGGCCGGATGACACGGAAAACCGGCTCTCCGCCGCACAGACTCCTCCGGCTGGCCCTGATTCTGGCCGCCGCCGCTTCCCTTGCCGCCGCGCAAGCCAAGCCCATTCCGCAACTGGTGAAGACCGGCGGCAGGTTCACGTTCATGGTGGACGGGAAGCCGTTCATCATCCTGGGCGGGCAGGTCAACAACGACGGCGCCTTTCCGGACCGCCTGGAGCGCACTTGGCCCAAGCTCAGGAGCATGAGCGCCAACACCGTCGAGTATCCGGTGTATTGGAACGAAATCGAGCGCGAGGAAGGCAGGTTCGACTTTCGCGACTTCGACCGCATTCTGCTGCGGGCGCGCGCCGAAGGCTTCCGCGTCGACCTGCTGTGGTTCGGCACCTGGAAAAACGGCGCCATGGATTGGGCGCCCAACTGGGTGAAGACCGATCTGGCGCGCTTCCCGCGCGTGCTGGATTCGGGCGGCAAACCCATTCGGGTGCTCTCGCCGCACTCCCGCGCCACGCTGGAGGCCGACAAACGGGCCTACGTGGCCATGATGACCCACCTGCGGCAGATCGACGAGGCCGACCGCACCGTCATCCTGATGCAGGTGGAGAACGAATCCGGCCTGCTGGGCAGCGTGCGCGACTACTCCGCGGAGTCCACCAAGCTGTTCAACGGCCCGGCGCCCGCGCCGCTGGTGACGGCCCTGAAGAAGAAGCCGGGGACCTGGACGGAGGTTTTCGGCAGCCGGTTGGCGGAGGAGGCCTTCACCACTTACTACGTTTCCTCTTACATCAACGAAGTCGCCAAGGCCGGCAAGCAGGTCTACCCCCTGGTCACTTATGTCAATGCCTGGAACGGCGGTGAAGATACCGCCGATCAGTTCGACCTGTTCGACCGTCCGGGCGAGACGTATCCCAGCGGCGGCCCGGTCTCCCACATGCTGGATCTTTGGAAGGCCACCGCGCCGGATATCGACATCCTGTCTTCGGACACTTCCGTGCAGCCGTTCGGCAACTTCCGGCGGATCAACGCGCGCTACGTGCGTCCCGACAACCCCTATTGGAGCCCCGAGGCGGGCAGGACGATGTCGGGCGCGCGCGCGTTTTTCTACGCCCTGGCGGATTTTCAAGCCATCGGCTTCGGTGCGTACGGGGTGGACTCGGGCGGCACGGAACTGGAGGCCCGCTTCGTCGACCTGGGCGCGGACTACCGCCTGGTCCAGGCCACCATGCCGGCCATCGTCGACTTGCAGGCGGCGGGTAAGCTGAAGGCCGCCATCGAGGAAGAGACCATCCGCGGAAAGAACCTGATCTTCGACCGTTATCACGTGCTGGCGCGCTTCCTTCCCGTGCCCGCCGCGGCCGGGCAGGCGGCGGTGCCGTCCGCCCGCGTGCTGGTGGGCGAGCTGGGACCGGACGAGTACCTGGTGATGGGCTTCAACGCGGCGGTGGATTTCCGCCCCACGGTGGGCTCGGGCTTTACGGCGGCCCAGTTCCTTCAGGTGGAGGAAGGCGTTTACGAAAACGGGGCTTGGAAGACGACCAACCGCGGCAGGACGTACCAGGGGTCGTACACCCCGCCCAGCGTTCCGCTGCCGGCGCAAGGCGCCATCTTCCGGGTGAAGCTGATGCGGTACTGAGCGACGGCGCTACGCCCGCCGCCGGGCTTGCCAGCGGCGCCAGGCGAAACGCGCGGGGAAAAAAAGAACCGCGGCCCACAGCAGCAGCACCGGTCCGTCCGCCAGCAGGAACAGGGCGAGGCCCACCACGCTGCCCTCGGCGGCGCGGAACCCGTCCACGGCAGCGTTGCGGAATTGCGTGGACGTGCTGGAGTCGGCGTGAAGCTGCGCCTTGTACTCTTCGTTGACGGTCAGGGTGAGCGTGGCGTAGTCCACGCGCTTCAGCAGGCCCTTCCGCTGGGCTTCCATCTGTTCGACCTCGCCGCGCACGCGGCCCAGTTCCCGCTCGGCCTCGAGCACGTCGGAGAGCTTGCCGGCGCGTTCGCGCAGCAGGTCGACCATGCGCTGCTCGGTGTGGCGCGAGTTGGCCAGGCGGGCTTCCAGGTCGGTGAATTCCGCCGTGACCTCCTCGCCGTTCTGCGATTCGGTATCCACGTGGCCCAGCGTCCGGATCTCGGAGAGAGCAGCGTCGAGCTGGCCGGCGGGAACTTGCAGCTTGCCCGAGAGCGTGCGGCCGGCGTCGGTCGGGCTAGCGATGCTGAGCTCGCCGAAGTAGCCGCCGTGGCGCCGGAGGATGTCGTCCAGGCGGGCGCGGATGTGGTCGAAATCGCGCGTGGTCAACTGGAGCTGGGCGGTGCGCGCGATCATGGGGCCGTTGGGCGTGGTGGGGACGTTGGCTGCGGTCGTGGAGGCGAGTTCCGGCTGATAGTAGTCGGATGCCGGCGGTCTGGGCGCGACCGTCCGCGCCCCGGAGACGCTCCCGAGCCCGTCACTCCCGGGCTTTATCATCGGGACTTGGCGCACGCCGTACCAGCGCAGGCCGACACCGGCAATCAGCAGCACCGCCGCGCCCACGCTCGCCAGGCCCCAAGCCCACTTCGGCAAGCCGAACCATTTCAGCCGCGGCGTCGGCACGGGCGGACGCTGCTTCAGCGCTTCCATCACGCGCTGCGCCACGCGCTCGCCCGGCGCCTCCACTTCCCACGCGGGCAGGGCTTGCGACACGCCGCGCAGTCCGTCCGCCAACTCGCGGCACTCGGCGCACCCGTCCAGATGGGCGGCGGCGCCCACGGCCTGCGCGGCGGGCAGTTCGCCGTCAAGATACGCCATCACACTTTCCGGGGCCAGGGGATGATTAACGGGTTGCATGCAGTTGCTCCTTCAAGGCCAGGCGCGCGCGCAACAGCCGCGTGCGCACGGTGTTCAGCGGAAGCCGCAGGATATCGGCGATTTCCGCGTAGCTGAGTTGCTCGTACTCGCGCAGCATGAGGATCTCGCGCTCGGATGGGTCCAGCCGCGCGAGGGCTTCGCGGACCCACAGGGCCGCGTCCGGCGCGGCGTGCGCCGCGGGTTCGGAGGGCTGTGGCGGCGCCGGCCCCTGCCGCGCCAGGCTGCGGCGCTCGGCGGCAAGCAGTTTGAAAGCGATGCCGAACAGGTAGGTGCGGACCGGCGACCGCGGTTCGTAACGGGCGGAGGCGCGGATCACCGCCAGGAAAGTTTCCTGGGTGAGGTCTTCCGCCCGCTGCCGGTCGGGCAAGCGCCGCCGGAAGAAGCCATGGACCGGCTCCCGGTAACGCGCAAACAGCTCATCGAACGCGTCGCGCGACCCGCGTTGGAATTCCAGGATCAGGGTTTCGTCGGTCACCATAGCGCCGCTCTACCAGGGTAATTGCGCGAGCGGAGGAAAAGTTCGCGGCTCTCCGGAAATATTGTCGGCCCGCGGCGGATCCGGCCAGGTTACTCGTGCTGAAGCGCGATGACCGGGTCCACGCGGGTAGCCCGCCGCGCGGGCAGGAAGCTGGCCAGAAACGCCACCACCAGCAACGCCGACCCGGCGACGAAGCTGACGGAGTCCGTGGGGCGGACTTCGAAGAGCATGTCCGCCATCAACCGCCCCAAACCCAGCGCCGCCGCGAGGCCGATGGCGACACCGGCCAGCGCCCACACCATGCTTCGTCCCACCACCGCCTTCATCAGCCCGGCGCGGCCGGCGCCCAAAGCCGCGCGGATTCCCAACTCGTGCGTCCGCAGCGACACGGAGTAGGACATCACGCCGTAGATCCCGGCGGCGGCCAGCAGCAGCGCCAGGCCCGCGAAGACGGCCAGGAGGACGGTGCGAAAACGCTGCGGCCCCACAGAATCCTGCACCAGGCCGTCCATGGTGTGAACGCCGAAGACGGGAACCGTGGCGTCGAGCGCCTGCACTTCCTTCTTCGCCGCCAGCGCCAGGCCGAGGATGCCCGCGCGCGCGGATCACGACACTGGGCCGCAGGCCCACCGCCTGGGTGTAAGAGGCGTACATCGTGGGGCCGGGCCGGTCTGCCAGCGACCCGTGCAGAACGTCGCCCACCACGCCCACGATCTCTGCGTGAAACGGAAAACCGCGATCGATGACCAGGTGCTGTCCCAGCGGGTCCTGCCCAGGAAAATACGCTTCCGAAAAGGACCGGCTGATCGGCGCTTCCCTGGCGCCGGTCTCGTCCTCATGGAAATACCGGCCTTTGAGGGGGGGGATGCGCATCGCCTGGAAGTAGCCGGTACTGGCCTCGCGATCGTCTGCGTCCGGGCGCTCACTCGGCTTCAGCGGCGCCCGCCCGTCGATCGTGAACCAGGTGTCGCTCATCTGGCCGCTCAAAGGCAACTGCGAGACCAAGCCGGCGGACTCCACCCCGGGCAGGGTCCGGAGACGACCCAGCAAGGCCCGGAAGAATGCGCGTTCCTGGCGGCCGGGGAAGGAATCGCTTGCATCCGTTGCGGGCGTCATCGGCAACTCCACCCGCATGACCAGAATGTTGCGGGTGTCGAAACCGGGGTTCACGTTTTCCAAGCGCTGGAAACTGCGCAGCAGCAACCCGGCGCCGGCCAGCGGCACCACCGCCAGCGCGACCTCCGCCGTCACCAAGGCATTGTGGAAGATATGATGCGAGCGCCCCACCGAGCCGCCGTGACGCGAGTCGTTGAGCGCGTCCGTGAGGTTCAGTCGCGCCGCGCGCACGGCCGGGATGAGCCCGAACAGCAGGCCGGTGACCAGGGAGAGCGGCGCCGTGAAGGCCAGCACGCGGGCGTCCACGCGGACTTCGTCGAGGCGCGGCAGGTTGGCCGGGTGAAGCAGCATGAGCGCGCGCAGCCCCCAGGCCGCCAGGGCGCACCCGAGCACGCCGCCCATGGCCGCCAGAAGCAGGCTTTCGGCCAGCAACTGGCGCAGCACGCGGCCGGCGCCGGCGCCCAGGCTGCAGCGGATAGCGATCTCCTTCTGGCGGGCGGCGGCGCGCGCCAGCAGCAGATGCGCCACGTTGGCGCAGGCGATCAGCAGCACGAAACAGACCGCGATCATGAGCAGCCGCAGCGTGGGCCGCAGTGTTCCCACCGTCCGGTCGAGCAGGCTGACCACCGCCGCACTGCGGCCGGCGTTGGAATCGGGATAGGTCCGGGCCAGGCTGGCAGCGATGGATTTCATCTGCGCATCGGCCTGCCCGATGGAGACTCCCGGCTGCAAGCGCCCGATGATGTGCATGAAGTGAAACCGCCGCACCTGCATCTCCGCGTACCCGAAGGGCGCCGGCTGCCAGAGCAGCGCGCCCTTGGGGAACTCGAATCCCGCCGGCATGACACCGGCCACGGTCACATTCTTCCCATCGAGGATGATGGTCCTCCCGATTACCCCCGGGTCGCCGGAATAGCGCCGCTGCCACAGTCCGTGGCTCAGAATGGCGATCTGCGGCCAGCCCTTTTGTTCGTCTTCCAGGAGGTTTACGCGGCCCAGTTGCGGGCGGACGCCGAGGGTTTCGAAGAAGCCCGACGAGACGGCCGCCGCGGGGACGCGCTCCGCCTCGCCCGCGCCGGTGAGAGTGACATTGATCTGCATGAATGCGGAGAGGTGTTCGAAGACCGTGCTCTGGCGGCGGAAGTCGAGAAAGTCCGGCGCACACATCGCGCCCTGGCCCGCCTGGCCGGAGCGCGCATCGGCGGGCCAGATCCACACCAGCCTGCCGGCGCCGGGATACGGCAGCGGGTTCAGCGGCACGCCATTGAGGACGCTGAACACGGCGGTGTTGGCGCCGATGCCCAGGGCGAGCGTAAGCACGATGACCGTGGTGAGGCCGGGGCTCCTGGCCAGCGTGCGCAGGCCGTAGCGGAGGTCGCGCACCAGGTCAGCGGCGAGGTTGCGCTTTCCGCCCGCGCCCAGGACCAGCGGCGGGCCGGCGGGCAACTCCTCCACCTCGCGAAGGAGCTTCGCGAGGTGCGCGTCGCCGCTGAGGTCGGCAAGCGCCAGTTGGCGGGCCTCGGCTTCGGATGCGCCGCCGGCCATCAGCTCCTGGAAGCGGTCGGCGAGATGCTGTTCCAGCTCCTCGACGATCTCCCGTTCACGCTCGGGCTTGAGGCGCAACCCCGCCATCCGCCGCGCGATTTCGTGGCGCCATTCAGGCACGTTCGGCCCTCGTGATGCGGCGGATGGATTCGACGAACGACTCCCATCCGCGCCGCTGCGCCGCCAGCACCTTGCGGCCCTCGGCGGTGAGGCGGTAGTAGCGGCGCCGCCGCTGGCCCTCCTTTTCCACCCAGCGCCCCTGAATCCAGGCGCGCTTCTCGAGCCGGTAGAGCAGCGGATACAGCGAAGCGACGTTGAACCGCAGGGCACCCCCCGAGCGGTCCTCGATGAGCTTGCCGATTTCGTACCCGTGCCGCGCGCGGGTCTCCACCAGGGAGAGGATCAGCAGTTCCGCGCTGCCCTTCTTCAGTTCCCGCTCGAACATTGCCGGTGACACATGTGTCATAGCAATATATTACAACACTCCGGCTGAGGAACCGCAAGGCTGGGCGGCCGCCATGTACCGGGTAGCCAAGAAAGTAACAGGCGTTACGGCAGGGACCCTCCAGTCAAACCGATCTTGGGATCTGGGCCGCCCTGGGCTGCACCGTGGGGAGTGGGCGTTACACACGCAGTTGACGTTCGCCTGACGACTCCCGATTCGGCCGTCAAGGGACACCAGCCTGGCACATCAGTTCCCAGTCACTTACTTTTCGCTTGGGGGCGGGTGCTTCAGGAACTCGGCAACGCTGCTCGCTGTCCGCTTCGCGCCCGTGAGCCATCGCACCTGCCACTCGGTCAGGCGTTCGCCCTTCCCGGGGACGAAATGTTGTGGCGCCGGCTCGTCAATCCACTCGATTTGGCGAACCAGGACAAGCGGTGGCTCCGCGCCAGGCGCGCTCTTGGCGAAGGCTTCGGCCCTTTCATACTGTGCAAATGCGACGAAGTAGTCACTTCCGCCGTTTACGGGCGCGGCCCCCCTCTCGGGATGCAGCCACACACGGCATTCAAGCACATCGTCGTAGAAACAGCCTCCTCCCGATTCCGTTTCCGGCCGGTACGCCCCCACACGTCCGGTGTCAACGGCCACCGGATAGGCGCTGGATCCAGATACAGCGCGGTCAGCACGTACCGCAACCGGGCCGGACTCCCTATGGTTGCAGGCGGCCAGCAGTAGAACGCAACCAAGCGCAAGCGGCAGCAGAATTGGCCAGCGCATTGGACAAGTTTAATCCAATGCGCAGCCTACCCGTGCGCCGCCAGGTCCGGGAACAGGGGCCGTGCCGTCCCTCCGGCTACCTGCCCTATCGCTTCTCCAGCGCGCCACGGACGCGGCCGGGCAGCGCCTCGACGTAGCGGCCGGGCAGATACCCGGTCGGGCGGCTGAAGACTTCGCCGCGCTTGTCGATGACGATGGTGGGGCACGCGAACACGCCCAGCGCCCGCGTCAGGCCGTCCTCGAAGGTGATCGGCTCCGGCCGCTTCTCTTCGTCGTATGGACGAATTACAGGCGGCCCACATGAGGGCGTGTCTCAAGGCCCACAGTCCGTGTCTGAACGGAACTGGATAACACATACGGGTTTGGCGGAGGAACAAGTTTTACTTTGGAACGCAAAGTGCTATACCCCGCACATGATCCTCCGCATTGCCGCCATAACTCTGATACTCGTTTGCACCAGCGTCGCCTGGTTCATTCTGGGAGCGACGATCGACTATCGCACCACTCAATTCGATGACAAGTTGCGCTCCGGTGTCGCCTCAATTTGGGGCTCTCCCCAGGAGCAGGGGCCGCCCACGGCATCGTACGACCGGGAATGGCAGGAGAAAGTCGAGACCGAAACCGAGGGCCGCAAGACTACCCGCACGGAGAATCGCCGGTCGACCATTCAGTTGCCGATCGATTCAAGCCGGATCAGCGCGGACCTGAAGCTGGACTATCGCCGCAAGGGACTGCTCTGGTACAGCACTTACGTGGTTGACTTCGATGGCAACTATACCTTCCGAAACCCCACGGACGACCCACAGTACGTCACCTTCCGGCTCAAGTTCCCAGCCGAGCACGCCATCTACGATGGGCTCGCGATGGAGGCCAACGGACGGGCGCTGCCGATAGTCTCCGGCAAGCAGGGTGTGAGCATCGCGACTCAGCTCGCTCCCCACGAGGCGGCCTCTCTGCGAATCGCGTACCGCTCCCACGGCATGCAGAGCTGGAGATACCGTCTGGGCGACGAGGTCAGCCAGGCGCGCGACTTCGCGCTCCATGTCAAGACCAACTTCAAAGGGATCGACTTCCCGCTGAATGCGCTATCTCCCACCGGGAAACGCGGGACGGCAGCCGGGTGGGACCTGACCTGGCAGTACAGCAACCTGATCAGCGGGTTCCAAATTGGCGTGACGATGCCCGAGCGGCTGCAACCCGGGCCGTTGGCGGAGCAGATCAACTACTTCGCTCCCGTCTCGCTGCTGTTGTTCTTCTTCTTGATGTTCATCATTACGACTCTTCGGTCCATCGACCTGCATCCGATGAACTACTTCTTCCTGGCCGCGGCATTCTTCTCGTTCCACCTGCTCCTCGCCTATCTTGTGGATCAGATATCGATCCATCTCGCGTTTCTGATTTGCTCGGTGGTGTCCGTCTTCCTGGTGGTGAGTTACCTGCGGCTGGTGGTCGGGCCCCGATTCGCCCTCTTGGAAGCCGGCGGCGCCCAGTTCATCTATCTTGTGATGTTCTCCTACGCCTTCTTCCTCCACGGCTTCACCGGACTCGCCATAACGGTCGGCTGCATCATCACCCTCTTCGTTGTGATGCAGATGACGGCGCGAATCCGATGGAGCGAGCAGTTTCGCCGCACTCGCGTCCCCCCTCCTCCACCGCCCGACCTATCGATCCTCGAGCGCCGTGCGGACGCGGGCCGTTAACGTCTCGACGTAGCGTTCGGGCAGATACCCGCTCAGGCGGCCGGCCACCTGGCCCCGGCGGTCCAGAACGATGGTTGTGGGGAACGCGAACACGCCCAGCGCCCGCGTCAGGCCATCCTCGAAATAGACCGGCTCCGGCCACTTCTCTTCGTCCAGGAAAGGCTTCACAAGGGAACGGTCGTCATCGGCATTGATGGAGAGGAACGCGGCCGCGGGGTTGTCGCGGAAGCGTTCGGCCACCTCGCGGTAGAGCGGGTGCTGGGCGCGGCAGGGGGCGCACCAGGTGGCCCAGAAATCCAGCACCACCACCTTGCCCTTCAAACCCGCCATGGCGAACTTGCCGCCGTCGAGCGCGGTCAGGGTAAATTCCATTTGGTCGGTGAATTGGGCGTTAGGGCCGGCGGGGCGCAATCGCAGCTCGCGCGCGTGGAGCAGCGCCACGTTGCGGTCGTATGCCTGCAGCAGCAGGTCGCCGAGACCGGCTTCGGAGCCTTTGGCCCGCTGGAAAAGTTCGCCCATGCGGGCGCGGTCGCGGGCGCGGTCGGCGGCGGTTGTGGACGGGTCGGAGATGGTGAAGGCGTCGGCCAGCGCGAGGGCGGCGTCCTGGAGTTTGCCGAGGCGCTCCGACCAGCGGGCGATCTCGCGGGCGGCTTCGGCATTCGGAAAGGTCTCGAACGCGCGGCGCGCCAGCGTCAGGGCCTCTTCAGAGCGGCCCAGGAGGCCGGAGGCCCGGGCTTCCACGGCGAGCGCGTGGCCGATGCCGCGATCGTTGCGGTTCTCCCGGTTCAGCTCTTCCATGCGCAGGGCGTATTTGAAGGCGCGTTGCGCGGCCTCGCCGCGGCCGCCGCCGGCCATCAGGGCTTGCGCCACCGCCTCCAGGATGGGGAGGTCCGTGGCCTGGCGCGCCAGCACGCGCTCGCCATATAAGATGGTGCCCGGGCCATCGTGAGCTTCGATGGCGGCGCGGGCGGCGGCGCGATCGGGATCGGCGGTTTGCGCCAGAAGCGCGCACGCAATCGCGGCCAGGGCCAGCGGCAGGCGACGCGTCATCGTGGGTTCGTGGGCGGGTTCGCGGACGGCTTCATGGCGCGAATGCCTTCGGCGATTTCTGAGGCGCGCGCCCGCGCGGTGTGCATGTAGTTCTCGTTGGCCACGATGCGGTCGAGCAGCGGCAGAAACTGCTCCGGCGCCACCACGCGGTCGCGTTCCAAGGCGGATTCCAGAAGCGTCAGGGCATTGACCACACCCAGCCGGTCGTACTTCACGGTGCGTTCGAGTTCGACGCGGTGTTGCGCCGATTCGGCCATGCGCTCGAACCAATCCAGCAGCACCTGGGCGTCCTTGTTCTCGGTGTAGTTGAACTTGACCTCGGTCTTCCCGGCATCGTCCTCGAGGCGGAAGGTCTTGGTGCCCATGAAGGCCACTTTGAGCGGGGATTCGAGCGGGCGCTTGAAGAAATCCAGCTTCCCGGCCAGTCCATAGATCTCCTGAGCGGAGGCGGAGTCAAGTTTGAATTTGACGGGCAGGTCGTCGTCCACCGCTTCGCGGTACTCGGCGTCGCCGGCCTTGGTGAGGGTCACCTGGATGTAGGCCGGAGTGCTGCCGGGGAACTCGCGCGAAAAGAACAGGCGGCCGTCGGCGGCGAAGGCGGCAATCGCAAAGAGCAGGATGGGGAACCGTTTCATACCGGCTGCACGAGCCTCCGGAGGGTGGATTCGCGGGTGGCGTGGCATATGGCCACGGCCAAGGCGTCGGAGGCGTCTTCGGATTCGACGGCTTCGGGCAGCCGCAACAGCGATTGCACCATCAGCTTCACCTGGCACTTCTCCGCCCGGCCGTATCCCACCACGCTGATCTTGATTTCCAGCGGGGAATACTCGGCAAGCTGCATTCCCGCCTCGGCCGCCACCAGCAGCGCCACCCCGCGGACCTGCGACAGCTTGAGCAGGGTCTTGACATTGACGGCGTAGAAGACCTCTTCGACGGCGGCGGTATCGGGCGAGTATTCGCGGACCAGCGCGCGCAGCCCCTCGGCGATCTCCAGGAGGCGCTGGTGAAACGCATGCCTGGGGCTGGTTCGGATCACTCCGGCCACGATCATGCGGTGGAGGGAGCCATCGCTGTCGATCACGCCGTAACCGGTGCGCTCCGAGCCGCAATCGATGCCGAGCACGCGCACGTTACTGCTCGAGGGCCTCCAACTCCTTCTCGTCGATATCGAAGTTGGAGTAGACGTTCTGCACGTCGTCGTGTTCCTCCAGCGCCTCATATAGCCGCAGCATGCCGCTGGCGTTGCGGCCTTCCAGCCGGATGAGGTTTTTGGGAACCATGGCGATGCTGGCTTCCGAGGTGGCGATTCCCGCGGCTTCCAGCGCCTTGAGGACGGCCTCGTGGGCTTCGGGGGGCGAAAGAACTTCCCAGTTGTCGCCGGCCGGGCGGAGATCGTCTCCTCCCGCGTCCAGGATGACGCTCATGAGCTGGTCTTCGCCGGCCTTTTCGACCGGCACCAGCACCTGGCTCTTGCGGTCGAACATCCAGGCGACGCTGCCTTGCTCACCCATGTTGCCACCGTTCTTGGAGAAGACGTGGCGGAGCTCACTGACCGTGCGGTTGCGGTTGTCCGTGGCGACATTGACGAGGACGGCGGCGCCGCCCGGGCCGTAGCCTTCGAACATCACCTCGTCGATCTGGCCGCCTTCCAGCTCGCCGGTGCCGCGCATGATGGCCTTCTTGATGTTGTCCGAAGGCATGCTGACCGCCTTGGCGGCCGTGATGGCGGTACGGAGACGAGGATTCCCGTCGGGGTCCCCGCCACTGCGCGCGGCGATGACGATTTCCTTGATGATGCGCGTGAACGACTTTCCGCGCTTGGCGTCAAGTGCCGCCTTTTTGTGCTTGATGGTGGCCCATTTGGAGTGGCCCGACATGTAAACCTCACGGGTAGGCCCGGCCACGCACGGCCGGGAGAGAAATGTTAATGGAATCGACCTATTGAGGATACCAGAATCGGGTAACTGGCTCAAGGCGCGGACAAATGCGCGCGGTGAGATGCGGCGGCCCACAACGCAGGGGAATTGATCCCACAGGCTGGACCGGCACCAGGCCAATATGGTATGGTGTGGGTCGATGGTTGGGACGTTCGCCCTGTCGCCGAATTCGGAGGTTCCGCTCTATCGCCAATTGTACGAGCAAATTGCAGGCAGGATTCACTCTGGAGAATTCGGCCATGGTTTCCGTCTGCCAGCCACGCGCGAATTGGCTGGCCTGCTTGGACTGAATCGGGCCACGGTGGCTGCTGCGTACGAACTGCTGGATACGGAGGGCCTGATTTCCGGGCACGTCGGCCGCGGGAGCTATGTCATCGCCGGCGCGGGCGCCGCGTCCACCCTCGACTGGGACTCCCTCCTGGAACGGAGCGAGACGGCGATCCCGGGCGGCGCTGCGGGCTTGGGAGGGGAGGCGATCAGCTTCGTCATGTCCCGCCCTTCGCAGGACCTGTTTCCACTGGAGGATTTCCGCGCCAGTTGCGCCGCGGTGCTGGGCCGCGAGGACCTGGCCGGCATCCTGCAACTGGGATCGCCCAGCGGCTACGAACCGCTGCGCCGCCACCTGATCGAGGACGCGCGGCGTCAGGGACTGGCGGGCCCCGGCGACGACCTCATCGTCACCAACGGCTGCCAGCAGGCGCTCGACCTGATGGTTCGTGTGCTGGTGCGGGCGGGAGATTCGGTGGTGGCCGAGGACCCGGTCTACACCGGTGTCAAGAACCTGGTGGCCGGCGTGGGAGGGCGGCTGGTGGGCGTCCCGGTCGGCAGCGAAGGCCTGGACGTAGGGCAGCTCGAACGGGTGTTGGAACGCGAGCGCCCGCGCTTCGTGGTGGTCACGCCCAATTTTCAGAATCCCACCGGGGCCACGCTGCCCCTGGCGGCACGCCGCGCGCTGCTGGAAGCCACGGCCCGTGCCCGCGTGCCGCTGGTGGAGAACGACGCCTACGGCCAACTGCGCTACACCGGCGAACCGCTGCCGGCGCTGAAGCAGTTGGAGGAGCGCGGCGGCACGGTGCTGCTGCGCAGCTTCTCCAAGATCAGCTTTCCCGGGTTGAGGGTGGGATGGGCGCTGGGGCCCAAGCCGCTGATCGACCGCCTGCGCCAGGCCAAGGAAGCCTCCGACCTGCATACCGACCAGCTCTCGCAGGCGGTGCTTCTGGAATTCGCCGAATCCGGGCGTCTGGGTGCGCACCTGGCGCGGGTGCTCCAGGCTGGCGCCTTGCGGCTGCGGGCCACCATGAAGGCCTGCCGCGAGTTCCTGCCGGCGGGCGCGCGCTGGACGCGGCCGGAGGGCGGCATGAATGTGTGGGTGCGCTTGCCCGAGCCGCTGGATGCCGAAGAGTTGCTGCCGCGCGCGCGGAAAGAGGGCGTGGCGTACCTGCCGGGCCGGCTGTTCGCGGTTTCGCGGCGCGAGCCCGGAGCGCTGCGTTTGAGTTTTGCAGGGTTGCCGCCGGAGGCGATCCGCGCGGGTCTGGAGATCCTGGGACGGGTGTTTTCCGGAGAGATGGAAGCGGCATCCAGGAACTTGGGGCCGGCGCAGGCCATGGTGTAAGAGCGGCCGGCAACCAACATATTTAGGAGAAGGTTATGTTTGATCTTACGAACGATAAGTTTCGCGTGAAAGTCGGCCTGGCCGAGATGCTCAAGGGCGGCGTCATCATGGACGTCACCAACGCCGAACAGGCCAGGATCGCCGAAGACGCCGGCGCCTGCGCCGTCATGGCCCTGGAGCGCGTGCCCGCCGACATCCGCAAGGAAGGCGGCGTGGCCCGCATGGCCAACATCGCCATCATCGAGGAAATCATGAAGACCGTCACCATACCGGTGATGGCCAAGGCTCGCATCGGGCACTTCATGGAAGCGCGCATCCTGGAGGCTCTGGGCGTCGACTTCATCGACGAGAGCGAAGTCCTCACCCCCGCCGACGA
>Ga0209039_10001835_pt1 | contig 19063 bp, 19 predicted proteins | sample BogFormECP12_OM1_FD_188238 | JGI IMG/M metagenome (GOLD analysis project Ga0209039, IMG submission 188238) | Bog forest soil microbial communities from Calvert Island, British Columbia, Canada - ECP12_OM1 (SPAdes) (version 2) | ecosystem: Environmental > Aquatic > Freshwater > Wetlands > Bog ...
GCGGGCTTCCATCGCCGCCCCCAAAACTCAAACCCAAGACCCTGTCGGGCATTAGCTTATTGCGGGCAAAAAATGGTCTTGACAATGGGGTCCACTTTAGTCGTCGTAGGAAAACACGAAACTGTTCATATCCGAGGAGCCAATGCTGACGCGCAAATAGCTGACGCCAAGGTTATTTCCGTCCCGCGCGAATAACTGTTTCAGTATTTTGGAGCGCGCCACTGCGCTCATTCTCATCAGGAGTTCGGCGCTTCCTCCGGTCAGCGCGAACCCAAATCCATCCACTGACTGCATTTGCTGAGCAGCATCGATAACGATCGCCGATCCTCTAGCGTTGTTTCTAGCGCCAAAGACAAGCGGCTGGGGAAGTTTTTGGAATAAGGAGGATCGGTCCGGATTGGTTACCCAGCCTTCAATCTGGTTCGGGGAGTCGCTCTGGGCCTCCACGGCGCCGGAGGTGATAGCCAGGAAAGCGATCGAGGCTATCGCGAGGGTGCTCTTCGTCATCGACTTTCTCCGTGAGTCCTTAATTTACCAGAGCGATCGAAGCCTGGCTGCCGCGGCTTGCCGCCGGCCGGAGCGGCGTAGCACGACTGATCCCCGATGCGGGTTCACGTCCTCTTCGGCAGGGGCAGGAGGAGAGTTCTCGGCGTGTCGCCAAACGGGACAAAGCCATGGTGCAGATAGAAGCTCTCCGCCTGTTCATCCTTAACATCGACGATAAACGCGTAAACGGCAACCTCGGACCGGCTCGCACGCTCTACTGCATCCCACAACAGGGCGCCGCCGAGTTTACGGCCATGCCAGGCGCCCGCGACGGCAAGGCGCCCCAGGCGTGCCACGGGTACCGCGGGATAGCGTGGCAGACGTTTGGCGAGTCGGACTGGCATCTGCGCGAGCAGGACCCCGGCCGCAGCTAATGTGTAGAACCCGGCAATCCGATTTGTCGCGATCTCACGGGCCACAAAACAAGCCGTGGCGCGGCGGCGCACATCCTGGCCGGCCTGCTCCCGAAAATAGCGATCGAGCGGATCCACCCCACACGTAAACTCCGTGCGATCATGGCTCGGCCCAAGTGGCTCAATGATGAATGAACCTGTCATCGCGAGGATGCGATCAAACGGGCATGGGCCTTCTTGGCGCCCTTCAAGGCAGGCGCAAAAACCGGCGGATTCAGAAGCAACTCCACAAAGCGCTGCTGGTCTTCGACGGAGAGGTGAATGATCTGGGCTTCGTCGATTGTCCTGTGTGCGGCCTCCTGAGCGGCGGCGACCACAAAATCGCTGATACTGCGGCCCTGCAGTTCCGCCGCGCGCCTGACGACTCGAAGTATCTCGGGCGCAATGCGAGCTTCGACACGCGCAGTGCGCCTTGCTTGCTGAGGCATGGCTCCAACACTCCTAAACCATATTGTACGGGACTATGCCTTACAATTCAACCGCGGGACGCTGGCCGACTTCCGGGGGTAATCGGCAGTCCCGCACGGCCAACCCGGACTACGACTGGACAGCATCCTGCGGTTTGACAGTGGATCCAATCTCGTTCAGCCTCGGAGCACCTGGACGCGTCGATAGCCTGTTTGCGAAGAGTGAAAGCTATCCGGCGCTTCCCCGGATTCGTAGATCTATCCACAAGTGATGCAGCTTAAACGGCGACATTTCAAAGGTGCGCTCGAAAGTATGCTCAAAGCGGCTGATGCCACCGGGAATCCATTCCCCTACGAGAGTCAGATCGGGTAGGGAGTTCCTGCAAGTTTCCTCGCTGACCTGGCTCAAGACATCGGCCGCGTCCAGGTCCTGCCAGTACCCAATCATTGCCCCGCTCGGAACCCGCTTCGCGTAAGCCCATTCCGATTCCTTGAATCTCACGATGCCGTGATGGACATAGTTGACGTTGAGAACCCAGTCGGTGCGAATGGCCTTACCCAGACGCTTGCACTCAACAACGAACTGCTTGCTACTGTGCCGCGCGTTGGCTTCGTAACGATCAAGGTAGATCCACTGAAAATCTGGCCGTTTCAGTTCGCGCTTCGCGCGGGCCTCGTCGTCCGGATCAGGTTGGTTATTGCACTCGGCGACGGGAGCAATTTCATCCTCGGGATACAGCTCACGACTGGCTTCCAGCAGGCAGAAATAGAAGTGACGGTTCAGCTCGACCTCTGATTCCGGCAGGTCTGGCGTATCGCGCAGTCGTTTCAGCGCGTGCGCAATGGTGGCAAGGCACTTTGCTTCACGTGTGGCCCACAGACCGCGCGAAGGAAGCGAGGGGCCGGGCGCGTTCATCTGTTGCCACCCTGTGCAACGTCCTCCAGGTTCATCAGGTAGGTCAACGCGGACTCGGCATCCTCGCGGGCGGCGGTGCGCGTCCAGAAGCGTCGTTCGTTACGCTTGATAAAAAGAACCTCGCGTTGACTTACGTCCCGGAAGAACGTGTCGATAAAGATCCGGGAGCTATCCGCATGCACCCGTGATGACTGCTCCAACTTTGCCAGAATGTCGCGCCACGCCCCTGCCCCGCTTCCCGTTGATGCCGGAAAAGCCGTATTTCTGTAATGCGTTTCAAACGACACCGCAAGCAGCGGCGCATGGGAAGGGGGAGATGCCACCCGCCAGATGAGTTCTCCATTCGGAGCCAACTCATGGTTCCAGCGTTCAAGGAAAATGCGAAGATACGCAGACAGTCCGTCATTCGCCTGCAACACTTCAACAAGCGTGCCAAAGCTGGGTCCAGGGGGAACCACCTCACGCAGCGCGTCGCTCTTCTGGTTGCGATAAAAGAGTTCTAGCCCCACCGTGCACATTTCACCCACCAAGTCGCGCTCGGCGGAACTCAATTGGTAAAGATCAAAGACGGCGGCGTCCAGCGCGCGCTCAAGCTCTGGAAGCCGCTGCTGCGCCTGTATGCCGCCAAGTTCCAATCCGTCCGGCTTCAGGTCGAGATTCTGGAGTTCCTGGACGATCCGAACAATGCGGTCGCGGAGTATTGCGTCCTTTGGGAAACGGATTGGCATTTCTTCGACGTCTTCCATATGGATTTCGTCATGCCACATGCCCCATGCGCCAGTAGTAGTGAAGTAGTAGTAGCGAGCCAGGGAAGACCAATAGATGGCTGTGATGACCTGCTCCTGCCACGGTTCTAAGCCCTTGAAGCGAACGCCCTGGATTGAATGTCTGAAGCAAAATTTCTGAGTTTCGAACCTGGCGGTAATGAACCCGCCTTCCCTGATACCGCGTCCAACCAGAAGGCGACGACCGTGGTAAACGTCTTCGACGCCGCGGCGTTCAACCTTCCTGGGCACAGTAACCAGCTTCTTAGTGTCGATTGGGCCGTATCGGTAGAATGCTTTTGCCGGCAACTCACTGTACTTTTCCAACCAATCCGCCGGCTGTGCCTTGTTTGCTTCCTTGAAGCCTTGGCCCGACAAAATCTCGACTTTGGGCAGATGCTTCGGCAGCTCTTTCAGGCACGGAAACCTGTCGAGAGACCCGACAAGGGCCTCATCGCGGTGTCCACCCCACCAGTAGATCTTCCACAGCTTCTCGTTCGCGAGACAATCGCGCTGCGAAAGCCAGTGCATATCGCCGCGGTTGAGCACGATGCATTGCGTGTTCGCAATCATTGCCGTCCGCTTTGCGGACCAATACTGGAAGCGGGTATCATTCAGTGTGCCGGTTAGGCTCTTCTGGAACACGACGGAGACGAACGGCGAAATGCCCTTGGCTTCGCGCTGAGGGTCGGAAAAAAAGACCTGCCGCACATGGGCGAAATTGACGACGTGCTCCAGCCGCGCCGACGACAGCCATACACGCCGGAAATCGCGGCTATTCTGGTGTTGCTTGAAGAATACGCCGGACGAAACCAGCAGGCCGGCCTTGCCGCCTTCCCGCAACAGAGCCTGAGTCAAATGGATGAAGGCCTGCGACGGTTCCTTATCACCGATGGGGCGACCCTGCTTGGCGTCACACCATTTGAGTATTGCCGTCATCGCCTTTCGGCCTTCCGTATCCTCCTTCTTGGGATAGCCCCACGGTGGATTTCCTACGACAACGGTCGCGCTGGCAGGGCCGAAACGCTGCGTCACCTCAGGCGGTAATTTGCCGGCGACGGCCTCGAATGAATTCTCATGCAGCAGCACATCGAAGAACTGAGCTCCGGGCTTCTGGATTTCGCGGCGCTTCCGTTCCTCCTCCGGCACCCACTTCAGGTAGGGCAATCTCCGCTCTTCGTTAATTTCACGCGGCTCCTGGTAGTGCAGGAAAGCGAGGTAGAGACTGAAGGCCGCAACACGTACGGCCTCCTCGTTTATATCCATGCCGGCAATCTGTTCGCGTAGAATCCTTCGGAGTTGAGGCCGGCTCAAGCGTTTGCCGTTTTGCTCACCCCAGAGATGCCGCACCATCCGGCGAAAGGACTCTACCAGGAAGATCCCCGATCCGCATGCCGGATCGATCACCCGAGGTCGCGTCGCAAGCATGTCCGGCGTAAGCGTGTGAGCAAGCACAAACTCAACCAGGGCCGGGGGAGTGTAATGCGATCCCTGGTTCTTTTCCTTGCCATTCCTCTCGTTGTAGAACTCCTCGTAAATGGCGCTGATGAGTTCGATGGGGATAACGTCGAAGCGGTAGGCGAAGAAGAACAGTTCCTGCTGAGGCGACGTGCTGCCAAGCAGGAATCCCCTCAGCTTGTCGAGGTGGGTTTGCTGGATGCAGTCTTGCTCGTCCTGATCGATCGGGAAGGTGTCGCCGTTGAAATCATGGGCCATCTGATCAAACAGGGCGTAGGTGAACTCCTTGTCCTGGAGGACGCGCAGAAACCGCAACTTCGCCAACCTCGGTTCCAAGGCGGGAGCGGTAGGAGCTTGCAAAAGAAGTTTTTGCCAATCCTTCCGGCCCTTTGCGACATTCTCAAAATACGACGGCAGAAGAATCTCGCGGTCTTCGAGATAGCGAATGAAAATAGCGCGGCCAATCAGCGCGTGGAGATGCCGAAGCTCCGGGCGCTTCAGGCGGCCCGGCAAGGTGACAGCCGCCAGTTGCTGCCGGACGGTCTTCAGATCGCGGATAAGGGCGCGATCCGCGCGGCTGACGGAATTGCGGAAACGGTCTTCCCCGAACACTGCTCCGGTTTCTATACGTTCACGATGATAGGCGGCGAGTCTGGACTGAACCTCCGGGATCGATGCGGCGCGAGCGATGAGACGATCACGGCCATCTAGGCTCTCGTTGGAGCGGGGCGGAGGCTTGGTTAGATCCAGCAGCATCAACTCGCCAGGGGTCGCGAGAAACAGCAACTGCGGACGGGACATGCACCAGATGCGCTCGTAAACCTTTTTCAAAAGCTCGGCCGATTGATTCTCTACCTTGGCGAATACGACGACGGGGTCGCGGTCAACAAAGAAGATGCTGTCCGCGCCTACCTCGGCCGCCAGAAACTGCCAGTCTCCTCTCTCAAGCCACTCGTCCCGTACCCCAGACTGGGGGGAGCGAGCTGCACTGAGAAGAGCGCCGCGGTCGAACGCCAACTGCGTGTAGGCCGCCGTAAGGAAATCCGCCGGAGAATTCAGATCGCTCATCGTTTTCTCCTTGACTCCTGGTCCTCAACATTCCCCAGATGCCTGGCTGGCTGCCTCGGAATTGTCGGCCAAGGTGCGGATCCGGTCCGCATAACGCCAGTATACCCCAAAGGCGAAGAAAAAGCGAACATAAGAAAATTGCCCCGGCAGTTACTGCCCTGAGGCGCGCAGTTCTGAGCTGCGATCAGAGCTCGGATCGGCAAATACACGGTTAATCTCGGCCGACCCAGAAGCATCAGGGCCGCAAGGCATGGTGCCTCGGTAGAAACTTCTTCTGCGCGGAACCGATGCACGGGTGTTTTAATTCTACTCGGCATCTTTCGCTTTCAGCGCGGCGAAGGCCTCGTAGAGAAGCTGGTTCAGCTTCTTGTTGTGCTGGGCAGCGTAGGTTTTGAATTCGCGGCGAAAGTCCGCCGGAACCTTGAAGTTGAGCGGCATTGGCCTGGCCGCGTCAGGCTTGTCCACTTTCCGTACTGATGGCGTTCCACTCTTTAGGGACCTGGGGGCTTTCGCCATATGTGTCAGGGTGCCTTTCCCGGCGCTGTAACCGCATCAATGCCGGCATCGTCCCAATGTCCCTCAGACGATACGAAAATGATATAACAAAAGCACGAAAGAACGCAATCGTGTTTTCGTGACATCGTGACATCGTGTTTTCGTCACATGAATGTCGCCGGATCGGCAATTGGTTTGCGTTCCGCTCTGAGGCTCAGATCGTCCGTTTGAGATCGGCTCCCGCTCTGATCTGCGCCGGCACCCACCAAGGTCATCCGGACATAGCGTCGAGCAGTATCCTTGCGAGCGGCGGGATTAATCCCCACAAACGCCCTCGCCTCGGGAGATCCGTCTTCCATATGGCCGTCCCCGTCTCATGGAACTGCCCGTTCCCAGCGACCCCGCCCCGGCAAACCGACTGCCCTTTCCCCTCCGTCCAGTCTACCGGCGGATACGCCCGATTTTACGCACCCGCCGCCAGGAACACGACCGCCAGCCCTGCTCATCGCCCTTCCCTCCCCGCAAAGCCCAACACTCCCTTTTTGCGTTGGCAGCCAATTTCCCACATAGAATCAACAACTTGATCGAAATCCCCATCCGCCCCGCGCTACACTGTAGGTGGTGAAAGATACCCCTTGGCACGCCGTTTCGGAACTGGAATTGGCTTCGTTTCGCCATTCTCTCCCGATTGCCTTCGTTCCGCCACCCCGACCCCGTTTCAACCCTGCCCTGCAACCGGAGTGGCTTTGTTCCTCCGCGGCCCCTGACTGCCGCGGGTTGACCCCGGATTGGCTTCGTTTCGTCATTTTCCGTTGCCGCCGCAGTCCAGCCCCGTCCGCCAGCCGGCGCCGGCCCGCGCCGGTTGCGGCCACAACCCCGCTCGTCGCGCGCCAATCCTCTGATTCAATTGGAATTAACTCGAAATTGGCTTCGTTTCGTCATTTCCTGTCTGAGTGCAGTAGTGCAAGGAGACCGCAATGAACCTCCCACGTCGTAATCTACTCCAATCCATCGGCGCTGCCGGGCTGCTGGGCTTGGCCGGCGCCCGCGAACAACAGGCGCAAGAGGCTGTAGCCCGCGCCACCCGCGGCCTCCCGGCGCCTCGCATCAAAGACATCGGCGTGATTGAGTCCCAACCCGCCGGTGTGCGGCTCACGGTCGTCAAGATCACTACCGACCAGGACGGCCTTTACGGATACGGCTGCGCCACCTTCACCCAGCGGGCAGATCTGGTCAAGCCCGCCGTGGAGAAATACCTGAAGCCGTTCCTGCTCGGCAAGACCACGGATCGGATCGAAGATATCTGGCAATCCTGCTACGACAGCTCGTACTGGAAGAACGGTCCGGTGCTGAACAACGCCATCAGCGGCATCGACATGGCGCTCTGGGATATCAAGGGCCGGCAGGCGGGCATGCCGGTCTATCAGTTGGTGGGCGGCAAATGCCGGGAGGCCGCCGATACCTACGCCCATGCGGATGGCCCCGAGTATAAGGACGTGGTGGAAGCGGCGAAACGCTATCTGGCGCAGGGGTTTCGCAATGTGCGCGTCCAGGTGGGCGTTCCTGGAATGGCCGGTTACGGCGCCGGGTCGAGCGGCGCGGCGGCGGTCAAGGCCCTGCACAATCAACCGGTCTTTGAACCGGCGGTCTACATGCGCCGCGCGTTGAAACTCCTGGAAGTCTGCCGGCAGGAGCTGGGCGAAGAGGTGGAGCTGCTTCACGACATGCATGAGCGCGTGTCGCCCAACCAGGCCGTTCAGTTTTGCAAGGACGCCGAGAAGTTCAAGTTGTTCTTCATGGAGGACCCGCTCTCGCCGGAGGACCTCGGCTATTTCCGGCAGATCCGGCAGAATTGCGCCACGCCCATCGCCATGGGCGAACTCTTCAACAGCCCCCATGAGTGGGTCCCGTTAATTGCCGAACGCCTCATCGATTACATCCGCGTGCACCTGTCCCAAACCGGCGGATTCACGCCGGCCCGCAAAATCGCGATGCTGGCCGAGATGTACGGCGTCAAGACCGCGTGGCACGGGCCGGGCGACGTCTCTCCAGTGGGCCACATGGCGAACGTCACGCTCGACGTGGCGTGCCACAACTTCGGCATCCAGGAGTACTCGCCGTTCAACGACCGCACGCAGGAGATCTTCCAGGGCTGCCCGGTGATGAAGGACGGCTACCTGTGGGTGAGCGAGAAGCCCGGTTGGGGCATCGAGGTGGATGAGAAGGCGGCCTCCAAGTTCCCCTTCACCGCGGGACGGAACAACCTGAACGGCGGATGGGGCGAGGTCCGGCGCCGCGACGGCACCGTGATCAAGCAGTGAGAAAGCTCTTGAGCCGCGCGCTATGATATGAAGTCCATGGCTAATCTTGCGCACGGCCGGACCCGGTGGATTCTGATCGCATGGATCTTTGTGCTCAGCGCCATCGGGTACCTGAACCGCGTCAACATGTCCGTCGCCGGCAGCTCCATCATGGAGGATTTCCATCTGAGCCCCATCCAGCTCGGCTGGGTCTTCAGCGTCTTCACGCTGGGGTATGCCATCTTCCAGGCGCCCACGGGCCGCCTGGCCGACCGTTTTGGGCCGCGGAGGATTCTCGCGCTGGCAACCATCTGGTGGGCCGTCCTGCTGGGCCTGACGGCGCTGGCCCCGGCGGGCATCGCCGCTTCGCTGGTCATTCTGCTGGCGCTGCGCTTTGGTTTGGGAATGGGGATCGCCTCCATCTACCCGTCGGCCAACCGGGTTGTGGCAGGCTGGATTCCTTCCGCGGAACGTGGCAGGGCTACCGGCTGGATCTTTGCCGGGGTGGGCGTGGGCGCCGGAGTTGCGCCGCCCCTCATCACCTATCTCCTGGTGCACGGGGGCTGGCGCTGGTCTATGTGGGTCTGCGCGGCCATCGGGCTGACGGGGGGCCTGGTCTGGTACGTGCTGGCGCGGGACCGCCCCGAGCAACATCCCTGGATGACTCCCCAGGAGGCGGAACACATCCGCGCCGGATTGCCGCGCGTGCCGGCCGGACCCTCCGCACCCAAAGCCGTGCCATGGAAGACCATTCTGTGCAGCAAAGAGGTGCTGCTGGTCTCGTTGAGTTATTTTGCTTTTTCCTATACCGCCAACATTTTCTTCACCTGGTTTTTCCCTTACCTGAAGACCGTGCGCCACCTCGATCTGAAGTCGAGCGCCTTCTTCGGGATGCTTCCGTTTCTGGCGATGGCCATATGCTCGCCCCTGGGTGGCTGGGTCAGCGACCTCCTGACGAAACATTATGGGAGGCGCGTGGGCCGCTGCGGAGTTGCGGTGGCTTGTGTGGGATGCTCGGCGCTGTTCGTCGCTCTCGGAACGCTGGTGCCGGAGGCGCGGCTGGCCAGCATCGTGCTCGCGGCGGGCGCCGGCGCCTTGTATCTTGCCCAGAGCTGTTACTGGTCGGTGACCGCCGACATCGCCGGCCCTTCCGCCGGCACCGTGTCCGGCGTCATGAATATGCTCGGGCAGTTTGGCGGTGTCGTGGCCCCCTCGCTCACTCCGTTAATGGCTGCGCACTTTGGCTGGCCGGCGGCGTTCCTGGTAGCCGCCGGTCTGGGCGTGATGGGGTCTCTTGTCTGGCTGGCGGTGGACCCCGAGCGGTCCCTGCTTCGGGAACCCGTTGCGGCGCCCGCGGAAAGGATCTGAAACATGAGTCGAAAATATTTTCTGGCAGGCCTCCCTGTACTGGTCCTCGCCGGTTGGGTGATGGCACAACCTTCCGGCGATCCTCTCATCGAGGGCTTTCGCACCGTGGAAGTGGCCTCCGTGGCGGATGCCACGGAGCAATTGTACGGGCAGCGCTCGTATATGTCGCACGACATGCGGCCGCTGTTCAAGACCAAGTTTGCGGGCCCCGCCGTGACCGTCTTCATGAAGAAGGAGGAGCACAAAGAGGGTTCGGCGGCTTCCCAGGGAATGCTGGACGCCATCGACAACGCGCCGGCGGGATCGGTGTATGTCATGGTGCTCGAGGACGGGCTGGACTACGGAGCGGTTGGCGGCCTGATGACCACCGGCATGAAGTTCCGCGGCCTGGCCGGAGCTGTAGTGGATGCCTCCATCCGCGACACGCCCCAAATCGGCAAGCTGCAATTCCCGATCTACAGCCGCGGGGTGGCCCCTTCCACTACCGTCGGTCACTATCGTTTCGGCGGCGTCAATATTCCAGTGACTTGCGCCGGCGTGCGGGTGAACGCGGGCGACATCGTCACCGCCGATGAAGATGGCGTATGCGTGGTGCCGCGCGCGCGCGCCGCCGAGGTCCTCAAGAAGGCTCAGGAGCTGGACAACATCGAGCACTCCACCATCCCGCTCATTGAGAAACTCCGCTCCATCACACAGGCGGTGGCGAAGTTCGGCCGGATCTGAACCGCCGACTCGCTTTAGATTGCAACGGTTCCATCCGGAGGCTTCATGACTACCGTACTCGGTGTGGATATCGGCACTACCGGCATGAAGATCGGCGTTTTTCGAGAGTCGAACGGCGCCCTGGAGCCGGCCGGCCAGTTCTCGCAGAGCTACCCGATCAACACCTATTGCAACGGCCAGTTCAGCGATGTAGAACCGCGGAAATGGCAGGATGCCTTTATTACCGGTTGCGCACAACTCGGCGAGGCGATCGCCGGCGTGGAGGCCATCGGCATTTCGGGCACCACGCCTGGCCTGACGGCGATGGCGGCCGATGGCGTGCCGCTCTATCCGGCGATCCTGATGCTCGACCAGCGCTCGCGCGTGCAGGCGGTCGAGATCATCAGCCGCATAGGCCTCGAGCGCATCCTGGCCGAAACCAGCAATATGCCGGTGGCCGGCGGCTGTTCCCTGGCCAGCATTTTGTGGCTCCGCGACAACCAGCCCGAGGTGTTCAAGAACGCCGCCTGTTTCGGCCACACCAACACCTTCTTCGCCAAATGGCTCACCGGCAAATTCGCCATCGATCCGTCGTCGGCTTCCCTGACCGCGCTGTATAACACCGTCCGCAACGATCTCACCTGGAACCGGGAGATCGCGGGCGAGTTCGGGCTCCGTATGGACCAGCTTCCGGAGGTGATGCTCGGTTTCGAAAGCCCGGGCCGCGTGCACCGCGAACTGGCCTCCAAGCTCGGCTTCCGCAAGCCGCCGGTGGTGGTGATCGGCGGCAACGACGCCGTGTTGGCCGCCTATTCCATCGGCATCCGGGAGCCCGGCGACTATGTCGACGTCACCGGCACTTGCGAAATCAGCATGGTGTGCCTGGAGAAGTGCTATCCCTCCACCAGGTACAACGTCCGCGCGCACGTAATCGCCAACCGCTGGGTGACCCTTTACGTGATGAACGCCGAAGGTAAGGCGTTCGAGTGGTTCCACGGCGTGTTCTGCAGCGAGATGACGCCGCGGCAGTACTACCAGGAGTTCATGCCCAAGGCCGTGGACCACTGGGTCGGGCGCGAGAGCACGGTCGCCTACACGCCGTACCTGATGGGTTCCCGCTACAGCCTCCAGCCGTTGAAGGCCGAGTTTCTGGGCATGACCCCCGAAACCACGCGCGAAGAGCTGATGGCCGCCATGGTGAAAGGTCTCGCCGAGTACCAGCGCGAGCACCTGAAAGAGATCTCGCTGGTGCAGGCCATCAAGCCCGTGGTTCACATCACCGGCGGCGCCGTCAACCCCTCCATCATTAACGCCAAGAAGAAATGGATGATGGGCAACGCGGAGTACGTCTTCGAGGAGCAGTCCTCGATGAAGGGCGCCGCGATGCTGGCCCTGAAGAATCTCCAGGAACGATAAGGAGTACCCGGTGACACAAGCATCGCAGAGAAATATGTACCTCGGCGGAGCGCTCGTGCTCATGCTCGCGGAGGCCATCCTGCTGGTGAGCGGGAAAGGCGCCCTGCCCGTATCCGGAATTGCACTGTTCCTGATGTTCTACGCGTTCTCCTATACCGTCAAGAACACGAAAACGCTGGCCGGGCTGGCGTTTACGTTCCAGATTTTCGCTTTCTGCGCGTTCACCATGTACTTCCCGTACCTGTTCACCAACTGGGGCTTCAACACCAAGGTGCTGATTGTGCCCTCGGTGCAGATCATCATGTTCGGCATGGGGACCAAGCTCAGCCTCGCGGACTTTGCCCGCGAGTTCAAGAAGCCGGCCAAGATCCTGATCGGGACGGCGCTGGGCTACATCCTGATGCCGCTGGCCGGTCTGCTGATCATCAAGGTCTATCACTTCCCGGCTGAAGTGGCCGCGGGCATCATCCTCATCGGCGTGTGCCCCACCGGCGCGGCTTCCAACGTGATGACCTACCTGGCGCGCGGCAACCTCGCGCTGGCGCTGAGCCTCACCATGCTGGCGACTTTCATTTCGCCGTTCGCCACGCCGTTGATCATGCAGGTCTGCGCCGGGCAGCTCATCAAGGTGGATACCGTCGGCATGATGATCGGCATCCTGAACATGGTGATGGTGCCGGTCTGCGCCGGCCTCATCTGCAATAAGATCCTGTACGGCAAGCTGGCCTGGTTCCAAAAGGCGGGTAACCTGCTCGGCCTGGCGGCGCTTTGTTTCCTGGCGGGCCTGGCGCTGATCTTCGTCCCGTTCGCGGCTTACATCGCGTCCCTGCAATCCGGGATGGTTCTGGTGTTCTGGGCCATAGCCGCCGTCTCTTTCACCAAGATGATGGTGGACCGCGCGCAGGGTCCTGAAAACTGGATGGAGATGGTGCTGCCGAAGCTCTCGCTCACCTCGATCATGCTGTACATCGTCATCGTGGCGGCGCACAACAAAGACATCCTGCTGAGCATCGGACCCGCGCTATTCATCGCGACCATCGCGCACAACACTCTGGGCTTCATTCTGGGATGGCTGTCGGCGAAAATGCTCCGGCTCAATGACGCCGACACGCGGGCGCTGGTGATCCAGGTGGGTCTCAAGAACGCGGGCGTCGGCGTCGGCCTGGCCTACGACGTCCTGAAGAGCTCGGCGGCCGCGCTGGCGTCGTTGATTTTCGGCACCTGGATGAACGTGTCGGGGTCTACCCTGGCGAATTTCTGGCGCCAGCATCCCCCGCGCGAGAGCACCTGAGGAGCATCATGCGGAATTCCGATTTGACGCGGCGTACGTTCGTGGGAGCGGCAGCGGCCGCGGGACTCATGGCCGCCGACAGCGGTTGGGTCGATCTGTTCAACAAACGCGACCTGACCGGGTGGCGACCGAGCGAGAATCAAGGCTCCTGGAAGGCGGCCAACGGCGAGCTTGTGGCCGACGGGCCGCGGTCGCACTTGTTCTATACCGGCCCGGTGCGCGGCGCCAGCTTCCGCAACTTCGAGCTCGAAGTCGAGGCCCTGGCCCGCCCCGGCTGCAACTCGGGCGTCTTCTTCCACACTGCGTACCAGGAGACCGGCTTTCCGCTGAAAGGCTTCGAGGTAAAGAAGACCGGGTCGCTTTACGGTCTCCGCAACATCTACAAGCAACTCGTCCCCGGCGGCCAGTGGTTCAAGCTCCAGGTGGCCGTGCGCGGCAAGAACATCCAGGTGCGACTCAACGGCGTGTTGCTGGTGGATTACACCGAGCCGTCGCCGCCCGTCGGGGCGGAGGGCGACCAACGCCAGCGTGTCCTCGACCGCGGCGCCTTTGCGCTCGGATGCCACGATGACGGGTCGAAAGCGCGGTTTCGGAGCGTGCGCGTCCGCCCGCTGCCCGACGATCTTCCCACCCCTGGCCCTGCACCCGTGGTGGACGACGTCTTCCGGCAAATCGTCGCCATGGGCACCGCCAACATCCCCATGGTGGACTATCACGCCCATTTGAAAGGCGGCCTCACGCTGGAGCAGGTGTTGGCGAAATCGCGGAAAGACGGCATCCAGTATGGACTCGCGGTGAACTGCGGAAAGGGTTTCCCCACCGAGAACGACGCCGCCGTCCGAACTTTCGTGGATAGTCTCAAGGGCCAACCCGTGTTCATAGCCATGCAGGGCGAGGGCCGCGAATGGACGCAAATGTTCTCGCGCCGGGCGGTGGCGTTGTTCGACTATACCTTCACCGACTCGATGACGTGGACCGACAACCGTGGACGCCGCCTGCGCCTGTGGATTCCCGAGGAAGTGGGGACCATCGCCGATGCCCAGGAGTTCATGGATACGCTGGTCGAGCGGGCGGTCGGAATTCTGGAGCGGGAACCGATCGATATTTACGCCAACCCGACCTTCCTGCCGGATCTGATCGCGAAAGATTACGACCGGCTCTGGACCGAAAAACGGATGAAGCAGGTGATCGGCGCCGCCGCGCGCAACGGAGTGGCTATCGAGCTCAATGATCGCTATCGCCTGCCCAGCCCGGCGTTCGTCCGTATGGCGAAGGAAGCCGGCTGCAAGTTCAGCTTCGGCACCAATAACACAGGCCCAGACGACCTGGGCCGTTGCGAGTACGGGCTGCGCATGGTGAACGAGTGCAAGCTCGAGTGTCAGGATTTCTTCGTGCCCGGCGCCTGGGGTCCCAGAGCGGTGGAGCGCAAAGGCGGGGCGCTCAAGAGCTGAGCCTTTGCGGCCGCAGCGGACCGAGGAACACCCACAGGATGGTGGCGCACACCAGCGGCAGGATGCCGAATCCGATGAAGGCCGGCGTGTAGGAATAGTGATCTACCACCCATCCCGTGATGAGGGTGAAGACCATGCCTCCGAAGCCCGCGCCCATGCTGGCCAATCCGAATACCGAGGCCACGGCGTTGCCGGGAAACGCGTCCGCCGGAAAGGTGAGCATGTTGGCCAGGCTGCCCGTATAGCCGAGCATCGCCACCGAGACAAACGCGATGGAGAGCCACGCATCCCGCACCAGCACGGCCGGGATGGCGCTGGTCATGAGAATCGCAAAGAAAGTCACCGCGGATTTGCGCGTGACGGTCACGGATACGCCGCGCTTCAACAGAAAGCCGGAGAGCCACCCGCCTAGCAGGTTGCCGAAACCGGCGACCAGGAACGGAATCCAGGCGAACTTGCCGATAGCGGCCAGGTCGAAGTTCCGCACACGCTTCAGGTACTCCGGAAACCAGAAGATGTAGAAATACCAGACCGGGTCCATGAAGATCTTCGAGATGGTGAAAACCCAGACGAAGCGCGACCGGAGCAAAACCCCAACCGGTACCAGTGGCGCGCTCGCCTCGCCGCCGGCCGTGGCAGGCGTCCGGTACATCCGCGACCAGAATGCCAGCCAGACCAGCCCTGCCGCCCCGACGAACAGAAAGGCGGACTGCCAGCCCCACTTCAGCACAAGGAACGCCACGATGGGCGGCGCCAGAATCGCTCCCACGGCGGAGCCGCTATTGAACAATCCGGCGGCCAGCGCGCGCTCGCGTTCAGGGAACCACTCCGCCACCACCTTGACGCCCCCCGGCCAGTTCCCCGCTTCGCCCATGCCCAGCAGAAACCGATAGACGCCGAGACTGACAGCCCCTCGGGAGAGCGCGTGCAGCATGGCGGAAATGGACCACCATGCGACGCAAAGCCCATAGCCCAGGCGCGTGCCCAGCCGGTCGATGACCGGGCCGGAGACGCCGCTCATGATGGTATAAGCCAGCATAAACGCGAAGACCACGCGCGAGTAATCCACGTTGCTCATGTGGAACTGTTCGCGCAGCACGGGCGCGGCGACGGAGAGCGTCTGGCGGTCCAGATAGTTGATGACGGTCGCCCAAAACGCGAGCGAGATCATGCGCCATCGGAGGGGGGACGGAGAGGGCAACTTTCGATTGTAGTGCACGGCTGGTAGCGCCGGCGATCTTGACTCGCGCCGGTGATGCAGCAAGGAACTACTTCTTGGGGTGGGGGATGAGCTTGAGGATGCGGTACGTGTCATCGACAATTCTGAAATAGAATCGCCAGTTCTTGTCGACCCGCGCCTGCCAGCGGTCGTCGGATTCATCGTACTTCTTGGCGCGCAGGGAGGGGTGGTGGAGGTTGGCGGCCAGGAGCCGAAGCTGCTTGTCAAAAGCCCGCTGCACTGGCAGTGGGGCGTCTGTCAAAGCCTCAACAACCACATCGGTCAAGACAATCTTCATGAGGCTTTTCGTCTAGCTTTGCGGGCGCGAATCTCTCTGTGTAGAAACTTAATCGCTTCGCCTGCGGTGTTGAAGGGGCCGTGAAATGGACCTTTTTCGGCTTCGTCAAGCTGGGCGTCTATGCTGCGGCGCTGCTCCGGCGTGTACTCGTCATCGGCGCTGGGGAGTTTCGGAAGAATGGTGATCACGCCTCCGGACACCTTGAACTCCACCACGTCGCCGGTCTTAAAACCAGCTTTGTGCTGCACTGACGGCGGCACGGTGAGGCCTATTCGATTTTTGACGGTGGCGGTCATATGGCAAGCCCTTAAAGATAACTTCTGCCCGTTAGCATAGCAGACGGCTGGAAGCTGTCAAGGTTGCCCTGATCGGAATTGCGCAGCCGCTGCCGCTGGGGAATTCTCCGCATCGCTCAAGGCATGCATCGTGCGGTCAAGGAGTGCCCAGACGGGATGGGGCAGACTCTTCCCCATCTCCGCCAACGTGTCGAGCGTGGATCGAAACTCCTCCAGACTAGCGGCTGGGGCCGCCTGTGCTCGGGCGAGATCTTCGATCACTTCCCGAGGGTACGCGTCGAGCAGGATGCCCTTCGCCGCGGCCTGGGCATTCAGAGATGCTTCGATTTCCGGTTTGATTTCCAGCCTGACAGTCATAACGGCCTCTACAGCCTCAACCAATTATCCCGCGCTTGGCAACGGCTCGGACGCCAGCGTTATACTTCCAGAAGGAGAGAAGGCGTGGCGGACCCGACTGTCGCCGACACAATCCGCGAAAAGCGTGAGGCGATCATCCGCATTGCCGGCAGCCACGGCGCCACCGAGGTGCGGCTGATCGGATCTGTCGCGCGCGGCGAAGCCCGTCCCGACAGCGACGTCGATCTGCTGGTGACGTGGAGCGAGGGCACCAGCCTCCTTGACCAGGCGACTCTCATGCTGGAGCTCGAGAAGCTGTTGGGCCGGAAAGTCGACATCGCCAGTGACGGCTGGGTGAAACCCTCGATCCGGGAATCGGTCTACCGGGATGCGGTCGCCCTATGAGGAGCGACGCGGATCGCCTGAGCGTATACTCGACGCCATCGCGAAAATCGGAGAACGGAACACGGAAAGCATCGACGCCTTTCAGGTTGACGAGATGCTCCAGGTCTGGGTGATCCACCACTTGCAGGTGATCGGAGAGGCCGCCCGCGGCGTGTCCCAACCCCTCAAAGACCTTCATCCCGAGGTGCCGTGGTCGGAAATCGTGGCGCTGCGGAACATCCTGGTGCATGAGTACTTCGGCCTTAACATGCGCCAGGTCTGGACCATGACCCAGCAGGACCTCCTCAAACTGGAAGCGCAGGTTCAACGCATCCGCTCACAGATCGCACCCGATGGCGTCACTGGTGAGGGCATGGCATGAGTACTTCGGGAATTGACCTTAGGGAAGCGGTTGCTCAGAGCGTGACTGCGAACGATGAAGCGCTGATCGTCGATCTTGCCGATGGCAGGACCATCACTGTGCCGCTGGCCTGGTTTCCACGTCTGGCGCACGGTACACCGGCCGAGCGAGCCAATTGGCGTCTCATCGGCGGCGGCGAGGGGATCCACTGGCCGGACTTGGACGAGGACATCAGCGTGGAAAGCCTGTTGGCGGGCCGGAGGTCTGGAGAAACTCAGGCGTCGCTTCGACGTTGGCTCAAGGCGCGCAAGGCTGGCTGAGAACGCGCTCTCCCGTTAACCCCCCGCAGATCCCCTGTCGCTGCATTTAGAGACCATTCAGGTCTGGTTGGCTTGAGTTTGGTACGCTGGTTGCTACAAACTGGATGGAAATGGGTATCAATATCGGTCTGGACATCGGGGCTATCAGTCTCAAACTGGCCGCGCTGGGCCGCCCCGCGGACCGGCCGATCCTCGCGGCTCTGTGCGCCACGCACCCGCAGTTCCGCATGACGGAAATGGGGGCGCGGCCGCTGGTCCTTTCCGAGTACCGGCGCATCGCCGGCAGCCCGATTCAGTCCACCTACGACCTGTTGCAGGAGTTCTACGAAATCGTCCCCGAGACCCAAGTGGAAGGCATACGCGTCACCGGATCGGGCAGCCGCACCATCGCCAAGGTGTTGGGGCTGTTCTTCGAGAATGAGTTTAAGGCCATCGCGCGGATGATGGGGGCGGTCTACCCGCAGGTGCGCACGGTGTTCGAAATCGGGGGGGAAAGCTCGAAGTACATACGGCTGGATGGCGGCAGCATCGTGGACTATGACCGGTCGGGCGAATGCGCGGCGGGCACCGGGTCGTTCCTCGATCAGCAGGCGCTGCGTATGCAGTACTCGGTGGAGGAGGTCGGCGGGATCGTCGGCACGGCCAAGAGCGCGGCGCGGATCGCGGGGCGCTGCTCGGTGTTCGCCAAGAGCGACATGATCCACGCGCAGCAGAAAGGGTACTCGCCGGCGGAGATCCTGCGCGGGCTGTGCGACGCCGTGGCGCGCAACTTCAAAAGCTCCATCGTGAAGGGGCGGCCGGTGGAGGCGCCGGTCGCGCTGATTGGCGCGGTTTCGCAAAACGCGGGCGTGGTCGGGGCGTTGCGCGAGGCCTTCTCGCTTTCCGACGCCGACCTGCTGACGCCCGCGGAATACGCCTGGTGCGGCGCCATCGGCACGGCAATTCTGGAGGCCGAGGAGCAGCGCAAGCGGTCCATTCTGGAGATCCATCGGCTGCGCCAGCACGATTCCGAAGAGAAGGTGCAGGACACTCAACCGCTTTCCACCGAAAACGTGGTGCAGTTGCGCGACCGCGTGGGCGTATACACGCCGCCGCCCAACGGCGATCCCATCCCGGCCTACATTGGTCTCGACATCGGCTCGGTTTCGACCAACGTGGCGGTGATCGATGAATCCGGCACGGTGATCCACGATGTCTATCTGCGCACCGCGGGGCGTCCCATCGAGGCCGTGCAGCAGGGTCTCGCGGAAGTGG
>Ga0209039_10001836_pt1 | contig 19058 bp, 11 predicted proteins | sample BogFormECP12_OM1_FD_188238 | JGI IMG/M metagenome (GOLD analysis project Ga0209039, IMG submission 188238) | Bog forest soil microbial communities from Calvert Island, British Columbia, Canada - ECP12_OM1 (SPAdes) (version 2) | ecosystem: Environmental > Aquatic > Freshwater > Wetlands > Bog ...
GCCGGTCACGGAAGGAAGGAACACGATGTGGAAGGGATTTCAGAAACCGAAGCGTCTTGCGTCTGAGCTGGAATCGCTGACGGAGCGGTACGGCCGGTTTTCGGCGCAGCCGTTTGAACGGGGCTGGGGTACCACGGTAGGAAACGGGCTGCGGCGCGCGCTGCTGAGCTCGATCGAAGGCGCGGCGATCACCGCGGTGAAGATCGAGGGCGTGCTGCACGAATTCTCGTCGATTCCCGGAGTGGTGGAAGACGCCACCGACATCATCCTGAACCTGAAGCAGGTTCCCATCAAGCTGAACACCGACCTGCCGAAGACGATCTACGTGAACGTGGAAGCGCCGGGAGTGGTGACGAGCGCGCAGATCGAGGAAGACGCGGACTTCGCGGTGCTGGACAAGAGCGTGTACATCGCCACGGTCAGCGAAGGCGGCAAGCTGCTGATCGAGATGCGCGTGAAGAACGGGCGCGGCTACGTGGCGGCGGACCGCAACTACGACGAAGACCTGCCCATCGGATACATTCCGGTGGACAGCGTGCATTCGCCGGTGCGCAAGGTGAACTACTCGGTGGAATCGGCGCGCCTTGGGCAGATGACGGACTACGAGAAGTTGATGATGGAAGTGTGGACGAACGGCGCCATCACGCCGCAGGATGCGATTGGCTTGGCAGCGAAACTGGTGAAGGACCACATGAGCATCTTCATCAACTTCGAGGAGCCGGTGGAAAACGTGGAGATGCCGCAAGACATCGTGCACGATCCGCGGCTGGAACATCTGGACCGCTCGGTGGAAGAACTGGAACTTTCGGTGCGCAGCTACAACTGCTTGAAGAACGCGAATATCCAGACGATCCGCGAGCTGGTGCAGAAGAGCGAAAACGAAATGCTGAAGACCAAGAACTTTGGCCGGAAGTCCTTGAACGAGATCAAGGACATACTGGTGAAGATGGGGCTTGGCCTGGGGATGAAGTTCGACGAGCACGGCCGGATTATCTGGCCGCCGCTGCCGAGCCAGACGGCGATGCCGCCGTCGTCTTCGGAGGACACGGTTGGACTGTGAGCCGGGCGGCTGTTTTCAGTTCACAGTTTTCAGTAAACAGCATTTCTTCAGGGGCTTCCGCCAGAAATCGGCGGACGCAAAGAACGCGAAAGCCCTGATTGCACGCAAGCAGTTAGCCGGGGCTGAAGCCCCGGCCTCCTAAGGAAAGACAACCTGTCAGCAGGGTGCTTAGAAGAGCGCTGGAGCGAAAGCTTCGAAGCGCAAGAAGGAAGAGACGATGAGACACCTGAAGTCGGGATCAAAACTGGGGCGCAATCCGTGGCACCGCCGCGCGACGCTACGCAACCTGGTCACCAATTTGTTCGAGCATGGGCGGATTACCACCACACTGACGCGGGCCAAGGCCACGCGGCCGGTGGCGGAGAAGATCATCACGCTCGGGAAAAAAGACACGCTGGCGGCGCGGCGGCAGGCGGCGGCGTACCTGATGACGCCGGCGATGACGAAGAAGCTGTTCAGCGAGATCGCGCCGAAGTTTGCGGATCGCGCGGGCGGCTACACACGCATCATCCCCGCGGGAATTCGCGTGGGGGATGGAGCGAAAGTGGCGATTCTGGAACTAGTGAGCTACGAGTTCAAGAAGAAGGAAAAGAAAGAGAAGAGCAAGGTGGCAGAAGCCGTCGAGGCGAAGAGCTAAGACGGATTGACAGGGTCCGCGTCGAGGCGGACCTTGGATGAGATGCGACGCCCGCTGCGGGAAACCGTGGCGGGCGTTTTGTTTTTGAGGAGGCGACCGGGGAAAATGTCGGCGCGCCGACAGCGTGATGATTTTTTTGCAAGTGTTGCAGGGGAAGGGATACGCTCGGGATGACAAGTTGAGATAGGCGAATGGGCGGGGTGATCAGAGGGAGGGGCGGGGACGGCGTAGGCGGTGGAGGAGGAAGAGGACGAGGAGGGCGATTAGGGCGCCGGTGGAGTCGAGGAGAGAGTCGCGGGCGGAGGCGGTGCGGGAGGCGACGAAGGATTGATGGATTTCGTCGAGGGCGGCGTAGGCAGCGGCGATGAACCAGGCGGCGAAGGCCCAGGACCAGTGCCAGCCGGTGCGCGCGCCGCGAATGCCGCGGTAGAGCAGGAGATAGAAGATGAAGTATTCAGTAAAGTGGGCGGATTTACGGATGAAGAAATGGATGGTGTCGAAGGCCGTCTGACTGAGGGAAGGCACGAACCAATGCAAGATGGCGCCGAGGACGCTGGCGGTGTGTTCGGAGGAGAAGGTGTCGGTGGAAGCGGTGAAGATGAGTGCGCTCCAGAGCAGTGCGGGCCACCAGGCATGGAGCCAGGGAGGAAGGATGGATTTGGGAGGCACGCGTTGGCGGACCTCGTCGAGGGAGGGAGCGGGGCGAGGATTGCGCCAGGGTTCGGAAGAAGACATTAGGAGTCTAGTATCGCATGCCTTTGTAAACGAAGCGTGAAGGGAATACAGGAGAAGAGCGAAAAGCGAAATTGGAAACAGGAAAAGCGAAATACGAAAATCGGGGAAAACGGGAGGCCTGGATTCGTTTGACGATTAGGTCCTTCGGCCCCCTTGAGGCTGGGGCCTCAGTGGGACGGGTTGGTGAATGGGGCTTTGGGCTGGAAAGCGGCGGCAAGCCGCCGCACTCCAAGAAAGGCAGACCCAAGAAAAGACAAACCCTAGGAATTGCAAACCCGGGAGAAAGGCCGCAGGGCTCCCGCCAGAAAACGGCGGGCAAGCGCGGAGTCGCCCTGAGCTACAGGCAAACTATTCCATGCGGTAGTTGGGGGCTTCCTTGGTGATGACCACGTCGTGGACGTGGGATTCGCGCAGGCCGGCTGCGGTGATGCGGATGAAGCGGCCCTTTTCGGCGAGCTCTGGGATGGTGCGTGCGCCGACGTAACCCATGCCACTTTTGAGGCCGCCGACGAGCTGATCGGTGAGGCCGCCTAGCGGGCCTTTGTAGGCGACGCGTCCTTCAACGCCTTCGGGAACGGACTTGCCGCGCTCGGCGCCTTCCTGGGAATAGCGATCGGCGGAGCCCGCTTCCATGGCGCCGGTGGAACCCATGCCGCGATAGGACTTGAAGGTGCGGCCTTGATAAAGAATGGTTTCGCCGGGAGCTTCTTCGGTGCCGGCGAAGAGGCTGCCAATCATGACGCAGGAAGCGCCGGCAGCGATGGCCTTGGTGATATCGCCGGAATATTTGATGCCGCCATCGGCGATGATGGCGACGCCGGTGTCCTTGGCGGCTCTGGCGGCTTCCATGACCGCGGTGAGTTGTGGAACGCCGGCGCCGGTGACGACGCGCGTGGTGCAGATGGAGCCGGGACCGATGCCGACCTTAAGGCCGTCAATACCGAGGGAGATGAGTTCCTTGGCGCCTTCGTAGGTGGCGACGTTTCCTGCAATGAGCTGCATTTCGGGGAGGCGGTGGCGAATGGCCTTGATGGCTTCGATGACGCGCTCGGTGTGGCCGTGAGCGGTGTCAATGGCGAGGACATCGGCTTTGCACTTGGCCATTTCGACGGCGCGCTCGAGGAAATCGCCGGTGGCGCCAATAGCGGCGCCGACGTAGAGGCGGCCGTGATCGTCCTTGGCGGCGCGAGGATATTCGAGTTTTTTCTGGATGTCTTTTACGGTGATGAGGCCTTTGAGATTGAAATCCTGGTCGACGACGAGAAGCTTTTCGATGCGGTGTTTCTGGAGAATTTTCTCGGCTTCCTCGAGGGTGGTGCCGACGGCTACGGTGACGAGATTGTCCTTGGTCATGACCTGGCCGACGAGCTGGCTGTGATTTTTCTCAAAGCGAAGGTCGCGGTTGGTGAGGATGCCGGTGAGGCGCGTGCCGCGAGTGACGGGGAGGCCGGAGATGCGGTACTTATTCATGATTTCGAGGGCCTGGCGGATGGTGATGTCCGGGGAGATGGTGACGGGATCGACGATCATGCCGGATTCGGAACGCTTGACGCGGTCGATTTCCTCGGCCTGGCGATCGATGGCGAAATTGCGGTGAATGATGCCGATGCCGCCTTGGCGCGCGATGCCGATGGCCAGGCGTGATTCGGTGACGGTGTCCATGGCGGAAGAAGAGAGAGGGATATTGAGCGAGAGATTGCGGGTGAAATTAGTGGTGGTATCGACTTCGGTGGGCAGGACGGAGGATTTGCCCGGGAGAAGCAGGACGTCATCGAACGTGAGACCTTCGGCGATGGGACCGTCAATCATGAGAACCTCGCGAGAAAGAGAGTGGCGCGGGAGCGTGCGCGCCCAGAAACAGCGCAGCCCAGCGGGTGGCCGCTGGGCCGCGAGAAGAGTGGAATAGATTGAAACAAAGCATCACGGTGTAAAGAGTAATTTTAGGGGGGAGAGGGGGGAAGGGTCAAGTTGAGGGGGCAGAAAATCCTAAAGGTGGTCACAGGGAGTGCAGATGAGCGAAGGGACTAGAACTGGTAGAGTGGAGAAATGAGCGAGAAGCTGAGGGAATTTGAGGCGCACCGGCTGCTGTGGAGCGGGCATCTGCAGACGATTGCGGGGGCGTTTTTGAAGAGGGAGTTTCTGCTGCCGCCGCCGGAAGAACGACTGTTTCGCGTGGATGCGGAGACGCAACTGAAGGGGATGTGCAGTTGGCAGCCTGGGAAGCGGAAGGATGCGCCGGTGATCGTGACGGTGCACGGGCTGGAGGGATCGAGCGAATCGAATTATGCGATTGGGATTGCGGATAAGGCGTACGCGAGGGGATTTCATGCGGTGCGGATGAATCAGCGGAATTGCGGCGGGACGGAACGATTGACGCCGACACTGTACAACAGCGGGATGAGCGGGGATTACCGGGCGGTGCTGCTGGAATTGATTGCGGAGGGATTTGAGCAGATTTTTTTCGCGGGCTACTCGATGGGGGGAAACCTGGTTACGAAAATGGCGGGGGAATTTGGGGAGGCGGCGCCGAAGGAGTTGCGCGGCGTGGCGGCGGTTTGCCCGGCGATGGACTTGGCGGCGTGCTCGGACGCGCTGGAGAAGCCGGAGAACTATTTTTACCAGCGGCATTTTGTGAAGGGGCTGACGGCGCGCTACTGGCGGAAGGCGGAGTTGTATCCGGAGCGATATTCGCGGAATGGAATTGGAAGAGTGAGGACGGTGCGGGAATTTGACGATGTGATTACGGCGCCGGCGTTTGGGTACAAGGATGCGGAAGAGTATTACGAAGCGGCCGGGGCGAAGAAGGTGATTGGGCAGGTGCGCGTGCCGCTGCTGCTGATCACGGCGCAGGATGATCCGTTTGTGCCGTATGAGTCGTTTTTGCGGACGAAGGTGGGGGAAAACCCGTGGATTCGTTTTGTGACGCCGCGGAATGGCGGGCATTGCGGGTTTATTTCGAGATGGGGAGGGACGGAGAGGTTTTGGGCGGAGGAAAGAGTGGTGGAATTTGCAGCGGGATTCGCAGGGACATAGGGGATATCAGCGATCAGATATCGGATATCAGAAAATACTCGCAGGACTTGCCTTGGTTACCCAGATTCCTCGACTGCGCGGCCCGACGCGCCAAAAAGCGGCGCGCAAGAAAAATCGGGCCGCTCCGCTCGGAATGACAAGTAGGGGAGGGGTGGAGCGGAAAAGAGAAGCCCAAGAGCACAGGAGTGACTGTGCCACAGAGAAGAAACCCCAAGACCCAGGCACACACTCCGTGCCTGGGGCACCCGGTCGCACTCCAAAGTTGTGGAGTCCTATGGTTGTTGAGGCGGCTGAGTATCGCTCGAGGAAGGCTGATCGGTGGTGGCCGGGGGCGGGGCAGTGGTTGAGGAGCGGGGAGATTTTCTGGCGGGGACGTAGGTTACGTCGAGGGGATCGCGGAGAGAAAAGTCCAGGCGAGTTTCGGAGGGGATGCGGACCTGCTTGCCATGCGTCGCAAGCTGCACAGCAGTGCCGCCGCCCGCACCAGCGCCAGCGCCAATGGCTGCACCCTTGCCGCCTCCGGCGATGCCGCCGATGATTGCGCCGAGCACGGCGCCACCGCCGATGACGGCAGCAGAGCGCTTGCCGCGCGACTCACCTTTTTCCTGAACATCACTGGAGGAGATGCGATAGGTTTTGCCTTGATAGTTGAAGCTATCGAGAGAGACGGTGAGTTCGCTGGCGCCCTTCAAGCTGCCGGCGGAGCTGGCGGTGACGAGTTTCAGATTGACGTCGAGACCTTTGGGGACGACGACATTGCCTTCAACGAGGATTGGGGCGTCGAGGGAGCCACGAAAAGTTTGGCCAGATTTACTGGTGGAAGAGTCGATGCTGTCAACGGTGCGCACGGTGAAGACGGTGCCTTCAGAAAGAGTAACCGTGACGGGCTGCGGGGGAGGAGGTGAAGGAGGTGAAGGAGGTTGAGGAAGTGCAGGAGCGGTTGCGGGGGCGGCGGCGGGAACTGGAGCGGGCGCAGACGGCGCTTCCACGGAGGAATTCGCGGCGTCGGACGAAGTGGATGAAGGCGCGACAGCTTGAGGCTTAGATGTGTGCGCGGGATGCGAGGGCTTGCGTGCAGGAGCAGGGGCGGGAGAGGGAGCGGGCGGCGGTACGTATTCCGCGACGGCGGGCTTCACAGGCACAGTGGTCTGATCGATGACCTTGGAGACGCCTTTGGCATCCGCAGCGATGCGTTCGGCCGCGAGACGAGCGGCATCGTCGGAGAGCTGGCCGGAGAGCGTGACGGTGCCGTCCTTGACAGAGACGTTCACACTGGAAGACTTCAGAAGCGGCTCGGAGAACATTTTGGCCTTGATGTCCGTAGCGATGGAGTCGTTGGTGGGCTTGTTGCAGGCGACAGAAAAAGCCAGAACGAGGATGAGAAGAGAAGTCAGTAATCCAGAGCGATGCATAGGGCCTCCGTAAAGATGAGACGCGGGCTAAGGCTAAAATGGTTGCGCAGAGGAAGGAAACAGTCAAAGAGTAAAAGAGTGAAACTACGTGGCGAGGATTGTGCCTCGATTCCTCCGCTGCGGAATGGCAAAAAGCGCCATTCCTCCGGTCGGAATGACAAGCAAGCAAACGAGCAAATCTAGCAGGGGGGAGTTATTCGGAGCGGATGGCGAGGATTTGTTTGCCTTGGATTTGGAGTTCGACGCCGAAGGGCGGGCGGATGTCGCTGCCCTGAACGATGGCGCCGCGAATCCAGATATTGCCGGGAAGGCTGGCGGTCTTCAGGGGATCGTAAAGAGTATGACTGCAGTGATTGCCGACGAGGGGATGATTGGCGGCACGAAAGCCGTATTCATTTTTGAGTTTATCGAGGTCGGTGATGTATTCGAGTTCGCAGGGGCCGTAGGGAGGTTTGCGAGAGAAAGCCCAGTAGCCGGAAGGGGAAGCGGCGGAACCGCCGGGAAGACGGACGATGGTGGCGGGAATATTCTCACCGGTGAGGCGGTTGCGCACAAAGAAATCGGCGGAAGACCAGGGCTTGGCAAGATCAGCAATTTGGGCGATGGCGGGATTGGTTTCCGTGGCGTGAGGAAGAGAAGCGGTGGGATCCGGAGCGGGAGCGGGCACTTCAATCTGGGGAGGAGGTTCAACGCGGGCGGATTCGGAAGAGCGTCCATGGCTGATCCAGCGAGCGCCAAAGAAAAGCAGCAGGCCGAGGACGACGAAAGCAATGATGAGAGGGAGAAGAGGATTACGGCGGGGCAGCTTGGACGAAGGACCAGTGACGCCGGGAATAAGCGGCATGTCGGGCCGAAAGCGGGTGGGTGGAGGAGTGTCGGCCATCGCCAAGAATGATTGTACTGTCAAGATGGCGGGCGGAGCAAACCGAAGGAAGGAGAATTCCGGGGCGGGAGAAGGGGAACGAGGGAAGGGCGAAAGTGTTAGTGAGAAGGCGACAAGGGCTTGCGGGAGACTTGTTTCCGTGGAGATTGCGTCCTAGTGTAGTAAGAAGGTTAGCTAGAGGGAAATTCGCAGAGGATGGCGAGCGACACACGATCATCGGCGCGGGCGTTTGTTCGCAGTTTGAACATTTTGCTGAAATTCGCACGTTTGTATGAGTTCGGCCACGTGCGGACGATGGCGCAATTCGAAACAACGTGGAAAGAGCTGCACGCGGCGCTGCTGGAAAGCGGCGAGACGGGCGTGCTGCTGGGAGCTTCGGGGACCCAGATCCTGCTGGACGGAGTGCCGCTGGGATCGGCGGCGGGCGAGCGGAGTTTTGCACAACTGCTGATATCGTCGGGAATCGCCAGCATTCACTTCGCGAAAAATCTGACACAACCGCAATTCTCGCGGTTTGTGCGCGCGTTTCCGAGCGGCAACGCCAAGCCCAACCAACTGGCGGAACAACTGAAGACGGCGTTGTCGGGAGACACCAGCATCCGCATCAACGAGATTCGCTTTGTGGCGGAAGACAGCTCGGTGGCGGGAATTAAAGTGGCGGCGCAATTGACGGCGAAAGCGCTGGGCGCGGGCGGCGACAAGCTACGCGACATTTTTGAAGATCCCAATAAATTGTTGCAACTGATCCTGGCGGCGGAAAGTTCGCGCGGCGGCGGCGGTGGAGGCGGCGGCGGATCCGGACCGGGATTCGGCGGCGGCGGGCCGGGCGGAGGAACGGGAGGCGGAGCGGGCTCGAGCTGGAGCGGCGGCACGGGCGGCGGCGGAAGCTTGTGGGAAGCTGGGAAAGCCGCAGGCGGAGGCGGTGGCGGAGGTGTTGGTGGAGGCGGAGGAGTTGGAGGCCCAGGCGGCGGTGGCGGAGGAACAGGGACCGGCGGCGGCACAGGTACGGGAACAGGCGGTGGCGGAGGAGTTGGAGGCCCAGGCGGCGGTGGCGGGGGAAGCGGGACCGGCGGCGGCACAGGTACAGGAACAGGCGGTGGGGGAGGATTTGGAGGACCGGGCGGAGGATCAGGAGGCCCAGGCGGTGGTGGAGGGGGATTTGGCGGCGGGTCTGGAACTGGCGGGCCGGGAGGTGGCGGGCCAGGAGGTGGCGGCGGAGTCGGAGGAGGTGGACAAGCTGAGCCCGGGAAGTGGGTAACGGCGTCGGCGCTGTTACGCGGGGGTGTGCTGGGAGGAGTTCCAGGAGTGGCGGGAGGCGGAACCGGCGGAATGGGAGGCGGAGTCGGAAGCGGCGCCTACGCGGTTGCGGAAGAAGATGTGCGATCGATGATCGGGTTATTCGCGCAACTGGGGAAATCACGGAAAGATCCAGAAAGCCGCATGGACACGGCGACGTTCCAATCGCGATTGACGGCCATGCCGGTGCGCGCGCAATACACATTGCAACAAGCGCTGGCGGGGCTGGCGGCGCAAGCGCCTTCGGACGCGCCGGACAAGCCGATGCTGCTGAAGCTGGCGGAACACGTAGCGATCCGGTTTGCACTGGACAGTTACGAGCGCGGGGAATTGCGGGTAAACGCGGTGAAGCAGCTACTGGACCGGATGAACTCCGAAATTGAAGCATTGCGGAAAATCCTGGGAGCGCAGGAAGAGGCGATGGCCAGCGCGGGGATTTCGGTGCAGTCGTACACGGAATTGCTGGACCAGGAATTCTGGCAGCAGGTGCCGGAAGAGAATAAGAAGGAAGTGCTGACATCGGATGAGGCGTGGTGCGTGCCGCCGCGCAATGTGCGCGCGTTTCTGGAAGAGATGCTGCGGCGCGGAGAATTGAAGACGGTCAACGAAATATTGACGAAATATGCGGCGTGCGTGGCGCTGGATGCGCCGGAAGCGCGGCGAACAACGGCGATCGGGTTATCGGACCTGGCGGAGTTTTATGGGAGCGGCGACGGGAGCGCGCTGATTGACGTGATCCAGCGGCTGGGGAAGCAATTGTCCGTGGAGCGGGAAGGGGACCTGCAGACGCTGGTAGGAGCGGCGTTTGTGCGGATGAGCCAGGAAGCGGGAGCGAAGAAGTTTTATCCGGCGATGCAGCAGGCGCTGGCGTCACTGGACAGCGTGGAAGCGCTGCGGCCAGGCACGACGAACAACCTGCGTCAGAGAATCGCGACGGAAGAGCGGCTGCCAGAGTTCATCGAGGATACGCTGCGCACGGGGCAGATCCCCGATGGCTTGCTGGATATCCTGGCATTGGTGCCAAAGGCGGCGCTGCAGTATGTGACCAACCGGTTTTCAAATTGCGGGTTCCGGGAAGATTGCGAATTGCTGGGCGAGGTGGTGCATGGGCTGGGGGAAGAGGCGGTGCAACGGCTGATCGAAACGCTGCAAAGCGCGCCGGCCAACGAAGCCACGGAAGTGATCGGGCTGCTGAGCCAGTTGTCACCAGAGTCGGTGGAAAAGATACTGCCGGCGCGGCTGGCGCAATGGCCGCGGAATTCGCATGATCGCGCGGTGCGACAGCTTTCATCGACGCCGGCGGAGCAGCGGGCGAGGTTGCTGGTGACGCTGTACGATTCGCTGGATCCGCTGATCCGGCCACTGGCGCTGGACGAGATGGGGATGAGTTCGCGGCCGGAGTGCATCCAGAAGGTAGTGGAATTGACGCAGGACGAAACGACGCCCGGATTCACGCGGATCAAAGCCATTGAAGCGGCGGGCAGATTGCGGGCGAGCGCAGGGAGCGCGGCGTTCCAGCAGATACTGGAAGCCAAGCAGGTGTGGAGGTGGTCGTACCATACGGAACTGCGAATTGCGGCGGCGCAAGCGTTGCAGAAGATCGAGCCGACGGTGGCAATGGAAAAGATAGCGGCGAGCGGGCTGGACCGGAAAGAACTGCTGCTGGAGCCCATCGACCCGGAGCCCAACGCGGCGGTAATCCGGCAACGGAGATATGCGCGGCTGAAGCTCTCGCGGCAAGTGACGGCGGTAACGACGAATTTGCGCGACAACATTCGCCTGATGATCCCGGAACTGAACATGGGGGGCGGCATTGGCGCGGCGGACCGGCACCTGGCGCCGGGATCGCTGCTGACATTGAAGATATCGCATGGTGTGCGCAACATCCGGGCGCAAGCGATTGTGCGAGGCGCACGCCCGCAAGCGATGGCGTTCGAATTTGTGGATATGGAGTTGGATGAACGAGCGCGGTTGAGGAAATTGTTGTTGGAACTTGGAGGACTGCCCCAGCCCTCCAATGTGGGAAATCGCAGCCGGCGCCAGAGCCGCGTGGCGATGATGAAGTAAGAGCCGGCCGGGGAATAAGTTATCAGTTATGGGTTTTCAGTTTTGAGTGACCCGCTGATGCGGGGAGGTTGCGGCGTGGATTGTAGCGTAGATTGGGAAGGGAGAAGAAGTGTAAGAGTAAAAGAGTGAAAGAGCAAAAGAGTTCGGAAAAAGCCGGAGACAGCGCCCCGATCTGGCAGAGGTAAACGCGGTGCAGAGAACGCGGAGATTCGCAGAGAAGAGGAGAAAGAAAAGAGGGACGGTAACACAGAGGTCACAGAGGGAAGAACGCAGAGATCACAGAGAAGAGAAACCCAAGAGCACAGTCAGGAGTGACTGTTCCACAGGATTAGACCTGTACCGTGCGTGAGGAGAGCCGTTCGGGAGAGCAGGTACTCGAACTGTTCGTATGGCGCGATGACGATGGAGTCACATGGAACGACTGTACCATTGTGAGGCTCAAGCAAGAGCCCTACGGTACTAGGAGAAGATGTCTTAAGGTACTGACCTTTAGGACTATCGACACGATGCGGACGGGGACGGGATGAAAACGGACCCAAAAACGACGGCGGGCCGGGCATTTGTTCGCAGCCTCAATATATTGCTGAAGTTTGCGCGGTTGTACGGATACGACCACACGCGCACGGTGGAGCAGTTGGAAGTGGCGTGGAAAGAGCTGCGCACGGCGATTCCGGAAGGGTCGGAATCCGGGCTGCTGCTGGGAGCGACGGGCGCGCAACTGTTGCTGGATGGAGTGCCGCTGGAAGGGTCACCGGCAGAGAAGCAGTTTGCGCAATTGCTGTCCATGGCGGGGCTGGCGAGCGTGCAGTTCAGGCCGGAAGTGACGGAAGAAGAGCTGGGCAAGTTTGTGAGGGCATTTCCCGCCGGAAAGGCCAAACCATCGGAATTGGCACAACAGTTGAAAGAGGCGATTGTGGATGCGCGGGGCATCCGTGTGAACGAAATTTGCTTCGTGGCCACGGATTCGCGGCTGAAGGATGCAAGCATGGCGGCGCAAATCGCGGCCGCCTCGATGGGTGATGACCAGGCGCAGTTCACGAGGATGCTGAACGATCCGCAGAAGCTGCTGGAACTGATAGCGGCGGCGCAGGGATCGGAGACGGGAGCGGGACCTGGCGCAGGGCCGGGTGCTGGACCGGGAGCGGGACCGGGGGCTGGACCTGGGAGTGGGGCGGGCAGTGGTTCTGGCGGTGGTGGAACGGGAACAGGGAGTGGCGGAGGAACAGGGAGTGGAAGTGGGACAGGGACGGGGTGGGGATATGGTAGCGGAACTGGAGTGGGCGGCGGCGTAGGGGTTGGCGCAGGTATAGGAAACGGCGTGGCGGGAGGGAGCGGGTTTGGCGGAGGCATTGGAACGGGAGCAGGCGGAGGGACGGGCGGGGGAGGCTTTGGAGTAGGGAGCGGGACGGGGAAGGGTCCGGGCAGCGGATACGAAACGGGAATGCCGGATGACGAGGACATGTACCGGATCCTGCAGGCGCTGACAACGGTTGGGAAGCTGGGGAGCGGAGAGAATCCCGCGGGCGCGGCGGTGGAATTTCAAACGCAAGTGGGGCAATTGCCGGTGAGGGCGCAAGACACGCTGCGTCAGGCGCTGGCGGGGATTGCAGAGCAGGGGAAAAACAAGAAGCTTGACCAGGCGGTGCTGGTGCAATTGGCGGAACAACTCTCGATTCGCTATGCGATGCAGAGGTTTGAGCGAGGCGAAGTGAAGGTGAATGCGGTGCGGCAGATGCTGGACCGCATGAATCAGGAAATCGAAGGGCTGCGAAAGATACTGGGGCAACACGAAGACAAGATGGCGGAAGCGGGAATCCTGGTCGAATCGCACCGGGAGACATTGGACCGGGTGTTCTGGGCGAGCGTGCCGGAAACGGCGAAGAGGGAAGTGCTGCTGTCGGACGAGGCGTGGTGCATACCGCCGAAGAACGTGCAGTCGTACGTGGCGGAGCTGATCGAGCACGGGGATGTGGCAGAAGCGATCAGCATTTTGCAGAATTACGCGAAGTGCGCGGACAGCGAAGAGCCGGATGCGCGGAAACGCGCGGCGACGGGGCTTTCGGAACTGGCGGGATTGTATGCGCAGGCGGATCCGAAGCTGCTGGCGGAGGCGCTGCGGCACGTGGGGCTGCGGCTGAGCGTGGAGCAGGACCGGGATTTGCAGACGCTGGTGAGCGCGGCGTTCGTGCGGCTCAGCCAGGAAGCGGCGGCGCAACGGTGCTTCCCGGCGATGCAACAGGCGCTGGATTTGTTGAACGGCATGGAAGGGCAACGGCCGGGAATCGCGAAGACGCTGCTCGCGAAGATGGGGATTGAAGAGCGCGTGCCGGAGTTCGTGGAAGAAGCGCTGCGAGCGCGGGAGATTTCGGCGGGGCTGACGGGGGTTTTGAGGCAACTGCCGCAGACGGCAATGGAGCAGTTATCGGCGCGGTTCAACCGTTGCCAGGTGCGCGATGATCTGGAGAATGTGGCGAACCTGGCGAGCGACCTGGGCGAGGAGGCGCTGCAGTACCTGCGGAGCGTGGTGCGAGGCGGGGCGATTGCCGAAGCGGTGGAAATGGTGGGGTTGCTGGCGAAGCTGGACGCACAAGCCGCGGAAGTCTTTTTGCCGGGACGTATTGACAACTTTCCACGCGCGGCGCAGGACCGCGTGGTGAGGCAGATTTCCGCAAGCGGGGCGGCGGGGCGCTGCCGAATATTGCTGGCGGTACTGGATCATGTGGACCCGCTAGTGATGCCGCTGGTGGTGGACGAAATCGGGATGACGGGCGACCGCGAGGCATTGGGGCGGCTGCTGAATATCGCGGATGGGGATTTGCCGCTGCATGCGGCGGCGTACCTGCGAGTGAAGGCGATCGAGGCGTTGGGGCGATTGCATGCGTTGCAAGCGGCCAGTACGCTGAAACGGATTGTGGAATCGAGGAAGGTATTTGGCTGGCAGCACCCGCAGGAACTGCGGATCACGGCGCTGCAGGTGCTGGAGAAGCTGGAACCGGAGTGGGCGCACGGATTTCTGCCAAAGAGCGGGATTGAACAAGCGGAACTGACGCTGGCGCCGCTGGATATGCCGGTGAACTCGAAGTTTGTGAGGCAGCGGCGGCACACGAGGGTGAGGCTGCAGAAGGTGCTGCCGGCGGTGAGCACGAACTTGAAGCAGAATTGCAGGCTGGAGATCAAAACGGCGAGCCTGACGGGGGGATTGGCGAGCACGAACATGCATCTGGCCCCCGGAACACAAGTGCAATTGCGGATGCAGTTGGGAATGAAGAAGGTACAGGCCACGGCGTTGATGAGGGATTACCGGGCGCAGGATATGTCGTTTGAGATTGTTGATATGAACCTGGACGAGCGAAGCAAGTTCCGGAAGCTGTTGACGGAGAACATGACCAAGTAGCCGGGAAACAGGAAGCGAGAATTCCCGTGGAATTGCGAGAAAATCGCGGGGCGCTATCCAATTTATAACTATTCACAAGTACTATACGCCGGTACTTTTGTGGGATTTACCTGCCACATTTGCATCCCCTAAGCTACGGATAACACGAAGCAAGAGGCCCCTTTGAAGCCCCGCCCAGGCTAAAAGCCTTCGTGTAGGTGAGTGCCATTTTGCCTGAGGGAATCCATCGCCGGCTTATCGCGCTCGTCTGCGCAGCCGCTGGGCTATTGCCCGGGGCCATAGCGCAAGAGCGGCGTGTTTCGTTTCCCAGCAACTCGCGATACACCGTACAACGACTGGAAGAGCAATTCGGGCTCGGCGCCGTGACAGCGACGGCGATGGGCCAGGACGGCCAGGGATTTTTGTGGATCGGTACGCAGACGGGACTGTACCGGTATGACGGAGCGCGCGCAAAGAAGATGAGCGAGGTGGAGAGCCTGACGGGGCATTACATTGTGGACCTGTTGATTGCGCCAGATGGCACACCGTGGTTCATGGGGAGCCGAGGAATCGCGCACTACAAGGATGGACGGTTCGAAAAGCTGGCGATACCGGAATCGGCGATGCCGCTGGGGTTGGGGAACCAGATGTTCGCGGTGGACGGCAGAGGAATGGTGTATGTGCTGCTGTTCAAGCAGGGGATCTTACGGATCGATCCAGGGAAGCCTTCGGAATCCGTGGTGCTGGGCGCCGGGGCAGCGAAAGGGGAGGACGCTGCGGGGATCGCACGTGGTCCGGACGATGCCATCTGGTTCACGTACGGCACGCATCTGGCGCATATCGCCAGAGGGGCGACGACCATTGAAGTGGAACCGCGAATCCAGTTGCCGAAGGAGCGGGTGGTGGCGTTGGTGTTCGACGGAGACTGGACGTTATGGTTGCGGACGGCGGCGCGGTTGGGGCGAATCGATACGCGGCTGCACAAGCTGAAATTTGAAGCAGGGGTTATTGGCACGGCGAACCAGGAAGAAGGCAAGCCAAGCGTGGACCGGCAGGGACGGCTGCTGGTGCCATCCTCGGCGGGACTGTACTGGCAAGAGGGGAAACGCTGGCGAGTGTTGACGGCCCAGCAGGGAATAGCGAGCAACGACGTGCAGTGCGCGTTGGAGGACCGGGAAGGGACGCTGTGGGTGGCGGGATCGGGGACGGGGCTGGACCGGTTGCCGGGAGTGCATGAGTGGTCGGCCTGGACGACGGCCGAGGGACTGCCGGACAACACGACATGGTCGACGCTGCGTGACCTCCAGGGGCGGCTGTGGGTGAGCACGGGGCGAGGGATAGCGATTTGGGATGGGCGAACGGGGAGATGGGAGCGGGTGCCCGCTCTGCCGGGACAAGCCACGGGCGAGATCCGGCAGATGCAGATGGCGGCAGATGGCTCGGTGTGGGCGGTGACGGCAACGGGTGCGCTGCTGCGGATAGATGCGCGGACTTTCAGCGCGACGGCGATATTGTCGTATCACGGACGATCGTTTATCTCGATCATGGCGGCGCCGGATGGCAGCATTTGGGCAACAGCACGAGCGCATCTGCTGAGGTTCGACGGGCGCAAGGCGACGCCGAGTCCCCAGGAGATTCCGTTGCCGGTGGGGATTGCCGGGGATGTCGAGTATATGTCGTTCGCGCCGAGCGGGGTGTTGTGGGCAACGGGGACCGGGGCGCTGTACCGGTATGACGGAAAGAATTGGAAAACGATGCGCGCAGAGGATGGGCTGCGAGGGCAGACGATTTCGAGCGTGGTGGGGGTGAATGACAACGAAGTGTGGATTGCATACAACGACGTGGTGAGCGTGACGCAAGTAATGTTGGATGAGAAGGGCACGCCGCATTTTGAGCATCACAATTGGGACTGGTCGATCGTGGCGCGCGATTCGAAGAAACGCATGTGGTTCAACGGAACAGAAGGGATTGCGATCCTTTCGCCGGATGGGCGGGTGCAGCGACTGAGCCACGCGGATGGACTGGTTTGGGATGACATCAGCCCGTGGACCGGAGTGCGCGAAGAGGCGGACGGGAGTTTTGTGATTGCGACGTCGCGAGGACTGGCGCGCTACCAGCCGTCGGAGCGAGTGGAGGGAGAGAACCGGGCGAGCGTGGTGCTGACGTCCGTATCGCTGGGGGGAGAAGAACGGCGGATGACGGAAGTGCCGGAAGTGGCGTCGTCGGAAGGGACGCTGGCTGTCGAGTTTTCACCGCTGGTGCTGGATGCGCCGGAGCGCGTTTCCTGCATGTATAAATTGAACGGATTGGATCAGCACGCGACAGAGACACCGCTGCGAGAAGTGCGCTACGGAGGGCTGCCACCGGGGAAATACGAGTTTTGGGTGAAGTGCCAGAGGCCGAATGCGGCGGTGGAATCGAGAGCGGCGAGTTTCAAGTTTCGGGTGCTGCCGAGTTTCTGGCAGACCTGGTGGGCGAAGGCGGCAGGCGCGCTGCTATTGCTGCTGGGATTCTCTATGTTTGTGTCGCAGCGGACGCGGGCACTGGACCGGCGGCGGGTGGAATTGGAACAAGCGGTGGCGCAGCGAAACGCCGAACTGCTGCAGAAGAACAAGGAGCTGGAAGAGATTTCGCTGACCGATCCGCTGACGGGAACGCGGAACCGGCGGTATTTCTACGAGACGATCCCGACGGACGTCGCGCAGGCCTTGCGTTCGCACCAGCGCATGACGGACCCGAACGCGCTGTCCGGGCCGAAGCAGGAACTAATTTTTATGCTGGTGGACATAGACCGGTTCAAGCGCGTGAATGACGAGATGGGACATGCGGCCGGGGATCGCCTGCTGCAAGAGGTGGCCAAGCGCATCGCCTCGGTGATGCGGCGATCGGACGACCTGGTGAGGTGGGGCGGGGAAGAGTTTTTGCTGGTGTGCCGGACGACGGACCGGGAGAACGCGGGGCAGTTGTGCAACCGCGTGCTGGAAGCGATTCGGGATTTGCCGTTTGATGTGGGGAACGGGGTGCAGATCCACAAGACATGTTCGATTGGATGGGCGCCGCTGCCGTGGATGCGTGACAACACAGATTTGCTGTCCATCGACAACGTGATCGAACTGGCGGACAAGGCGCTCTATCTGGCGAAGCGCGAAGGAAGGAACCGGAGTTTTGGGATGGTGCCGGCGGCGGCGATTGAGAAGGTGGAGCAGGGCGTATCGATGGAGAAATTGCGGGATTACCCGCCGGAGCTGGTGCAGATTGTGTGAATGGTCAGTCGTGATTCGTGATTCGTGACTTGTGACTCGTGAGTAGCGTAGAAGCCAGGGATTACTTGAGCTGTCTGATAAACAGGTTCAGTTGGAAGGCGGGAGTTTCCTCAGGGGCTAAAGCCCAATCTTTGTATCTTCTTGATGTCGGAGCCGAAGCTCCGACCCCCCAAAAACATTTATACGACGGCTCTTAGGTAAACTTGCGCAAGAGTGGGCGAGCTACGGGATCGGTTTGGGAGTCGGCGTCAGAGCTTTCTTCAGCCTGGGCTGGCGTAGTTAATACTGAGCGCGCGTCGGCTACGTCTTCTTCGCGCACAAAAATCTTAAACCCCGCGCCGGACCACGCAAGGTGTTCACGCATTCCTCCCGCCGTGTCACCCTGGATCATTGCCGGAATGCCAGCACTTTCCAGTTCGGTCTTGGCCAGGTCTGCCTCGGGGAGGCTACCGTACTCCTGGACGACAATAAGCTTGGAGTGGTCCATGGAAGTATTGTACGCCCGGATGAGCGGGAGCGCTCGCTTCGCGACAGGCGCCCAGGGTAAACAAGCCGCCGCGCTCCAAGGCGTGGCGAATCTTGGCGTGCGCGCATGCAACCAGTTACAATAAAGTGTTTGCACAAAGGCGAATGGAATGGCCTGTGCGAGCGACGGCGTGGCGCCGTAAGACAGCGGAACGGCTTTCTTCAGGGGCTTCCGCCAGAAAGCGGCGGACGCAAAAGGCGCGAAAGCCCATTCGTTGGAGGGGCTTGACGCCGGGGCTAAAGCCCCGGCCTCCTAAAGAGAAAGAGCCGTTCGGCGCAGTGGTAGAGAGACTGCCGGTGTCAGAACACGGCAGAACGGGAAAAGGAAACGAATAAGCGTCCATGGATGTAGCCCAAGTACTCGACCGCGTCGTAGCGCGCTTTATCGGCACGAAGCACGAACGCGACCTAAAGAAACTGCAGCCGCTGGTTGACGCCATCAATGCGAAGGAAGCGGAGACGCAGGCGCTGAGCGACGAGCAGTTGAAGGAGCGGTTCGCGGCGCTGAAGACGCAGGTGCAGGAACAGTTGAAGGACAGCGATCCGGCGGAGGCTTCTTACAAAGAAGAGCTGCGGCGGACGCTGGAGCCGATGACGGTGCCGGCGTTTGCACTGGTGCGGGAGGCGGGGCGGCGCTTCCTGAAGATGCGGCATTTCGACGTGCAGCTTATTGGAGGGATGGTGCTGCACGCGGGCAAGATTGCGGAAATGAAAACGGGAGAAGGGAAGACGCTGGTGGCGACGCTGCCGGCGGCGTTGAATGCGCTGGCAGGC
>Ga0209039_10001837_pt1 | contig 19047 bp, 14 predicted proteins | sample BogFormECP12_OM1_FD_188238 | JGI IMG/M metagenome (GOLD analysis project Ga0209039, IMG submission 188238) | Bog forest soil microbial communities from Calvert Island, British Columbia, Canada - ECP12_OM1 (SPAdes) (version 2) | ecosystem: Environmental > Aquatic > Freshwater > Wetlands > Bog ...
CGAAGCGCCTTGGAGTGCGGCCGCGAAGCTGCCGCCTTTGATTCGGAGACTTCCAAGGCAAAAACTTCCAAGGCGCTAGCTGCTGCTACCGCACTCCAAGGTGCCTTCGGCACAGCCGCCATGGGCGTTGCCCGCTCGGGCGAGACTTTGAGGCAGAGTGAGTGGCGCGATGTGCTGCTACGCGGCGGCGTGCGCGGAAAAGGCGGGCAGGCAATCGAGTTCTCCCGCGTTGAGCCGCTCGCCGGCACGCGATGGGTCCACGCGGATGCCCAAACGAAAGGCGTGAAGCCGGAGCGCGTGGCTGTATCCTTCGGTCCTGAGTACGCACCGCTGGAACAAAAGCAGGTGGAATTGGCATGGGAAGAGGCGCGACAACTGTCACCTCGCCCCTCGATTCTGCTCTTCGTCTACAGTGACGTCGACCCGGAAGCCGGAAAAGATATCGCGGAACTGACCCCGGCGAAGACCGGCATGACTTTCCTCGCGGCGAAGATTGATGCCGATGTTTGGACCAAGGACCTCAAGAAGAAAGCTCGCACCTCTCCATCGGTGTGGTTGGTGGGCCAGCCGGACGTGGAACTACGCCCGGTTTCTGTAGCGCCGGTGTCCTCACCGGCGAAGGGCGAGAAAAGTCGGCGGACGGCGGTGGGGACACCGCCGCTACAGTTCGTGGTCGAGATTCACGGCTTTGATTACTACAACACCAGCACGGGGAAGATTGAATCGGGCGAAACGAAGAACATCGCTCTGTGGCTCTTGGACACGGATTACGATGGCCGGAGCCTCTACGCACGGCAGGTCTTCTTCCCCATGGCGGATGAAGACGAAGGCTGGGCAAAGCTGGCCAAGAACCTGAAGGCGGAAATTGACCCGGAACTCATCCAAGCCTATCGGGGAACCGTCTCGCTGCCCTTTGAACCAGGCAAATACCGCCGCATTGCTGTTAAGATAGTAGATGACAGGGGTATCGAAAGCCTCAAGGTTGTGGAGGTAGCCTGAATGGTGACCGAGGAAACTCTGCGTCTGGCGACGGACCGTTTGGTGGCGGGATTCCGTCCGCAACGGGTGATTCTCTTCGGCTCGCAGGCTCGGGGAACGGCCGATGCTCGCAGCGACGTGGATTTGCTGGTGATCTGTCCCTTCGACTCGAAGTGGGAAAACCGGCGAACGCTGATGGTGGCCATGTACCGGGCTCTTCGCGGGCTGGAGATGGCCACGGAGGTGGTCGTCCTTACGCCCGAGGAATTCGAGCGCGACCGTCAGATCCCGGGCACCGTGGCGCGCCCGGCGTGGCGGGAGGGAAGAGTTCTCTATGAAGCTCCCTGATGCTGACATTATCAAAGAGGTCAGGCAGTGGCTCGCCTACGGCGAGGAGGACTTGCGCCTGGCCAAGTACGCTTTCGGCCTGTCCGACGAGCCGCCTTACCGCTTGATCGCCTACCATGCCCAGCAGTGCGCGGAGAAGCATTTGAAAGCTTTCCTGGTCTTTCATGTCATCGACTTTCCGTATACACACGATCTCCAGAGACTCCTGATGTTGTGTCCCGCCAAGGCAAGTTGTGCAGAGCGATTACCGGACGTCGAGGAACTAAACCCGTATGCGACCACAGCCCGCTATCCTGGCGAGGAACTCGAGGTGAGCGAAAGGGAGGCGCGCCGTGCCGTTGAAATCGCCGAACGGGTGCGACAGGCCATCAGAAGCGCCCTCCAGGAAGAAGGGTTTGAGGCCGGTCCGGAAAACAAACTATCATGAGCGCAAACATCCCGCAGCTCATCATCAATTCACCCTATGAGGAACCCCGCGAGCACTGGAAATATGACCCGCAAACCCGTACCTTCAGCCTCGAGACGGGTAGGCGCTCCGCCGGGTATGTGAAGGCCAGACCCGAATCCCACGCCTTCGATGATCCCGGCATCTTTGTGGAATTGCCGCTGGTAAACAGGATTCGGCCACGGGTAAAAGCGTGGCGCGCAGCGGGTTACCCCGGCGTCACCGGCATCACCAAGCGGTTGCTGGAGCACTGGTACGAGCCGCCCGCGCGAGAAGACCGCCGCCTCTTTTTCTGCCAACTCGAATCGGTTGAGACACTCATCTGGCTTACAGAAGCCCCACCCGCCGACCGGCAAGGCATTGAAATACCAAGCGATGGCGGAGCCTTCACGCGATTGTGTTCCAAGATGGCGACGGGTTCCGGGAAGACGATTAGCATGGCCATGCTGATTGCCTGGCAAGTCCTCAACAAAGTGACCTACCCGCAAGACAAGAGGTTCTCCAAGAACGTCTTTGTGGTTGCGCCGGGACTGACCGTCAAGAACCGGCTGCAAGTCCTCCAACCCGCCGGGCCGGGGAATTTCTATGATGAGTTCAACCTGATTCCAGCAGGCTTCGCCGACAAGCTACGGCAAGGCAAGGTGCTGATTCGCAACTGGCACACGCTGATGCCCCAAGACCCAAACGCCGGCCCCCGGGTGATGAAGAAAGGGCCGCAGAGCGACGAATCGTTCACCCGAGAAGTGCTGAAGGAACTCGCGAGCGCCAGCAACCTGCTGGTGATTAACGATGAGGCGCATCACGCCTGGCGTGTGCCCCCCAAGAGCACGGTCAAGGGCATCAGCAAGGATGACATCGAAGAGGCAACGCAGTGGGTTGGTGGGCTCGACCGCATACACAAGACACGCGGCATCCTGACCTGTCTTGATTTTACAGCTACGCCCTTTGTACCCACCGGCAGACAGAGCGGAGAGGAAACCCTGTTCGGCTGGATAGTGAGCGATTTCGGCTTGAATGACGCCATCGAATCCGGGCTGGTGAAGACACCCCGCGTGGTGGTGCGGGACGATGGGCAATTGACCGCCGATTACAAATCGCGCCTCTATCACATCTACATGGACAGTGATGTTCACGATGACCTGAGCCACAAGGCGGAAGAGTACGTACCCTTGCCCGACTTGGTGATCAACGCCTATACCCTGTTAGGCAAAGACTGGCTCGAATGGCGGAAAAGATGGGAGAGTAAGGGTATTAAGACTCCGCCCGTCATGATCACGGTTGCCAATCGAACTGAAACGGCGGCGAGAGTCCACTACGCTTTGACCCACGGTAAGTTTCTAATTGAAGAATTGGCCGACCCCGAACGCATCCTGCACATTGACTCCAAGGTTTTGGAAGAAGCGGAGGCCCGCGATGAAGAACTGGAAATCAATGGTGCCAACGGCGGGGAGAATGGCGAAGAGGCCGACGAAAACGACAAACCCAGAAAGAAGCTTTCCAAGAAGGACCTGGGAGAATTGCTCCGAAGGCAGGTGGATACCGTCGGGCAGGTAGGGAAGCCCGGCGAAGAGGTGCAAAAGGTAATCTCGGTTGGAATGCTTTCGGAAGGCTGGGATGCAAAAACCGTTACGCACATCATGGGGCTGCGCGCCTTTACATCGCAACTCCTGTGCGAACAGGTTGTAGGGCGGGGATTGCGCCGCACATCTTACGAATTGAAAGACGGCCACGACAAATTCGAGCCGGAGTATGTCAACATCTTTGGCGTGCCGTTCACGTTCCTGCCGCACGAAGGCGGAGTGGAAACCGCGCCAGAACCGCTCGACCCGCCGATCCCGGTTTTTCCCGACCCCGCCAAGCGGGAGTACGAAATCTCGTGGCCGAATATCCTCAGGGTTGACCACGAATACCGTCCGCAGCTCTCACTCGACACAAAGAAGGTGAAACTGCTGCAACTTGATGCATTCAAGACCGTGACACTCGCGGAACTGGCGCCTCTGATCGAAGGGAGACCCGACGTAACCCGCCTCAGCGAGATCAACCTGCAGGAACTCGCCAAACGCTTTCGCACGCAGAAAATTGTGTTCGAGACGGCACGTGACGTTTACGACCAGATGCAGCCCAACTGGAAAGGGAACAAAGAATACTTGTTGGCCCAACTGATTGGACTGGTTGAACGCTTCATTGCCAGTGATCGAATTGTGATCGATCCGCCGCTGTTCAATCAGGATGACATGCGACGGCGCATCATAATTACCCTGAACATGAACAAGGTTGTTCAGCACATCTGGGAAGGAATTCGTTTCGAGAACACGCTTGCCTTGGTTCCGGTGTTCGACAGCGAGCGCCCCATCCGTTCCACAGGTGATATGCGGCCTTGGGCCACCCGCAAGCCCCACGAACTGACCAAACATTCGCACATCAACTTGTGCGTTTTCGACAGCACGTGGGAGGCGAGCGAAGCATTTGCGCTTGACCGTGAATCCTCGCCTGTCTCGGCATGGGCGAAAAACGACCATCTCGGTTTTGAGATTGGCTATGTTTTTCAAGGAATTGTGAAGAAATATCGGCCCGACTACCTTATTCGCTTGAAGAACGGTATAACCCTGGTGCTTGAAGTGAAGGGGCAGGATTCACAGCAGGACAAGACCAAACGCGAGTTTCTGGATGAGTGGGTAAAGGCCGTCAACGCTCACGGCGGATTTGGCACGTGGGCATGGGATGTCTCGCGGCATATCAAGGACGTGGCTGGGATTCTGGATTCACACATGCGGCCAATTGCGGAAGTCTCTCCGGCATGACGGTTCCGGACAATTAGACACCCCTCCCAAAAGATTTTATCCTCCCGGCAGGAGCCAGCGTAGCGCGGACCTACAAAACAGGTCCGCGCCACACTTGCTTTCCGACAGCGACATTTTGTAGCCTCTAACACTGGCATTTTTATCTTGACTTTCATAATGCAGGTTGATATAATAACTGTGTGTTACTGTGGGGTGCCAATGGCAGGAGTCAGGAGCAAGGAGTCGGGAAATGAGGGGTGGCAGGCAGCGCGCCTTTTGCCAATCCCGGCGCCTAGCTTCGAAGGACAACAAAATGCTGCTCATGCAGAGGATGGAAGATTCCAGCCTGCGGCGGATTTACAAAGGACGGTAGACGGCAGACAGTAGACGGTAAACGGGGGCAAACAGTGGGTACCCGGTGTCGGGTGTCAGGGGCCGGGGCAAGTGCTTGGTGGCTGGTGGCGAGAGGCTATCAGAATAGCCACTCCCATTGCCGGCTTTCCATGATGTACTAGAAACAAAAGGGGTTCGTCATTTAGGGTAAATACGTCTGAAAACCTTATCCAATTCAAATAAAGAGAGTTAGCTTGAAATACGGGAGCCGGGGAGAAAAAGATGGGCGCGGCTCTCCATGATGTACTAGAAACAAAGCGGGTTAGTCGTTTAGAGTAAAAATGTCAGAAAGCTTTATCCCATTCAAATAAAAGTAGTTAGCCTTAAACACGGGAGCCATGGAGAAAAAAATAGCGCGGCTCTCCATTATGTACTAGAAACAAAAGCTGTTAGCGATGAATCGCGAAAACGCGGCAGAATTCTATGTCATTGAAATTAAAAGATTTATCTGATTCTGCGCTGGCCAGGGTCGTGAAAAAAAAGGGGAATTAAAAATGAGGCAAGAATTCCGTAAGTTATTGAAAACACATATAGAAAAAATGCCCGTTTTTCGCCTCTCCATGATATTCATGAAAACAAATGGGTTAAACCGTTCTCTCCATTATGTTAATGAAAAGAAATTGGTTATCTAAAATGAAAGTGACCGGTGACCCTTCGCCAGGCTCAGTGGCAGGCCCAGTGGCGAGTGACAAGCAATGGCAAAAGGACAGTGCCGAGCATGAGCGGAATGAAGGATGCCGGCTATCAGTACGTGGTGATCGACGACTGTTGGCAACTCAGCCGGGATGGAGAGGGAGACATTATTCCTGACCCGCAACCCTTTCCTTCCCGGATGAAGGCGCTGGCGGACTACATTCACTCCCAGGGGCTGAAGTTTGGAATCTACTCCGACGCGGGCACGCGGACGTGCCAGGATCGCCCCGGTAGCCGCGGCTAGGAATTTTAGGACGCCCGCCAATACGCCGCATGGGGAGAGTTTTCCGGCTCTCCAACGTGGTTGAAGTATTATAATCTCCAGCCACAGGTCATTGCAGCCTGGGCATGATGGGGCGAGCATACCTTGGAGAAACGTCATGGTGGAAGCAGCAAAAAGTCTGTTCCTGTTTCTCACTGCACTGTTTCCAATCGTTGACCCGCTGGGAGGAAGCCCGATCTTCCTGGCGATGACCAGGGAATACTCACCGAGCACGCGGAGACAACTAGCCCGGCGGATTGCGATGAACAGTTTCTTCTTGCTGGTTGGGTCGTACTTCATTGGAACACACATCCTCGCGTTCTTTGGAATTTCGCTGCCCGTCGTTCAAGTGGGCGGGGGATTGGTGGTCATCGCCACAGGCTGGACGCTGCTCAAGCAAGGCAGCATCAATGAGCCGAAGGAAGTGAAGCAGACCATCCAGCCCACCGACCCATTCCGCAACGCATTTTATCCCTTGACCCTGCCTCTGACCGTGGGACCCGGATCGATTTCCGTCGCCATCACGCTGGGCGCGAATGTCCCGCGCCATCACGGGTTTAATCTTTTGGTCATTTTGGTGGCAATTGTCGGGTCTGCTTTGCTCGCGCTCAGCATTTTTCTCTGCTACGGATTCGCGGATCGCCTGGGACGAATTGTGGGCGCGACAGGGATGACCGTGATCTTGCAACTCACGTCGTTCCTGCTCGTGTGCATTGGTGTGCAGATCCTCTGGAACGGCGCCCGCGCGCTTTTGGAGCAGGTGCACTTCCACCTGTTCTGAGCAAGGCGGGATTGAATGTGGAAGGCGCTCTGGCGCAGAGCGCAGTTCTGCGGTGCACAAGCACGACTGAAATGAGGCAAGCCGATCACTATTGAGTGGCAACCCCGTCAGGCGCTACTACCGTCGGTGGTGCCTTGGTTAACAACTGCCGGTAGACGATTCGCAAAGTGGCGAGCACGGGGACCGAAAGAAAACTGCCCGCCACGCCGGCGATGGAACCGCCTGCCAGGACTCCGAAGATGACCAGCAAAGGATGCAGCTTCATGCCGGCGCTGAGCAAATGCGGCGACACCACATAATCCTGGAAAAATCGGAACGCGAGAAGGAACAAGAAGATCCCGAACAGGTGGTGGGAGCCGCTCAAGCCGGCAACAAGCAAGACGATAGAGGCCCCGGCCAGAGGACCCACCATGGGAATGAATTCCAGCGGAAAAGCGACAGCCGCCAACAAAAACCCATACGGTACGCCCACCATCGAGAAGAAGAGTCCATATGCCAAAGATGCCACGACTCCTAACAACACCAACGCCCGCATGTATTGTGCGAGCAGCACGTTCAGGTCGGCGGCAATTCTCTCCACCATGTCGCGGCGGTCCCCTGCGGCAAGGAAGCCCAGCATGGAGTTGAGAATCTCCCGCCCATCCTTCAAGAAGAAAAAGCTGAGAATCGGAATCAGGACGATATAGATGAGGCTTCCGGCGCGTGAGATGACCCCCAAGGCGGCATTCGGCAGCAGTGCCAGGATATCTCGCGAATGATTGGCCAGTTGCTGTTGCAACGTCGAAATGACAGTGCTCTTCACGGTCTGAGCGGGGGGTGACCCGGCGGGGGCGATCGGAGGCTGGAGTTTCGCAAGGAGCTCTGGAAGCCTGGCTGCCAGCAAGTTGGCCTGCTGGACTACCCGAGAGCCGACCGCAAATCCCACGACAATCAGAAACCCGACCAGCGATAAGTATACGAGGGTGAGGGCGAGCACCTTGGATCGTCCCGGTAGCCGCCGATCGAGAAGCTTTATGAGTGGCCAGAGCAGGTAGGCGAACAGCAGTGCCATGACAAAGATAAACAAAGTGTCGCGAATGAGATACAGCAGTCCCACTACGAGGAGAATGAAAACCACGGTCCAGGTGTAACGCGCGGCGTGGCGATCAAGACCCAGCAAGGTTTTGCTCCCTTAACCACCCTTGGTGGGTTTTGTCACGAGATTTCGATCTGATAAATCCATCCGGTATTCGCACACGCTATTCATAACTGAATTTACCCCAAGAAGGGCTCCCCAGCAAAGACCATCTTTTTGCGGGCGAACGTCGAAAGACAGAATCCGATGTAAATAACCCCTCCTCGGGACTTTGCGGTTTCGGGTGCATTTCGTCAGCGCAGGGCTTGTTCCAGTTCGCCGGCGCGCGCCAGGGTCAGGCCGCCTTACGCATCGACTTCTAAACCTCCGCACCACTTGAACCTCCGACGCAGGGCGGAAGGCAGCGCCTTCCGCCCTGTTTCTTCGCTTCACTCATACCGCAACGCCACCATGGGATCGACCTTGGTCGCGCGGCGCGCGGGAATGTAGCTTGCCAGCACCGCGACCGCCGCAAGCAACGCGCTGGCTGCTGCAAAAACCAGCGGGCTGGTGGCATCGAGACCGTAAAGCAGACTGGAGACCAGTCGCGTCGAAGCGAGCGCCAGCGCGGTCCCGAGCACGACCCCCAAGAAAACCAATAGTAGACTCTTGCGAAGAATCAGCCAAAGCACCATGGCGGGCGAAGCTCCCAGCGCCATGCGTAATCCGATCTCGCTGGTGCGCCGTGCCACCGTGTACGAGATCAATCCGTAAAGCCCGATGGCCGCGAGGCAGGCGGCGACCGCCCCGAACGCGGAGGCCAGCCACGCCACCATCCGGTCGCCATACAGGGATTCGGCGATCTGCTTCGGCAGCGTGCTCACCTCGTTCAAAGGCACGTTGGAATCCAGGTCTCGAACGGACCGCCGCATATACCCTGTGAAGATAACGGGGTTGCCCGCGGTCCTTACGTAGTAATGCATCGACCCGCCCTGGCCGTCCTGGAGGCTGTCCTGGAGGTAAGGAAGGTAGACAAACCTGGCTACCTTTTCCCGTAGGTCCAGGTGGTAACTGTTGCGCACCACGCCGATAATCTCGATATTCAGCTTGACGTCGCCCGCCCCAAAAGCCATGTGACGACCCACGGGGTTCGCGCCGGGGAAGAAAAAACGGGAGAACTGTTCATTGACAATGGCCACCTTCGGGGCATCACTACCGTCCGCCGGCGTGAAATCGCGCCCCTCGAGCAACGCGATTTTCAGGGTTGGGAAGAAGCCCGGGCTGACGGCGTCCACCGCACATTCCATGTCTTCGTCCTGGCGGGCGCGGTACCCTTCTACCGAGATGTTGGCCCCCCGGTCCGAGTCGGTAAAGGGCCCGTTCTCGGCTGCACCCACAGACACCGCTCCCGGCAACTCTGACAGGCGTCGCTCCAGTTCCTGAAAAAATGCTTGAACTCGGACGCCGTGGTAGCCGCTAAGTTGCGGGTTTACCGAGAAGAAAAGCACGTTTTCAGCTTTGAAGCCGGGATCCTTCCGGAGGAGGTTTTTCAGGCTCACCGCAAACAAGCCCGCCGTTACCACCAGCACGATGGAGAGCGCCAATTGTCCCACCACCAGGGCACTGCGCCAGCGCGCCAGGGCGCGGCGGCCGGCGAAGCCTGCCGAGGCATCCTTCAAGGTGGGAGCGGGATCCACGCGGCTCGCCTGGCTGGCGGGAAGCAGTCCGCAGACCAGGCCGGCCAGCACGGCAACGCCCAGGTTGAAGGCCAGAACTCTGCCATCCAGGGCGGAAGAAAAGCTCGCCGCCGTGTCTTGAGGCAAGAGATGAACCAGAAGCCGGCAACCCACGTTCCCCACCGCAAGACCGCCCACGCCACCGGCAAGACTGAGGAGCAGGCTTTCAACCAGGAGTTGGCGAATAATGCTCCCGCGCTTCGCTCCCAGAGCCAACCGGATGGCAACCTCTTTCCATCGTCCTGCCCCTTTCGCAATCATCAAACCGGAAACATTGGCGCAGGTGATCAAGAGCACCAGTCCAACCAGGCCCGCGAGGACCAGAAGCGGCTTGGCCCATGTCTGCCTGAGTAGGTTGATGCCTTCTGCCGCGGGGTGGAGAGAGATATGCTGGCGCAGGTACTTTTCGCGGAACGTCGCGCGAGGGTTTTTGATGGATTGGATCTCCGCCTCGAGAATAGGCCGGTAGGGCGCCTGGAGAGCCGCTTCGGTTTGCTCTCGCGAAAAACCGGGCTTCAACCGCGCGAAAATGTTCAGCCACATGATGTCGCGTTCGACCAGGCCATTCCATGCGGGCGTCAGCTCCCGCTTCATGGCAATGGGAACGAACACAGCCACATTGTTGCCCTTCAGGAGGCCGGAAAACCCCTTCGCCGCAACCCCGACCACCGTGAACGGATAAGCGTTAAGGGAAATCTTCCGTCCTACGACCCCCGGATCACCGCCAAAACGGCTTTGCCAATATCCGTAACTCAACACAGCCACGGGGCTCGCGCCGGGGACGCGGTCATCCTCGGGATCCAAAACGCGTCCGACCGCCGCGCCGACACCCAAGACCGGGAAGAAGTTTCCGCTCACGACGTCACCCCCGGCCCTTTCCGCCGTGCCCGCGGAAGCAACACTCAAGGGGACATGGGCGCGAGCAATCACTCCGTCAAACAGCGGGATTTGATCCCGGACTTCCTTGTAATGCGGGTAGGAGTAGACCATCTCGTTGGCGTCCGAAGTGGACCACCCCCTCCGGTATTCGCCGTCGCTCACCACCACCAGACGTCCCGGGTCTTTCACTGGGAGCGAACGGAGAATAGCCTGGTCCAGCAAGGAGAAGATGGCCGTGTTCGCGCCGATCCCCAGTGCCAGAACCAGCACCGCAACCACTGTAAAGCCGGGATCCTTCGCGAGCATTCGCAGGCTGTAACGAACATCTTGAATGAAGTTTTCGAAGTAGTTAACTCGACGCATATCGCGGCACTCCTCCTTGATTTGCTCCACTCCACCCAGCTCGCGCAGGGCGGCATAACGGGCTTCCTCCGGGGGCATCCCTTGTGCGACCTTCTCCGCAATCAGGTTTTCCAGGTGGAAACGGATTTCGTCGCTAAGTTCGTTTTCGACGCGGCTCTTGCGGAACAGCGAACGAAACCGAAGCGGCAATTTGTAGAACCAGCGCATGCTTTTGCTCTCAGCTTTCAGCCCTCAGCGATCAGCGTTCAGCTTTGACCCACCAACCTTTGGCCCGGATGGGTTAAACGAAGCCCTTCCCCGCATGATTCGGTGGAAACCTGACTGCTGATCGCTGACCGCTTCACTCATATCTCAGCGCCACCATGGGATCGACCTTGGTTGCCCGTCGCGCCGGGATGTAGCTGGCCAGGAGCGCCACCGCCGTGAGCAGCAACGAAACAGCGGCGAACGTCAGCAGGTCAGTAGGCTTGACGCCGTAGAGTAGGCCCGCGAGCAAGCGCGTGACGGCCACCGCGCCCACGATTCCGATTCCCACGCCGAATAGGGTCAGCGTGAATCCTTGCCCGACAATCAGCTTCAGCACATCACTCCGCTCGGCGCCCAGTGCCATGCGGAGCCCGATCTCGTGGGTTCGCTGGCTGACAGAGTAGGCCAGAACGCCGTAGAGTCCGATGCACGCCAGCAACAGCGCAACTACCGCGAAGAGCGTAACCATGATGGCGGACACTTGCTGGGGCGCCAGCGAGTCGCCGACCAGCCGCTCCATGCTGATCAGATTCTCCATGGGGATGTCGTGATTGCGGGCCAAAACCAGTCTACGGACGGTCCGAGTGATCGACTCCGGCTGCCGCTCGGTGCGGATGGCAACCCGCAGGGTTGCTTGGGGAAACTGGTAGTAGGACAGATACATCGCCATGCGGGCGCTGTCGCCAACGAAGTCGAGGCAAGCGTTTCCCACCACGCCCACCACCTCGAACGTGGCTGGCTGCGGGCCGCCGGTGTCCACGGACACGCGCCGCCCCAGCGGGTTGCGCCCCGCGAACAGCGTGTGCGCCATCTCTTCATTGATGACCATGGCGAGCGGGGCGTGCTCGCGGTCTCCCTTCCCCAAGTCACGTCCGGAAAGCAGCGGGATTCGCACGGCGTCGAAATAACCGGGCAGCACGATACGTTTGTCCGCAGTGCGCTGGTCGGCCGGGTTTGACGGCGGGTGATCGGCGTCCCAGGCTGAGATGTTGTTGCCCGGATCGCGGATCGGCAGTTGGCTGATGAACCCCACCGCCTTCACGCCGGAAACGGCGGCGAGGTCCTCGCGCAGGCCATCGAAGAACTGGATGCGCTGATTTCCGTTCGGATACTGCGCCTCAAGCAATTGGATTTCGCCGGTAAGCAGGTGCCGGACGTCGAACCCCAGGTTCGTCCGGGCCAGATGCACAAAACTGCTGATCAGCAGGCCGGCGCCAACCAGCAACACCAGCGAGATGGCGAGCTGGCCCACCACCAGGGCGCCCCGCAACGACGTCCCGACCTTCGTGCCTGTGGTGCGCGTGCCCGACAATAGATCCGGCGCTAGGGGCAGCGATGAGGCGCGCAGGGCGGGCGCCGCGCCGAAGAGCACACCGGTCAGGATCGAAAGCCCCAACGCGAAGAGCAACACCGGCCAGTCCAGTCCTTTGGACGCGCTGCCGGGACCGCTCAGACCAGTCACCAGCGGCAGCAGCCGGTTGAGCCAGAACGCCAGCGCCACGCCCAAGACGCCCGAAAGCAGCGCCAGCGTCAAGCTTTCCACAAGCAACTGTCCGGCTATCCGGGCGCGGGAGGCGCCTAGCGCCGCTCGTACTGCCAGCTCCGAGCGGCGTACCAAGCCCCGCGCCAGCAGCAGGCCGGCAACGTTTGCGCACGCAATGAGGAGAACCAGGCCGACCGCGCCCATCAGCACCACGAGCTGCGGCGTCTGCGGCCCCGCGAGCGCGGCCTGAAGCGGATCCAGCCGCAGTGCCTTGCTGGTATTCGAAGCTGGATACTGCTGTTCCAGACGCTTCGAGATGACGTCTACCTGGCGCTGCGCGCTCTCGATGGAAACGCCGGGTGTCAGACGCCCGACGATCAGCCAGTTATGGAACTGTCTTGGCGCCCCCGCCCACGACTCCCCACGATGCATCGGCGCCCATACATCGACGTCGTTGAGGAAGCGAAACGTGGCGGGCATGACGCCAACCACCGTGTACTGTTTTCCCTCCATGGCGAGGGAGGCTCCCACCGCGTTGCAAGCGGCGCCAAACCGGCGCTGGGCGAAGTGCTCGCCCACCATAACGATATTCGGCGCGCCCATCCGGCCCTCCTCCGGCGTGAACCCGCGGCCCGCCGCCGGCGTCACGCCCAAGGTTCGGAAGAGGTCGTCTGCAACGTAGGTGAAGGAGACACGCTCAGGTTGGGCGCCGCCCGTCACCGTCGTCTTCTGCGCAAACGGGAACACGGCAGAAAAGGCCTCGAAACAGTCGGTCTGCTCGCGATAATCATAGTAGTCCGGGGCCGACACGAAGGGGTTGAGTACGCCGCCGAAGGTGGCCCTGGCAAGCACCAGCCGCGCCGGGTCCCGGAAGGGCAGAGGCTTCAGCAGCGCCGCGTGGATGATCGAGAACACCGCCGTGTTCGCGCCGACACCGAGGGCCAAAGTAAGGGCAGCGACCACCGTGAAGCCGGGGTTACGACGTAATTGCCGCAGGCCGGAGCGCACGTCCTGGAAGAAATTCTCGATGTAGTTCACTCGTCGCATGTCCCGGCACTCCTCTTTGATTTGCTCCACTCCGCCTAGCTCGCGCAGGGCGGCGTAGCGCGCTTCCTCCGGGGTCATCCCCTGCGTGACCTTCTCCTCAATCAGGTTTTCCTGGTGGTAGCGGAGTTCTTCGCTTAACTCATTTTCGGCGCGGCCCTTACGGAACAGCGACCGAAACCGAAGTGGAATTTTGTAGAACCAGCGCATAAGAGAATCCCCAGCGCACAGTAGCGGTGAAGTCTGGCGTAGAGGCGGCTTTACGCCGCCACATGGCGAGGTAAACTCGCCGCTACAACTTCAAACTACCCCACTATCGAAAACTTAGTTCCATTGACATTTTTCCGTACATCGCGTATGGTTTTCCATATGAAGACGACGCTGATTATCCCTGACCCCGTGTTTCGCGATCTGAAGAAGCGTGCCGTCGAGAGGAATACTACGCTTTCGGAACTCGCCACCGAATATCTGCGCATGGGCCTGCAAGGGCGGCAGAAACCCCGGCGACTGCCGCGCCTGCCCAGCTTCAGCGCCGGTCCGCCCTTGATTGACCTTACCAGTCGCGACGAGATATACCGTGCACTCGATCTGGATCGCCTACGGCTGTATCCTGATCTAAAGAAATTCGAGAAAAAGGATTGAGCGTGTTCGTGGTTGATACGAATCTGCTGGTCTACGCCTTCATCCGGGAGTGTCCCGGCCATACCCACGCCCAGCGCCTGGTGCAGGAGTGGGGTTCGTCCGCCGAGCCGTGGTCCGTCACCTGGTCGATTGTTTATGAATTCCTCAGCGTCAGCACCCAGCGCTCCGCCTTTCCCCATCCGCCCTCCTTCTCCGAATCCTGGGGTTTCGTCCAAACACTGCGAACTTTTCCTTCTTTCGACGTCCTGCTGGAAACGGAACATCATGCGGACGTGGTCAACGAACTCGTACGCGAATACCCGCACATGTCGGGCACGCGGTTTCACGATCTTCACATCGCTGCGGTCATGAGGGAACATGGGATCACCGACATCCGCACTGCTGATGCGGATTTTCATCAGTTCAAATTCCTCCGCGTCACGAACCCGCTTCTTCGCGGCGCTTAGCCGCTTACCCCGGTTTCCAAAACCAGCCCAATGGCTGTGGAGAGCCTCTGCCAATTGGCGTGTTCTTGCTCCAAATACTTGCGCCCGGCCGGCGTGAGCGAATAGAACTTGGCCCGGCGATTGTTGTCGGACTCACCCCACTTCGCCTTGATCCATCCGCTCTGCTCGAGGCGATGGAGAGCGGGATACAGCGCTCCTTGGTTCACCTGGAGCACTTCTTTGGACACCATGCGGATGCGCAGAGCGATGCCCCAGCCGTGCATGGGCTCGAGTGCAAGGGTTTTGAGGATCAGGAGGTCCAGGGTGCCTTGGACCAAATCGGTTGGTTTGCTCATTCACACTCCCCTCAGTTATCGACAACGTATCTTACACTTGCTCCTGTCAATAATCAAGGGGAGATTTTCTCAAACAGGCAGGTCTGAAGAAATGAAAAAACATACCGTCCGTTATGCCATTGTCATCGAGAAGGCAGAGAACAACTACGCGGCTTATGTCCCTGACCTTCCCGGCTGCGTTGCAACTGGGGAAACTCAAGAACAGACGGAACAGCAAATTCGTGAGGCCATCGAGTTGCATCTGCGCGGTATGCGCGAAGACGGTCTGCCCATTCCTGAACCTGCCAGTCACGTCGAGTATCTCAAAGTTCTTTCATAGACTGGGCGTCGGTGAACAGACCTCGGCCGGGTCAGCACGCCATGGTTCTGAGAAAGGGCAGTGCCTCCTTCGCGACCAGCCGAAAGCTGGTCCCGAGCGCGAGTTCCCAATAACAGCCAGCTCGCGCAGAGGCGCTGAGTTTCGGAGGCCGAAGAAAAACAAATCAGTTGTTTATTGCAAATCTCTGTGCCTCAGCGTTTCGGCGCGAGCTTATTTATCCTCTTCCGCCGTGGGCTACGATCTTCCGCCCGCTTGCGGGGCCGGTGGGCGGTTCGCGAACATCCATACGACGTGGTCGGAAATTGGCGATTCCGCGCTGTGCTTGCTTGACCATTCCCTGCCCCCTGCTCAATGAGGAGGGGGATTGTCAGCGTAGCCTCGGTTTCAGACAATTAGACAACCTCCCTAAAAGATATTCCCTGACAGCGGGAAAGCTGCAAAATTTTTTGTAGCCTAATGGCCACGACATTGCGGCTGTAAGGAGCGGAAAAACGTGGCCGGGTGGAATGGCGCAGCGGGCGACGCGCCGGGTGTCGAGGCAAGGGCTTAATGGCTTGCTGGAATAGACTAGGCGTCTAGTCCATAGCCTTCGCCGCTCTCGCGATATGCCAGGAAAAAAGGGGGTTAGCGTTTAGGGTCAAAATGTATCAAAGCTTTATCTTATTCAATTACGGGGAGTTAGCTCGAAAGCCGGAAGCCGGAGCGAAAAAAGGGGGCGCAGCTCTCGCGATATGCTAGAGCACAAAGAGGTTAGCAATGAAATGCCAAAATCTTTCGAAAATCTATCACATTGAAATTAAGATAGTTAGTCTGTCCGCTGCGGCCGGGGTCATGGAAAAAAAGGGGTAAAAAAATGAGGCGAAACCTCCGTAAGCTGTTGAAAACACATGTAGAAAAAATGTCCACAAATCGCCTTCTGGCGATGTTGATGAAACCAAACGAGTTAAAGCCGCTCTCTGGCGATGTTGATGAAAAGAAAAGGAGTTAATAAGATGCTAGGTTTCCGGTGTCCGGCGCCAGGGGTTAGGGGCGGGACTCGGGGCTGGGCGACTCCTACACTCCATCGACGCACCAACATCGCATGGGCTAGAATGGTTTGGGGTTGAAAATACGAAAATGGGATTAGATCAAACCGCAGGCGCGCCAACGAACTTTCTTCCGGTGATGAACACGCAGGAAAAAGCTCTCGCCATCAATCTCGACGCCACGAAGTACGGGACCTTTGCTGAAATCGGCGCCGGGCAGGAGGTGGCGCGTTGGTTTTTCCATGTGGGCCACGCCTCCGCCACGGTGGCCAAATCGATGTCGGCATACGACATGGTGATCAGCGACATCGTTTACGGCCCGACCGATCACTATGTCAGCCGAGCCCGCCTGGAGTCAATGTTTGACCACGAATGGGCGCAGTTGATCGAGCGCCTCGACCCCGTGCGCGGTGAGCGCAGCAGTTTTTTCGTCTTTGCGGACACGGTCGCCACGCGCAGCCGCACGCGCAATCAGCACGGGCAAGGATGGATGGGCATGCGCTTCCAGGCGCAGCCCAAGGCGCCTTTTTCGCAGATCATCATCCACGTCAATCTGCTGGACCAGGTGCCGGTGGGCGAACAGGAGGCCCTGGGAGTCCTGGGCGTCAACCTGGTGTACGGCGCATTCCATCAGCAGCAACCCGAAGCGCTCATGAAGACGCTGATGGAGGGGCTCAGCCGGGAGCGTGTGGACATCGACATGATCAAATTCTCCGGCCCGGCGTTTGAAAAAGTCGACAACCGCCTGGCGAGTTTGCAACTGGTGGAGTTGGGATTGACCGATTCCACGATGTTTACCGCGCAGGGAGAAGTTGTGCAACCGGCGGAGGTGCTCTACAAGAAACCTGTCCTGATCTTGCGGGGCAGGTTCCGGCCGATTACCAGCGTCATGCTCGATATGTTGAACGGTGCAGAGGACCGGTTTAAGAAAATTCCCGGCGTGAATGGGGACCCCGTGGTCCTTTTGGGGATGACACTTCAGGACCTGGGCACGGGGCCGGGGATCGACCGTCGCGACTTTCTCGATCGCGCCGATGTGCTCGGCGCCCTCGGCAAAACGGTGATGGTGTCCAACTATAGGCGCTTTGACAGCGTCACCAGCTCGTTGCGGCGTTACACGCCACAATGGCTGGGATTCGTCATGGGCGTGCCCACGCTGCGCGCGGTGTTCGACGAGCAGTATTACACCAGCCTGCCGGGCGGCATCCTGGAAGGATTAGGGCGGCTGTTTCAAGGCAACGTACGCCTGTATGTTTACCCAACGATGGAGCAATCCGGCGAAGTGGCGACCTCCACCACGTTGGAAGTTGCTCCCCCACTGCAACACCTGCTGGCCTACCTGCGGGACAAGGGAGGGATCGAGGCCATTGAAGATTTCGATTCGAGGCAACTCCACATGTTGCCCAATGAAGTTTTAGCCGCCATTCAAAATGGCGCCCCCGGCTGGGAGCAGTACCTGCCCCCGCAAGCCGCGGAAGTCATCAAACAACGGGCGCTGTTTGGATATCGCCAAGCAGCGGCGGAAGGGGCAGCCTGAAAACAGTGATCGAAGCGAAAACGGTATCCCCGCAGAGCACGCACGCGCGTTCCGCTTACATGCTGCTGATCAGCATGGTGGCGGCCTTGGGCGGCATGATGTTTGGCTTTGATGTGGGGATCATCTCGGGCGCCGCTCCGTTCGTGCAGGAGCATTTCCGTCTCAATGAGCTGCAACTGGGATGGGGAGTGAGTTCGTTGCTGGCCGGCTGCATGTTGGGCGCCATGTTCGCAGGGCGCCTGGCCGACGCCTTCGGGCGCAAGCGCACGCTGCTGAGCATCGCGCTGGTGTTTGCCTTCACTAGCGTGCTGACCGCGGTTGCTCCCGAGTTCTCCTTGTTTGTCGCTGCCCGCTTTGTCGGCGGATTGGCCGTGGGCGCGGCCTCCATGGTGTCGCCGCTCTACATCGCGGAGGCGTCGCCGTACGCCATGCGCGGACGGCTGGTGGCGTTGAACCAACTGGCGATCACGATGGGAATTCTGATCTCGTATCTGATCAACTACCTGCTGCGCGGGGCGGGAGCGGACAACTGGCGATGGATGTTCGCCACTGGGGTGTTTCCGTCGGTGTTGTTCTTCGTTCTGTTGTTCCTGGTGCCGGAAAGCCCGCGCTGGCTTTTTGGCGCGGGAAAGCAGGATGAGGCCTACGCCGTCCTGGTGCGAGTGGGCGGCATCGAAAACGCCGAAAAGGAGCTGAGCGCGATGCGCGCACCGCGCCGCGAAGAGGCGGCCTCCCTCCGGGATCTGCTCCTACCGCGGAACCGCCGGGTGATGCTGGTGGGCATCGCGTTGGCGATTCTGGTGCAGGTCACCGGCATCAACACGATCATTGATTATGCTCCCATCATCCTGCGTTCGACCGGCAACACCCTCAATGTGGCATTGTTTCAGACCTTCATGATTGGCTTCATCAATTTTGCCCTCACGTTCGTTGCCATCTTTACGGTGGACTGGATCGGCCGACGGGCGCTCTACATCGCCGGAGCAAGCGGCATGACGGTCTCGCTCACGCTGTTGAGCGCCGGATTTCTCGTGGGCAGGGTGCAGGGGCTCGTGGGGTTGATTCTGATTCTGGTGTTCATCGCGTCGTTTGCCGGATGTATCGGACCCGTGTATTGGATATTGATGTCGGAAATTTTCCCCAGCCGCATTCGCGGACTGGCCATGTCGGCCGCAGTCTTCACCTGCTGGCTCGCCAATTTCCTCGTGGTGCTGCTCTTTCCCTGGATGTTGAAAAACGCCGGCGGCAGCGCCACGTT
>Ga0209039_10001838_pt1 | contig 19028 bp, 16 predicted proteins | sample BogFormECP12_OM1_FD_188238 | JGI IMG/M metagenome (GOLD analysis project Ga0209039, IMG submission 188238) | Bog forest soil microbial communities from Calvert Island, British Columbia, Canada - ECP12_OM1 (SPAdes) (version 2) | ecosystem: Environmental > Aquatic > Freshwater > Wetlands > Bog ...
GGTATCCTTTGTCGAGTCTCCTTCAGTGGGAGAAGCAGAAGTACGGTGTGGACCACAGGGAAATAGGCGAGTTCATCCTCACCCACTGGAAGTTTCCCGCCAGCCTGATATTGTGCCAGAAGCCAACTACTACCGCCCGGACAATAGATGACCTCGTCCCACTGGTGAGACTCTGCGCCACCGCATCCCGGCTATCGGCCTTTATATGTGAACCGGAAGCTTCTCTGCCCGAGGTGTTCACGACGCTCGAATTTCGCTTCAGGGTCCCCAAGCCTCTTATTCATGAAATCGTTGCCACCGCTCTCCATAAAGTGGAGGACCTCTCACGGACGTTTGAAGTCGAAGTGCACAGTGAGCGGGATACGGAACTCATCATGAAAAAGGCAAGAGCGGCACTCGCGCAACTGTCCGGCAAGCTGTTCGAACAGCGCTCGCTCGTGGATACAAAACTGCCCTCCCTTGCCGCATCACGGAGACCTGGAGATGGCACCGATGCGGTTAGGTACACGCTGGAAGCCGTTGAGCATGAAATAGGAAATCCTTTGACCGCAGTGGGAGGGCTTGCGCGAATGCTAGCCAAGACCATAGACCCTACATCGGAACAGGGCGGGCATATAAGGGCCATACTGTCTGAGACGGAGAGACTCGAACAGGCGCTGAAGCAAATCGGACAGATGATCAAGCGATAGAGACGAAGAGAACCATCCTCAGAAAGTTGGCACGCATCATTTCGTCCCCGGTTTTCCTTCCTGCAAGCTTCACTTTTGCATGACCAGCGCTTGTTGGCCCCTTTTGAAATAGCGACATTCGAGATCGTTTGAAGAATGCGATTGCAAGAATCGCTTGACACTTACCGGCCATTTCTGATTGGATAAACCTATCACTGACGCTCAGAGGCCGTGAAGAAATCTTCATTTTCGCCCGGAGTGGTAGTGACGCAAGCCGCATAAAATAGAAAGGAGCTTCACATGGGCGATCTATTACCGAAGTTCAAGGCTGCAGCGGTTCAGGCAGCCCCTGTCTATCTCGACAGAGAGGCAAGCGTGGAGAAGGCTTGTTCGTTGATAAAGCAAGCAGCGGAGAATGGAGCAGATCTGGTTGTGCTGCCAGAGGTTTTCATCCCTGGCGGGCCTTACTGGGCATGGAACATGGACATGCGAAGGGGCATAAAATTCTCTGCAGAGCTCTATGTAAATTCTGTAGATGTGCCTGGGGAATCAACAGCAAAGATCGGGGAGATGGCAAAGAAATATGGAACCTATGTTGTCATCGGCATCAATGAAAGAGAGAACAAGAGCCTCTACAACACCCTTCTCTTCTTTGACAGAAAAGGTCATCTCATGGGTAAGCACCGGAAGCTGAAGCCGACCGGAGCGGAAAAGCTCGTATGGGGCGAAGGAGACGGCAGCACCCACACCGTTTACGACACCGACATCGGTCGGATGGGCGGTCTGATATGCGGGGAGCATACTATGGCGCTGCCCGGCTACACGCTGGGTGCAATGGGTGAGCAGGTGCATATAGCGTCATGGGTAGGGTTCTCCTATTCGGACACGACGCTCTCAGAAGTCTGTTCAAGATACCACGCCATTGCCTACAACGCTTTTGTCATCTGCAGCCAGGGCATTCTTGATGAAGCCGTCAACAAGAAGCTCGGCCTCGACCTCAAAGTGGGCGGGGCGTGGACCAGCATCATCGAGGCTGGAACCGGGCGGATCATGGCTGGCCCCCTGGCACCGGCGGAAGAGGGCATCGTATACGCGGACGTGGATCTGAACAATGCCGTATCACATTACTTTCTGCACGAGACGACCGGTCACTACTGGCCCAAACAGTTCCGGGTTTTTTTCGACGCTCGTGAGATGAAGCCCCTCAATTTTGAGGGGGCAGCCGACGCAAGGGATAAACGAACTGAAGACGATATACCATGTGGGGAGACCGTTAAAGTGACCCGCGACGTGTGAGAAGTGGCGGAGAAGATGGTAAACTAACTCTTCATGGACCGAGTCGTGCGTCATCCAGCTGCAGACAAGGTGATACCACCGGTCCGGCGGCTTGCTGAACAGGCTCTTTCCAGAACTGCAGGTGCTCCGCTCATTCCCGGCAACGAAATAAGGCTGCTCAAGGACGCAAAAGAGAACTACCCTGCATGGCTCGAAGCCATGCGCTCCGCAAAAAAGAGTATCCATTTTGAAAGCTTCATCATCCATGAGGACGACATTGGAGAACAGTTTTCCCAGGTTCTTGCTGCCAAGGCGCAGGAAGGAGTAAGCGTAAGGCTTATTTATGACTGGCTGGGAGCCTTCGGAAAAACGTCACGCAAATTCTGGGAGCGGCTCAGAAAGGCCGGTGTAGAGGTTCGCTGCTTCAATCCGTTTCGCTTCGACAACCCGGTCGGCTGGCTCAGTCGTGATCACCGCAAGATGATTTCAGTCGATGGAGAGATTGGGTTCGTAACCGGGCTCTGCGTTGGTCGCATGTGGGTCGGATATCCGGAGCGCGGCATCGAGCCATGGCGCGATACGGGCGTCGTGCTTCGGGGACCCGCTGTGGCAGACGTTGAGCACGCCTTCGCCGACATCTGGGCCACGATGGGAAGCACCTTGCCCGAAGATGAAATGCCTCGCAGAGAGACCATCCCGGCCGCAGGCGACGTGACGTTACAGGTAGTGGCAAGCGTCCCAAATACGGCAGGTCTCTATCGGCTGGATCAGTTTATCACTGCAATAGCCCGCAAGTCGCTCTGGCTGACAGATGCCTATTTTGTCGGGATGGTCCCTTATGTACAGTCGCTCAGTGCCGCGGCCAGAGATGGAGTCGACGTGCGACTCCTGGTGCCGGGATCCACGGACATCCCGGTCTTGCGGGCATTTTCAAGAGCCGGATACCAGCCACTGCTGGAAGCAGGTGCCAGGGTGTTCGAATGGAACGGACCCATGATACACGCAAAAACAGCAGTAGCAGACGGTCGATGGGCGCGGGTAGGCTCGACCAACCTGAACCTGTCAAGCTGGATCGGCAATTACGAATTGGATGTAGCGGTGGAGAACGAGGCCTTTGCGCAGGCCATGGAAGAGCTCTATTTGGACGACCTTGGGCACGCCACGGAGATTGTGCTGAACGAACGGCAGAAGGTGCGTCCCGTGAAAAGAAGGGCAAGCAGCTCGCTCTTGAGGCCCCGGCTTGCGGAAGGAAGTGTGAGTCGCGCCGGGGCAAGCGCCATCAGGATCAGCAACACTGTGGGAGCGGCCATCGCGAACCGTCGGGTGCTGGGCCCAGCCGAGGCACGCATCATGGGAACCGCGGGCATGATTCTCCTTCTGCTTACCATAGTAGGTCTGCTGTGGCCCCGATGGGTTGTCATCCCCTTCTCAGTCATCACGGGTTGGCTGGCGATTTCTCTTTTTGTACGTGCCTTCAAACTTCACAGGAAAAGAAGCCTGGAAATCAATGATCGTTCAGGTCTGGTTAATAGCCGGCCAGCCAGGCATGCATCCGCCAGGAATAGAAGACGCATCGGAAAGAGGAAGGAACGAGGAGCAGCTCAATAGTATCTGACTACCAAGGTAAAAGTTGAGGTCACGTCTAAAATCTGTAAAACCGAAGAAAGGCCTGGAAGCTGAGTGATGCATAAGGTAAAACGTTTTAGAGTAGCAACGTACAACATCCACAAGTGCCGTGGTCTCGATCGACGCGTGCGTCCGGCACGCATAGCGGACGTCTTACGAGAGATAAATGCTGACATAATCGCGCTTCAGGAAGTGGTGAGTGTTGAAGGAAAAACGCCTGAGGAAGATCAGGCGCAGTTTATAGCCGCAAGCTTAGGACTTGACTACCGCCTGGGTGAAACGCGAAGACACAAGGGCGGAGCTTACGGGAATGTGGTCCTCAGTCGGCTGCCCATCATTTCCGCGCGCACCTACGACCTGAGTCAGCCCGGCCGTGAAGAACGCGGGTGCCTGCGCACCGATCTGGAAGTGCGCAAAGGCGTGACGCTCCATTTCTACAACATACATCTCGGTACCGCGTATCTGGAACGGCGCCGTCAGGCCAGGCGGCTTCTTGAGGGAGATATACTGAAGGGCCATGGCGGAATGCGCATCGTGCTTGGGGACTTCAATGAATGGACACGCGGACTCACGACCAAATTACTGTCACGTCACTTTGAGTGCGTGGACGCGCGGCTTCACCTGGGGCGACGGCGAACGTATCCCGGTCTCATGCCTTTTCTGCACCTTGATCACGTCTATTTCGACAGGTCCCTGAAACTCGAAGGAGCTGCCCTTCATCGCAGTCGCACGGCACTGATCGCATCGGACCACCTTCCGATTGTAGCGGACTTTCGCCTCGACAGCCCTTAGCAGGACCGGGTGAATGGCCTGCCACAGGCTGCGCCGGGTGATCCTGAGAAGCACGCCAGCCACACCAATAAGCCAGGCTAACCCACCTTCTCGAATTCTGTTTTGGCGGCGCCGCACATAGGGCATACCCATGAATCCGGAAGGTCTTTGAAGGCCGTGCCTGCTGCTATTCCCGCATCAGGATCGCCGTCTTCGGGGTTATAGACATACCCGCAGATGTTGCACTTGTAGCTTGCCATGCTTTCTTCCTCCTTCTTCGACTTATTACCCGCCTATTCTACTACTGTTTGTTCATAGAAGTCGATGACAGTCTCTTTTTCCTGTCGTCAGTCTGTTGTCGTGGCGCACCCTGTTTACATCGAGGTCCAGCAGGGTTAAAATCATTCGAGAAGAAGGATTCTGAATCCCGAGATGGGAAACGTGACCAGCGTTAAGAAGATCAAGATCGGTGTTAGCTCGTGTCTACTGGGCCAGAAGGTACGTTACGATGGAGGTCACAAGCTTGATCGCTACATCACGGAGACCCTGGGGCAGTTCTTCGAGTACATCCCTGTGTGCCCCGAGGTCGAATACGGGCTCCCCATCCCCAGGGAGACGCTCCGTCTCGTCGGTGATCCGGCCTCGCCACGGCTTGTGATGACCCGGACCGGGGTTGACCACACCGAGGGTATGCTGCGGTGGGCAGAAGGGAAGCTGAACGAGCTGCTCCGAGAGGATCTGTCCGGATTCATCTTCAAGAGCCGGTCACCCAGTTCAGGATTGAAAGGTGTCAAGGTCTACACGAAGGAGGGCATGCCGAGCCGGAGCGGAACAGGCATCTTCGCCGGAGCCTTCATCCGGAGAAATCCATTGATCCCCGTGATTGACGATGGAAGGCTTCAGAATCCGGCCTTTAGGGAGAATTTCATCGATTCCGTATTCATATACATGCGGTGGCAGGACTTCCTCAAGAAAGGCGGCCGTATCAGGGACATGGTCAATCTCCACACGAACCTGAAATTGCTCATCCTGGCCCACAGCCCGAAACATTACACCATGCTTGGCCGCCTGGTTGCCGATACAAAGGCACACGCGCCTGACGAACTCCACGCCTCTTATGCGGGGCTTCTCATGGCAGCAACGCGGCTTCAAGCCACCGGCAAGAAGCACACGAACGTTCTCCTGCACTGCCTTGGCTATTTCAAGAAACACCTGACAGCCGATGAAAAGGCCGAGATGCTCGAGATTATAGAGGCATACCAACAAAGTTACGTTCCTCTTATTGTTCCTATCACCATAATGAACCATTACGTGCGAAAATACGATGAACCTTACCTGAAGCGGCAGCACTATCTCAACCCCTATCCCATTGAGCTTGCACTGCGGAACCACATATAGCCCCAGTACGTATTTACGTGCTTCAGCCATTTCTGCTAATATATTTTTTGAAACGGCCCGCGGGCCATGACATAATGAACAGGGAGGCATGCTATGGCAACGTTAAAAGGATCACAGACGGAAAAGAACCTGTTGAAGGCATTTGCCGGTGAATCGCAGGCGAGGAACCGTTACACCTATTTCTCCTCTCAGGCAAAGAAAGAGGGGTACGAACAGATCGCATGGATTTTCGCGGACACAGCCGACAACGAAAAGGAGCATGCGAAGAGATTCTTCAGTTTTCTGCAGGGCGGCGAGGTGGAGATCAGCGCCTCATATCCCGCCGGTCCCGTAGGGACGACTGCAGAGAACCTGAAAGCGGCTGCAGCCGGTGAGCGCATGGAATGGGGGACTCTCTACCCCGATTTCGCTGAAGTCGCGGAAAAAGAGGGTTTCGCCGATATAGCAAAGGCTTTCAGGATGATATCGGTCGCGGAAACAGGGCACGAAAAAAGGTATCTCGCCCTGCTCGACAGTATCGAAAAGGGCACGGTCTTCAGGAGAGATACCAAGGTGACCTGGCGATGCAGGAACTGCGGGTACATGCACGAAGGCCTCAGCGCACCCGAAGCGTGCCCGGCCTGCGCCCATCCAAAGGCCTACTTCGAGGAGCTCATAGAGAACTAGTAGAACCGCTTTTACCTGTATCTATCGGCTTACCACGAAGATCGCTCCGGGCGTGCAGACTTTGGTGCACTGCGGGTCGCCCCCGCACAGATCACAGTGATATGCCCGCCCCTCGAACAGCGATAGTGCTTTGAAGGGGCAGGCCTTGACTCTGCTTTCATTCCAGATAAACATTTTTGTCTCGGCCGCCTCATCGACTTCCTCTTTCGAAAGACACTTCATCTTCTTGCACTGACGACAGACCACCGGCGTATTGAGGCTGGAGTCGAGATCATCCCTCTCGATGCGAATGGCCGACTTTTCAATATTGAGAACCCCCAGATGAAACAGGGAACAGACCATCTCGCAGAGATGGCAGCCGCTGCATTTCTCTTTCTCAACCTTGATCCTCACGAGCTGATTCCAAGCCTTTCTAGGGTCGCTGGATTGGGTATCCCATTCTTATCCCAGCCGTGAAGGCGATAGTACTCATCCAACATCCTAGCGAACTCCTCCCTGACGATGATCTGCCCTTTGGACGGTCCGTCAGGCACCGGCTCTTCGAAATATCTGCGGGGAAGCGTATCATCCCTGCGGCTGATTCCGTCTTTCGCGAGCATCGATCTTTCCAGGGAACAAACCCGTTCCCCAACGGTCTTTAACTCTTCTGGCGTAATGCTCAACCCGGTAGCCAGGGCAATGAATTCAGAGAACTGCTCATACCCGAGCGCACGGGGGCTCGAAAAGACGCTCAGAAAACGACAGAAACCCAGGGAATCACAAACCGCGTTCATGACTTCGTGCCACCAGACCATCCTGCCCTTCCCTGCGTAAGATGTGAACTGGTTACTCACCGGACCGCCATAGACGTTCTCGAGGACGTGCTCCGGAAGGCCCAGCACGTCGATGGACGCCCTGCTCCTCATATGACAGGCCCCGCGGGATGCTGTAGCCATACCCAGGGCAAAGCTCTTCGGCAGCCGTTCATCGGTCATCTCGATGGGAAAATTCTTGATCTCGAGAAGGTAATCGAGAGAACCCTCTCCGAAAACCTTGTTAGCACCGCGTCCCTCAGCCAGCACGTGCCCAAAACCTTTTCTTTGTGCAATGAGGTGGATCAGCTCAATGATCGCTGCACCATTGCCCCACTCTAAAGAAAGGTCCGTTAACTCAACTCCGATAATGCCCCGCTGATAGAGTTCCATGGCCCAGGCGATGTATGAGCCCATCGACATGGTGTCCAGCCCGTAGTAATTGGCGAGCTCACAGGCAAAGATGATATCTTCCGGATCGATGCTGCCCAGCTTGGGCCCGAGAGAGCCTATCGAACCGTACTCAGGGCCTTCTCCCCTGGTTCCTTTATATTTTCCTTCTGTGATCGCATAGCGTTGGCGACAGTGTACCGGACACGCAAAGCAGGAAAGCATGCCCGTGGAATAACGTTCGAGTGCTTCAGGTTCGAGGGCCGATCCGCGCTCACCTACCGTTGTAGCCTGGTTATTGCGGACGCTCAGGAAACCCATGGTATTGCACAGATGAAAGAGTAGCGGCGTGCCGTGCTTCCCAAGGGCCTGCGCCCATTTTGTCTCCATGAGCTGCTTAAGGGTCTTGTGATAATACGCGAGGTAACGCTCAGGCTCCGGAACCGTGATGTCCATTGTGCCTCTGACAGCCACTGCTTTGAGCCCCTTGGAGCCCATGACAGCGCCCATGCCGGTTCTTCCTGCAGTATTCTTCATGCCCGTCCGGACTGCGGAGAATCTCACCAGATTCTCGCCAGCCAGACCGATACAGGCAACCTGAACCTTCCCATCCCCAAGCTCGGAACGAATCGTCTTCTGCGTCTCAATCGTGTCGACGCTCTTGAGGTGAAGAGCCGAACGGATCTCCAGCGCACCATTTTTAATGGAGAGATACACAGGCTTTTCACTTTTCCCTGTGATGAAAAGATGACTGAATCCGGCTTTGACCAGCTCAGCCGCAAACTCGCCGCCCATATTGGTGTCACCGAGATGGCCCGACTCAGGGGATTTAGAAGTAATGTTCAGGCGCGATCCGAAACCGAATGTTCCTGAAAGAAACCCTGCCCCGAAGATTAGAGGATTCTCCGGAGAGAAAGGGTCCAGTTGGCGCGCATAATGCTCGGAGAGCAGATACATATTGAGCCCCCTGCCTCCAAGGAACTTTCGGCGAAGCTCCGCAGGGATATCCTCGACCCTGACCGACTCTTCGCTCAAATCGATGTAGGCTATCTTTCGGTTAAGCACCATGCTGGGTACGGTTTGGCGGCTCAATTATAGCATAATAAATTGCCAGAATTTCCCGGGTCCTTGACTTAGGCCCAAAATAATCCTACTAATACAGAATGCAGCGAAAATGAGTTCCCCTTTGCGGGAACAGCTTAATTAAGATCGGAGGTTACCATGAAGACAGTAACGGTTGACGAAAATTGTGTAGGTTGCGGCTCGTGTGTCGAGGTTTGTCCTGATGTCTTTGAGCTAGTCGATGATCTGGCGATTGTCAAGAAGGGAGCAGATCTTTCACTGGACGCTAAAATAATCGAAGCCAGCGAGGCGTGTCCGGTTGAGGCTATCCACTACGACAAATAGCCCATCCTTCGGCAAGGGAAGTTACCCGCCGCACGGCTGCGGGCGTGATACCAATTTGATTTCGGCGAGAGAGTGAGGCGACGACGCGGAGCCGAATGAATTCGCCTGATACGTGCTATGCCGGTTTGGATTCAAAAATAGAGCGAGGCGCTCAAGCCGTGAGGAATGGAGGCGCACAGCTGCAGCCACACCGATATCGTTATACCGATTCGTATTCGTGGGCAGGCCGAGGCGGCAGCGAGGAGCCGACGCAGGCGTACTATTAGTACGTCGAGGAGAGCGACGCAGCGACAACGAAGGCATGGGCACGAAGACGAATCGGTATTACTCGTAGCGGAGCGCGTCGATGGGATTAAGTAAGGAAGCCTTATACGCCGGGTAAAACCCAAAAAATATACCGACCATCCCGGAGAAAGAAAAAGCGAGAAATACGTAAGGCGGGGAGACGACCGTTCTCCAGCCTGCCGTCATCGAGATCACTTCCGAAGCACAGATTCCCGCGAGAACACCCATAAATCCACCGATCAACGACAGTATCACCGCTTCCATGATGAACTGCAGCCTGATATCCCACGTCTTCGCGCCTATCGCCATTCTTATCCCGATTTCTCTCGTGCGCTCGGTCACTGAAACGAGCATGATATTCATGATGCCGATACCGCCGACCAGCAGGGAAACCGAAGCTATGGCACCAAGGAGATAGGTCATCACCTTTGTCGACTGTTCTGTCACCTGCATCATCTGGGTGAGGTTCCGGATCGTGAAATCCTCATCCTGTCTCGCGCTTATGTGATGCCTCTGTCTGAGCAGATCCCTTATCTGTCTTTCGGCATTGTCCAGATCCTCAAAGCTTTTCGCTTTCACGATGATCATTCTCACCATACCGGCAAAAGCAGTCCCAAAGAGCTTCTTCTGCGCTGTCGTGACAGGCACGAAGACGGTGTCGTCCTGGTCTTGGCCCGTCATCGATTGCCCCTTTTCCGCCAGGACCCCGATCACCCTGAACGGAATCTTCTTTATTCTGATTATTTGGTCGAGCGGGTCAATGCCACCGAACAGGTTATCAACAACCGATTGCCCGAGAATGGCCACCTTAGTTGCGCTTTTGACGTCGTCATCAGTCATGGGTCTGCCAGATGAAAGCGTCCAATCCCTTACGGCGAGCATCCCCGATGACGTACCATTGACGCTCGTGGACCAGTTCAGGTTCCCGAAAACAATCTGGGCGACGCCGTTTAAGACCGGCGCAACATCCTGCACTGCCGGGCACTCTCTCTGAATAGCTTCCGAGTCGTTCAGGGTGAGCGTGGGCTGACTGCCAAAGCCCATTCTCACACCGCCGGATGTCTGGCTGCCGGGCGAGATTACGAGAAGATTGCTTCCCATGCTCGATATCTGGTCAGCTATCTGCTGGCTTGCTCCGGTGCCTACCGCAAGCATCGCGATGACAGCGCCAACCCCTATAATGATACCGAGCATCGTAAGAGCCGACCGCATCTTGTTCACACGCAGCGCCCGCAAAGCTATGCGGCCGGTCCAGGGGATATTGATCACAACCCAACTCCGTTACAGGTTACAGACAACACCCTGTTACATGTTACGGGTAGGAACTGGTTACGAGTTACAGGCAAAAACTTGTTACTGGTTACAAGCAACGACCTGTTACACGTTACGGACAACGATCCACCTGGAACTTGTAACATGTCTTGTAACTTGTAACAATCCTGTTCTCCTAACTTGTAACAAGCTTTTGCTCGTAACACGCTCTTTAACATTGGGCTCCCGCCTTGCCCAATGCCGTCTCGTCACTTACCACGTGCCCGTCCAGAAACCTTATCACCCGCCGGCTATACGCTGCTATGTCCTGCTCGTGCGTTACCAGGATAATCGTGATAGCCGACCCGCTATTCAGCTTTTGGAAGAGGTCCATGATTTCCTGGCTCGTCTTGGTGTCAAGGTTTCCGGTGGGTTCGTCAGCAAGGATAATCGGTGCCTGGTTCACGATGGCTCGAGCGATCGCCACCCTCTGCTGCTGCCCTCCCGAAAGTTGATTGGGATGATGGTGTTCACGCCCTTCCAGGCCCACCGTGTGTAAAGCAGCAAGGGCCTTCTGGTGTCTCTCTTTCACGGAAACACCATTGTAGAGCAAGGGGAGCTCCACGTTTTCAAGCGCCGTGGTTCTCGGTAACAGGTTGAACCCCTGGAACACAAAGCCGATTTTCTGATTCCTGATGTGCGCCAGTTCGTCCCTCGTGAGTTTACCCACATCAACTTCTTCGAGGAGGTATTGCCCGTCCGTTGGTATATCGAGACAACCGACTATATTCATGAACGTGGACTTGCCTGAGCCCGATGGTCCCATGATTGCCAGGAACTCGCCCGTCTCTATGGTGACAGAGACGCCGTCGAGAGCCTTCACTTCGACGTCACCCAGACTGTATATCTTCCTGACTTCTCTGGCCTCGATCAGTTTCATTTAACGAATAAGCCTTGGCGGGCCTGACTGCTGTGCTGTAGTGTTCTTTTTTGTTGAGGCCATGGATTCTACAATCACGTCCTGGCCCTCTTTCAAGTCTCCGCCCTTTACTTCAGTGAACATACCATCCGATATGCCAGTAGTAATGGGCACCCGCTTCGGCTTGCCTTGTTCCAATATCCAGACGGCGTAGCTCCTCTGGCCCGCCGGTCCTGCAGTTCCCGGCCCGCCTTGCGGAGCCCCTGTTCTCCCGGAGGGTCCTCCTGCGCCGGCGGCTCCTTGCGACCTCCCGCCTTCTTTCGTGGACTGGTCGACGCCCGATTTACCCAGATCCTTGTCTGATGGCCGGAAACGCAAGGCCGCGTTTGGTATTTTCAAAACACCCTTCTGATTTGCCACGATGATCGATACGTTCGCAGTCATGCCCGGTTTCAATTTCAGGTCCGTGTTGTCCACAGTGATAACGACATCGTAAGTCACCACGTTCTGAACCGTGATGGGAGCGATTCGTATCTGAGATACCGTTCCGTGGAATACCCTGTCAGGATACGCGTCAACGCTGAACTCCACATCCTGGCCCAGGGCTACCCGCCCCACATCAGCCTCGTCGACATTTGTGTCAACTTGCATCTTCGTAAGGTCCCGCGCGATCGTAAAGAGCGTCGGCGTCGTAAAGCTTGCGGCCACGGTTTGCCCCACATCCACGTTTCTCGATACGACCGTTCCGTCAACCGGAGATATGATTTTTGTGTAACGGAGGTTGGTCTCGGCCAGGCGCAGCGTTGCCTCATTCTGGCTCACCTGCGCCATGTCAGAATGGAGTTGTGCCTCGTCCACATCATGCGTCGCCTCTGAGGTGTCGAGGTCGGCTCTGGCAATGAGATTTTTCGCGAAAAGCTCCCTGTTCCGGTCCCGTATCCTCGTGGCATCCGCCAGAGCTGCCTTATCTTTCTCGACCATCGCCTTTGCCTGAAGCAGGTTGGCCCTCGCATTGTCCACCTGGGCCTCAAAGGTTGCAGGGTCTATTTCGGCTACCACCTGTCCAGCCTTCACGGGCGAGTTAAAATCAGCATGCAGCTTCTTTACCATCCCTGATACCTGCGTCCCCACGAGGACAGTGATCACGGCATTCATGGTGCCCGTTGCAGTAACCGTTGCCCTTATGTTTCCCGTGGTAACCTGCACAGTTTTGAATTTCTGGCCGTTGCCCGTTCCCCTGAACCCCAGGAATAAACCGGCACCGAGAATCAGAAGAAGAGCAACGACAATCAGAGCCTTTTTTTTCATCATTCACCCATCGCTTTTTTGACTATAATCCAGGTAATCCTGCAGCGCGTATCTTGCGCATTACTGGAGAAAGGCCACGACCACTACCTAACTTGCAGATATCATAAACCTTTCCACCCATTTTTTCCACACGCCGCCACAATCTCAACCCATCAGAGCTGCAGGTTTACCTAGGTGTTTCTTTCAAGCAAGACTGATGCCACAAGGCCGCAGCGTGATCAAACCGCGACAAGACTAGCGATGCGACAAGAACCGATTGGTGTATTTATTTTAGAGCGACACTGAGTGTCGCGCCGCGGGCTTTCTCACTCGACACTACTGTCGATTATCTGCTCAGCCCCGGCGTCCCTGCGCACCCGTAAAAAGGGGTGCGCAAGACGTCAGAGGCTCTTTGATCCTGAGTCTAAGTGTATACTACCTACGCTCCTTTTCTCTTCAGCGCTTCCATTACGGTCTTTGGATCGAGCGGGAGCCGCCGTATCCGCACGCCGGTGAGATTGAAGAACGCGTTAGCAATCGCCGGCGCAATAGGCGTCACGGGGGGTTCGCCAATCCCCCCAATCTTCTCCGTGCTTTTGATAATATGGACTTCAATCTCAGGAACCTCGCTCATCCTGAGTAGCTTATAATCGCCGAAATTGGCTGATTTGACGCCACCGTTGGCAAACTCGACCCGCTCTTTCAACGTGGTGCTGCAGCCCATGACAGCACAACCTTCCGCCTGTGCTACTACGGTATCAGGATTTACGACGGGACCGCAATCAATAGCAACAGTGATCTTGTGGACCTTTATCTTTCCATCTTTCTCGTTCAGCGAGATGTCGGCGACCGCAGCCACGTTAGTGCCGAAGCAAGAGTGCTGGGCAATACCCCTCCCCATACCCTGCGGCACGGGCTTTCCCCAGCCCCCCTTCTCAGCCACTGTCTCCAGTGCGCGTCGGGCCCGCATATTATTCTTCAGGAGCTCTAAACGGAAGGCAACCGGATCCTTGCCCGCTGCTTTAGCCAACTCGTCCATGAAACACTCCATCACAAACGCATTAGGTGCGTTCTGGACAGAGCGCCAGGGATAAGCGGGGATGGGCAACTCCGACAGATACTGTTCCAGGTACCAGTTAGGCAGCTCGTAGGTCGTAGAACAGTATACTATGGGAAGATTATAGTCAGGTGTATATGGAAAATCATAGATCCCCCACAGGGCGAATATATCGACTCCATTTCTCATCCAGTCAGGGTTCACGTACTTTAGAAGGGAAGGAGATGCGACCTTATGGGACCACCCGGTCAGCTGGCCCTGGCTGTCGAGACCAGCCTCTATTCTCTGGCACGTTACAGCCCGGAACATATCATACTTAATATCCTCTTCCCGTGACCAGACCACTTTGACAGGTCTACCAGTAGCCTTGGAGGCGATGACTGGTTCCACAACAAAACCAGGATCGTCACGTCTGCCGAAGCCACACCCGAGCAAGGTGGTATGTATATAGACCTTTTCCGGCGGGAATTTGAAAACTTGTGAAACGACGAGTTGGGGAATCGTCTGGTCCTGTGTTGGGGCCCATATATCGCACCGGTCCTTTTGCGCATAAGCCGTGCAGTTCATCGGCTCCATGGTGGTATGAGCCACAGCGGGCGCAAAATAGGTAGCTTCTACTTTCTTTGCCGCCTCGCTTATGGCCTTCTTCGCGTCTCCAGTGTTCACAACCACTTTGCCCGGCTTATCGAGAGCCTCCATAAAGTGCTTTTCAATGGAATCATCGTTCATGTCAGGATGAGACCCCTTGTCCCAGTCCACCTTCAGGGCATCCCGGCCTTTCCATGCCGTAGTAACCGAATCTGCAACGACCGCTATGCCGTGAGGCGTGGGAACCACCTTCTGTACGCCCTTGATTGCCATGGCTCCCTTCTCATCGAAAGAGACTGGTTTCGCCCCGTATGCAGGCGGACGAGCGATAACCCCATACAGCATATTCGGGACATTAACGTCGAGGCCATAAATAGCTGTACCGGCCACTTTATCCGGGATATCGAGACGGGCCATAGGTTTCCCAATGTACCTGAACTCGCTTTCCCTCTTGAGCGGCGGGTCCTGAGGAATGGGAAGCTCTGAGGCTCTGCGGCAGAGCTTGCCGTAGCTCAAGGTGCGGCCACTCTTCTTGTGCCTTACAACACCTTTGGATGCCTCGCACTCGACTTCGGGTACCTTCCAAGTCTGAGCAGCCGCGGTGATAAACATTGCCCGGCCGGCAGCACCCGCTTTGCGCAAGGGTTCGTAGAAATACCTCACGCTGGCGCTCCCTACCGTGATTTGTACGCCTAACAGCGGGTTTACGTATGCACCGGCAGCAGGGGCCTGTTTGACACGGATCTGGCTCCAGTCTGCCTCAAGCTCATCAGCAACAATCATGGACAGGGCGGTCCTGATCCCCTGACCCATTTCGGAGTTGGGTATGATAACAGTGACGATATTGTCAGGCGTGATCTCGAAGAAGGCATTGGGTGCGAAGACAGCCTGTCCCACCTCTTTGGCACTGAGCAGCCTCGTACCGAGGGGGGTGATGGCAACCCCGATAGAGAGAAGAGATCCCTTGAGAAAATCACGACGTGATATGGATGCTTTCATGATGTCTTACCCCCTTTTTTCGTGAGGTTTACAGCAGTCTTTATCCCCTTCTTCATGCGCGGATAGGAACCGCAGCGGCAGAGCACATCGTCCATGGCGCCAATTATTTTGTCGGGATCGGGATTTTTCGACTCCGCGATCAGGGACGCGACCTGCATCATGATGCCAGGTTGGCACCAGCCGCACTGGGGTACCTGCTCCTGTATCCATGCCTTCTTTACAGGATGATTGGCAGGCAGTCCTTCTATGGTTGTAATTTTTTTCCCCTGCACGTCGCCGACGGCGGTCACACAGGAGCGGTGTGCCTTGCCATCAATGTGGACGGTACAGGAACCGCATTCCCCAATGCCGCACCCAAACTTGGTACCGGTCAGCTTCAAATGGTCCCGTATTACCCAGAGTAGTGATGTGTCTGCAGGAACATCCACAGCATACTTCTTCCCGTTGACTTGAAGCGTAATCATAGTCCCCCCTTTCTCGGTTTCTTTCTGCTCGTGAGTCTGCATTAACCAGTTCACAAAAAAGCCTCCACGGCGTATTGTCTTCGCCATGAAGGCCCATAGCCAGCATGCCCCATACTCCTTCGTTTGTCTTTCCTGGCCTATGCAGTGTCATATCGCGTCGCTTTTAAACCAGGCACCCAAATTCCATTCTAGCCAGCCGTTAGATTTCTTGTCAACCAAAAAAATGAGCACCAGATGAACATTAGATAATGATCACACTCCGGAAAAACTGGGTGGGGTATCGGGGTCACCAGTATGTGAAGCCGTGACCTTGATACCCCACCCAACCAGAAGTGCCGATCATTTACGAAGCGGCCCTATCTCCCTCTTCTTAGCCTACGCCCCTTTGTTCTTCAGTGCCTCCATGACTGTTTTGGGATCGAGCGGCAGACGCCGTATGCGCGCACCCGTGAGATTGAACAGGGCATTTGCGATAGCGGGCGCAACGACTGTCACGGGAGGCTCGCCAAGGCCGCCGATCCTGTCCGTGCTCTTGATGATGTGGACTTCAATCTCAGGAACTTCGCTCATCCTGAGTAGCTTGTAATCGTCGAAGTTGGCCGTTTTCACGCCGCCGTTAGCAAACTCGATCCGCTCTTTCAGCGCGGTGCTGCAGCCCATCACCGCACATCCTTCCACTTGCGCCACTACGGTATCCGGGTTCACGACAGGACCGCAATCAACAGCAACAGTGATCTTTTGGACCTTTATCTTTCCATCCTTGTCGTTCACCGATATGTCGGCGATCGCAGCCAGGTAAGCTCCAAAGCAGGAGTGCTGGGCAATGCCTCGTCCCATGCCCTGCGGCAAGGGCTTTCCCCAGCCTCCCTTTTCCGCAACGGTCTGAAGCACGCGTGTCGCACGCATGTTGTTCTTCAAAAGATCGAGACGGTAAGCGAGGGGGTCCTTGCCTGCTGCTTTGGCCAGCTCGTCTATAAAACACTCCATGACGAATGCATTTCCTGCGTTCGATACCGATCGCCACGGAGAGGCAGGGATAGGTAAGTCTGAAAGATATTGCTCCAGGTACCAATTCGGGAACTCGTACAGTGTTCGGCTGAGCTGCGGTGAATTTGGATTGTCGAAGACTCCCCACAGACTGTAAATATCAACCCCTCCTTTGAAGCCCGGGGGTGAGAACTTCATAATGGAAGTACACGAGATTTTTTGGGATACTCCCGTGATCCGTCCCTCACTATCGAGAGCCGCTTCGAGCCGCTGGCATGTTGCGGCCCGGTAGAAATCGTGCTTGAGATCGTCTTCACGCGTCCAAACCACCTTCACGGGCTTCCCCGCTGCCTTGGATGCCAGCATCGCTTCTATCGCGAATGTCGGCCAGCTTTTTCTTCCGAAACCGCAGCCGAGCAGGGTCGTGTTAACATGAATGCTCTCCGGCGGTAACTTGCAAATAGCCGCTCCCGCCATAACCATGTTCGTTTGCCCCTGGTTCGGGATCCAGAGATCACAGCGATCTTTCTGTACATAAGCCGTACAGTCCATGGGTTCCATGCAGGCATGGGCAATGAAGGGTACGTAATAGACGGATTTCACTCTCTTGGCCGCCTCCTGAAGCGCCTTGTTTGCATCGCCGATATTGGTGACCACCGTACCTTTTTTATCCAAACCCTCCATGTAATCCCTCTCGACTGATTCACTGTTCATATCGGGATGAGATCCCTTGTCCCACTGCACCTTCAATGCTTCGCGGCCCTTCAAAGCTACGGCGGTCGAATCAGCAACGACTGCGATACCACTCGGGGTTGGAGCCACCTTGCGCACGCCTTTAACTCCCATAGCTGCCTGCTCATCGAAGGAGATGGGCTTGGCCCCATACGCGGGCGGACGCGCGATGACGGCGGTCAACATATCCGGGACATTGACATCGAGGCCATAAATGGCTTTACCGGCCACTTTACCGGGTATGTCCAAGCGGGCCATGGGCTTGCCTATGTATTTGAACTCGCTCTCCTTCTTGAGCGGAGGGTTCTGCGGGACAGGAAGCTTTCCGGCTTTCTCGCAGAGCTTTCCGTAAGCGAGTTTGCGGCCACTCTTCTTGTGGCTCACTACTCCTTTCACTGTCTCACATTCTGATTCGACTACCTTCCAGGTATCGGCAGCAGCTTTGACAAGCATCATTCTACCTGCTGCTCCTGCTTTTCTGAACGGCTCATACCATCCCCTGATACTCGCACTCGCTACAGTTTGTTGCGATCCCAGCAAAGGGTTCTTGTACGGATTTGCAGCAGGGGATTGTTTGACACGAATTTGGCTCCAATCCGCCTCCAGCTCCTCTGCCACAAGCATTGCCAGCGCGGTATGGATCCCCTGGCCCATTTCAGAACTTGGTACGATCACGGTGACGATGTTGTCAGGCGTGAGTTCGAAGAAAGCAGTCGGCGCGAAGACAGCCTGCCCTACCTCTTTGGCACTGAGAAGCTTCGCACCAAAAGGGGTAATCGAAATCGCTATGGTAAGAGCAGATCCCTTGAGAAAGTCACGACGTGATATCGATTTCATGATTTTTTGCCCTCCTTTCTCGTCATCGCTACGGCCGCCCTGATACCCTTCTTCATGCGGGGGTAAGAACCGCACCGGCAGATCACATCGTCCATGGCACCGACGATTTTGGCTGGATCAGGATTCTTCGATTCTGAGATAAGGGCGGCAACCTGCATCATGATACCCGGCTGACAAAAGCCGCACTGGGGCACCTGCTCCTGTATCCAGGCTACTTTCACCGGATGGTTCTTGGGGAGGCCCTCTATGGTCGTGATCTTCTTTCCCTGCACGTCCCCGACAGCCGTCACACACGACCTGATAGCCTTTCCGTCCACGTGCACCGTGCAAGAACCACATTCCCCGATGCCGCAGGAATACTTGGTGCCTGTCAATTTGAGATGGTCTCGTATGACCCAGAGCAGCGGTGTATCCGAAGGAACATCGACACTATATTTTTTGCCGTTGACTTGAAACGAAATCATGAGTACCTCCCTTTCTAATGGTTAGTGTCAACTTACCAGCCCAGGGGTCAGAACAAAAAAACCTCGAAGGTGGAAATCTGACTCACCCTGGAGGTTTCAGACCGACCCGGTCCAACATTCTTATCGCTGACTCATCTGCGTCTACGCACTAACGTTAGCATCTCCT
>Ga0209039_10001839_pt1 | contig 19027 bp, 12 predicted proteins | sample BogFormECP12_OM1_FD_188238 | JGI IMG/M metagenome (GOLD analysis project Ga0209039, IMG submission 188238) | Bog forest soil microbial communities from Calvert Island, British Columbia, Canada - ECP12_OM1 (SPAdes) (version 2) | ecosystem: Environmental > Aquatic > Freshwater > Wetlands > Bog ...
CGGCGTCAAGGTGTTCAACGGCATGGACTATAATAACCCGCTGACCTGGTACCGGGCCTATAAATTCCTGAAAAGAGAGCGCCCCGACGTGCTCATCCTCCAGTGGTGGACGTCTTCGGTGGCCCACATGCATCTCCTCATCGCTTTGATAAATGCTATCTCCACGGGGGCGAAGATCATCATCGAATTCCACGAGGTCGTCGATCCCCTGGAGGAGTCCATATTGCCGACACGAATATACTCCCGCATCATGGGCCGTTCGCTGGTCAGCAGGGCTTCGCTGTACATAACCCATTCCGAGTCCGATAAACGCCTCATCACGTCCAAATACCGGATACCGGACGAGCGGGTAAAGGTCATACCCCATGGGCTTTATGACCAGTACGTTAAGGTCTCAAGGGAAGAGGCGAGGGAAAAGCTGGGGATGGGCGACGACTACATCATACTCTCGTTCGGCCTCATCCGCCCCTATAAGGGCATACCATACCTGATAAAGGCGTTCGGCGAGCTGCCGGAGAAAGTCGCCCGCAGCTCCCGCCTCCTCATAGCCGGGGAAATATGGGAGGACAGGGAAGCGGTCACCCAGTCTATCGCGGGCAGCAGGTACCGTGACCGGATAACGCTCATCGACAGCTACATACCGGACGACTCCATTCCATTATACTTTAACGCTTCCGACGTCGTGGCGCTACCCTACCTGAGGGCTTCCCAGAGCGGAGTGGCCCACATCGCCATGACCTTCGGAAAGCCCATCGTGGTATCCAGGGTAGGCGGGCTGGAGGAATCAATGGCCGACTACCGGGGCACATACTTTGTGCCGCCGGGCGACTCGTCCGCCATTGCCCTGGCCATTTTAAAACTGTACCGGGAAAGGCCCGAGCCGTTCGAGGCCCCGGACCGGGGATGGGATGTCATTAAAGCGAAGTACGAGGCCGTTATATCTACGCTAAAGTAAACAACGACAGTTACGAAAGATATATGTAAAATGGTGCTTATTCACCCATAATCTAGCAACGAAGGTGAACGGATGGCAAAACCGTCAAAAGGAAAAAAAGCATTAAAGGCGCAGCAAAAGACCGAAAAGTCCGCCCAGCCTGAGGCCGGGAAGGCTGTAACAAAAGAGCCCCTGACACAAAATGCAAAAGCAGTCCAGGTAGAAAAGCCAAAGAACGTCGAGGGACAGGCTAATTCTGTAGAACCTAAACCTGTCGAGCCGGCAGTGCCGGTCAGTCTTGCGAACCGCGCCTTCACCTTTGTTAAAGCTCATGCATCGCTTTTCACTTTCGCTATCATTCTTATTATGGGGTTCATGTTCTGGCTCCGGACTGTGCCTAGCCACGACCTGGTATTCACTAACTGGCAATGGATAAACGGCGGCACCTACGTCAATGTGGCCGAGGACGACGGAGTCTACCACATGAGGCTCCTGGACAATACCCTCCAGCACTTCCCGTTCAGGATATTATTCGACCCGTTCACCCATTTCCCCTACGGTAGCACCATACACTTCGGGCCGCTATTCGAGCTGATACCGGCCGCTTTCATTCTCATAGCGGGCCTGGGCCACCCGAGCCAGATGCTCATCGACACCCTGGCCGCATACTTCCCCGCAGTCCTGGGAACTTTGATCGCCATACCGGTATATTACATCGGCAAGAAGCTGTTCGGCAGGCCGGCGGGGCTCATTGCCGCCTTTGCCCTGGCCTTCATGCCGGGCTCATTCTTTTTCCATTCGGTCCTGGGATCTACCGACCATCACGTGGCAGAAGTGCTCTTTATGGCCTGCACCATCGCGTGCCTCGTGTATGCGCTGGATGCCGCCCGGTCTTCCAAGCTTAGCCTTGAAATGCTGAAGAGCCATGACTGGAAAACACTAAAAATGCCATTGATATACGCCGCACTTGCGGGCATCTTCATGGGAAGCTACATGCTCATATGGGTAGGCGGGCTTCTTCTCGCATTCTCCATATTCGCTTTCTTCACGATACAGGCGATAATAGACCATTATCGAGGCCGCTCGCTCGATTACCTCCTGATCCTTTCAGCGTTCTTCTTCATCATCCCGGTGCTCATGATACTGCCGTACTGTATGTCAAACCTGACATTCCAGGTGGTATACTATTCGCTCACCCAGCCATTGATATTCCTGGGCGCTTTTATCGGCGTAGGCGTCGAATACGGCATATCGAAAGTGCTGAAGGAGAGCAAAGCTGAAAAATGGGCATACCCCGTGGCCATCGTGGGGGCCGCCATCATCGGCATACTGCTCATGGTCCTGGTTTTGCCGGGCATGAACAGCGTCATCAACTACGCCCTTACCCAGCTAACCCCGAGCGGTGGGTTGCTGACTGTCGAAGAGGCTTCGCCGACGTTTATCAACCAGTACACCGGCCAGATATCTTTCGCCATCGTCTGGGCGAGCTTTTACCTGGCGTTCCCGGCGGCTCTAATAGGGCTCATCCTGCTCATCTTCCGGGTATTTAAACGGGATCGCCCCAGTGAGCTGATGTTCCTGGTGTGGAACTTGGTCATGGTCTGGGCCCTTATTGCCCAGAACCGTTACACGTATTACTTCGCTGTCAATGCCGCATTGCTGACGGCATTCCTGGCTGCCTATATGTTCGATATAATGGACATTGACAGCCTCAAGGCCAACTTTAAGAAGAAGGTCGACAGCTGGGAGAACTTCCAGCGGTTCGCCAAGAAGAACCTCGGAAGCCTGATCGGAATAGGGTTCATCGTCCTGGCCTTCACCTTTATATCCATCTACCCGGCACTACCGTTGAGCGATACCTCGGGAAGCTCCACCCCGGAGGGGGTCCTCTTCCAGACGGCCCAGTCGGGGACTGCCTTAATGCCACACGAATGGTACGATGCCCTGATGTGGATGAGGAACCACACTCCGGACCCGCAGGGTTCGCCCCAGAACGCCTCGTTTAATTTCACCAGCGGACAGTACTATCCGTCCGGCGGTGCAAGATATGATTACCCGGCAAGCGCCTACGGCGTGATGAGCTGGTGGGACTATGGCCACGACATCGAGTACGTTGCCAACCGGATACCCAACGCCAACCCGTTCCAGGCCGGCATCATCGAGGAGAACGGCACAACGGGCGCTTCGCCCTACTTCACCTCCACGGATGAGAACCAGAGCGTCCAGATGCTCGACGAACTAGGGACCAGGTACGTCGTCATAGATAACCAGATGGTCACGGGCAAGTTCGGCGCCATCGAGCAGTGGATCGGCGACACCAGCGGCTGGGAAACCGATAATACGTCCACTTACCTGTGGACCGACGGCACCAACCTGTATTCGTCCAATAATGATACGGTGCGCATTATACAGGACTCGGACAAGTGGAATAATTCGGTCATTAACCGGCTCTACTATGAGGATGCGGACGACATGAGCCACTACCGCCTGGTGTATGATTCTGCCGGCTCCTACTATGTCGACAGACGGGCAATGCAGTGGGATACCACGTCGGGACAGCTGACCTTTGCAGGCTTCACGGCCAACCCGGTAGTGATCGATAACTACACCCAGGCCAACATGACATACCAGCTATACAGCCAGTACGTCGTGTCCAATGACCAGCAGGGCTCGCTATACTTCTACGGTGCCAGGGCGCCCGAGAAGTTCGTCAAGATCTTCGAGCTGGTCAAGGGCGCCACCATCAGCGGCAGCGCTCCGGACGGCTCGATCGTGACCGCGACCCTTGAGCTTAAGACCGATTGGGACCGGGAGTTCAACTATACGAATTCCGCGGTGGCGCAGAACGGCGTCTACTCGTTCACCGTGCCATACCCCACGGAAAAAATGCAAGGCCCCGGCTACTCGTACGGCATAATGCCGGAGACGAAGTACGTCATCACCTATGGGAACACCACGAAGGAAGTGGACGTCCCGGAGACCGCCGTGATGAACGGGGGATCGGTCCAGGTTAACTAAAAGCGGAGGCACAGCCCCGTCGCATGAAAGACAATGTATCGATCCTGATCCCGACCCTGAACGAGGGTAAGACGATCGCGGACCTCGTCGCCCGATTTAAGAAATTGGGCTACGAGGACATTCTCGTCATAGATGGCAATAGCGCAGACGATACGGTGTCCAAGGCCAGGGCCGCCGGAGCCCGGGTGGTCATTCAAAACGGCAAGGGCAAAGGCACGGCCATACAGCAGGCCTTCAACCTCATCGATAGGGATATCACCGTCATGATCGATGGCGACGGTACTTATTTGCCGGAAGAGGTGGAAAAGCTCATCGAGCCCATCGCCTCGGGCACTGCCGACCACGTGATGGGGAACCGATTTGCCAATTACGAGAAGGGCGCTTTCACCCGCTTAAATCTTTTAGGCAACAAGATCCTGAACAGCATCTTCAACCTCGACTTCCGGGTCAGGCTGGAGGACATTCTCACCGGGTACCGGGCCTTCGATAAAAAGGCCATCCGGATCATGGACCTCAACCAGTCGGGCTTCGGCATCGAGGCCGAGCTGACGGTGGAGAGCATCAAAAAAGAGCTTCGCATAATAGAGGTCCCGATCACCTATCGGGCCCGTGCCGTTGGTGCCCCCACGAAGCTGAATCCCCTGGAGGACGGCTTCAAGATCGGCTACACGATCTATAAGCTGGGCAAGACGTACAACCCGATGCTTTACCTGAGCCTCATTGGGGCTTTCTTCGTCCTGGCGGGCCTCATCGTGGGCATTTACGTCACCTATGACTGGTTCCATGGCATCAACCACCTGCCTTTGACGATCCTGACTGCGGTATTGACCATCACAGGCGTACAGATATTCATTTTCGGATACCTGAGCGACATGATCGTGCAGACACAGCGGGAAATGCTCAGGGAACTGAGGAAGCGCAAATTTTAGGCTTTTCCAGCTTTTAGTGTGCACCATAATTATATTTAATATTAAATATATTTAATTAATGTTACAGGAGATAATTATGCCAGAGTTCGCAACCCCTTTTTCCGGAAATAATAATCCTAAGAAGCTGAGCAAAGATGAGCTGATCCGGGCCCTACGATACGACGTAGCGGCCGAGTACGAGGCCACGCAGCTTTATGAACAGCTGATAGACGCCACCGACGATAAGCTGGCAAAAGCCGTCCTCAAGGACATTGCCGAAGAAGAGCTAAAACACGCAGGGCAATTCCTGAGGCTGATCGAGCACCTCTCGCCCGACGATGAGACGAAATATAAGGAAGGATTCGAGGAGACCGTAAGCATGATAAAGAAGCTAAAGAAAAAGTAGCCCCTTTTCATTAGCCGGCATATGAAAAACTATATGATTCAATAAATACTTATGAGCGAACATAAATGCCGGCTCTTTCTTCGTGGTGCCTGCGCTCGCTTTGCGGAGGGCCTCACGACCGATCGCCGGCCAAAGTTGCTCGATCGAGCCGGTGGGATGAAAGTGTCAATCTTGGATAAAACGTTAACGGCTTTACTTTTTACGTTCGTATTTCTATCCTTAATCGTCGGCATGACTTATGCGCAGATTAACATAACAGCGACGATAACAGCGACGCCTACTGTGCTGGCGTCGCCCACGGTAACTGTGGTGCCCAGTGTAACGCCCACGCCGAACGCCACGGTATCGCCCACGCCCGCGCCTACGATCGCTCCGAGGCAGGTATTTTCATCGCCTAACTGGAACGTCGACCACGAGACCATCACCATCATCAACAATGGCGGAACGATCAATGTCACCGCCTGGATCGGCGACCGATCCAATAGCCTTCCCTACACGATCGATGCGGGCGCCACAAAGACGATCTCGACACCTACGATCATGACACAGAACGGCCAGCTCGTCGACGTCGGCTTCGACGCCTACGAGAACGGGACGCTCATCGATAGCTATAAGGCGACCATCACCATCAGTTTGGGCCCGACGCCCACTTCGCTGCCGCCCGAGAGCATAACCATTATCGGGACGATAACGGACGCCGATAACGGCAGCGTTGTCGCCGGGGCGAGCGTCACCTTCCTCTCGCTGAATTATGGAAAGACGTATCCCGCGGTCATAACGGGCAGCGACGGCTCGTTCACCTCGCCAAAGATGTATCCGGACACGTATGCCATCAGGGTAACTGCCAGCGGATACCAGATCGCATCCTTCGGCACCGAAAAGATCACGAGCGACACCATGCTCAATAGCCCCTTATCCATAAAGCGCCTGATAGGTACCGCGACCCCGACTCCAACGCCGTCCCCCACGCCCACGTCCATTATCGACTCGTGGATCTCCCTATTATACAGCCCGACGCTCTGCTTTGGTACGATATCGGCCTTCGTAGCGATCATCGCCGGTTCCATCGGTATCTATGAGTGGCTGGCAAGGCAGCGCAATGCCCGCGTCAAGAAGGAGAAGGAGGAGAAGGAGAAGGAGGAGAAGGAGAAGCAAGATGCGGCGAATGCCACCGAAAAGCAGGACCTCCCCGATGGCCGCGACAAAAGGTATCCTTAACTTTCCATTCCCTTTTTTACTCAATTGTTATTTGTCGTACAACAGGCCTTTCTCCTTTAGAAAAGTTAAAATATATCCAGCGTGATTTACGTTACAGGAATAACCTATGGAATCTAGAAGGGATCTTTTTATTCAGTGATGTCCGATTCCTTGACACCACTTTGAGAGACGGCGAACAGACCCCGGGCGTAAGCCTGGAGCCTGAGAAAAAGGTTTGGATCGCAAAAAATCTCGATGCCCTGGGCGTCGACGTCATCGAGGCTGGCTCGGCCGTCACGTCCGAGGGAGAGCGTGATGGCATCCGGGCCGTCGTGAAAGAGGGCCTGCGGGCCGAAATCTGCAGTTTTGCGCGGATCGTTAAAAGCGACATAGACCACGCCATCGACTGCGACGTTGACTCCGTCCACCTGGTGGTGCCGGTCTCGGACCTGCACATCACCCAGAAGCTGAAAAAGGATCGTACGACAGTCAAACAGATCGCCGTGGACATGGTCGAATACGCGAAGAAGCACGGCCTGATCGTGGAATTATCCGGCGAGGACGCCTCCCGTGCCGACCTGGACTACCTCATCGACGTCTATAAGGCCGGCGTCGAGGCGGGCGCGGACCGGCTATGCTTCTGCGATACGGTCGGGGTCTTACGGCCGGAGGGCGCATATGATATTTTCCGCCGGCTGACAACGGAGGTCAAGGCGCCCATCAGTATCCACTGCCATGACGACTTCGGGCTCGCAACGGCCAATACCGTGGCAGCGCTGCGAGCCGGGGCCGCCCAGGCGCACGTCACCGTGAACGGCGTGGGCGAAAGGGCCGGCAATACGGCGCTGGAGGAAGTGGTCGTCGTTTTAAAGTCCTTATACGGCGTCAACACGCGCATAAATCTTGAAAACCTTTATCCTACGTCCAAGCTGGTCAGCCGGCTGATGGGCATACCGGTCGCGCCTAACAAGTCGCTGGTCGGGGAAAACGCCTTCATGCACGAGTCCGGCATCCACGTGCACGGGCTAATGGCGAATACGGCGACGTACGAGCCCATCACCCCGGAGACCATCGGCCGGAAGCGCCAGATCATGCTAGGCAAGCACGCCGGCCGCTCGACCGTGGAGCTGGCCCTGCAGGGTTTCGGTCTGAACGCCACTGCTACGCAATTGGACGAGATCACGAAGCAGATCAAGTCCCTTGGCGATAAGGGCAAGCACGTCACCGACGCGGACCTCATGTCCGTCGCGGACTCGGTGCTCGGCAACCACAGCGTGGCCCGCATCAAGCTCATCGACTGCACCATATTATCGGGCAACCATGCGACCCCGACATCCTCCGTCAAGCTGACCCTGGACGGCCAGGAGATCGTCGAGTCCGGCGTCGGCGTCGGCCCGGTGGACGCGGCGCTCAACGCGCTGAGGCGGTCCATCGCGGGCGTCGCCGACATCAAGCTCGACGAGTACCGTGTCGAAGCCATCACGGGCGGTACGGATGCATTGGTCGACGTCTGGGTCAAGATGTCCCGGGACGGAAGGGTCATCAGCGCCCGCGGGGCGGGCCCCGATATCATCATGGCATCGGTCCAGGCGTTCGTGGAGGGCATGAACCGGCTGATCGAGGAAAAGAACGGGGTAAAAAAGCAAGCGTGAACGAGGGATCGGGGTCTAATATGAACAATGATGATAAACTATTAATATGTCAAAACTCTAACCGTCATCAAACACATACGGAGGTTATTAGGTGAGCGCGAACCCATCCCAGAGGATGCCCGGCGCGAGGGCGCTGATCAGGTCCCTGGAAAAAGAGGGCGTCACAACCATATTCGGATACCCGGGCGGCCAGATACTGCCCACGTACGATGAGTTGTACGACTCGGACATTCGCCACATACTGGTGAGGCACGAGCAGGCCGCAGCCCACGCTGCGGACGGATATGCGAGGGCAACGGGGCGCGTAGGCGTATGCCTGGCGACCAGCGGCCCGGGCGCGACGAACTTAGTAACGGGCATAGCGACCGCCTACATGGACTCGATCCCCATGGTGGCCATCACCGGACAGGTGCCCACCAGCCTCATCGGCAACGATGCCTTCCAGGAAGCGGACATCACCGGCATCAGCATACCCATCACCAAGCATAACTACCTCATAAAGGACGTTAAGCAGCTTCCCAGGACCATCAAGGAGGCGTTCTTCATCGCGTCCACGGGCCGGCCGGGGCCGGTGCTCGTGGACATCCCCAAGGATGTACAGGCAAATGCCATGGATTTCTCATATCCGGAAGAGATCCAGATGCAGAACTACAAGCCCACCTATTCCGGGCACCCGCTGCAGATCAAAAAGGCCAGCGCCCTGATCGAGAAGGCAGAGCGCCCGGTCATCATCGTGGGCGGCGGCGCCATCACGGCAGGAGCGAGCGACGAGGTAAAACAGCTCGCCGAGGCCATCATGGCCCCCGTGACCAGCACGCTCATGGGCAAGGGAGCTTTCCCCGAGGATCACCCGCTTTCCGTCGGCATGCTCGGGATGCACGGCACCAGGTACGCGAACTACGCCATCATCGACTCCGACGTGCTGATCGCCGTCGGCGTGCGGTTCAGCGACCGCGTCACAGGCAAGATCCAGAGCTTCGCCCCGAACGCTAAGATCATCCACATAGACATCGACCCCGCGGAACTGGGGAAGAACGTGAAGGTGGACGTGCCCATCGTGGGCGACGCGAAGTCGATCCTCAAAAAGCTCATCGCCACGCTGAAGATAAAATTACCGAAGACCGCCGAGTGGAACCATAAGATAAACCTGTGGAAAAAAGAATACCCCCTCGACTATGAAAAGGAATGCGCCGAGCTGAAGCCCCAGTGCATCGTGGAGTGCATCAATGATCTCATTAAGGACGGCATCTTCGTCACCGAGGTCGGCCAGAACCAGATGTGGGCGGCGCACTATATCCGGTGCAAGCGGCCCAGGACTTTCATCTCATCGGGCGGGCTGGGGACTATGGGCTACGGATTCCCCGCGGCCATCGGCGCCAAGGTCGGCTGCCCCGACAAGGACGTCTGGGACATAGCCGGCGACGGCAGCATCCAGATGAACATCCAGGAGCTCGCGACCGTGGTCGAGAACGAAATACCGGTCCGGGTGGCCATCCTGAATAACGGGTACCTGGGAATGGTCAGGCAGTGGCAGGAATTGTTCTACAACCGGCGCTACTCCTATACGAACATGACCGGCCAGCCCAACTTCGTCAAGGTCGCGGAGGCATACGGGGCAGAGGGCATCGAGATCGACCGCATGGAGGACGTGAAGGACGCCATCCTGACGGCCTCGAGATCCGATAAGACCGTGTTCCTCGACTTCAAGGTGGCACGGGAAGAGAACGTCTTCCCCATGGTGCCGGCGGGCGCTTCCATCAACGAGTTCGTCGAGTACAGGAGGCCCTAAAATGGCGAACGGCAACGGCGTTATGGATAAAGACCACACGCTATCGGTCCTCGTGGCCAACAAGCCCGGCGTGCTGACCCACGTGTCGGGCCTGTTCAGCCGGCGCGGCTATAACATCGACAGCCTGACCGTCGGCGTGACCGAGAACCCCGACATCTCCAGGATGACTATCGTGGTGCACGGCGACGAGCACGTCATCGAGCAGGTCACCAAGCAATTGAATAAGCTGATCGACATCATCAAGGTGGTCGACATCTCCCCGCAGGAATCCGTTGACCGGGAGCTTGCCCTGATAAAGGTGAACGCCGATGCCGACCGGAGGTCGGAGATCATCCAGATCGTCGACATCTTCCGCGCCAGGATCATCGACGTGAGCGCCAAGAGCGTCGTCATCGAGACCACGGGCAGCAGCGACAAGATCGATGCCCTGGAGGAGATGATGCGGCCGTTCGGCATCAAGGAAATGGTGCGCACCGGCAAGGTGGCGCTCGTCCGGGGCGGCAGGCTTACCCAGTTCGATAAGTAGCGGGTCCGCCACCTTTTCTCTTTTTAATTGCTCATCACTTATTTTTAAATACCAAATAGTAACTTTTTTATGTAGCTTCCCCCTATAATTCAAGTGCTTTTAAGGCGACTCAATGCAACAAGGGTTACAACAGGGCCAGGGAACGCTGGATGGGACGGTCGAGCTGGAAGGGGGGCTTGAGCACTCGTGGAAGTCGGTCGGCCCGGACAAATGGGAAATACCCAAGGAGATGAAAATAACCGTCAGCGGACGCATCGGCGAACAATACGAAGTACGCCGGGTGCTGGGCGGCGAGGGTAAAAGCGGCATGGGCGTGGTCTATGTTTGCTATGACCACAACGCCGGGCAACTCTATGCCCTCAAGACTTTCCAGGATAAATACCTCTATTCCGACCGGGTCAAGGACAATTTTAAGCGGGAGGCGCTGGCCTGGGTCCTGCTGGACGGCCACCCGAACATCGTCCAGGCCGTCTGCGTGGAATCCCTCGATGATCGCCTGTACATTATTTTGGAATATATCGAGCCCGACGACCGGAAACGGAACACCATGGCGCACTACCTGGAAGAGCCGATATCCCTGCTGCAGGCCCTGGAGTGGGCCATGCAGTTCTGCGACGGCATGGCGTACGCTGCATCCCAGGGAGTTACGCCGCACCGGGACATAAAGCCCGATAACATCATGATCGCCCGTGATGGCACGCTAAAGGTCACCGATTTTGGCCTGGCAAAGCTATGGGAGGGCACCTGGCTCACCGCAGAATCGGACGGGTATCCGGCCCGCTCCATGGCCGGCACTGCGCCGTGGATGGCGCCCGAGCAGTTCGAGGGAAGGAGCGACCTGAGAAGTGATATCTACAGCTTCGGCATCGTGCTCTACCAGATGGCGAGCGGCGGAAAGCTGCCCTTTATGTCGGATAGCCTGGACGGATATCGCATTTCCCACCAGGGCGCTCCGGTGCCAAAGCTCCGTAGCAAGCTGTTCCCGATCATCAATAAATGCCTGAAAAAATCTCCCGATGAGCGGTACGACGATTTTCGCTCTCTCCGGGCCGAACTGGAGAAGCTTTACCGGGCACAAACGGGCGCCGAGCCTCCGGCGGTCCCGGAAAAAATGGACACCGGGGTATGGGAATATAACAACCGGGGCCTGGCGCTGTTCAACGTCGGCCTGGTGGACGAGGCCATATGGGTTTACCGAAAAGCCCTCCGATGTGACCAGGCTTTCGCCGAGCAGCACAAGGCCCGGATGGCCATCGTCCACAATAACCTGGGCGTCGCATACGACTCCCGGGGACAGCTGGACCTCGCGGTCGAGGAATATAAGGAGGCCCTAAGGCTGAGGCCTGACCTGGCCGACGCCCATAATAACATGGGCACGGCGCTCCGGGCCAGGGGTAAGCTGGACGACGCGATACGCGAATACCGAAAAGCCCTGTCGCTAAAGCCCGACTACGCCATTGCCCGCCACAACCTCGGATTATCCTTCGCCTGTAAAGGCGACCTGGACGGCGCAATAAAAGAATACCGGGAGGCCCTGCGGCTCAAGCCCGGCTTCGTGGAGGCCCGCATCAACCTGGGCCTGGCGCACGCCATGAAGGGCCGGCTCGACCGGGCCATATCGGAATATCGCAAGGCGGCCCGCCTGAGGCCCGATGCGGCCATCATTCATTTTAACCTGGCCAATACCCTACGGGCAAAATGCTACAATGACGACGCCATCGTCGAATACAGGGCGGCGCTGCAGCTCGAGCCCGACCATGCGGAGGCGCGGCTAAAGCTAGGGCTTTTACTGGAAGATAAGGGCTTACTGCAGGATGCCATCACCGAGTACATGGGCGTGCTGCGCATGGATCGGGGCCATCCGGCCGCGCTGGCGAGCCTGGAAAGGGCGCTGAGACGATCGGGCGCATCGGAAGCGGCGCTGAGCGCCTGCCTCAAGCTCATGAACGGGGAAGAAAATAAGGACGGGCGGTAACATGGACGAACAAAAAATATCGGCGGGGGCTTCCAAAGCCATGGACATTGCCGCAGGCGAGGCTGCAAGGTTAAATTGCCGCCTCCTGGAGAAGGAGCACCTGCTCATCGGCATCCTGAGCCTGGAAAAAACCCTCGGCTCGCTGGATGCCGAAACTTCCCGGTCGATAACGGCGGAGATCGATGCCGTCCAAAACGTGCTGGAGGGCGTTTGCAGCCGGCCTAAGCCGATGACGGAGCTGCGCAGGACGATCAGAAGATCGCTCGGCGGGGAGGGAAAGGAGCCAGGATACGGGACGGTGCACCGGAGCGAGGAGTGCAAGGCCATTTTCAAGAGGGCTGAAGAGCTATCCTATTCCAAGGGCGAGATAACGTGCTTACATTTGTTGGCTGCTATACTCGAAAACCCGGGCAGCAATGTGGGCGCTTCACTGGCGGCCTTGGGGATCAGCGCCCCGGAGATGGCCGAGACCGTATCCGCATGGATCGCCATCATAGAGGGCGGCGGCAAGGCCTTCGGCAGCTCCATCAATAAAAAAGCTGACGTTTATAGTGCCGTGAATTCCTGGATCGGCAGAGGCAAAAAAACGGGCTACCTGGAAAAGTACGGCAGGGACCTGAGCCGGGAGGCGGCCGAAGGCCGGCTGGGCCCGTTCGCGGGACGCAAAAAGGAGCTTCTCCAGCTGATACAGGTGCTGGGGCGGCGCACAAAGAATAATCCCGTGCTGGTGGGGGAGGCCGGGGTCGGCAAGACCGCCATCGTGGGCGCGCTGGCCGTGCGTATCGCCAGCGGTAAGGACTTCCAGGTGCTGGGAGGCAAGCATCTCATCGAGCTGAATATGGCTACGCTGAGGGCGAACACGAAGTACCGGGGAGACCTGGAGGAGCGGCTCACCGGGGTCCTGAACGAGGCGCTGGCCGACAGCAACATCATCCTATTCATCGACGAGATCCATAGCCTGGCGGGCAAAAACGATGGCGCTACCATGGACGCCTCCGACATCTTCAAGCCGTATCTGTCCCGGGGCCTGAGGTGCATCGGGGCTAGCACGCTGACCGAGTATCACCGCTACGTTGAGGCGGACCCCGCGCTCGAGCGGCGTTTCGAGACCATCCTGGTAAAGGAGCCCGGCCGGGAGGAGGCCCTGGCCATGCTGGAGTCGATACGCCCCAGGCTGGAGGAGCATCATGCGGTGCACATCCCGGATACGGCCATGGAGGCGGCCATAGACCTCTCGATGCGGTTTGACGCCGACCATATGCTGCCCGACAAAGCGGTGAGCCTCCTGGATACCGCATGCTCGGGGGCCCGCATTTCGCAGCTTAGCATGGGCTCCTCGGAAGAGCCCCGGAAGGAGGTGGACGCGATGGTCGTCGCGGAGACCATCGCGGCGAAAGCCGGCATACCGCTGGAGATCGTCGCCGGGCATCTGGCGGGCACGTCCACGTCCCGGCTATTGGGGCTCGAGTCGTTCATCATGGAACGGCTGGCCGGACAGGACGAGGCCGTGGAACGCATATGTAATCGGCTATCGGTGGCTTATGCAGGCCTCGAAAAACGCTCCGGGCCGCTGGCCGTGCTGCTGCTCATGGGCCCCACGGGCGTGGGCAAGACCGAGACGGCTAAGCTGCTCGCCGAGTTCCTTTTCGGTAACAGCTCGGAAATGATACGGCTCGACATGTCGGAGTACTCGGAAGAAAGCAGCGTTGCAAAGCTCATCGGCTCGCCCCCGGGCTACGTGGGCTATGGAGACGAGGGCCAGCTCATCCGAATGATGAGGGCGAGGCCGTATTCGGTCGTGCTTTTCGACGAGGTGGAAAAGGCGCATTCAAAGGTCTTCGACGTATTTTTACAATTATTTGACGAGGGGCGCATCACCGATTCCAGGGGCAGGACCGCGGACGCGCGGAACGCCATCTTCATCATGACGTCCAACCTGCGACCCGAAGTCGGACTGGGCTACGATGAGGTGGAGGAAGGCATAAAGAAACCAAAGAAAGCGGAAAAAAACGGCCTCAACGTATTCCGGCCGGAGTTCCTTAACCGCATCGATGAGCTCATCGTGTTCCAGCCCCTTGATATTAATGCGGTGCGGAAACTGCTAAAAAAGACCCTGGATGAGACTCTGGGGGAACTGGAGAAAAAGCATCACGTCTCGCTCAGGCTGAGCGAAGAAGCGGAGACTTTCCTGGCCCGGGCGAGCTATAGCCCCGAGTATGGCGCCAGGGAATTAAAAAGGTCCGTGCGGCAGTTCATCTATGTGCCGTTGAGCAGCCTGATATTGAGCGATGAGATAAAAAACCATAGGCGCTGGCTGGCCGTCTATGACGAGAACGGCATATCCATCGTCCCGGATGAGTAAAATGAGAGTCGAATTATTTTTAATGAAAGTACAATTGTGGTAACATGGTCGATGAGCATATCTTTCCCAAACTGGCCGAGGACGTCATAAAGGCGATCAACCTGAAGAGCGGCGACGCGGTTTTTATTTCCGGAGGAAGCCACCAGCAGAAGTTCCTGGAGGAGATCGGCATCGCGGTGGCACGGCGCGGCGGCCAGCCATTCATCAGCGCGGTATCGAACGACTACCAGAAGCGGCTATTGGAGGCCTGCACCATAGAGCAGCTTCAGAGGACGCCGAAGATCATAATGGGCGTCGCCAAGTCCATGGACGCTTACGTCATCGTGGAGCCGTTTAGCGATCCCTCCATTAAGTCGCTATTCCGTGATAAGCTGCAGGCACGCTCAGAGGGCAGTTTCCCCATAATGCAGGTAATCTACGGAAAGCCGGGTAAACGCTGGCTCTATATGGGATGGGCGACTGACGGCATGGCAGCGATGTATGACGTGCCCCCATACGTCCTGGAGAAGCTCGTCATCGGCGGCCTCACCATCGACTATGACCGGCTTAAAAAAGACTGCGAGCACGTAATGGGCATTTTAACCGATGCCAGATGGGTGCATGCCACGGACCCGCATGGGACCGATTTCCGGCTCAATATAGAGGACAGGAGGCTCAACCCGGACGACGGCGTGCTATCGCCCGAGAAAGAGGCGATCGGCGACCTGGGCGGAAACCTGCCGGCGGGGGAGGTATTCGTGGCTCCCGTGGAAACGCAGGGCGAAGGCATCATTTATTGTCCCCTGACGGTGGACGACCTGACCAGGGCGACCATCATCAAGGGAGCCCGCCTCGTATTCAAGGACGGGACGCTCCAGCCTGAGGTATGCACGGCGGACGTTAACGAAGACGTCCTCCGGGACACGCTCTATAAAATGGTCAACCTCGACATGGACAAGTATGGCGCCCCGAACGCCCTGAAAGTCGCCGAACTCGGCATCGGCCTGAACCCTGTCATAGACCGTGCGATAGGGTATATTTTAACCGATGAGAAGATCGGCGGCTCCGTCCACGTGGCGTTCGGCCGCAGCGACATGTACGGCGGCAACGTCCAGAGCAACATGCACTGGGACTTCGTCACGGCGCCGGACATCACTCTTGAGGTCGAGTACAGGGACGGCAAAAGGAAATTGCTGATGAAAGACGGTAAATTGCTCTAATGGAAGAAATGGTTATCATAGGACCTTTGAGTATACTTTTAAGAGCTCGTCCACGATGTTGTCCCAGTCGTAGAGCGTATCGACGAGCTTTTTGCCCTGCATCCCCATCCATCGCAGGGCTCCCGGCTTATCCACGACGTCGGAAATGCACCACGCGATGGACTCGGGGAAGGGCCGGGCCTTGATGCCGTTCACGAAGTTATCGATGATGCCCACGGCATCGGTGCCGATGACGGGCTTGCACGCGTCCCACGCTTCGAGTACTACGATGCCGAAGGGCTCGTTCCGGGATGGGACGGCCAGTATATCGCAGGCGTTAAACAGATCGGCCACCTCCGGGTCCGGGGAATAGCCAGTGAAGCGGCAGGCATGCGTCACGCCCAGGCGCCCCACCTTATGCTCGCATTCAGGCCGGAGGTCCCCGTCGCCCACGAACACGAACCTGGTATCTTCTTTTTTTCGGATCACCATGGGCACCGCGTTCACAAGCAGGTCGGGCCCTTTCTGGTAGCGCATCCTGCCCACGAAAAGGACGAGCGGACAATCGGCGGCGATGTTGTATTTTTTTTTAACTGCCCCGGGATCGACATCCCGGCGGATCTTTTTGGGGAAAATGCCGTTCGGCACCAGGTTGAGCTTATTCGGGGGTATGCTATAGATGAACTGGAGCTCTTCCAGCAGGGTATGCGACGTCACGATAAGCTCTTTAGCCTCGTATCCCCCCAGCCATTCCCGGTGCGAGATCTCTTTTGCCACAGGATATGAGCTATACTTATTTCCATTCCTCCCCCACTCCGTGGAGTGGAACGTCAATATGAAGTCACGGCCTTTTTTCTTTAAGCGGGTCAGGGCCGTGACCGGGTGCCAGTCGTGGCCGTGGAGCACGTCGAACGTCCCGAAGAGCTTTTCCACTGCGCGAAGCCGGTCCATGAACTCGTCGCACATCGCATCCATCTGAGGGACGATGCCGTCCCTCGCGTTATTATGTACACGCTGGTAATGGACGTCGTTGACCTCATCGTAAGGGCCATAGTTCCCCCTTCGGGTGAATATGTGCACCTCATGGCCTTTTTTAGCCAGCGCCTCGGACAGTTCCGACACGTGCGGCGCCAGCCCGCCGACCTTAATACCGTACAGCGATTCCCAGGCGAACATCGCAATGCGTAAAGACTCCATAGATAGCAATTAATATATTTTTACAAGTATATAATACCTAAAGAAAGGGAAAACATATATTGGTCCACGGGCTTTTCTATCCTGATCATCATGAAGTCGGAACCAATGTGTGCCCCGTGTCTCCTGAACCGGGTGCTGTTCGAGGCCGAGCTTTCCACGAAGGATAAAGCGCTCATCTTTAAGGCTATGCAGGGTGGAGTGGAATATCTAGACAAGAACTTTTGCGAGAGCTCCAGCGGTACCGACATATCCACGGGAATTCACCGGGTCGCCTACGGCATCTTACAAGACTCGGACCCGTACAGAGAACTAAAGGCCCAGAGCAATGCCATCGCCGCAAAGATGATGCCCGCCGTTAGAAAACAAATATCGGACGCTCCGCCTAAGGACCGCTTCAGGCTCGCCGTGCTGGCATCTATCATCGGCAACAACTTCGATTTTGGCTTACAGGACCACGAAGTGAGCATCGCGGGATTCGAGAAGCTCTTCGAAAGCGAGATCGAGCGGGGCCTGGACGTGGACGACACCAGTGTGATCTTTGATCTGGCGAAGGGCGCCGACATCACGTACCTGACGGATAACTGCGGGGAGATATACTTCGACGAGCTCGTGCTCGAGCAGCTAAAGGCCGCCGGAGCACGCGTCACGCTGGTCGTCAGGGGCGGCTACATAGTAACGGACGCCACCATGGAGGACGTCCACTGCATGGGCCTGGAGAAAAAAGTGGACCGGGTGCTGACCACCGGCTCCAACGCCATCGGCATATGCCTCAGGGAGCTGCCGGCCGAGACCATGGAAGCGATGCGGAGCTCGAAGGTCATCATCAGCAAGGGAATGGCCAATTACGAGTCATTATCCGGAGAAGGGTTCAGCCCGATAGCGTACCTTTTAAGGGCGAAGTGCGAGCCGGTGGCCCGGTCGCTCGGCGTCAAAAAGGGCTGGAACGTCGCCCGGCTGGTGGGGGTTTTACAATAACAAGCGCAGAATACAGGGAATTTATACGCAGGGTAAAGGAGATAAGCACGTTGGAGCAGGTGGCGGGCCTCCTCTCCTGGGATGAGCAGACGTACATGGCGCCGGGCTCGGCCCCGGACCGGGCGATGCAGAACTCGGCCATGTCGGGCATCATCCACGAACGGCTGACGTCGAAGGAAATGGGCCGGCTGATCTCGGCCTTAAAAAAACAGGAGCTCTCGCCGGACGGCGAGGCCATCCTCCGGGAAGTCGAGAGGAAGCGGCTCCGGGCGTCGAGCATCCCCAACGAGATGGTAAAGAAGATCACCGCCGTCCAGTCGATGTCCATGGAAGCCTGGGCCCGGGCCCGGGACCAGAGCCGTTTCGAAATACTGGATCCGTGGCTCAAGAAGACCATTGACCTCAAGCTCAAGATGGCAGAGCACATAGGCTATGAGGACCGGCCCTACGACGCGCTGCTCGACGAGTACGAGCCCGGCATGAAATCCAAAGACATAGACGCATTATTCTCCAGCCTCAAGTCGAAGCTGGTCCCGCTGGCGGCCAGGATACTGAACGAGCCGGACATGGACCACGCGATACCGGCGGGGAAGTATCCGCTGGATACGCAGCGGGGCTTCATCACCGGGCTGTGCGGTGCCATGGGCTATGACCTGGAGCGCGGCCGCATCGACGTCGCCCGCCACCCGTTCACCACCGGCTCCGGCCGGGACGTCCGGATAACGGTCCGTTATGACGAGGCCAATCCGGCATACGCCATATTTCCGGCAATGCACGAGACCGGCCACGCCCTTTACGAGCAGGGCTATCTGGAAAAGTACTTTGGCACTCCGCTCGCCGAAGCAGTTTCGCTGGGCATCCACGAGTCCCAGTCCCGGCTCTGGGAGAACATGGTCGGGCGTAGCATGCC
>Ga0209039_10001840_pt1 | contig 19025 bp, 16 predicted proteins | sample BogFormECP12_OM1_FD_188238 | JGI IMG/M metagenome (GOLD analysis project Ga0209039, IMG submission 188238) | Bog forest soil microbial communities from Calvert Island, British Columbia, Canada - ECP12_OM1 (SPAdes) (version 2) | ecosystem: Environmental > Aquatic > Freshwater > Wetlands > Bog ...
CAAGAGATACTACGGCCCCTGGGCGATCGTGGCCGGGGCATCTGAAGGGCTTGGCGCCGCGTATGCAGAACAGCTTGCCGCCAGGGGATTGAACCTAGTCCTGATCGCTCGGCGGGATGCACTATTGAGAGCGTTTTCCTTGCGATTAACCAAAGAATATCAGGTCCAGGTAAAAGCGCTGTCCCTGGATCTATCTCGTCCCGAGGCCGCCGAACAGGTCAACCACGCCACCGCTGACCTGGAAATCGGGATGTTGATCTACAATGCGGCTTTCTCCGCCGTTGGTCCATTCCTCGACCATTCGATGGATGACCATTTGAGGGAGATCGACACCAATATTCGAACCCCCCTGGCGCTGACCTATTTATTTGGCCAGCGTATGCTTGAAAATGGCCGCGGCGGTATTCTTCTGATGTCCTCCCTGAGTGCCTTCCAGGGATCAGCCTTTATTTCAAATTACAGTGCGACCAAGGCTTTTAATATGCTCCTGGCTGAAGGGCTCTGGGAAGAATGGCGACGGCAAGGGGTGGATGTACTGGTGTGCATGGCCGGCGCGACCAATACGCCTAACTACCAGGAGAGTTCTCCCACTCCAACCGGGCGATTTTCCGATACGACAATGGAGCCAAAGGTTGTCGTGTACGAAGCATTGAAGGCGATCGGCAGGCAGCCTCATGTGATCCCGGGCCGATCCAATCGGTTGGCGAGCTTCGTGATGCGCCACCTAATGCCCCGCCAGCTGGCGATCACGTTCATGGGTCGCATTCTTCGAGATATGTACACCCATTAATCTCATTCCAGGAGTTGGGAAATGGTAAGAAATGCCATCCCCTTCAGCCGCAGGAAATTGGACTGGGTGATCGTCCTCTTCTTCTTGTTCAACCTGTTATTTATTACGTATACCGTGGATATCGAGCAGCTGATCATTCCGGATCCATATCAGTTTCAACAACCCGCCTGGCCACCTGCGCCCATGGTACGCCTGATCCATTCTTATGGGAAGACATTTGATCCGCTGCTCATGGCCAGACCCCAATGGTGGAAGGACACCATCTGGCTGGATGTGATTTTCTACGGTCCGTTCTACTGTGCCGCAATTTATGCGTTCGTACGTGGAAAAGAATGGATTCGCATTCCGGCTGTTTTTTATGGGGGCATGCTGTTTGCGGATGTATTCATTATACTGGGTGAGGAGATCGCCGGACCGCACGCCTCGCCTCACCTGCCGATCGTCTTGGCATTGAACCTTCCTTGGCTGGTGCTGCCGATCCTTCTCGCCGTTCGCCTGCGGAAAGATCACCCTTTCACATCGGCCGAATGATGCCTCTGTAATACAAGCTGGGCACGGCTCGCCGACTCTGTCATTCGATGTCCTATTGGTGATTTCGGCCACAGGACAATCGCGGATACTGGCTACACGCAATTCGCCAATGATTATAGATTCCATTCCACTTTCCACTCCTCCCCCGAAACCATTCGCCCGCTCAGTCGTTATAATAGTATCCATCTAATTCTTGAGGGAGAATAATGTCTGCAATTGATGACTTTCTCGCCCGGTTCCCACAGGACGTGCAGGATACCATCCGCATGATCTGGGGTGCCCTCGGTTCCGATGAGCAGAACCATTTCCTTTCCCTGATCTCGGCCTTCCCCTCGGATGCAAGCCTGATCAAAGGTTTGATCAAGCTCTCCACATCTCAGGTGCGTCAGACCTTCGGCCGCAAGCACGATGTTGCCATCCTGGGACCCGCGAATGTGGGCAAGTCCACCCTCTACAACCAACTGGTCCGAAGCAAGCAGGACTCCGCCGCCGTAGGTCCCCTGCCGGGTACCACCCGAGAAACCCGCCAGGCAGATGCCGGCCTTTTTATGGTGGTCGATACCCCAGGCACGGATGCGGTCGGCAACCTGGGAGAGCAGGAACATGCCCTCGCCCTGAAGGCGGCAGAAGAGGCTGATTTCCTGGTCCTGGTCTATGATGCCATTCAGGGGGTCAAGCGGACCGAGCAGGAACTCTTCCATGAGCTTGCCGCCCTGAAAAAGCCCTTCGTTGTCTTGTTGAACAAGATCGACCTGGTGAACCGGAAGGAACTCAATAGCGTCATTTCTCAGGCGGCTGCCAACCTGGGCCTGAAGCCCGAGCAGGTCATTCCAGTGGGAGCGAAGGATGGGAAGAATCTCGCCCAGGTTCTCCTGGCCATCGCCGCGACCGAACCCGAGATGGTCGCGGCGTTGGGCCAGGCTCTTCCGGAGTACCGCTGGCAACTGGCCTGGCGCTCGATCGTTCGTGCAGCTTCCATTTCGGCCGCCATTGCACTGGCGCCCCTGCCGGTGATTGACTTTATCCCGCTGGTGATCACCCAATCGATCATGGTGCTTGGCATCGCCCGCATCTATAACTACCGCATCACCCCGCAACGCGCCACCGAGCTGGTCACCACCTTCGGGTTGGGGTTCCTTGCCCGTTCCATCTTTCAGGAATTGGCCAAGCTCGAAGGGATTCCGGGATGGTTGCTGGCCGCGGCCATTGCCTCATCCACCACCGTGGTGATGGGCTATGCCTCCATCCAGTGGTTCGAAAAAGGGCAGAAGTTGTCCTCCGCGGCGATCAGCCGTCTCACCCGGGGATTGACCGCCTCGATGCTGGATACCCTGAAAAGCCTGGGCAAACGCAAGCCCAGCAGGCAGGAACTGGAGGCACGCATCGCCCAGTCACTGCAGGAATCTCCGCTGGCAGAAAGTCCAAAACCGCTGGACGACCAATCCGGATGAACGTTGCCACGGTCAGGCGTCTTGGTATGAGGGGGGGACGTGCAGGGTAGGGATATTTTTGGAACCTCAGCGGAAGAAATTGCAGAATTAAGCTCAACCCGGTAGATCGTTACTACCATATTCTGGCTCCTGGAGGCACCATGTCGAAGTCGGCGAAATTAACCCGGTCCCTGGTACTCTCGTTCAGCATATTGGTCGTCCTGGCACTCCTTCTGTCCTTATTCGGAGTTTATACCGTCCGGAATTCCTTCCCGCAGGTGAGCGGTGAGATCCACCTGGCTGGCCTGGATGGAGCGGTGGATGTTTATCGGGATCAGGCGGGAGTTCCCCAGATCTACGCCGGCAGCGTGCATGACCTGTTCATGGCCCAGGGTTACATCCATGCCCAGGATCGTTTCTGGCAAATGGATTTCTGGCGGCACATTGGATCCGGAAGGCTGTCTGAGCTCTTCGGGAAATCCGAGGTCTCAACCGATTCTTTCTTGCGCACCCTCGGGTGGCAGGAACTCGCCCAGCAGGAATGGGACACCTCCAGCCCGGAGGCGAAATTGATCCTGCAGGCCTACGCGGACGGGGTGAACGCATACCTGGCCAACCACCAGGGAACTGCCCTGAGCCTGGAATATGGCGTTCTCAAACTCCTCAATCCAAAATATGTACCGGAGCCCTGGACACCGGTCAACTCCCTGACCTGGGGGCTGGCAATGGCCTGGGATCTGCGCGGCAATATCGACGAGGAGATCCAACGAGCCATTCTCTTGAAAACCCTGACCCCTGCCGAGGTGGACCAGCTTTTTCCACCCTACCCTCAGGACCATCCCTTCATCATCCCCGGATATACCAATCCCGGCCTCGCCGCGGGAGGCAGCCCTAGCCCACAACTGGGCCTCACGGATCCAACCGGGGACCTTGTGGCTGTCCAGGCGAATTTTACTGCGCTGAACGGAGTGCTGGGTCCGATAGGGTCGGGGCTGGGATCGAATTCCTGGGTTCTCGCTGGATCCCGCACGGCTTCGGGAAAACCGATCCTGGCCAACGATCCCCATCTGGCCATCCAGATGCCTTCCATCTGGTATCAGCTCGGTCTGCATTGTCTGCCGGTCACGGACCAGTGTCCTTACGAGGTCGGCGGATTCTCGTTTGCCGGTGTTCCGGGTGTCATCATCGGGCACAACAGCCGGATCGCCTGGGGTTTCACAAACGTCGGACCGGATGTCATGGATCTATACATCGAAAAGATCAACCCGGCCAATCCCAACCAATATGAGGTCAATGGCCAATGGGTGGATATGAATGTCCGTCACGAGACGATCCAGGTGGCAGGAGGCAAGCCGGTCGACCTGACCGTGCGCTCCACACGTCACGGACCGATCGTTTCGGATGTGTACGGCCTGGACCAGTTCCGTCAACAGGCAGGGATTCCCATTCCAGATCCATACGCGGTTGCGCTGCGCTGGACGGCGCTGGAGCCGAATTACATCTTTGAGGCCGTCTGGGGATTTGATAAGGCCAAGAACTGGGCAGATTTCCGCCAGGCTGCCCAATATTTTACAGTCCCGGCACAGAACCTGGTTTATGCGGATGTGGATGGCAATATTGGTTATCAGATGCCGGGAAAGATCCCCATCCGTGCCCATGGGGATGGGCGGCTGCCTGTCCCCGGCTGGACGGATGATTATGAATGGACCGGCTACGTCCCCTTCGATGCACTGCCTTACGTGCTCAATCCACCTTCCGGTTATATCGTTACCGCGAACAATGCCGTGGTCGGCCCGACCTACCCATACTTGATCACCACCGATTGGGATTACGGTTTTCGGGCGCAGCGGATCACCGACCTGATCCTGAATGCCGCGGCCCCAATTTCGCTGGATTATGTTCAAAAGATGCAATTCGATAACCTGAACCTGAACGCCCAGGTGCTCGTTCCGATCCTGATGCAAGTCAAACTGACAGACCCGAAGCTGCTCGAGGCGCGCCATCTTCTGGACGGATGGGATGATACCGAAACCCAGAATTCGAAAGCCGCTCTGGTCTTTGAGGATTTCTGGTGGTTCCTGCTTAAGGACACCTTCACCAACAAGGGTCTCCCGGAGGATTACTGGCCAAAAGGGGGGGACCGCTGGTTCGAAGTGGTGCAGGAGCTCGTCCAGAACCCTAACAGCCCCTGGTGGGATGACCCAGCCACCTCCGGCAAGATAGAGAACCGCGATGACATTTTTGCGAAAGCGTTCGCCGACGCGGTCGCGGATCTGACCCACCGTTTCGGCGCGGATCCAGCTGGATGGCCAGCCTGGGGGGACGTGCATACTGCGACTTTCCAGAACCTCTCCCTGGGTGAATCCGGCGTCGCCCCCATCGAGGCCCTGTTTAACCGGGGCCCTTTCCAAACCGCGGGAAGCGAATCGATCGTCAACGCCACGGGCTGGGATGTGTTCAACTCATTCCAGGTCACCTGGCTGCCCTCCATGCGCATGATCGTGGACCTGAGCAATCTGAACAATTCGCTGACCGTCCACACCACCGGACAGTCCGGGCACGCCTACAACCCTCACTACATCGATCTGGCTCCGCTCTGGGCAAACGGGAAATACTACCCGATGTTGTGGGATGAGACCTCCATCCTGGCTCAAGCCGTGGCGCATGTGCGGCTACTCCCCTGAGCGCATCCTCGGCAGGGTATCGTGAGGCCGCAGGATTGCCCGGCAGCTCCGCGCCAATCCCTCACAGGCGAACCTTTGCCGGAGAATGATTCTTCTTGATCATGAAAACGCGCTACAATAGGGGAAAGCGAAAGGAGGTCTAGCGATGACCGAGCAAAAACCGGATGATCGGCAGATCCTGCGAACGCTCTCCGAACTCCATGATGAGCTGGAACGGATCCACACCATGGACGAGAATGAACGAAACCTCGTACGGCATCTCATGGCCGACATCCAGGAACACCTGCGCCACCTCGATGAAGCCGCCAGACCTGGATATCAACCCAGCCAGCCCTTTTTGGGCAGATTGCGCCAGGCGATCAACCACTTTGAGGTATCCCATCCTGCCCTGACCCAAATGATCGAAAAAGCGCTCGAGGCCCTGGATGTGGCCGGAATCTAGGCCCTGTTTCGTTGAGATTCAGATGACCATCCCCAGGAAAAGACCGGTAGATGCTGCCTGCGGCTGGTGGAGGTTCTGAAAGCGAACCAGCCGTTTTACGAATTCAAAACCAACATGGAGATGGATCATGAAAAAAGAAGTGCAAGAACTGATCGTTGCCGCAGACCGGTTGGTTTGTGAATCCGCCCAATTAATTTATGATATTCAGAAAAAGAAGGGAGTCAACCTGGAAAACCTCAGGGTCGGGTTATACAGTTATGAACTGGCGCGTCGGAAGTTCGAAGGGGATCTTCCCTCCCTAGCCAGGTGTTCGCCTGATATTTCGCTGGTCGCCCTGGAACGGGCCAGCTCCGTCAAATTGGATAAGCTGCTTTCCGTGGCAGGAATGAGCCTGAGCAGCACATTTTTCATGGACTTTGAAACCCTGGCCGACCTGATCTGGAACATTGCCGATACCGGGTTGGACTGCTATGATGAGAACAGCCCCACCGATCCAGGCATTCACGTACGCTACTGTTCCCCTTCTGCCAATTTTCTCTCCTCACAGATCATCCCCCGCAAGGCTTTTGCGATCCTATCGAACGCGATGGACAAGCTTCAATTCAACTGGAAAGTGTGCTTGCACGGCCCGGCCAAGGAGTATGTAGCAAACGGCTTTTACAAGTAGCTGACCCGGACACGGATCCGGTATCGGTCATTCTCCTACAAGACGATCAGTCCAGAGCAGCGCTGATCGTCTTTAATTCTTTTTGATTAACCAGGCTCGATTGGGTGTTATGATATTAACCCCTGGAGAGGAAATATGGAATCAAATTCCCCTGAGCAAAAAACTCGGACCAACCCCTTCCGGGGCATGGGTCAATTCAGGCGCTTGTTCGCCTTCATCCAACCCTACCGGGTCCGACTGTACATTGCTTTCGTGGTCATCGTACTGGGTAGTATTTTGGGATTGGCGGGCCCCTATACCCTGCAGTTCCTGATCGACGCCGTCTTCAAGAAGAATGACGCCCATCTGCTCAACCTGATCACGCTCATTCTGGTCGGCATTTTTCTTCTACAGAGTGTGACCTACTTCATTCGCGGCTACTTGCTTTCCTTTGTCGGGGAAAGGGTCATGGCCGATCTTCGCATCCAATTGTTTGAACGCCTTCAATCCCTCTCCCTTAGTTTTTATAATGAACGCAGGACAGGTGAACTGGTAAGCCGGGTGACCAACGATGTGGGAACGGTGCGCTCGCTCGTGACCGGTGATATCGCGACGGCCCTTTCGCAGGTCCTGACCTTCATCGGCGCCCTCATCCTGATCCTGGTCACGGACTGGCGCTTGACCCTGTTCATGTTTGCCCTGATCCCGATCGTTATCGTGATCGCCGTTCTATTTGGCAGGCGGCTGCGCAGCCTCTCCTCCCAGGTTCAGGACCAGTTGGCCAATGCCACCACGGTCCTGGAGGAAGGGATCGGCGGGATCCGGGTCGTACAATCCTTCACCCGTGAGGATTATGAGATCGGCCGGTTCCGCAAAAGCATCGAGGCCACTTTTTCGCTGGCGATGAAGCGTATCCGGGTTTCTAATCTGTTCGGGCCGGTCATTTCGTTTCTGGGCTTTGGGGCAGTCGTATCGATCTTCTGGTTCGGTGGACACGAGGTGCTGGCAGGCCATATCACCCCTGGGCAGCTTTTCATGTTCCTGGTCCTGACCCTGACGATCGCGGGTTCGATTGGCCAGTTCAGTGGACTCTGGACCAGCCTGCAGGAGACCCTGGGCGCGACCACGAGGCTTTTCGATATCCTGGATACCTCCACCGATATCACCGAGCCCACCGAGGCAGTTTCCCTGCCGCGCGTGGAGGGGCGGATCTCATTCGAGAATGTGACCTTCGCTTATAAGGACGACCCTGAGAATCGGATCCTGGAGAATGTCAGCTTTGAAGCTCACCCCGGGGAAGTCATGGCCCTGGTTGGGCCCAGCGGTGCGGGGAAAACTACACTGGTCAACCTCATCCCGCGTTTTTTTGATCCTGTTTCCGGCCAGATTTGCATCGACGGCCATCCGCTGCGATCTTTACAGGTGAAAAGTCTGCGCGGCCAGATCGGCATCGTGCCGCAGGAGACCCTGTTGTTCGGCAGCTCCGTTCGAGAGAACATCCTCTACGGCCGCCTGGATGCGACCGAGGCTGAATTAATTGAAGCAGCCCGGGCTGCCAACGCCCACGATTTTATACTGCAGCTTCCCAAGGCCTACGACACGCTGGTAGGCGAAAGAGGCGCCAAGTTGAGCGGGGGTCAACGTCAAAGAATCGCCATTGCGAGGGCGATCCTGAAGGATCCTCGCATACTGCTTCTGGATGAGGCGACCTCATCCCTGGACAGTGAAAGCGAGGGCCTGGTCCAGGAAGCGCTCGACCGCCTGATGCACGGCCGGACGAGCATCGTCATCGCCCACCGCCTTTCGACCATCCAGAACGCAGACCGCATTGCGGTGTTGGACGCCGGCCAGATCGTCGAGATCGGGACGCATAACGAGCTTCTACAGCACGATGGCCTGTACGCCCATTTGCATAGGTTGCAATTCAGGCTCGAAGAACCTCTTCTGGCAAATGCCCGGACGGGCAGCGACAATGAGGATCAAGTCGAAAAACCCCGACGAAGGCGGACGATGGGTTTCATCCCCGGACTTTCCTAGTGGTCCGGGTGGAAGTGAACCATCTCCCCAGGCCGGGTCGGGTGGCAGGGATGAACCGATGGTTTCGTATTTTAAGAGCTGCGAAAAGGGATTAAAATTCCCCTTACGCTGGCTAGACCAGGGCGATTCACTTGGAATCGATATTCCTTGAATTCCCGCGGCAGGGACGATGTTAAAAACTGTCCAGTCTGATGATTCCTACGAGGTCATCGTGGTCGGCTCGGGTCCGTCGGGCTCAACCGTGGCCTATGAACTTGCCAGGAGAGGAGTCGAGGTGGCTATCCTGGAACGCGAAAAACTTCCGCGTACCAAATTGTGCGGGGGAGGCATCACCCTCAAGGCGGCTCACCTCCTGCCCTTCGACATCAGTCCCATCGTCCACTGTACCGTCCAACGCTTGATCCTGCTCTATCGCGGCGAAAAGAGGCTGGTGATCGAGGATGGTCAGCCGCTTCTATACACGTCCATGAGAGAGGAATTTGATTATTTTCTGGCCGAGAAAGCCGCCCAGGAGGGGGCTGCGGTTTTAGAAGGTCAGGCGGTACAGGAGATCCAGGAGGAAGAGGGTCAGTACGTGATTCGAACCCAGAGTTCCCGTTTCCGGGCAAGGATCGTGGTCGGGGCTGACGGCGCGAACAGCCTGGTGGCACGTTCCCAGAATCTCCGGTCCGATCCATTTCTAATATTGGCCCTCGAAGGCGAGGCTCCTGACCAGCACCTGCCCAGCGATTTCGAGGCGGATACGGCCCTCGTCGATTGGGGGGCCATTCGCAACGGATACGGCTGGATATTTCCAAAAAAACAACATACCACCATCGGAGTCGGTGCCCCTGCAGGGCTCGCCTCTCAACTCAGACGGTATTACGATGCTTTCATCAGACGGTCCATCCAAGACCCCCGGGCATTTCCCAGGATCAAAGGACATCACCTTCCGATTCGGAGGGTCAGAACGCCCATTCAACGTAAGCGGGTGGTACTCGTCGGGGATGCCGCCGGCCTGGTCGAACCATTCACTGGCGAGGGGATTTATTACGCCATCCGCAGCGCTCAGATCGCAGCCGAAGAGATCCTCCGAGTACAAACAGGGAAAAGCCCGGACTTTCAGGAATACGAACAGCGCATCGATGCTGAGCTCATGCCTGAGATCATCACCGGGCAGGTGCTCTCCGGACTGTTTGCGACGTTCCCACGGTTTTCCTTATCTCTTTTTGGCCATAATCCGGAAATTCAGGGTTATTTCTGTCGAGCCATTCGCGGTGAGGTGAGACTTGCGGACTGCGGTCCCTACTTGGGCGTCTACCAGATCGCCCTGGCGGTTGCCCGAAGGCTGGCCTACCTGGATAATCGATTGAATATCTTCGCAGCAGTGACAGCCGCCCCTGGCCGCCATCCTCGCCGATGAAGAATCGACCGGTCAAGCTTTCACGCGTGAACAGGTTCATCCATTCTGACTAGGAGGTAATCTCAATGAAAAATCTTCTTATATCCGTACAGGCCGTATTGTCAACGACGCCGGCGCGCTGGCTCAAGCTCGCTGAAACGGTTCCAAACGACCTGCTGAGTCGGTCGCCGATCGAGAAGGAATGGTCTGCACTCGAATGCCTGCAGCATTTGATCGATACCGAACAATCGGTCTTCCCGGTTCGGGTGAAAGCCTTTTTGGCAGGCAAAGACTTTCCCAATTTTGACCCCGATGCCCAGGGTGGGAAACCCGACCAGAAGCAGTCGGCATCAGCCCTGGCCTCTGAGTTTGCAAGCCTGCGCGCCGGCAGCCTTGAAATCCTATCGAAGGTCACATCCTCCGATCTGACCCGCACAGCCCATCACAGCACACTGGGGCTGGTGTCCCTGGAGGAATTGCTGCACGAATGGGCCGGACACGATTTGATGCACACCGTGCAGGCCGAACGGGCCTTACTTCAGCCATTCATCGCCGGCGTCGGCCCCTGGCGCTCTTATTTTAAAGATCACGATGTCGAGGCTCATAGTTGATCAAGAGAAACCCCGGCGAATTCCAGCCTTCTTTATGGGAGAGCCAATGGCTTTGCCCAGCTAGGTGAAACGATCGCGCAGATGCCCGGACCAGCCCTGGCCGGAATCTGGGATGTCGCCATTCAGGTGCGCTGACCCTGGTGGTTTTTTCGCTCCGGCGAAACCTGGATGTTGAGACTGGCCTCCCCGATCCCTAGACGAATTCCTTCCAACCTTCAGGGCGGTTCCACTCACCCGTAAATTAATAATCTCAGAGCCATCCACCAGGAGGTGACATTCTTCACCTCCTGGTGGACTGGCCCCAATACAAGCGGAAAGCTGCGTTCAGGGAAGTGGATGCCAGAGCAGGGCGAGGAACACGGCCAGAGCAGCCAGTAGCGCCCCCAGGGCGCTGAAAATCACGCTGAGTTCAAGGACCTCGTGCTTGGTGATCAAATAGGTGGGGAGTTTCTGAAACACGGACTGAAGCTCATTCGCACTCTGGGCGGTGTAATAAGCGCCACCGGTCATGCTGGCAATCTGCTTGAGGGTCGTGTCATCAATCCCTGTCCGGAATCCACCGCCTCCGAATCCTCCCCCTCCGAATCCGCCTCCGCCAAAGCCGCCGCCCCCGAACCCGCCTCCGCCAAAGCCGCCTCCGCCAAAGGGGATGGAACCATTGGGCGTCCCATACCCGATCGTATAGATCCGAACGCCACGGTCAACGGCCTGCTGGGCGGCATCCAGGGGCGCAATCCCCGTATTGCTCACCCCGTCCGTCAACAAGACGATAATATCAGGTACATAATCGCCGGGGGGCACCGGGATGACCTTTTGTCCGGACGAGGGATCGCTGATACTCGGAGCGACCGCCTTGTCCACTCCGGCAATGGCATCCAGGGATTCCAGGATCCCGCTCCCGATCGCGGTCCTGCGACCTACGGTCAGGCTCTCCAGCGCAGTTTGCAAAGCTTCCTGATCATTCGTGGGCGGCTGGATCAACTCGGCAAAGCTGGAAAACGCCACCAAGCCGATCTGCGTGTAGGGTTTTTGGTGCTGGATAAATGTGATCGCGGCCTGTTCAGCCGCTTCAAGGCGGCTGGGGGGAATATCCCTTGAGCGCATGCTTCCAGAAACATCGAGTGCCAGGATAATGGTGACCTGGTCGGTCGGGACACGCACGATCGCCACCGGGCGGACCAGCGCCAGGATCAAGCTGGTCAGTCCCAGCAGGAAAAGGATGAAGGGGAGGTGCCGGCGGACCCAGGAATGTCTGGGCATTGCTTCACGCACCAACGCCAGGCTGGAGTAACGCACTGCAAACCGCTGCCGTCGCCGCAGGATCAGAATATAGATGACGACGATCAGGGGAACCAACCCTAAAAGGAGCAGGAACCAGGGCCAGAGCAAGTCCATCTTCATCTCCCGAGTGACTGAACGCCGCGCAACCGGATTATGGCAACCGGCCGAACCACAGCAGGGAAAAAACTCCGCCCACCAGCATGACCAGGATACTCGCGCCGGCAAAGACCGAGGTCACCTCGGTTTTTTGCGGCTTGAGCACCAGACGTGGGTTTAAATTGTCGTAGATCTTGCGTAGATCTTGCGTGGATTGGGCGTTGTAATAGGTGCCGCCGGTGATCTCGGAGATCTGCTGCAGGGTCGCCTCATCAAGCTGAGTATGAACGGTAAACCCATTGATGTGCAGGGTCGTCCCCTGCGGACTGCCGATACCCACCGTATCGATGCGCACCCCTCGGTTCGCCGCGGTCTGGGCAGCGGCAAGCGGGTCCGGAGATTCATTATTCTCTCCATCGGTGAGCAAAACGATCACTGCCGACGTGTACGTCCCCTGGGGTACCGGGGTCGGGGTGGGCGTAGGCGTCAGGGCGAGGCTGCTATAAAGCAGCGGACCGGGGTTCGTGGTCGCCGAAATTGCATCCAGGGAGGCAGTGATGCCCTGGGCGAGCGAGGTACCGCGCTGCGGTGCCAGGCGGTTGATGGAGGCGAGAATTGCACTTTGGTCGTCGGTCGGCGCCTGCACGGAAAAACCGCTGTCGCTGAAAGCAACCACGCCGATCTGCACGGTAAGAGGCTCCCGGCTGACGAAATCCCGGGCTGCGGCTTTCGCCGCTTCCATCCGGGTGGGTTTCAGGTCATTGGCCGCCATACTTCCAGAGACGTCAAAAGCCAGAATGACCGTGCCATCGGTCTTTGGCAGGTCGACCACCGTTTGCGGACGAGACAGGGAAAACAGGAGGATCGCCAGCCCGGCCAGGAAGAATGCCTGTGGAACATGACGGCGTGCGCCGAGAGAACGCCCTCCGGCTTCCCGGGCAACCCCTAGACTGCCATAGCCAGCTGCTGAACGCCTTCGCCGTTCTTGCAGGTAGAGATACACGCCAATCAACAGCGGTATCAGGACTAATGAAAAAAGCATCCAGGGCCAAATAAAGGTCATGATTTAATCCACTGCCGGGAGGATGGTGTGACTGGATCCGGAATTAGCCTGCGCTGCACTCGAATTTCATCCTTTTTTCCGCCGCTTCTGTCTCAAGGCGGCAAAACGTACGATCGCCTGGACCAGGTCCTCGTCCGTTGAAAGTGATAACATGTCCACCCCCGCGTGTTTGAAAGCCTCCTTTAAACCTGCTTCGCGCTGCCGGGCTGCCGCCTCAAAACGCTGCCGGAATTTTGGATCATGCGTATCGACATACAGCTGTTCACCGGTCTCGGCATCTTCCATGACGATCAACCCAACATCGGGCAGATCGATTTCGCGCGGGTCCCACAACCGGACGGCGAGGATCTCATGCCGGCGGTTCATTAAGTGAAGTGGTTTCTCCCAACCCGGGACACTGAAGAAATCCGACACGAGGAATACCAGGGACCGTCTTTTGATCACATTCAATCCCCCGTTGAGCAGAGGGGTCAGGTTCGTATACGGTGCCTTCTGCAGGTGCGGCTGGTTAAGGAGATCATTAATCAGGCTCAGCACCTGGACCCGGCCTCCCCGGGCCGGGATCATGCGCTCGATCCGGCTATCGTAGAAGATCGCCCCCACCCGATTCCCATGGCGCGTCAATAAGCGCGCCAGGGTGGCGACAAAATCGATCAACACCGTTCGTTTTTGGCTCTGGGTGGTGCCGAAGTCGACCGACGGGCTGAGGTCCAGCAAAAACCAGGCGGTAATCTCGCGGTCCTCGACGTACTGACGGATATAAGGAGCATCCATCCGCGCCGTGACATTCCAATCGATATAACGAATATCGTCTTCGGGCTGGTACTCGCGCAGGTCCGCGAAATCCACCCCGTAGCCGTAGAACAGGCTGCGGTAATCACCCTGCATCAGGCCGTCGAGCCGGTGAATCACTTCCCAGTCGATGCGCTGCAGGATGCGTTCAGGCGTTGTCGTTGACGTTTGCATGCTCATGGAGGGGCACCACCGGGATCGGAATGCGATCGAGGACCTTCTTAAGGATATCATCACCGGTCACATTATCCGATAGCGCCTCATAGGACAGCACAAGCCGGTGGCGCATGATATCGAGCGCCATATCCAGGACGTCCTGCGGCAGGACATAATCGCGCCCACGCACGAAGGCAAGCGCCCGCCCGGTGAGGATCAAATTGATGGAGGCACGCGGGCTGGCTCCGAACATGACATAGCGCTCCAATTCCTTGAGGTCGTACTCAGCCAGCTTGCGGGTGGCGGTTACCATGCGCACCGCATACTCGATCAGGGACGGATCGACGAAGACCTTGTCCGCTTCCAGTTGCAAGTCGAGGAGCTGCTTGGTGGTCAGCACCTTTTGAACCGCCTGGAGCACGCCGGTCATGCGCTCGACGATGACGAATTCCTCCGTGGTACTCGGGTAGCCGACGAGTACCTTGAGCATGAACCGGTCCACCTGTGCTTCCGGCAACGGATAGGTCCCCTCGGTCTCGATCGGGTTCTGCGTGGCGAGGACGAGGAAAGGTTCCGGAACCTTAAAAGTCTCCCGTCCGATCGTAACCTGGTGTTCCTGCATCACTTCGAGTAGAGCACTTTGCACCTTGGCAGGGGCGCGGTTGATCTCATCGGCAAGCAACAGATTCGTGAAGACCGGCCCGAGCGAGGTGTTGAACTCCCCAGTTTTTTGATTATAGATGCGCGTCCCGATCAAATCCGCCGGGACCAGGTCGGGGGTGAACTGAATGCGCTTGAACTCACCGCCGATCGATTCCGCCAATGTCTTGATCGCCATCGTCTTGGCCAGACCGGGCACGCCTTCCACCAGGATATGGCCGCGCGCCAGCAGAGCGACGATCATCCGCTCCAAGAGGTGATCCTGGCCGACGATCACCTTCTTTACTTCGTAGAGGACGCGTTCCATGGGCTTCCGGTTCTCAGGGTCTATTTTCTGTTCCATACGAATATCTCCTTTATAAAATGGACGGGCGAGGCCTCTCGTGGATATCTTTACTCTGGGACGCGGTTACCTCGATTGAGTTTTTCACCAGGCCGCTGGATCAATCTGGCGGCAGACCCAGGGCACCCCCCGCGGTATTAATCGGTATCGCAAAGCCGATCCCGACAAAGAAATCCTGGCCGACCGGATTCACGATCCCTTCGACGATGCCGATCACCTGCCCATAGCGGTTGAGCAGCGGACCGCCCGAATTTCCGGGATTCACGGCCGTGTCAATTTGAATCAATCCTTTGATATCCTGGTTGTTGTTCGGGTTCTTAAAAGTTCGGTTGAACCCTGAGATCACTCCCGCCGTCAGGGAGTCATAGAGCCCAAAGGGTGCTCCGACGACATACGCCTCGTCGCCCACCTGCATGCTGTTGGGATTCCCAATCGTGGCGGGTACGATCTGTGACGGCAGCTGGGCGGGTTGTAGAACCGCGATATCGTTCTCTGGCTGTTGGGTCGTGACGGTTGCGGTCGATTGGGTGCCGTCCGAAAATGTGACCTGAATCCCTGTTGAACCCGCGACCACATGCAGGCAGGTGAGAATGTCACCGCTGTCATCGATGATGACCCCGCTCCCCAGGTTATCCTCCGGTTTACCGTCTGAACCCGAGCCCTTGGTTTGCACCAGGACCAGGGAAGGCAGGATCGCCTGGTAAACACCGACAGAAAATGCCGGAGGCGGTGTCGCCGACGCCATCGCCTGGGAGACCGTGTTGCTGACATCTTGAGCGGTTAGCAGGTGTGGACCTGGCTCAATAAGCCGGTAGATAAGAATTGCGATCAATGCGGCAGCGATCCCGGCGGCGAACAACGCGGCGCGGCTCAGGCCTGCCCGCAGACGACGCAGGCGGCCCAGCCTTAATTCGGATTTCGAACTGGAGGGTTTGTTCATTCTCTCTTCCGGGAAGGCGAACTACAAGACAATGCTACCTTTATAAGATTAAATAGACCTTAATTCTTGGTTATTTGAGCCCGAAAAACCCCCGTTTCTCATAATCCTCACCTTGAATATTCATTTCCAGGGTAACCGCGCTTCCGGTTTCCAGAAGGCAGGAGGTGGGTTCATCCGCTAGAGGATCAAATTCATATCGCCAAACTCATGCCATAGATAACGACGTTTTATGGCCTCGCGATAGGCGGCCATCAGGCGGTCGGGCTCGACAAATGCGCTGAGCAAATCAAGATGACTGGCCTGCGGTTCATGCAATCCGGTCAGCACGGAATCGACCACCTTCAACGGCGTTCCCCTGGTGATGTGCAGCCTGGTACGTCCGCGGCCCGCTCCCATCGTACGGTCAGGGTTGGCGACGGTCTCGAGGGCACGTACCACGGTCGTCCCAACGGCGATGACCCTCCTGCCATGCCGGTGGGCATTATTAACGGCTTCCGCCGCCGGTCCGGGTATTTCAAATTCCTCCTCGCTGTTGGGTTGACTCGCATCGAGGACCTCGTCGCGCGTCGAGGACAAACCCGCATGCAGGGTAATGGACGCGAAGTCGACCCCTTTTTGCCTCAGCTTGAATAAAAGCTCCCAGCTGAAGGCTCGTCCCGCGGAGGGCATTTCCACGGATCCTGGCCGGCTGGCATAGACCGTCTGGTAGAGATCAAGGGGCAGCTTTTCGGGTACATAGCTGTACCGGACGGGAACCCCCAGGCGATAAATCAAATCCAACAAATCTGCACAGCAGCGATCGAATCGCACCTGCCATAAAAAAGGCTGATCATGACCAGGCGCGACCACAACGGCGCTCAGGCCTGGATCGAATTTTAACTTCATGTCGAGGCGACCGACCCGCCTGCGGTCATCCAGGATCAAAGCCTCCCAAACGTCCTCCGACATGCGCTGTGCCAGGCGCACTTCGACCAGCGCCCCGTTCTCATTGCGCGCCTGCAGCACGGCAGGCAGGGTGCGGCTATTGTTCAAAACCAGCAAATCGCCTCGATCAAGAAAATCACCCAGCGCATCAAAACGCGAATGGGTGATGATCCCCTTAAAACGCGGCAGTACCAACAACCGAACGCGATCACGCCTGAGGCCGCGGTATTCCGCGGGTGCCGAGGCCTCAAGGTCTGAAGGAAGTTCGAATTGCAGGTGCTGGGTTTTCATGGATATCGGGATTTCTAGAGATCGTTTTCTGATCCGCTAAATCTGAAGAGCCTAGAAGCGAAAGCGACTCGCTTGCAAGCGCTGACCGTTGATCGCTGCCGATTCGTCCGAGGCCAGGTATACAAAAACGGGAGTAACCGCCTCGGGTTTTGCCCATTGCGAGGAGTCGCCCTCCGGTTCTGTCGCTCGCTTCATCGCTGTGTCCATATCCCCTGGATCGACGCTGTTGACACGCACACCCGTTCCTTCCATTTCAACCGCCCAGGTGCGCGTTAGCTGGTCGAGCGCAGCCTTGGATACCCCGTAGGCTCCCCAACCAGGGTAGCCGACAACGCCCGCGTCGGAACTCACATTGATAACCGAGCCCGTTTTGCGGGCGATCATCTGGCCGACGATTGCACGGGTCAATAAGAATGGCCCAACCAGGTTTGTTTGCAGTACGGAAATAAAATCTTCAATGGGATAATCGACCAGAAATGGCATGGGGGTGGGACCAAGGGCAGAGGCGTTATTCACCAGAACATCCACCTGCTGGAAACGGGCCAAAGCTTCCCCCACCAGCCGTTCCGCATCTGCACGATTGGAGATATCTCCCTGGACCCGGAGAGTCTCTGCTCCTAGGGCTTTAATGCTTGTTTCTGTTTCCGACAGGTCCTCCTGGCTGGAGGTCCGTGAATTGATGATCAATTTCGCCCCGCGGCGCGCATATTCCAGGGCCAGCGCCCGCCCCAGACCGCGCGAGGCCCCCGTGACCAGGATCACTTTCCCCGCTAAGGAAATGTTTTTGACCTTCATCAAATATATCCGGTTCTGACCGCCACAAATAGGATAATGAAGGCATATTATAACCTAATAAATCAAATCCCCGGCCGGACACCGATCCGCGCCTGCCCCTGAACGTTGATCCTTCTTGTTTGTAACGTCTGATGTGAAATAAGCCTAAAAGGTGGAAACCACCTCAAAGGTTTGAACGTTAACACCGAAATCGATCAGGAGCAAATGGCGCAAGAGATGGCTGGTCATCTTGGCAATGACTCGAGTACAAAGGCCAATAATAGTTTTCGCCAGCAATCGTTCAATGTTTCTGCCGGTATCCTGGATCTCATGAAAGACACCTTCGATGCGCTCCCGAACACTGCTCAACCAGCGATCCAGATTACGGGTATTCTGAACATACTGGTTGGAGCGGCGAGGGGTCCAGATCAAGTTGTTGGTCTGGTCGAAAATCTGGGTCTGCCATTCCAGGCCGAGGAAGCCCTTGTCGGTGAAGAGATCGCAGCAGGAGAGCTGATCGATAATTGCTTCAGCCGCCAGACGCTCATCCAGGTTGGCTGGAACCAGGTCGTACACCATCGGAATGCCTCTCAAGGTCGCCACGGTGACCAGTTTGTAGCCGAAATACTTGAGTTTCCGGCTGGCACACACACCAAAACTGGCATTTCCGAAGAAGTCGCTGTGACTTTTGTTGCGCTTATAGCCCAACACCGGCACCGGCTTCGTGTCCAACAAGTAGCGGGCCTGGCAGTTCCAGCCTTTCTGGACGATCCAATACCGGCGCAGTTGTTCCACCAGTAAGCGCAACGACCGGAAGCGACGATTGAACTGGCTTTGGTCGACCAGCTTGGGAAACAGATCCAGATAGTTGGCGCGTAGGAACTCAATGTACTGGGTCTCGCTCGGGTAAGGAATGTAGTCTTGCGCCAACATCAAGGTCATCACTTCGCTATCCGTGAATTCGGGTTTCCTACCATGTTTACCTTGGAGTAGCTTCAATCCTTCGGCTTGGTACCAATCGTCTACGAGAACGAAAATGATGGTCAAAAGGTCAGAAATGGTTATACTTGCCATGGGGAATGTCCTTTCAAGATATGGTGTGGCAACTTTATCTTGAGGGCATTCCCTCTTTTCGTCAATAACTTTTCGATTT
>Ga0209039_10001841_pt1 | contig 19010 bp, 10 predicted proteins | sample BogFormECP12_OM1_FD_188238 | JGI IMG/M metagenome (GOLD analysis project Ga0209039, IMG submission 188238) | Bog forest soil microbial communities from Calvert Island, British Columbia, Canada - ECP12_OM1 (SPAdes) (version 2) | ecosystem: Environmental > Aquatic > Freshwater > Wetlands > Bog ...
CCCTCTGCAGTTGGCTCAAAATCGATGACTTGAACAATGGCATCCAGATTGATCGGTCCATAAACATGCGGGAAGATATCGCTTACGGGAACTCCGGCCGAAGGCGCAGGCGTTTTTCCTGCCGGAGGTACGCCATCAAATGGCGGCTCCCATTTCAGCTCGGAAGAGAGACGCGTCGAATCAATAACGAGCAGAACCAATCCTGTTTGTCCCTTATAAAATTTCTCAGCCACCGGCAAAACTTGTACCTGTGTCGAACAGTGAATAAACCCTTCATTTGTCAAACTCGGCGAGGTATATTGACCTTGCTCTTGAGCAGTCTTCCATGCCCCACGTGACGTGATATGCAAAACAGTTTTGCTCATGGATTGACCTGATAAATAACCGTATTGCCCTGGCGATAAACCGAATTCCAGAATTTGCCGTTCTGCGATTCGAATTTGTCGAGTCCCGGACCAGCATATTCTGCGCGCTCCAATTGTCCAACGATTATATATTTGACATTGTACTCTTTCAAGAAAGCGAGCGCGGACTGGATATCGGTGGCGGTGTAGAACTCATCCACCTCGCTGACCCGTTCCTCCACGAGCTGCGTCATGAACGTGCGTTGTTGCCGCTCGTGCCAATTCCATCCTACCACACCGGGCAGGCCGGTATAAATGGTGAAGCGCGTGCACCAACGGTATTCCGGGCAGTTGGCTTCGACGATGACCGGCGAGCCTTGTACGTTATCCTGCATCCAGCGGATGGCTTCGTAATCCTGAATCAAATTCATGGATACACCAAAGTCGGCATATTGCGCGTACTTCATGTATGTGATGCTATCGAGAGTGAACGGCACACCGTTTGCCATGCGGTCCGAAACTTTATCAACCGTCGCGGTCAATGTGAATGCGAATGCGCCTGCCAAGAACAAAGACGTTCCGATCTGGAAGAAGTTCCGCCAGCCTGGATTCCATTGATAAAGCTCCTGTACCATCCAAACAAACGCGGCTCCGGAGCAAACTGCAAGCAACAACCACGCTTGCAGATAAAACTTAAAGATCGTGTTCATGCGACCAATGTCGCCGTGCACCGCAACCAGTTCGACCATGATCGTGATCAGCAAAGCAGTGCCGATGCAGAACAGAACGACTCGTTTCACATCCGGCAAGTTGGGACGCAAAAGCAAAATACCAGCCCAAACCGCGAGCGGCAACGCGACCCAGCCAATCTCTACTTGACGATAAGCTAGATACAGCAACAGCATCAGGAAAATGGCAATATCCGCCTCAATTAGTATTTGATATCGGCGCAGTTTATTCAGCGCCGAAACCGGCGTTTCCGCCATCCATTGGCGCGTCTCCCATGCCAGCCACATCGTGACCAGGAACAAGAACACGCCCCAATGCGTGAGGTAAGACCAGATCGGCGTTTCCGACGCTGTCCAAGAATCCACCCAGCTATATCCCTGATAATATGTAGCGCGATAAGGTTCATATAGTCCGTAAGAAAGCACAATCAACGCGACAAAAGCGGCTAGGATCAACGCAAGCTTTTTGATCACCGCGGGAATCTCAATCGGCCAGCGCATCTTGATGATCTCGGTGTAGTTCCAGATTGCATATGCCAGCGCCGCCAATGAAAGGGGAAGATAGGTATAAATGTCGGAAAGGTTCGTTGGATATAACGCGCCAATCGCCAATCCGCCGATCAGGAAACACAGCGCGGCAGCATATTTATTCCGCCAGCGGGCGCGCGCCAGCACAATGGATAATGCCCATGCCACCACGAATAATGCAATCGGTATGACCATCATGTGCGCATGCAGGTCGCTATAGAGGAACGTAAAGAATGGGAATTCGGTGATCTCGTTGCCGGGTCCGGGCGGAATGACGCGGCTTGGGTCCCAATACCAGTCGCCGCGTCCAAACGGAAGCGGTTGCCCCATCACTGCTTTGCCCAATCCCTCCGCTGCCCAAACGATTCTTTGAGGAATATTAGCATTGACAATACTACCGCCAGGCGCGGCCATTTCTTCAAAGCCCTGATACACCATGCGGATCGTGCCGAGATTTCCAAGCACGACCATCAGCAGTGCGGCCATCAAGCCGGCGATGAACCGGAAATCGAGGGTCGTTTTTCGGGATTCGTTTTCTATTCCTGATCCTCGATTCCCATCCACCAAATTCCACGCGATGCAGAACGCGCCTATCGCCACCATGGCAAACAATGTTGGCAGAATAAAGTTATACGCGATCGTCGGCACTATTCCCAGCAGTTTCACCGGCATTCCCACCAGCACAAAACCGTAATAATAATAGTTAATATAACCGCCAGCGAACCACGGATCATACGGCGGGAAACTCGTGCTTTTCATGATAGCATTGAAAAACGAGAAGTCCATCGGGCGCTCGCCGCCTTTGGACGGATGCCACAAATCCGGATTACCGATGCGGATGAGCAGATCGAAGAGGAAGAAGGCAAGGAACAAGCCTTCGATCATTAAGAAGTATTTTTTCTTTGACTTCCATTCCGTGATCAGTTCATCTCTTTGCATCCATCCGAGACTGAGGCCGGCCACTGCCAAAAGAACAAATATCACACCGACAGTGACTCGCGTGACCGGCACACCGAGCGATCCGCTCATCCAGCACAAGAATCCGAACAGAATCAATCCGAGCGCGCGCGAAAGCGGATAGCCCTTATCGCCCAGTCCCGGCAATGCCAGGCGGACAATGGGGAAGGCCAACAGTCCAAGGATCAAGATAAATAAATACCAAATGATCAAACCGAGGATTGGATAACGGTTTTGAATCCAATCGTAATTGAACAACTGTGACCAGGTTCCCCCCTCCTGTTGTTGAACCATCTTATCGGTGGGAAGCATCAGGCTTCTGTAACTATTGGCCTGCTTGGGCGTGAGGCGAACCACATTGCTCAAATCCACCGCGCCGAGCAGGGCTTCGACTTTTGCAGGATCGAAATCCGAAGTCTTTTGAAAGATCAATACTTTCGGATGATCGTAAACGGTAAAAGCTTCTTCTGCGAACTGATCATTGGCTTGCCAATTAATAACCCCGGGAATATCAAGCGTCGGGAATGACTCAAAGACCTGAACCAGTTTGTAGCCGAGCTGTCCCTGGAACATGCCCGGCGTGGCAACGTTGTAGCACCAAATGACATCCTTATCTGCAGGGCAGCCGATGAGGGCACGATAATAGGCAGTGGTCAGCGGATAACGCTCTGGAATGCGCGTGACCGATGCCCATTGACGGTTGGATGACATAAAAATGTAATCACCTTGAGTCAGTGTGTCAACGAAGCGCGTCAGCTTAGCAGCGTTATCGTCCCAATATATTTGTAAATTGAGTCCACCCTGATAAATTCCGCCGAAGCCATCGTAGTTTCCGTAACGGAGAGGCAATCCATCATCGAAATCCGATTCGTTGATGGGCGCCGCACCGACCAGAGTCACTACCCCAGTCGTATCCAGGCGCATGAAATATGTCTGACCATTGAACACCTTAAGCGGATGATTAAGAGTCAGAGCATAGTCTCTGCCACGTGGGTTACCTGCTGGAGCAGAGAAATCAGAGGTGAAGGATGAGGTGGCCAGATATTGATCCGGCGTGGCATTAGGGTCGAGGGTAAGATCTAGACTAAAAGTCTGGGCCGAGGCGGGATTGGAGTCTGGCCCCCAGCCCGGCAGAACCGGATTCGAAGTGAATGGTTGCGTTGATGTTGAAATAGCAGTAGCTGGCTGCATGCCTGAAGGCATCAGTGCTTCGATATGCGGAAAATAAACTTCAGTTAATGTGCCGCTGGCATTGGCTGTAAATGGAAAGATATCGGGTGCTGGTTCTTGAATCAAACCGCCGGATGGAAACGGCAAGGGTTGTTGATATACGGTACCGGCCGAGGTTGTGATGCGTAGGTTGATGGGGCCTGGAACGTTTTGATAAATCCAAGCTGTTGCTGCGACGCGCGTCACAGGCCGGGTATAGATTCTTGTGAAAGCGTAAGCCCAACCCAGAGTCAAGGCCAGTACGATGGCGCCAATGACAATAGATGATAGACGATAAACCATTTTCCACGATCGCCGATCCACCTTTTGCGCCTGATCCCAAAGATAAATCACAAACCATCCCGCCATCATGCACAACAGCGGATAGATCGGCAGTTGATAACGCATGGTCGGGTTGAAGGCCATGGATTGCCACACAAAGAAAATTGAAGTCCAACCCCACAGCAAAAGATGCTGCAATTCGCCTTTGATAATTCTCCAAAGCATGACGAGAAAGCCAATCCAGGCTAAAATACCGAGTGGCAAACCAAGTCCCCAAGTCGTCAAATTGTCGAACGAGAAAAGGTGCGAGCGCCGCGCCCATTGCAATGCGAACGGCACATCCACATCGCCGCTGGATTGTCCCACCAGTTCTTTCATGTTTTCAATCCATGCGGGATTTAAACCGAGTCCATGAAAGGCATATGGCATGAAGATGCGGAACGAGATAATCGAAGCGACCGCGCCAGCAATCAAGTAAATAGAAATGAGCGTCCAGTATTCAATGGATTGTGAACGGCTGAGGGTATCATCGTTCACCGATTTACGATCTACAATCCAATAACGCAGGATGAATGCGCCCGGCAAAAGAATCGCAAGCGGAGCCGCATCGAGTTTGGATGCGGCGGCCATTCCGAGCGAAACGCCGAATCCAAGGCTGAGAAGCAAGAGTGGGTCCATGATGAAACGTAAAACGTAAAACGCTATTCGGGATTCAAGATTTGAGAGCTGGGATTCGGAGTTGAGCTGTGAACTTGATTCCTGATCCCGCCTGACAACAATCTCTACAGCAAAATAAATCGCCAGGAAAATAAATAAATTGGCGAACGTATCCACTGTAAAGAAATGCGATTGTTGAATCTGCAACACCGCTAGCGCAGAAAACGCCGCTCCCAACAAAGCTACGCGGCGATTATACAAACGCGCCGCGATGATATAGATCAACAGAATCGTCAGCAAATCCCCGAGGGCAGAAACTTGTCTTCCAACGAGGTTAACTTGATCGTAACCGGTCTGTCCGACCCAGCCTGCGATATATCGGACAACGACGATCGGCAAATCGCCGTAGACAAAAAAACTGTAACCGCGGTTTTGCGGGTTCAATGGTGAACAATACGTATCGAAATATCCGCCCCACTTTTGGCAATCGGACATCACGCCGACATAAGCCAGGCGCCATTGCTGATTCGCGGCAGTCGGCGGCGGACCCAATAATGGATCGTGTGAATTGCTCGTTGGTTCAAGCGCACTCTCCACCATCGTAAGGAACCGTTCGTCAGGATGCAGGTGCTCGTTCTGATCCCAATTCAAGCCGATCACGCGAAAATAAGTCCCGATTCCTAATACAAGGATCAAGAGAACATCATAGAGCCAGGCACGCTTTTCGTCAGTTATCATAGTGTGTAATTTATCATCCAAGCCTTAATCTGTTCTGAGAGATGACAAGTGATTGTTATCTCTGAATCTTGTTTATTGCGATGGCACAAGGTAAATCCAAAAGTCATGTCCGGGCACGGGCGAATGATGCAAGCTCAGCATTCCCTGCGGGTACAACTGCTTGAGTATGTCGAGCGACTTCTGGTCATTTGCATTCGGGTCTTGCAGGTCCGCTTTTACCATGAACAACTTCGTACCTGGCACGGGTACTGTATCAGGCAACTCCTCGGGGAACATGGCGAAGTCGCGGTTTGGAATTCCCGCCCAGACTCCGGGCAGACGCGTATCCACCCAATACGGGAACGGCACAATCCAAACCGTATCCGTCTCGCCATAGACCAAACCGAATTGCTTAATGACCGCGCCCATCTCGGACGAATTCCACGAATTGATGCGAAACTGTTGATCAAATTGATTGAAGACCAGATCATAATTCTGCGCGGCGGAACAGAACAATACCACGCCCACCAAAATCCAGGCTAAAACCCTTCGCTTCTTTTCGGACCCGAAGGCGTTGATCAAACCATCGAGCGCCAGCGCAACGATGATAAATGTTGGAACGAACGCGCCTGCGGCGCGGTTCAATGCCGGGTTCTCATCAGGGAACGCCAGAGAAAGAGTCGAAGGGAGTTGAAGAATGGGAACGGAGAGAAGCAAAAACAAGTCGAGCCAGTGGGGCTTTTGAAGATATCGCGCAAGGATGAGCACAATTCCAATCAGGAACAACGCACCCGAAACAACATCCAGTGCGGGACGATGCGGCACGGAAGCGACCCAAATGTTGCCGTCGTCCCAGTTGAACATCTTCAATCCGTTCCAGACATTGGATACAAAGATTTGATACCACGGCCCTGGCAAGGGTTGTTCGAGAGGTTCGATGCGCGTAAGAGCGCGGTAAGAAAACATTTCGGGATTCTCAGTCACATAACGCAAAAGCGGAATGAAGACCATCAAGGAAGTCAGGCCAACGATGACAAACCAAATCAGCGCGTCGCGGCGCGCGCCTTTTGATTGCGCATGAATGACATATAAAATGATCGCAGCCGCGACCAGGAACGGCACGATGCGATAAGGAGTGTAACCGTTCAATCCCAATCCCAAAAAGATTCCAGAAAGAATAAAATCGTTGCGGTTGCGAGTCCGCAGGCCGCGGATGAGATACAGCATCATCGGCGCGACAAACAACGGGTAAAGCGGAAAGCGCAGGCCGATGCGGGAAATCATGTTCGGCCAGTAACCAATTCCCGTGACAAAAAAGGCCAGAAGTCCAACGCGCCGCCCGCCGATCTCTTTGCCGAGCAAATACATGTATGGCAGAGTGAAAAGACCGAACCCAATCGTGTCAATCTTCAAAGTCAGGAACGACAGCCCGGTGCCAAAGATCCAATTCATCAAGACCGTCCAATAGAATTGGATGGCTTCGCGCCCTGCGTTGCGCGGGAAGAAGATGTGCGTTAGTCCCTGGGTCACATCATAGACATCGAGGAGCTTCTCGGCGTGATCGCTAAACGGCTCCGCGGGTGTCTGCTGGATATGATAAACACGAAAGAAGATCACGATCCCGCTCAAGGCGAGGATCAAAAGTGTCCAACGCGTAAAGCGGATTTGCCATTCGCGGCGCGAAACGATTTCGATGATTCGTCGCCACAGCGAAGGTTTGTTTGGATCGCGCAGCCACAACGACCAAACGAACGCGACCAACGCTATCAACCAAAGTGTAAGATTGAAAATGGTAAATAAATTACCGGAGAAGAAAAAGAAAGCCAGAACTGCAAACGGAATGGAAATCAAAAAGGCGGCGAGATGAAAGGTGAGTGGATCGTTTCCCACCGATGATTCAGCGTGCGAAAGGAGCATCCATTCGCCGCGCAGGATAGCCCACAATAGAAACGCTAGCGCCATCAAATACAGAGCAATACCGATCATGGCGGAAGGATTCGGCGGCTCAAACACCCTTTGACCAAGAAGAGCCAAACCGAGCGCGGCCAACGATAACCACGGAAATGGTGTTGATGATGGATGGTTAAAGGTTAATGGTTGGACGGCTTCGGTTTCGACCGCTTCCGGTGCAACAAATTCCGCTGCGCTTTCTGCAACCTGCGGTTCCGGAATCTCAATCTTTGGTCCGTGTCCAAATGCTAATTTGGATTTGACATAATCTAATACAGAGGGTTCGTTGAATTTAGGACGATTATCGTTCATACCATTCACTACTCACTGATTATTTTTTTCTTGCAATCAAAATCACGCTTTCGCCCCAGCGCACGGGAAGAAAAACCAAGGTGCTGATCGCTTGAAACCCGCCAAGCGAGCCGAAGAATAATTTTTGAATCAAATTCGGAATCAACGGAACATAAGGCGTGTTCCAAAAACCGTCGGCAAACGCGCGGACGATGTCCAAGCCTCCATTCCTAATCAATCCAAACCATTCAGCAGGCGGCTTGAGTGAAATATGAGTCGGATCGAGGTAGCCGATCCATTGATCGCCTTTCAACGGCTTGAGGAGCGAATCGAGATTCGGCGTGGCGAGGATCAGGATTCCGTTCGGCTCGAGGACGCGGCCGATTTCGCGGATCGCCCGCGCCGGGTCCGGCAAATGCTCGACGATATGTTTGATGATGACCACGCCGAAAGTCGAATCTGCAAAAGGCAGATCCTGCGCGCTGGCTGTCTGAAGTTGAGTCCGCTTCGCTTCGGACTTCGAGCGGGCGACCGCCCAATGATTTAAATCCAAGCCGAATGTTTCGAAGCCGCCTTCCAACTGGCCGACGAGATGACCCAGCCCTGAACCAATCTCCAACAGGCGCGAACCGCGCCGCCCATAGCGGCGCGCCAGCGCGGCAAAGAATCGATTCGACCACCAATATTGGCTGTATTTGGCGAACGAAACGCTGGCATAGGTGTTGGTCGAAAAATATTTTTCGTCAAATGACATGTTGTTTTGGCATGTCATTCTGAGCGACCGCAGGGGAGGAAGAATCTCGGGTAACCTGTGAACGAGACTCTTCGGTCGTTGCGCTCCCTCAGATTGACATAGTTTGTTATCTTTTTCTCGCAATATAGAAAGTAAACGTTCCATTCTCAATGGCTTCTGGTGACGCGTACTTCTTTACATATCGTTCTGTCAGCCACAGATTCCATTTTGTCGGAGCAATAATCCATCGGCCCGTGAGAACACGCGCAACTACAGACGGAACGCCAAAATAATGCCCCCATTCTAACACGCGCATTGCCGACGGAGAAAAATAATTCCACCAGCGCACCAACTCAAAGCCGGCCCGCTCCAAACGCGTCTGCCAGACGTCCGGCTCATCCGCATGAGAGACGCGCGAAATTTTGCGGAACCATTCGGTATATCCCTTCCCCAGCACGCGTGAAACCGAAAGCTCCGAAAGATAGCGCGTATTTGGCACACAGAAATAAAACGGCGCGCTCGGCTTCAACACACGCGCGGTCTCGGTCAGAACCGCATCAAGATGCGGGATGTGTTCCAGCACCGAGTTACTGAATCCGCTCGCGAAATAATTGCCTGGAAAAGGCGAATGGGCACCATCCGCCTCGACCAAAGACCGATACGCGCCATGCCTCTTCGCCTCGTGAATTGGACCATGCCACGGATCAAGACCCACATCAATTTTTTTATCAAAGGTCAAGGAAGCGAAATGGCCGTCGCCACAACCTACATCATAGACCGGCGCGGGCAAAGGCAAATCCTGATAATATGATGATTCAACCGCGCGCAGGAAGGCGCGGAAGTATGGAAGATCTCGCAGTTGAAGGAAAAGAAAATCTTTCATAGGCGTCATTTCAATGGCATCTATTTTTTCATCAGCCTTTCAAAAAGTTTTTCGTATTCCGCCGCGATGGTGTGGGGGTCATAAGCCTTCCTAATGGCTTCGATACCACCGTGAAACTTTTCCGGTTCATCTAAGACTTTGAGGATGGATTTCGCTAAAGAATCCGAATCGCCAATCTTTGATACGCATCCTGTTCCATGCATCTGAACCGGCATCCGCACGCCGGGCAACGCAGATGGAACACACGGCACGCCGTTCATCATCGCTTCGATCTGAACGAGGCCAAAAGCTTCCGTTGAATTGAGCGACGGCACAACCAACACGTCCAGGTTCGGATAAAACGCCGACATTTGAGTCGGATTGAGATTACCGAGAAAAGTCCAATGACCGGCGTTCTCGTATTCGCGGATGCGCGGCATCAAACGATCATAATAAGCCTGTTCACCCATCACATTTTGATATTGTCCTGCGAACAAAACCTGTGCGTTCGGATATTTCTTTAAGATGACCGGCAACGCGTCGAGCAGGACTTCGACTCCTTTTTCAGCGGCAAAGCGGGCTGCTATGCCGATGACCGGTTTCCGGTCGGCGCGATGATGCGTTTCCGCAAAGGATTGGATCGCGCTTTTATCGGTGGTCGGCAATTCAACCGGCGGAAGAATCGTCTGCAATTTGAATTTATAACGGGAAAGATACGATGAATGGTCGGCGTAATCCTGCGTGTATGTCACGACTTGATTCGAAAGAAGCGCAGCCATGTTGTTTTGCCACTTGACCACGAGATTGACAAAGCGATTGAACAGGCCGGGTGGAAGCAAAAGATCGCAATGATACGTGAGGACGGCGGGTTTGCCGAACAATCGGCTGCGTAATGCAACACCGGGCGCATCGAATTGAGGGAGATGCAGTTGCACTACATCATGTTCGGCAACCAGTTTGGTCGCGGCCCAGCCAAAAGTCGGTGCAATGACGCCTTTGCTCAGTCGAAACATCACTGGCACGCGGATGATCTTCACGCCATCCATGTTTTCTACGCGCGGCAAAGACGGATCATATTGCGTGGTCATCACCGTCACTTCATGGCCACGCTGGACGAAGGCGCGCGCCAGTCGTTCTGCGTAGATCGTCAGGCCGGAGGTGTGAGGCCGATAATAGGTGAGGACGGTCAGAATTTTCATAAAGCGCAAGGATTATACCCCACTGAAATTGAGAAACAGCTTGCCGAGATATTTCTCCGTAACTTTGTGAATTAAAAGTGTTTATTAATGTGAAGTTGGAATTCAAATCTTTTTCATGAAAGGAGAAATACTTATGCCAGCAAAGAAAGCGGCACCATCGGCTTCACAAAAGGCCTCAGCTTCCAACGCGGGATGGGCTATGTGGGTGTTTCTGATCGGCGTCATCGTCGCAGGTTTGGCGGGAGCGCTTGCGAGCATGAGTTTCATGGCATCCCTTCAGCCTTACCTGGGATGGCTATTACTGCTCGCTGGAATCCTGTCTGGAATTTTCTTCCTTGACTCGGGCGATGTCGTGAACTTTGCCATTCGCTTCCTGTTATTAGGCGCTGTATCAAGAGCATTGGACGCAGTCCCGGCTGTGGGCGCATATTTTTCAGGCTTTTTCAGCGGCGTATTCGGATTCCTTGCCCCCGTAGGCCTGACGTTGCTTGTCATCTACTTCTGGAAGAAGTACTTCGCGAACATGATATAGTCCAGGCATCAACCAAGAACCGCCGAAACTTTGGCGGTTCTTAAATTAAAACAAATTCTTATTTTCTTTCACCCAATTAAACAATCGTTCAATTCCATCTTTCAAGCCAATCTTTGGCTCCCAACCTAATTCATTCTTGGCTTTGCCAAAATCCGCATAAAAGACGCGTTGATCGCCAGGACGCCAATCAGCGCGGGCAACTTCGATCTTCTTGCCTAATAATTTTTCAAGCATCGGCCCAAACTCCGCCCAAACTGCGAGCACGTTACTTGGTCCGCCACCGACGTTAAAAACCCGGCCTTTGGCAACCTCGATCTTTTCAATCGCGGCGTCATAGGCATCTAGCAAATCATCTACATGCAAAACATCGCGTACTTGCTTGCCGTCGCCATAAATTGTGATCTTGCGTCCGGTCACCGCGGCAATCGTCATCCATGCCAGCCAACCTTGATCTTCAATCCCAAATTGGCGCGGACCATAAATACAGGATTGACGAAAGACGACAGACCGTAGCTCATAAATGCGAGCGTAATCACGGACATATTGGTCGCCTGTTCCTTTTGAACAACCATACGGTGAATGAAAATCAAGTGGCTGGGATTCGGGACAGCCATTGACCAAGTCGGCATAATGCCAGCGCGTCGCGTCTTCCACAACTTTCACATCGTCCATGCCGCCGTAAACTTTATTTGTTGACGCAAAAATAAAAACTGGATTGCGCTCTGAAAGACGCGCAGCTTCAAGCGTGTTGAATGTTCCGAAGGCATTGGCTTCAAAGTCCTCGCGTGGATTCGTTACGGAGGTGGTGACCGCTACTTGTCCTGCGAGATGAACGATCACATCTGCACTGTGGGCGGCATCCGCTATCGAAGCCGCGTCGCGTACATCCGCGACGATCACCTTAAACGAACTCGCGTCAAAATTCTTTTTCAACCAATCGAGATTGCGCAGTGCGCCCGCGCGGCTGAGATTATCGTAAATGGTCACGTTCTCGCCGCGCTTAAGTAAACGGTACACATAATTCGAGCCGATGAATCCGGCTCCGCCTGTGACAAGATAATTCTTTAGCATGTTATTCCTTCTTTGACCGAAGCGCGGTCAACTGCTGATAAATTCCTGAAAGCGATTGCCCTTCGTGGATGAGAGCGTAGCCGCCCAGAATGATGGCAGTTAGATAATTGAGCAAATGGCTGGTCAATGCCATTGCAAGCGAAGTGGATTGATCGCCTGAAAGCAAAGTCATGGCACCACCGAGCGCACCCTCATAAGTCCCGACTGCGCCAGGCAATGAAGGGACTGCGTTGCCAAATGCGCCTGCACCGAGTCCAAACATGGCCCATATCCATTGCGCCTGCGGAAAGAAAGCGCGAGCGATCAAATAAAAACTAAGGATAGACATACCCCAATTCAATAGCATCCAAAACATGAAACGGGCGAAGAGCCAGCCGTCAGTCAACGCGCCGAGACCGGTGAGGAATGATTCGAGGATGTTACCGCCGAAGCGTTGAATAGAGGGCCAACGTGCACTGATTTTATGGAAGGTATCAAGTGCCCATTGATCATTTCGAGCAAGGATGTATAAAAAAAGTAATCCAGCAAAAACCACCACACCGAGGATAATCGCAATGCGATCCGCACCTTTTGCGCCTACCACGAATGGCAATGAGCTGAGAAAGAGCGCGGCTGTGATTGCCAAATCCATCGAGCGCTCGATGACAATGGTCGGCAGAATTTCAACGAACTTCAAATCCGTTTTGAGGCTGAGCAGGTAGGCGCGTCCCAGTTCTCCAAGACGAAACGGCAAAATGGCATTGAGCAAATAACCGGCGTTCAGACTATGGAATACATCCCAATACGACGCACGTTCGCGCAACAGCGTTCGCCACACAATAGCGCGCACCCATAACCACGCGAACACCAACACAATCGCCACCGCAATGAAGCGATAATCTGCCGAACGAAGCGCGGCGAACATTTTAGGCAGGTTAACAAAATATAAAATTGCGACGATGATCAGAATACTGACCAACGCGCCGGGAAGCCAACGTTTGATATCTTTCATTTTTTCTTAACCGCGAAGATGTTGATTATTCCTCTTCCAATTTGAGCACGGCCATGAACGCCTCTTGCGGGATTTCCACATTCCCTACCATCTTGAGGCGCTTCTTGCCGCGCTTTTGTTTTTCCAGCAATTTCTTCTTGCGTGTGATGTCGCCGCCATAACATTTCGCCAGCACATCCTTGCGCGTGGCTTTGACATTTGCGCGGCTGATGACTCGGCCACCCGCCGCGGCCTGGATCGCGACATCAAACAGTTGGCGCGGGATGATTTCCTTTAACTTGGTGATCATCCGCTGGCCTTTGTAGAACGCATCTTTCTTGTGGACGATGGCTGCCAACGCATCCACCGGCTCGCCATTGACGAGGATTTCCAGCTTCTGCAATTCATCCGGACGATATTCCAGAAATTGATAATCTAGCGAGGCATAGCCTTTGGTACGGGATTTTAATTCGTCAAAGAAGTCCACGATGATTTCGGAGAGCGGGATTTCAAAATTGAGTTGAACGCGATGCGGCGCGGGATATTCCTGACTCTTATAGATGCCGCGCCGTTTGGTGACCAAATCCATGATCGGACCGTAATAATCGGTCGGCGTGATGATCTCTATGGTCATCCACGGCTCGCGGATTTCAACAATCTTTGATTCATCCTCCGGCAATTCGGCCGGCGAATCTACTGTGATGATTTCATCGCCAATCATCAACACTTCATATTCCACCGATGGCGCCGTAAACAGTACGTCGAGCAGATATTCACGCTCGATTCGCTCTTGAATAATTTCCATGTGAAACAAGCCGAGAAAGCCAGCGCGGAATCCAAAGCCTAATGCCTGCGAAGTTTCGGGTTGGAATGTCAGCGAGGCATCATTGAGTTGAAGTTTATCGAGTGACTCACGCAGCTCAGGATAATCGTCCGCTTCAACGGGATAGATGCCAGCGAAGACCATCGGCTTGGGATGACGGTAGCCCGGCAGCGGTTCCGCGGCGGGATGCGATGTAAGCGTGATGGTATCGCCGACGCGGCAATCGTGAACGGTCTTGAGTCCCGTTGCGATATAACCGACTTCGCCCGCCGTCAAACTTTGAACTGGCGTCATGACCGGCGCAAAGATACCAATCTCAACCGGTTTCATATCCACTTGCGTGGCGAACATATGCAAGGTGTCCGTCGGATTGATAGAGCCCTCGATCACGCGGATATAAGCAATCACCCCTTTATATGAATCGTAATGCGAGTCGAAAATCAATGCCCGCATTGGTTGATCCGATTCATCCTTCGGCGGTGGCACACGCGCGACGATGGCTTCAAGCACTTGATCCACATTCAAGCCATCTTTGGCAGAGATGCGAATCACTCCATCGGCTTTGACGCCAAGCAAGGATGCAATATCTTCCGCCACTTCATCGGGGCGAGCGGAAGGCAGATCAATTTTGTTGATGACAGGAATAATGATCAGGTCGGCATCCAGCGCCTGATAAAGATTGGCGAGCGTCTGCGCTTCGATGCCTTGTGTGGCATCCACGACCAGGACCGCACCTTCACACGCCTTGAGGGCGCGGCTGACTTCGTAACCAAAGTCCACGTGGCCGGGCGTATCAATCAAGTTGAGCTCGTAGGCATTGCCATCTTTTGCCGTGTAATTCATCCGCACTGCGGAGGCTTTGATGGTCACGCCTTTTTCGCGCTCAAGGTCCATCGTATCCAAAATTTGTTCGGTGGTATCGCGATCGGAAATCGTGCCTGTTAAATGCAACAAGCGATCTGCCAGTGTGGATTTGCCGTGATCCACATGCGCGATGATACAGAAGTTACGAATATGCGTGGTCATAGAAGCGCCGAAAGTATAACCGATTTTTAAAGAGCAACGCGCCTTGCGGCGCGTTATTTATTTTGTACACGATTTAAGTTCCGATTTGCGCCAGGAGCTGGCGGTAATCTTCGGCGTTGGGCGGATTCATCAACAGAATTTGGTTGACGACCTCCACCGCTTCTTTCTTTTTTCCATTAGTCAGGAGGGTTTCTCCAAGCGCATCCAGTTGAGCGACTGCTTCTTCGGTACGCCCAAGCTGATGAAGTTGTTCAGCCAGCAGCCTACGGAAGACGAGTTGATCCTCATGTTCTTTGATCAAGTCTTCCAGGAACGGCAGAGCGTCATTCCCCTTCCCCTTAGAATCTAGATAGGAAATGAAACTTTCTAATTCAGCTGTGACTTGGGCTTGCTGTCCCATGTGCATGTAAAGCTCAACCAACTGCTTGCGCGATACTTGATCGTCCGGGCGCAAGGTGCGGATCTGCTCGAAAACGCGCACGGCCTGTTTCCAGTCAAGCCTCTGCATGTCAATGTCAGCCATACGCTGAAGGATATGAACGTTCCATTGGCGGTCCGCACTGGCTTGCTGGACGAGACGCAAAGCGGTTGTGTAGGTTTTGCGTGCCATATCGAGTTCTGCCAAGCGATAATAGATTTCCGCCAGTTCAAGATATTCATTGATCGCTTCATCTATCTGACCACGCGCCACCAACTGATCAATGAGACGCGTCCGTGCGGATAAATCCATCGGTGCGATCTGAATGACGCGGCGTAGTAATTTGGTGGCTTGCACCACTTCGCCGCGCACACTGTACGCATGAGCCACAACCGAAAACTTAGCAATTGCATCCTGCGTGCGGCCATCTTTAATCAACAAGTCGCCCATCAACGTATGAAGCGGCAAGTACGTGGGCGCATGTTGAACTGCGTCATAGGCTTCATCCATTGCGGAGCGCAGAGTTCCATTACGCGCCATTTGATGAATATGGTTCATCGATTCGATCACACTGCTGGATTGGGCCTGCAATACAACTTCCGCCAACGGGATCGGCATGTCGCCGCCCTGTGTTCTGCGCATTTGCTCGCGCGTTTTGTGAACCTGATCACGCCAATCTGAGCGCATCAACATCTTGCTGACATTTTCGCACAAACGGCGGTTGACCGTTTCATCCTTTTGATTCTGTTGAGCTTCAAGCAGCGGTTCATACAATTGATTGATCGCATCGGCCTCCTCCGCGGAGACGGTCATCGAATCAGCCAGCTTCAACGCTTCGAGATATTCCACTGCGGCGGGTTTGACCTGCCCCTTTTTGAACAGGATATCTCCCAGCAAAAGCCGCGAGCCGAGGCCATAATCATTGTGCCTGACCGCGTGAGCCAAATGACGGATCGCGCTTTCCAAACGGTCGCTCTTCGCACGCAAATAACCAAGATTGAAATGTAAAGCGGGATGTGAGAAGCCCGCCTCTAACGCATGCTCCAGTTCATCCGCTGCGAGCGCCTCTTGTTTTTTCGTCTGCGCGTCAATGGCCTGGCCCAAATGCAAAACGACTTTGGTTTGTTCGGCTTGTTGAAGTGAAAGTTGTCCCGTTCCTTTCATGATCGTGGAAAGGTCGCGTCGTTCCTGTGCCGATGGACTTTCGTCTGAATAATCGAAGAGCATCTCTGCCAGCTTGGTCAAAGCTTTTTGACGCGCCTCTGCCACCGGGTCCAGACCAGAGGCGGTTTGTTGCGCGGCTTGAGTTGTCTCCAACTGTTTTAGTTTCGCCATCGTGATCGGTCCCGTCGCGCCTCTGGGCCGGATTGGTTTGGGCAATAACTGTCCCGATTTCAAAAGGGTCTGCGCTTGTTTGCCTTCTTGACTTTGCGGCAGGAGTTGCAAAGATTTCGTTATCAATTCCTGCGCTTTATCTGGCTTACCCGAACGTTGAAGAATACTGGCAAGCGCCAGATATTCCGTAACCGCTTGTTGCGCATGGCCTAGTCGTTCATGAACCATCCCAAGCCGCGAATGCGCGGCGAGATCGTCGGGTTGCAGGGTGGTGACGCGCGTCCAATTCTCGATGGCTTTATCCACCTCACGCTGATTGAAAAATTTTTCAGCAGCCTGGGCGGAAGAATCGACCGCTCCCTTCAGATCGCCGAGTCGTTCTGAAATTTGTGCGGCTTTCTCGAAAGGTGCGGGATCATCCGGTGAAAGGCGGGCAACTTGCTGGTACGTACGAAGAGCTTCTTCCAGCTCATTTAATTGATACAACGCCAGCCCCAGACTATTGAGCGCTTTCGGTTGATCGGGAATTTCTTGCAGGGCTTTGCGATATGCCGCGGCGGCTTTTCCCCAATCCTGATCCCAGGCCGCGGAATGGCCTTCATTCATCGCTTTCTGGAAAACATCAACTTGTCCGGGCATGGTCATATTGTACCGCTGGATTTTTATATTGGCGACTCTTTAACGATCTCATATTGGAATTCACTAAGGGCAAACAGAAATGAAAAAAGATGTAAGAGTTTCCAAGAACTGCTTCGGCTATCAAATTTAGATCTTTTAAATAACCTTCATCTCGCCCCAATTCGTGCCGAAACGAGCTTCTGTCGAAAGAGGAATATCCAGCTTATATGCCGATCCCATTATCTCCTGCACGAGCCTAACCGTTTTATCCAATTCCTCTTTAGGAACTTCCAAAACCAATTCATCATGCACCTGTAATAACATTTGAGCGCGTAATCCAGCCATCTTCAAAGCAGATGGAATATGAAGCATGGCGATTTTCATAATATCCGCCGCCGTGCCCTGGATGGGTGCATTGATGGCTTCGCGTTCTTCGCGGTTTTTCATTTGCACATTTTGTTTACTTTGCAATGCCGGGAAATATCGGCGGCGGCCGAGCAAGGTTTCCACATAACCATCTTGAGCGGCCTGCTTGCGAATCCCATCCAGATATTTTTTGACGCCGGGAAATCGCTCGAAGTAAGCATCGACAAATTCACCAGCTTCAGCCAGCGTAAGTTCTGTTGAGCGCGTCAGCCCAAAAGCGGACATGCCGTAGATGAGTCCGAAGTTGATCGCTTTGGCATGGCGGCGCATTTCCTTGGTCACTTGCTCAAGCGGAATATTATAGATCGCGGCCGCGGTCGTCGCATGAATATCTTGTCCGACGCGGAAGGCATCCAGCATGGCTTGGTCTTGCGCCATGTGCGCCACAATGCGAAGCTCGATCTGTGAATAATCCACCGACAGAAGCACGTTGCCTTTCGCAGCAATAAATCCATTGCGAACGCGGCGTCCTTCTTCGGTGCGGATGGGAATGTTTTGCAGATTTGGATTGGCGGAAGAAAGCCGGCCCGTCGCGGTTCCTGCCTGGTAGAAAGTTGTGTGCAGGCGTCCCGTAGAGGGTCGGATCAGCGCGGGCAGCGTGTCGACGTAAGTCGACTTCAACTTTGTGAGTTGGCGGTAATCGAGGACCATGCGGGCGATAGGATGATCCTCGGCCAAAGTCTCAAGAACATCGACGGCGGTCGATATCATTCGTCCCCTGCCGTACTTCACTGGCTTGGGAAGACTTAGCTTGTTGAACAGAACGTCGCCCAGTTGCTTGGGTGAGCCGATATTGAATTCGGCGCCGGCAACTTCGTAAACTTCTCCGGCCTTGGTCTTGATTTCGCGCTCGAGGCCGGTCGACATCTCCGCTAGCGCGTCGGTGTCAATTTTTACTCCGGCCCGCTCCATGCGCGCGAGAACTGGAACCAGCGGCAAATCGATCTCTTGGTAAAGCTCAGTCAATCCTGCCCGGTCGACATCTTCCCCCAGAGCAGTGGTTAACCTGCCGGTGACGTCGGCGGCTTCGGCGAGATCGCCGCTCAGCTTGAGATTGAAGCGGCGCAAAGCTACTTCCGGCAGGCGATGCGAGGAATACGTGGGATCGAGCAGGTAGGAGTAGAGCATGGGATCGTGCTCCACACCTCGCAGATCGATTCCTTGGGCAGCGAACGCGTGGAGCGCGGTCTTGTAGTCGTGAACAGACTTGGGTGTAGCCGCGTCGGTCAGCACTGTCCGCAACTTAGCTGCGGCGCTGCTCGAATCCAGTTTTACCACGGCTGCCGAGCCCGCGGCGCCGGAGATGGCGACGCGGTGCGGTGCGGGCTCAGGAG
>Ga0209039_10001842_pt1 | contig 18981 bp, 16 predicted proteins | sample BogFormECP12_OM1_FD_188238 | JGI IMG/M metagenome (GOLD analysis project Ga0209039, IMG submission 188238) | Bog forest soil microbial communities from Calvert Island, British Columbia, Canada - ECP12_OM1 (SPAdes) (version 2) | ecosystem: Environmental > Aquatic > Freshwater > Wetlands > Bog ...
TCGCAGCGAGTGGGCACTGCACCGCCACCGCTTGCATTAGCCTTTGCTCATCAACCTCAAACACCTGTTGTGCCGCAGGCACAACGGTAAACACGTACATCAGTCATCGCTATCCAATTTCAGAAAAGGAGAATAATAATGACCAAACGAAACGTTGTTCACATAGAAATCCCAACACGCAATCACGAAGAATCTATCAAGTTTTATGGAGAGCTTTTTGGATGGAAGATCGAGCCGCATCCTGAAATGAACTATACTACCTGGGAAGCGTCGGAAGGGCCGGGCGGCGGTTTCAGCCCAATCGGTGACAACATTAAGGCCGGTGACATTTTGATCCATGTTGACAGCGATGATATCCAAGCCGACTTGAAGAAAGCCAAATCGCTGGGCGCAAAGATTGTGCGGGAGAAAAGCGAGATTCCGAATATCGGTTGGTGGGGCGTATTCAAAGACCCGACGGGAAACATGATTGCGCTTTATACAAGCATGAATCCTAATCAATAATATAGATAATAAGGGCGACCTCAGAGGTCACCCTTATTATTTTCTTTAGAACTTGAAGTGAATGAATATTCTTCCGGAGTTTTTATCGTCCTTTTCCAGGCGGTGATATAACTTTTTGATGTGGCTCTGATTCATAAAGCGCAGGACCCTTTTCTTGAGTTGACCACTGCCTTTACCTGGGATGATCTCCACCAGCTCGATTTTCTTGTCAATGGCTTCTTCCACAATTCGATTCAATTCCGCATCGATCTGGTCGCCGCGATTGTAGATGTCATGGAGGTCGAGTTTGAGTTTCGCCATTATTTCTTATTATTTTGCCGGGGTAAAAAATCGAAGGGCGGGCGTTGATTTAGCTTTAATAAATTCGCATCCATTTCACTGAGATATAAGGCAGATATCGAACCTGTATCGCATCCAAGTCTCTGGAACTGATCGAGCGGAAGTCCAAGATAATGCGCCACAGCTAGTTTGATCGGATCGGCATGAAAGACGCAGGCAATGATATCGCGGGGTTTATGTGCGGTACAGATTTTATCCAATGCGCTTACAACGCGAGCCTGGCATTCATAAAACGTTTCCCCTTCGGGAAATTGTGCGCGTGACGGCGCGTGCTGGACGATCTTCCATTGCTTGGTCAATCGGAGTGCGGCAAGTGAACGTCCTTGCCATTTGCCGACATTGGTTTCTATTAAGCCGCTTTCTTGAATAACTTTCAAACCGCGTACTTCTGCAATTGAAGTCGCGGTTTCCATTGCGCGCTCCAGCGGACTCGAATAGATTGCTTTAAGCGAAACGCCTTTGAACGCCTCGGCTAAATCCTTTGCTTGTTTCTGTCCATGTTCGTTGAGATGGACGTTGGGCAAGTGTCCCGCAAGTTTATGCTTTTTAGTGTAGTCGTTTTCGCCGTGACGAATGAGCAATAACAAGGGCATGGTTATTTGATTTTCCGTTTCATCTCTTGAATTTTTTCTTCGCTCATATCAGGAATATTTTCGACTTCTGTAATTCCAAGTGCTTTGCGTTGCGCCTCACGCCACATCTCCAACCGAGCAGTGACTTGCGCTTCATAACCCTCCTGAGATGGTGAATAGAAATAGGTTCCAAGCAATCGCTTCGGTAAATATTGTTGCGGAACAAAATGTCCTTCATGCTCGTGCGGATAAATATAATCTTTTCCATGTCCAAGCGCTTCTGCATCGCGGTTGCTATCCATCAGATGGCGCGGCACGGAGATTTGTCCTTCCTCTTCGATGCGTTGCATGGCTTTGAAGTACGCGACCGCGCTGTTGGACTTCGGCACGGTCGCAAGATAAAGTGTCGCTTCGACGATGGGGTAAACGCCCTCGGGTAAGCCAATATAATCATAGGCTTGCGCGGCGGAAGACGCAACGACAATTCCCATGGGATCGGCGAGGCCAATATCTTCCCCGGCCAAAATGATCAATCGTCGGATGATGAAGCGTGGGTCTTCGCCAGCGTACAACATTTTCGCGAGCCAGTAGAGCGCCGCATCGGGGTCGGAGCCGCGTACGGATTTGATGAACGCCGAAATCGTATCGTAATGCGCGTCGCCGTCTTTATCGTACAGCACTGCGCGGCGTTGGATCGATTCCTGCGCAACATCCAGTGTGATATGAATTATGCCTTCCTTGTTTGGCGCAGTTGACTCCACTGCGAGTTCAAGAGCGTTTAACGCGTTGCGCGCGTCGCCGCCAGCAACTTCAATTAAATGGGAACGCGCCTCCGGGTCGAGAACGACGCGCTTATTACCGTAGCCGCGCTCCTTATCCGTTAATGCGCGATCAATCAGGATGCCAGTCTCATCTTGATTCAAACTTCGCAATTGAAAAACGCGCGAACGCGAGATCAGCGCGCTGATGACCTCGAAATATGGATTCTCGGTCGTTGCGCCAATCAGCGTCACGGTTCCGTTCTCGACATGGGGCAGGAGTGCATCCTGCTGGGCCTTGTTCCAGCGATGGACCTCGTCTACAAAAAGAATTGTCTTTTCATTGTTCATGCGTCTGCGTTCGAGGGCGTCTTCAACGATGACACGCAAATCAGCCTTGCCAGCGAGAATGGCGGAGATGGTAACAAAATGACTCTTGGTTGAATTTGCGATAACTTGTGCCAGTGTGGTTTTGCCTGTGCCTGGCGGCCCCCACAAAATGATGGACGAAAAAAGCTTGTCGGCTTCGATAGCGCGTCGGAGAAGTTTTCCTTCGCCAATGATATGTTCTTGACCAACATATTCTTCCAACGTGCGCGGGCGCATACGCGCCGCGAGCGGTGCTTCGGTCTTCATGCGTTCCTGCATGGCACGATCAAAGAGGTCGGACATGAAATGATTATAGCACGCAGAAAATGAATTGAATTTTTTAAAGCCCAGAAACTTTCACGATCAAGACGCGAAGTTCCTGAGATTAGTTGGCTGAATCAACCATAGGCAAAAACACGGTTCGATAGAGAGCATCGTGTTCGTCCTGGTTACAGAATTGCACAATCACGATCGACGAACTTCCATCGTCAACCATGGCGATGTCCACAGGGCGGCCATATGATGAGGATGTATAGAGTTTCCAGTCAAATCCATTCGCTTGCCGTTGACCAGCCGGGGTCAGAGGACTGTCAAGCCCTTGATAGCCATAAGCTTGTAATGAAAATAATTTCTGGATATTGTTGGTACTACCAGAAACTTTCAGGAGTCCTACCGTAGTGGTATCAAATGGCGAGTTGTCTCGTTCGTAAAATCCTCCAGTGTCCAAGTGCCAATCTTTGGGAACCTCAACATTGATTCCGTGAGAGCTCACAGTTTTTAGCGCCAAGGCGGGGTTCGCCGTATAAGGGACAATAAAAACAGGATTCTTCAATTTATTCAGGCAGGAGCGGTCGGGTTCGGTGGAGGGATTATCGAGAAACTGTAGCATAATATCCGTTGCACAGCCGGAAGAATCAGACGCGGTCGGTGTGTGTCCAAGATTTGGAAACTCAAAATAATAATTATGACTCAAATGTGTTGCGACCTGCTTTGCATACATGGGTGGCGTAGTGGGGTCGAATGCACCGGTGATGATTAATGACGGAATATCGCTGATCGTCGGGTTATCTTCACCGTATTCTGGAGCGGTCGCTTCCCAGGAATTGCAAGTCTTGAATATATCCTCAATATCTCCATAAAAAGGAAGCCATGCGTAATCCTCGATTATCTGGATATGTGCATCAGTCCGAACCTGTTCCGGTGTGGTTGATAGCACTTGTTCATGACATGTCATGTTAATGAATAAGCCAGGGCTAATACCGTTGAACTCATAAGGCAGCGATGACTGCTCAAGGACCAATGTTGAAAAGTCGCCGCTTTTAAAGCGGGAAATGGTTTGAGGCGCAGTAGCAATATCCTGGGATTCTTTTATCGAACCCAGAATCACGTTCAGCACCGTTTCACCGGTTACCGTTTGAGTGATTGTCCCACTTGGATAATTGGAGCTCGTTACCGTAACGGGATTTGCGTCCAGCTGTTTCACCAAATCCCAAAATGTGGTTTCTAAATTAGGGTAGGCAGCGTTGCATTGCGGGTCAATCGTACAATCGGTGAACAATGTTTTCAATCCTGATTCAATCGAATTAGAATAGTTGCTGAAAAGACTTGTATCTACCGGAACGACAGAGTCCAATATGACGCTATCTACGATGTTGGGATAATCCCGCATAACAACCTGTGCCAACCGCGTCCCGTACGACGCGCCATACAGATCAGCTTTTGGATATTTCAATACGGCGAGAAGATCCCGTACGTCCGCCGCACTTTCTACAGTCGTATAAGCCTTCAGGTTTATTCCCTGCGCTTGCAATAATCCGTTGCACGAAAGGACTGCGCTGGAATATACCAAGTTGCGGGTCGAATCCGGTATCAGTCCATGCACATCTTGTGAATAGAGCTTTGTCAAATCGTCGCAATTGAGAGCAGGCTCAGATAATCCTGTACCGCGTTGATCAAAAACAATAAAATCACGTTTTGAAAGAAATGGAGCTACAAGAATGCTATAAGCATCAGCGCTCAACTTAACTGCTTCCGCTCCTGGCCCCCCTTGCAGAAAAACAACAGGCTCTGCAGGGCTTTGACTTCGACTGTGATAAATAGCAACAGCCAACTTGATTGTGTGAGATGGATCGCCTGTGCGGTCCTCCGGCACGATCAGATAGCCGCAGTTTACGTCTGCTGCGGTAGGTGCAGTGAATTGGCAAGTCGTGCTCTCGAATCCCGGGGTGTAAACAATCGTTGGTATCGGGCTTGGAATGGGTGTAGGTGAGTTAAGGGTTGGATTGGAAGTGGCGATTGAAATGACAGGAGTTCGAGTATTCGATTGGGTGGGGAGCGGAGGCTGCTTAGCTGCGAGAGCTGAGCGCGTGTTCAAATATGAAAAACCATACCCGATACCCAAACCACATAAGATTAGGATTGGCACGGAAACCAAAAGTAGCGTGATAATCAGCGCTACGTTCGGTTTCTTCTTTCGTCCAACGACTCGGTTTTGTCGGGTAACTTTTGATGATGTTTGAGCAACACGCGAATGCGGCAATTCTTGCTTGACCGGATAAAGTTCCTCATCGAGGCTTGCAATCGGTGCAGGTGGCGGTGCAGCAGATTCTATTCGGTTGGCGGGGGCGATGGTTTCGGTAGAAGTGGATTCCTTGGCCCGCGCAGGAGGAACCAAATTTGGTTTTGACAACCGCGCCAGTCGTTCCCTGGCATCACGATTATTTGGGTTAAGCGCCAACACACGGCGAAAACAATATTCACGCTGGTCAGGCGCGGAAACGCAAAACCCCAACCCAAGCCATCCCTGTTCGGACGATGGATCGATTTCGACTACCTGTGCAAACAGCGCTGTCGCTTGTACAAAATTACCTGATTTCGCAGCAGCGATCCCCGCTTTTAGGATTTCATCTTTTGACAAAACATCCTCTGTTTATCTTCATTAGAGTAGAGATACGAATATTCTAATTCCAAAATGCGGTCCAGGTCCGAGAGTATCTAAATTTGAAATGATGTATCAATATTTTATCGCAAGTCCGTGTTCTCAATCGTTTTTAAACGATAGCGCTTATGCCTGTACAGTGCAGACAATAATACTTGATTTACTTTTCTTAATGTTTTTCAAAATCGGTAAATAGAGATTTGAAGGGGACAAAACGTGAGTGCCATAGTCTGAGTCCAAGTTAATTATCCCTAAGTGCCCGCCAGTGCGACGAATCAAAAGGGCGCGTCCACCGCGCCCTTTTGATGCTAATTAATGTAAAGCCACTATCCTACTGGCCCGTTGGCGCTTGGGACAGGCGTCGAAGCGGGAGCAGGCGTTGGGGCGGTTGGAGCGGGGGCAGGTGTAACCGTCGGTGTGCCGCCCGATCCGCGGACGTTGACCAACTTCTTTAATACATCAAACCAGAACGGAGAACCTTGAGCGCCAGCCAAGGCAGTAATCAGCAGACCAATTAATTTTGAAATCCATCCGCCCAAATTATTCATGTTCGGAAGATTCGCAAACTCGTTGCATTGGTTTTGGCCCGAATCATTTTGGCCTACGTAGCCGGGTGGTGTGTTTTGTCCGATTACAAAGCCACACGATTTGTAATCCGTTACCGCTTCTGTAGCCCAGCCGACGGGAATGGATAAACTGTTAAGGTAAGTGGGAACCTGAAGCGGCGATGAGGCGCTTGTGCCGGTAGCGCTTGGTGCAGAAGATGCTTGTGCTGCTACAACCTGACGTAAAGTTGGCTCAGCCCAGAGCTTGTTCGCAATTTGAAGGCTGTCCACGTTAAGGGCAAATGCCAGAATCAGGGCAATGAAAAAGGACCATATACCATTATGTCGCTTATACCAACCGGCCACACGGTCCATGCCGTCATTGAACCAAACCTCTGAATTGAGGCGGGCCAGCGCCATTACCTGATCCGCACTCATACTTTGATCGGTAATGTGTGGAAATAGATGATCTATGATTTTTTCCAATCCCGGATTATCCTGCTTGACAGCCTGGACATTCGCGGCGATTTCATTCTGGGATAATGTCCCAGACGGTTGATCGCCACTGTCCTTGCCGCGGTTGGTTAGAATATCCATCATAACGGCGGAAAACTTGTTGGCAGGGATGTAGGAGGGGCGGCGATATTGTCCTGGGTTTTTGCCGGGCTCGCTGAGAGAGAGAATAAGCGGATGATTGTAAAACTCATTCACAAGCTGATCACTTCCCAGCATGTTGCGGATAGCCTTTTCCAGAAACTTCGCACGCCAGGCAAAGGCACTGCTGATCCATTCCTGGAATTGCATGGCCGCCACACTGAGCACAAGCCACACAAATACCATTCCGATCGCGACTTCAAGAATTGCATCCAGATTATTCATAGCGTTCTCCTTAATTTTATTTTACCAAGTATATAAGAGATTCTCTACAAACACAAGAACTGCAAAGCTCGTACGAACATGGCGGATAGACATGGGGATAAGATCGCCACAATGAGGGCAAGATAGGGGACAGCTTGTAATTCATTCGAGGATTGTATCACGCGGATAATAACGGAGGAATTTCGCTGAGCGCGGAAACTGTCGCGTCGGGCCGGACATGAACGCGGGTCGCTGTTTTGATAGCGCGGCGCGTAATCCGAATGCTTTTCATCCCAATCTGATGCGCACCCAATATATCTGTTTCCATTAGATCTCCAACCATCACGGCTTGATTTGCCTGGATCTGAAAGTAATCCAGCGCGGCTTGAAAGATGGCCGGATGTGGTTTTCGTTTTCTAAAAGCAGCGGAAGAGATGGTATATTCAAGGTATGGGCGAAAGCCGCCCTTATCAATCAAGCTCTGTGTGTTCTCATCGTCTGCCGCGTTCGAAATCAGGCCAAGCTGGAAATCACGCTCTTTCAAAGTCTGCAAAGTTGGGATGGCATCTTCTTCGGGGAACCAATTGCTTTGGGTAACGGCATACATGGCACGTAAAGTTGCGGCAATAACTTGATTGCTAATATTCACATTGCCTTGTTCCTCGAGCAATTGCTTGAGCAAAACCGCGGTCGTTTCTTCTTCGATATCATCCCCGCGCCGATCATAGTATAAACTGAGAAGTCCGCGATGACCGTGGAAGAAAGTGGACGGTTCAATATGCAATCCGGCGTTTTGTAAGGCTTCGAGTAAAGCCAAATCGGCGCGATGAAAAATCTTTGGCCAGGGATCTTTATCGTAGATGAGCGTGCCGCCGAGATCGAAAACTACAACACGGATGGAGGAAATCATGAGTCAAGGCGTGAGCGTGTGTAAAGGTTGATTAAGATCCCGCCCAACACCAAGGCGGGAAGAACGATCAGTCCAGCTTCAGGTCCGAACGCACTGCCAGTCCAGGCCACAGGACCAAATACCTTTATATGCATTAGGGGATAAATGGTTAAGCCACTGACTGGAAAACCGAATACCACACCCTCAAAGAAATTCCAGCCGATATGAATACCGATTGGAAGCCAAAGTTGTTTTGTGCGGATATATGCGTAGGCGAAAAAGAGTCCGGCGAAGAATATGCCCGCCGCGCTGACCCAGGTCGCGTTCGGATTGCCTAGATGCAAGCTGCCGAAGATAATAGATGAGATGATGAGTCCCCAAAACAAATTCAATCCGCTGGTAATTGTTTGGAAGTGATAACCGCGAAAGAGAAGTTCTTCATTGAAACCAACCAGAATAAAAATGAAAAAGAACAGGATAACTTGCGTGATGACCATTACCACAGGATCAATATTCCATGCAAATGATTCGAAATTGAGCCAGCCGAGTGCTTGCATCGCGATAAATATCGTTCCCATCATAACGAAGGTGATAATGATGCCGGCGAGCAGATCAAGCATAGCATGCTTATCTATTTTAAGTCCAAGACTGATGAAGGAACGTTTATCAAGGAATCGGCGCGCGATATAGATTGAGCCAGCAAAAGCAAACAACTCTGCCAATTCGCCAATCAGCAGGCTGGAAGAAAGTATAAGAGATGGTGGTATGAAATAAAAAATGAGTCCCGCTACGCCGCTTAGGATAATCAGCACAATGGTTTGTATCAATAGCCGCCAGCCCGCGCGCAGACGCGGTTCAGAAGGGGAGATGAAGATGGTGGCGAGGAATGAGTGTTTAGCAGGAGCTGGGAATTGAGAGTTGTTAGTCATTGGTTTTTAAGGGTGAGTCGTTGACGGGTGTAAAGATATACTAGGATTGTACCCAAAACGAGGACAGGAAGAATGATCAATCCGGCTTCAGTTCCGAACGCGCCGCCTGTCCAGATTTCCGGGCCAGATAAGTTGATATGGATCAGGGAATAAATGCTCCAACCACTAACTGGAAAGCCAAAAACGGTGCTATCAAAGAAATTCCAACCTATGTGGAGACCGATCGGGAGCCAGAGTTGTTTCGTGCGAATGTAGCCGTATGCAAAAAATAGCCCGAGCAAGCCGTCACCGACGGCGCCAACCCATGTCGCATTGGGATTGCTGAGATGTTCTATTCCGAAGATCGTGGATGAAAGGATCAAACCCCAAAATAGATTCCTGCCGCTGGTAAGCGTTTGAAGATAATAACCGCGATAGAGAAGTTCCTCATTGAAGCCGACCAGAACAAAGACCATGAGATACGGTAGAGTTTGAGATAAAATTACCTGCCATGAATTGGTATTCCAAGCAAATGATTTAAATTGAAGCCAACCCAATGTTTGCAAGACTACAAATATCAAACCTAGCAACACAAATGTTATGACAATGCCTGCCAAGATGTCGCAGAGGACGCATCTATCCAGCTTGAAACCCAGGCTGACAAATGAACGTTTATCAAGAAACCGACGCGCAATATAGATTGAACCGACGAATACGAGTAATTCTTCAATCTCGCGAAACCGTATTTTCATATCAACGATTAGCTTCAACGAAAATAAGCGACCTACAATAATCACTAGGACGATTAGTAGAATCGTTTGTATCAAAAGTCGCCACCCCGCGCGCAGACGCGGCTCGGAAGAGGAGATGAAGATGGTAGCCAGGAGTGAGCGACGAGGAGAAATGTTCGATTCTGACAAATTAACTTCCTTTGAGATAAATCCCCTTCGGGTCCAAATCGTTACGCAGAATATTAAGTTCTCTTTCAGTGACAAGCTCAGTTGTCTTCAGCATCGAAGCAACCTTCAAATCCCAGCCTGTATTTTCCTTTGCTTCTTGCGCCGTTCGGTTTGGATGAAGCGCAATCAGGATGAGTTCGCCGTTTTCGTCCGGTTCCATCATTCCGATGTCAGTGACTACTGCGAGCATTCCCGCGCCGCGCACGCCGCTGGCCTCGCGTTCTTTGCGTCCGTTTAAATATCCTGCCGATGTCATGAAATCTACTTTTTCTGGGAAGCGGCGCTTTTGATGCGGCGTCATCAGATAACAGCGATTCGCCCAGGCCGCGATCTCCTGTGATCCACCCGAACCCGGCAAGCGCGACTTCGGATGCGAATAATCTTTGCCAATTACAGTGGCATTGATGTTGCCATATTTGTCAATCTGTGCGCCGCCCATAAAGCCGACATCCACGTTGCCGCGCTGAAGATAAAGCGTGAAAATGTCGTACATGCTTACCACCGACAACGCACCACTGACCAAAGTCGGATCGCCGATGGATAACGGTAAGCGCGCTGGCTCCGCACCAATGACGCCCGCTTCATAGATCATGACCAGATTTGGCGCGTGAGTCCGTTTGGCGAGATTGCAAGCGAGGTTGGGTTGTCCCACACCGACAAAAACCACGTCATCATCGCGCAACAAGCGGGCGGCGTTGATAATCATCAGTTCGGCAGATGAATAATTTAATTGAGTCATAAAACTTCCTTCAAAAAAGATTCTGTGATCTCGAAAACTTCGTTGGGCTTTTCCAATGGCAAAAGATGCGTGGACTCTTCCAAAGAGACGATTTTGATTTTACGATTCTTTTTCTCGACACTACCAGCGGTGGATTCCCAAAATGTATCCGTCTCTGCGCCGCGCAGGATCAGCGTTGGAATTTCAAGACGATGAATGTTTTGCCATAAACTCCAATCATTCCAAATGCCGGTGTAATAAATCCGCGCTTCCCATTCAGGAGTATAAACCAATTCAAAGCCGCCGTTGGCTTTCGGCTTGGTCATGCCTTTGATGAGCGCACGCAGGTTTTCGTCGGAGAAGAATCGGAAAACGTCGCGGCGCCGATAACCTTCAAACACTTTGTCCAGATCGTCAAAGTCGCGTCGACGCTTGAGTGTGCCTTCTATCAGCGGATGAACTCGATAACCTAATCCTGCTAGGCGCATCAGATTCCATTCAGCCATATAATAACGCGGAAATAAAACCGGATCGAGCAACACCAGCGCGCGGAAACGATTGGGCTCTATAAGTGCGGCGCGCAAGGTGACGATTGCACCGATGGAATGACCGACGCCAATTACAGAATCCAGCTTTCTTTCATCCAGTAGTTGAATCAAATCTTCGCTGAAAGGATTCCAATCTCTAATATCTTCCGGCTTTGAATCCAGCCAAAGCGGTCGCAACAGCATTCCAAAGGTTTGATATTGTGTAACGAATCGTTCAAGCAATGGCTGATAGCAATTTGGTGGGTAACCGTTGGCATGAAGAAAATGTAATGGTGTGCCGTGGCCGCCGAAGTCAACGAACGGAATCATAAATCAATATTCCCCGTAATTGATCTTTTCACTATATCTTGGCTTGATTTGCAATCGCTTATGAGTCTCTTCACCAAGTTTCTGCCAATACTCTTCACGATCTTTCACTCCATAAACCCATTCATCAAGGTAATTTTTTACAGCATCCGCCGACTCGCTGATCTTATCCCATTGCAAATAAAATTCATTGTCGCGGTCGTAATATCCCTGCGCATATGATGGATGACAAGAGTATGGAACGCGGCAAACTGCGTCCACGACGATGGATGGAATCAATGTGCGGTTCGGGTCGGACCGGATCACGGTCTCATCCACGATTTCTTCCGCGGTCACGATGACTTTCCGCGCGGCGAACGCCGCTTCTTTTTGCTCGCCAATGATTCCCCACAGGTGCGCATTGCCTTCTTCGTCTGCACGTTGAACGTGGACAATGGCCACATCTGGATTCAGCGCAGGGACAACAATTACATCTTTTCCGCCGTATGGGTCCGCGATGTGCTTGATATTTGGATTAACTTTTTCAAGATCAATAGCCGCGGTTTGATTCATTGGAAGGAATGGTAAACCCGATGCGCCTGCCTGCAAGCGCGTGATCATCCCGAAATGGGAATATTCTTCCCATTCTAGTTTGCCTTGTTCAATTGCGCCGCGTACAATGCGTAGCGAACCGACGCCGGGGTTGCCCATGTAAGAGAAAATCACTTTACGCGCGCAGCCTGCCGCGACCATTTGGTCGTAGATCAAATCTGGTGTCGCGCGCGCCAGCACGAGGTCCCGTTTGTGTTGGTGGATGATTTCGTGCCCGGCCGCAAAAGGAATCAAATGCGTAAATCCCGCCGCGTAAACTGTATCGCCATCGTTCACATATTTTGCGATGGCATCCGCAAGTGTGATGAGTTTAGACATATTATTCCTTTTTTTCTTCCCCTTTGTTTTTCTTGGAGCCCTCGCGCATCCTTCGAATAGTTGCAAAACGTCCACTTGGTGGCGGAGGCGCTTTAAGTCGTGATAGCCGCCAGCCGACAAAAATGCAGATGAGGCCCAGGAAGAAATACTTGAAATCCGGCGCGTTGCCAAAATATGTAATCGCGAACAATACCATCAGGCCGATGCCAATAATGGTAAAGAAAGAACCCATGCGGATCAGGAATTCGTTAACCATAGTTTACTCTGGTTTTGGAGAAGCGATAAGTAAAGAAAACCCCTTCCCCTAGTGGGGAAGGGTGAAGAAATTTTACCTGCGGCGCGCTGATTTCTTGGCGACTGCTTTCTTCTTCGAGGAGGATGTCTTGGCAACTTTCTTAATGGGCGTTTTAACTGGGGCCTTTTTAGCTTTCGCTTTTTCTTTTGCATGTTTGATGAGCGTTCGGATTTGCTCGTGCATGTAGAGTTGAATGTAATACAAGCCGCCGCCATTCTTGCCGCTTGCGCCGGAACCTTTCCAACCACCAAATGGCTGGAAACCGGGCCATGCACCGGTCGTCGCGCCTTGCGGACGATTGGCATACGTCACGCCCGCTTCGATTTTATCGAAGAACCAAGTTGCTTCAAGTTCCGTTCCATAGAAGCCGGCAGTTAGACCGTAATTAACATTGTTCGCAATCTTCATGGCTTGATCGAGGTCGCTGACCTTGCCGATAGTTGTAATGGGAAGGAACATTTCGTATTGCCACAAGCGATGCTCATATGGCAAATCAGTAACCAACGTCGGTTCGCAGAAATAACCTTTGTCGAACATGCCGCCGGTTTTCACGTGGCCGCCGGTCAGGAATTTTCCACCGCCTTGGCTAATTTCTTCGGTGAAATTCTTGAAGTCATTGTAGGAGTTTTGATTGATGACCGGACCGAGGAATGTGGCGCGTTCGGTCGGATCGCCGATCACGAGCTTATCCGTTTTATCTTTTAACAATGAAACGAACTCATCGTAAACCGGCTCTTCGACGATCACGCGCGAAGCCGCTGAGCATTTCTGTCCCTGCAAGCCAAATGCGGATCGCATGATACCGGTTGCGGCATCTTCCAGATTCGCGTGGCGCGAAACAATGGCAGGATTCTTGCCACCCAATTCCAAAATCACAGGGCGGACAAAGTTGCGCTGAGCAAAATCCCGGTAGAGTTTCATGCCGACATCGAATGAACCGGTGAAGGTCGCGCCGTCGACTTCTTTGCTATCCACCAGCGCTTGTCCAAGCGTAGAACCGGGACCGGTGACAAAGTTGACGACGCCATCGGGGAAGCCCGCATCTCGGAATACTTCTGCATATAGGCGGACGACCCATGCCGTATCGGTGGCAGGCTTGATCACGACTGTATTGCCTGTCACCAATGCGGCTCCGGCTGGGGCCCCGGTCAACGCGAAGGGGAAGTTGAATGGACTGATGACAAGCCACACGCCGTACGGTCGAAGTATAGAAACGTTCGTTGCATCGTAACCAACAAGCGGGTCTTTGCCCATCGATTTGATAAAGCCCTTGTTCTGCTCCATCAACTTTGCGGCATAATACATGTGGTCAGCAGTTTCCTGCACATCACCGAGACACTCCATGCGGTTCTTTCCAACTTCAAGCGCCATCGCCGCGCCCAAGTTGTAGAGTCGCTTCTCGAGCAATTTCGCCGCCTTGCGAACGAGTTTGATGCGTTCTTGCCAGGGTGTGTGACTCCACTTGGGGAAAGCCCGGCGAGCCGCCTCAATGGCTTGATGAGCATGTCCGGCGTTGCCTTTTTGCATCTTGGCCAACACCCAATCTGTGTTGACGGGTGAGCGGTCATCCCATTTCTCATCGGCAAACACATCCTGGTTGTCGATGATCATGCCCCATTCCTTGCCGAGATTCTGCTTGAGGGTGGCGACTGCCTGATCGAAGCCCTGATGCAATTCTTCGGGCGGGTTGTGCATGGTTGCATAGGTGAGTTTGAAAGCCATATCGAAGCCTCCTGTTTCTAGTCGGATAGTCTTATGGTCCGTTGGTCAAGTGGGGCTATATCCAACTTGCAGACCAAACAACACTTTGACCAGCATAGTATAGCGTAGGAAATCACAATCGTCAAAGCGGGGTGTCTCGTGTTTGACGTGACGATTTTCCTAACCTTTTGCGCGCTTGGGCTGTTGTCGGTTTTCTTCCTTCTTCAATTCGAGAAATCTTTCTGCGATGCGGGGATCGAAATGGGTTCCCGCCAGCGAGCGTATATGTTCCATTGCTTTTTCATTCGTCCACGCTTTGCGGTAAGGACGGTCACTGGTAATGGCATCCCAAACATCCACGACGGCAAAGATGCGGGCCTCCAGCGGAATTTGCTCGTCGCTCAGGCCGCGCGGATAACCCGTGCCATCCCATTTTTCGTGATGGCAGTATGGGATATTGATTGCCCGGTTCAGATATTGAATCGGGGCGAGCATTTCGAATGCGAAGGTGGGATGCTTTTTCATCAGGAGCCATTCTTCATCTGTTAACTTATCGGGCTTGAGCAGGATATTATCCGGAACACCCAGCTTGCCGATATCATGCAGTAACGCTCCGTGTCGAATATGCATCAGCATCTCACCGGAGAAATCGAAATCAGCGGCCAGCTTCAGGGTCATGTCCACCACGCGTTTCGTGTGGCCCTCGGTTTCTTTGTCGCGTAAATCCATGGCGCGCGACCAGCCTTCGATGGTGGCATCGTAGGCAATCGCCAGCTCCATATTGGATCTTTGCAATCCATTGAAGAGATGGAGGTTTTCAATCGCAATTGCCGCTTGACCGGCCAGTGTTTCGAGAAAACTCATCTGGTCGATTGCGATGGTCTGATCTGCAGAACGGGAGAAAACTTCCATCACGCCTTTCGGATCGCCTTTTGACAAGAGCGGAATGGCATAAGTCGAATGGAAACCTTCCGCCATCCAAATTTCTTTGAGACGGCCTTCCAGCGGCGCTTGTGCTTCGATGGCACGCCGTTCCAGGATTGCCCGTCCGGCGTGGCTTTCATTCATAAGTTGATCCGGTCTGACATTCTCAAGGAGATGGGTATAGAAACCCTTGCTGGTTACGTATTTCAAGTCGTTGATGTTGGCTTCCTTCAAATAGATGACGGCGGCGTCCACCTGGAGCTGTTGAATGACTTGGGTGAGCAGGACGTCAAGCGTAACGTTCAAGTCGAGGCTGTTTGTAATGGCCAGGTCAACGGAGTGCAAGGCTCTTAATCGATTCAACTGTTGCTGGGTTTCGTTATGGAGGCGGCTGTTTTCAAGGGCAATCGCGGCTTGATTGGCCAGCGTGCCCACCAGCCGTTCATCTGATTCGCTGAAAGCATCGGGCAATTCGTTCTCCACACTGATCACACCGATGATGCGGTTCTCGGTATGTATTGGAACATAGAGGCCTGAATTCAAACCGGGGAAAGTTTCCACATACTGGGGATCACGCTTCAAGTCGCCGATGCGAAGCGTTTGACCGCGCTGAATTGCCAAGCCGGATAAGCCGTCGCCTGACTTCTGAATTAAATTATTGAAATGTCCTTCCAGACCTTCACGATCTATTTCATTCTCCAAGCCCGGCACATTAAAGCCAATGATTTTCAAAGTTTGAGATTCTGGGTTATAAAGACGGACGGTGCTATGATGCCAGTTCAAACGATTTTCCATTTGTTCGATGATTTTCTGGGCGATCTCTTCCGGCTCGAGGATTCGACCAAGCTCCAGGCCGTTGTCATAGACCAACTCCAATTCTGTCAATCGCCGACGTAGGTTTTCTTCGGCTTTCTTACGTTCGCTGATATCGCGCAGGATGACCAATAAGACGCGTTGATTTCCAAGAATCAAGGATCGTGGGCTGAGTTCCGCCGGGAATTTTTCGCCGCTGGCGCGGACGTTCATGACCTCGACCGGCCGAGTATATGATCCTTCGGAGTCGTTCTCGTGAATGGAAAAGATATCACTTGCGGAGGGGACCAAGTCGCGTACGCTTTTTGTTAGGAATACTTCCCGACTGTAATCAAAAATCTCGCACGCGCGCTGGTTGACATCTAAAATTCTACCGTTCATTGCTTCTACAAAAATGGCGTCTTGAACTCCTTCAAAAATGCTGCGGTACCGTGATTCGTTATCGTGCAAAGTTTCTTCCGCGTGTTTTCGTTCGGTAATATCTTGCCAGATACCTTGAATTTGCTGTTGCGAATCAGCTGATGTGGACAATATCCTGCCTTCATCGTGAATCCAGATGGTACGACCATCTCTTGCTATCATGCGGTATTCAACTGTATATTTACTCCCGTCCGTCAGTGCATTTGCGTTTTCTTCTAACACACGCTGGCGATCCTCGGGGTGCAGACTTTTGACCCACAACTCAGAGTCGGCAAGCCACTCATCTGGAGAAAATCCGATGAACTTTTCAATTAGCGGACTAACGTATATGGACTTATGATCCAGGCTGGCACTATAGGTGACAACGGGAATTTCCTCGACTAAAGAGTGGTACTTGTATTCTGAATTTATCAAAGCCTGCTCCGCCCGTTTGCGTTCGGTGATATCCAGAATAAAACCTAAGGTTACTTGCTGCGCGGAAAACATTGCATTAGTCAAATACATCAGAATTGGGAATTTGGTGCCGTCCTTCCGGAGACATTCCGCTTCGTAATTGTTTGGCGTCGGGAGCCCTTTAGCACGGCGCTTGATATTTTCTAAGATTCTCGGTCGCCATTCTGGAGTAAACAACTCTAATGGCCCAACACTTTGAAGTTCATCTAAGCTGGAGAATCCGAACATCATGAGGTAAGCCGGGTTGGCATAGGTGATGGCCGAGCCATGCGTGATGTTGATAGCAAGCGGTGCTTGTTCAAACATCAGCTTGTAATTTTCCTCGCTATTCCTTAGTGCTTCTTCAATCTGTTTGCGCTTAGTTACATCTGCGGAAAAACCTTCGTAATAAAGGATATTGCCCGCCTCGTCTTTCACAGCGCGCACGGTTGTGGATGTCCAAATCCAGCTTCCGTCCTTGCGACGCTCTTCATTGACGAATTCATTGATAAACCCCTGTTCGGTTATTGTCTTTTGATATCCCTCCCGTCTCGCCGAGTCTTTATATACTTGGCTGCCAATATCGCTGATGCTGGCAAGCATTTCATCAGGTGAAGTATATCCAAACATGGATGCCAAGGCTGAGTTGACCGTAAGGAGACGGCCATCCGGCGTCGAGCGATAGATGCCGACGCTGGCATTATCGAAGATGTCTTTGTAATTTTTCTTGGCGATTTGAAGTTCTTCGTTTTCCTTTTGTAAACGGGAGTTGTTGAGATGAATTAGCCAATAGAGGATCAAGCCGGTCACGAGAACATAGCCCCAGCCCTTATACGTGCTGATCGTGGTTAGTGTTTTTATATCCTTGGATATGGCCTCGGCGAACCGATCGGAGAGTAAAATCCAAAGCCCTCCGATGAGCAGATATAATGCTGTAATCAAAATTGCATTTCGATCAAGTTTGATGGCCTTTAGCCTTGTACGTATTTGCAGAATCGTTTTCATAATATTACTTACCTCTAAGCAACAAAACATGCCGTTGGCAAAAAGAAGACCTATTTGGAATCCCACTCCTAAGTATATGACGATTTTAGGACCAGAGAAATTACTTATGGCTTTTGCAAGGAATGGGTAATGCTGTTTTTTGGCTCTCAAGCCGCTCGTTTAATGGATTTAAACTTGATTAGCTTTAGACAAAAAGCGGAGGGCTGGTGAGAATGTAATTCTCGAATTTTCCAAAAGGCGAATCGGCCATGAAGAACTCGAAAAACGATTCCAACTTACAGCCGCGGCTGAGCAGATAATCCACTGCGACGCGGTTGACCATCGGCACTTCGACACCGAACCCTGTTCCTTTGAGCGCGGCTTCTGTCTCGGCGTGCGCCAGAATTACCGGAAAATCATTCGCCTCCAGTGACGCAAACGGCCCATTGTGCTCTCCAAGATAACCATAGCCAATTACATCTTTATTGCGTTTATAAAAATATCCTTGCCGATTTTCCAACAACCAGGCGTGTTCCGCTTCACGATGAAAGCCGAGGATGGCATTATCGATCCGGATTAATTCTCCCATTGCCTGGGCGGAGGGCGTGATGCGCTCGATGGTTAGGTTATTATCCACGTTGACTTTTTCCGCGGGACGCGTAAAAGTGTAGCAAGGGAAAAGTGGATACACTTTCGCTTTGAGATAACGTTGAACAGCGCGCCCGTCTATCGTCGCAAGAATGAAGCGATGATTCGCTCCATCCACAGGAAAAGTGCGGGTGAGCAGTTCGCGTCCAACACCGGCGGATTGATGTTCCGGCAAAACAAAAAACTCGGTCAATTGCCGAACTCCATCGCGCAGGATCGAACGCGCAAAGCCAACCACTTTACCATCCTGTTCCGCCACCCAAAAATTATCGGACGTGCGCGCCAGATGTTCGAAGAGCGATTGTCGACGCGCCCAAAGATTTTGCATCACCTGCGGATCATGTCCGCCGCTGATGGGCATCGTGTTTAATCGGCCGCCTAATTCCATAATGGATTGATGGAAAACATCGAACGTGTTTCGAGCATCATCAAGCGTACCGCGGCGATAAGTAATGGACATAACTCCTCAACAGCTTGATTATCGCACAATTTTAGTAACACTACAAAAGTCTTGGAATTATCTTGATGGTAGCTGTGACTGGGTAGACTAGTACACGTGGGCGTAAATGATGAATAAGGTGGCGTAAAAGGTTGACGAGCGAGTTGGCAGTCAGTAAACTATGCTAAAACTGAAAGCAGGAATC
>Ga0209039_10001843_pt1 | contig 18976 bp, 15 predicted proteins | sample BogFormECP12_OM1_FD_188238 | JGI IMG/M metagenome (GOLD analysis project Ga0209039, IMG submission 188238) | Bog forest soil microbial communities from Calvert Island, British Columbia, Canada - ECP12_OM1 (SPAdes) (version 2) | ecosystem: Environmental > Aquatic > Freshwater > Wetlands > Bog ...
TAAACGGATTAAGAATAAAGAAACCCCAGGGATCCGAAAACATAGCAACTCCTTTTATTTGCCGTCAAAGTGCCACGGTAACATACTGCCATCTTTTTCGTTGACAGCATACAATAGATACTGAGCGCCAAGCGGAGCAACCAGAACGAGATTACCCGAAGCGACAGGAGCGGTGTAAATCTTCCCACCGAGGGCCGTAGACCAAAGCACTTTACCGTTGTGATCAATCGAATAAACCGTACCCGATTCGGTGGTGACGATGACACCATCTGTAGTTAGAAGTGGACTGCCTGTGATTGGACCATCCGGCGTGATATTGGACCAGGAGTTTTTTCCGCTCGACGGGTCCAGCGAATACACTTGTCCATTAATATCGGTAACGTAAATGGTCGAGCCATTCACAACTGGATCACTCCACACCCAAGCATTGGTATTTGCTGTCCAACGAATCGAACCATCCGCGGCATTGAGCGCAAAAACCTTGGAACTGAATGAACCGACATAAAGCGTTGTCTGATCGGCGCTCAACACGGGAGAGCCAGCAGCTGACCCGCCCAAATCGGTTTTCCAGACGATCTTTTGTGATTGAGGATCAATTGCATAAAGGAAATGATTCAACGAAGTGAGGAAAATCAACTTGCCATCCGTGATCGGCGAGCCCCATAACGGCTGTCCGATGGATAACGACCAAAGCAATTCGCCGGTTGCAAGTTTGAGCGCATATAGCGAACCGTCATTATTGGGCGCATAAATCGTAGCGTTGATTGCCAACGGCGCCGCGATCCAGCGATCCTTCGCGCCAGTAAACGGGACTGACCATTTCGTTGCGCCAGTTGCCGGATCTAGACTATATAAACCCTGATCCGTGCCGGCGCTTCCAACGATCAATTGACCATCAGGTGTAAGAAGCGGCGCCGCAAAGAATTGTTGCGAACCCGCTTTATCGGGATATTGCCAAAGCTTAGAGCCGTCACTCAAGCGAGCGGCATAAATGAATTGACCATTGGCAAGATACGCGTTATTCGCGTCGGCGGCCAAACCCGGCCAGCTTGTTCCGCGGCTAGCGGCGCTGGAGCATGCGCTCAGCAAGATCGCTCCGAGCAAAACAAAAGAGAACAGCGTCGAACGTTTCATTGAAAGAAATCAAACTCCTTAAAGAACGGGGTCGTATCCCCCGGGATTAAACGGGTTGCAACGAATCACGCGCCAAACGGCCATCACGGAACCTTTCAGCGCACCGTGTTTGTAGATGGCCTGATAGCCATAATGCGAACACGACGGATAGAATCGACAAGACCCTTCGGGCAAGCCATGGGAAAGGGTCATTTGATACAAACGAATCAACGACAGGAGAACGATCCGCGCCCAATTGCGCGGCGAGCGCGTCAGATCGCGCAAGCGCGGTTCATTGGGATAATCATGCGGCAGATAAAATTCAGATTGCATCAGAATTGGAAATCAATTGAGCACGTTTTAAAACATTGAGCAGGGCCTGGCGGGTATCCGTTAAGGTTGAGGAGGCAAGCGCGGGGCGGGCAATCAGGATCAAGTCCCAGCCGGTGGCAAGTGATGGAATTAACGGCCGCATTGCTTCGCGCAAGAGACGTTTGGCTCGATTCCGTTTAACCGCAGTTCCCACGGTCCGACCCGCCGCCACGCCCACACGAATTTTCATTTCACCATTTGCCTGTGCGATTAGCACAACAAGCGGGTGGGCATAAGACTTGCCAGATTGCCGCACCCGCCTGAAGTCTTGTGACCGGGTCAAGCGGAATGTTCGCTGCACCCGAACCTCGAGCATCCTTGCACGTTTTGGATTTTACCAACGCGTGCGTTTCACATGCTCGTTGGACTTAACGGTCAATTTATAGCGTCCGCGCAGGCGACGGCGCTTCAGCACCGCGCGCCCATCGGCCGTTGCCATGCGTGATCGAAAACCATGCACCCGCACACGGCGGCGTATCTTGGGTTGATAAGTTCGCTTGGGCATTAATTACTTCCTCATTCCATTCAAAAGATAATTGCAATTCCCATATAGCAGGGAACCGGCAGTCACTTAACTGGCACGGTATTATACCGTAAGGCTTTGGATTCGGTCAAAGGTCAATCGGCATCTTTTTTCTTCGGCTCGCGCACCGGATAAACCGGATGAGCCAGCAATTCGGCCAGCTTTTTCGCTCCTTCCGAGCTGGCAACGGCGATGATTTCATCGTTTGCCTGAAAAACGCTATCGCCGCGCGGCAATGTCATCTTGCCATCTCGAATAATGGCGGCGATAACGCAATACTCTGCCAAATCTGAATCCTTAAGCGCCAAACCAATCGCTTTTGCCCCGGGTGGAACTTTTTCTTCCACTACTGAATAATTACCTCGTCGGATTTTGAAGAGGGTCATCATGTCGCCGAATGACATTTCCTCCAGCACGAGCCGCGCTAAAATATCGGCTTGATTCAAGGCGATATCCACGCCCATTTCTGGTGTGAACAGCCAGGCATTTTTAGGATTATTGATTCTCGCGATCACGCGCGGTACATTGAATTCGAAACGCGCCAGCGAAGTCACAACCAGATTCGTATCGTCCGCGCCAGTGACCGCGGCCAAAGCATGAGCCGTGGAAATATCCGCCTGCTCGAGCGTGAGCGGCGAACTTCCATCTCCAACCATAATCGCTTCGGGCGGAACTTCCTTCTTGAGTTTTTCCAAAAGCGCTGGACGTTCCTCGATAATTCTAATACGATGACCTACACCCAATAATAGGTGCGCTAAATAAGATCCTGTGTTTCCACCGCCGACAATGATGACATACATGATTTACCTCCTTTCCAAACCCAGCATCTCTTCAAGGCGATCCATCGCCGAAGATAATACCGACAAGTGAATGAGGTCGCCTTCCTTAAATTCCGTTCCACGGACGGGAAGAAAGGCTTGATCATTACGCGTGATGGATACCACTGCGATCTCACCTGGAACCGACAACTGTGCAACGTTTTTTCCAATCAATTGGGATGGCGCTTCCACGATCACTAGGGAAACCTCACCTCGGCCAAATATGTATAGCACATCCAAATCTGTATGAGAAAGCACCTGATAGATCCGCTCGGCACCCCAGTTCGTGGAAGAGATCGTGGTCAGGCCAAGCCGCTGATAAACCTCGGCACGACGCGGATCATAGAGGCGCGCGACCACACGTGGCACACGGAAAATATTCCGGGCAATACGCGCTGCCACGATGTTGGCATTATCCGAAGAACTGGCGGTCACGAACGCATCAGCCCGTTCGATACCCGCTTCGATCAGGACGTTGCGGTCGAATCCCAAACCATGAACGATGCGGCCCTTGAAGTCCGGCCCGAGGCGATCAACTGCGTTGGAATCGTGGTCAATGACCGTTACATCGTGTCCCTGGGCGGACATCAGCTCACTTACTTGTGAGCCAATCCGTCCACAACCCATGATAATCACTTTCATAGTAACTACCTCCTCTCTTGAATATCAAGACGAGCGAGCATGTTGGATTGTACCAAATCGGCGGACGAAGGTTTTACGCATCCATTCCAAGACATATAACACGGGAGCAAAAAGAAGTAAAGCGGGCCAGAGCAACAAAGGCAGGGCAGTGTGATCAAATGCAATGGCCAAAGGCGGGATATAGATCAACGCTAAGATAACTACCAATTCAAGCAATACGCCTAGTAACAGAGTCGGATTGCTGAACCAACCTTGTTGTCTATTGTGAGCCTTGAAAGTACGGCAAGCAAAAACATTTCCGACTTGCGACATCACTACACCAACATGAAATACAGTTTGAGCTGCGCGATCGACAACGCCAGCGCCACCAAATGTCAGCAAATGAGGCCATACTATGGTTTCCAGAAAAGGGATACCGAGACTATGTGCATGTCCCGACAGAACGTAGACCGCGATGAATCCCACATAACAAAGAATCGCCTCGATCATTCCCAGCCACAAGAAAGCATGTATCAACAATGGACGATCCAACAACGGTTGGAAACGCGGGCGCGGCGGTTGACTCATGATACCTGCTTCGGGCTTTTCGATACCAAGCGCAAGAGCGGGGAGGATGTCGGTGCCCATATCAATGGCGAGGATTTGCCGCACATTTAACGCGAGAGGAATGCCAAAAGCTGCTGTGGCAAGGAATGGTACCACCTCTGGCACGTTGCTCGAAAAAATATAAGTGATGAACTTGCGGATGTTATCGTAAATGGCACGGCCCTCTTCAATCGCCGAAACAATTGCATCAAAATTATCGTTGGTCAAAATCACATCGGCGGCTTCTTTTGCCACATCCGTGCCGACAATGCCCATCGCAATTCCAACGTCCGCTTTGCGTAGCGCGGGCGCATCGTTGACACCATCGCCGGTGACAGCCACTACATCGCCTCGCGCTTGGAAAGCGGATACCAGCCGGAGTTTATGATCTGGCGCCATGCGCGCAAAGATCACTTCCTTATCCAATGCTTGCTTGAGCGCGACATCACCCATCGCATCCAACTCCGCGCCGGTAATGATGGATGGATTCGACGAAGTGATTATCCCGACGCGCCTTGCGAGCGACTCTGCGGTCAGACCATAATCGCCGGTGATCATCACGATGCGTATACCTGCTTGATGACAAACTGCCACAGCGCGTTCCACTTCCGGACGCGGCGGATCCATCATTGCCATCAAACCAAGAAACGTCAGTTCGCGCTCAATGCTTTCAGCGGTATATGCACCACTGCGCGGCGGCAAAGCGCGACGCGCCAAAGCCAGTACGCGCAAGGCGCGGCGGGCATATTCATCATTTGCAGACATGATTTCTGCGCGCACATTCTCGGTCAAAGGCAAGGTTTCGCCATTGGTCAAAATATGCGTGCATAACTGCAATACCTCACGCGGCGCGCCTTTGACAAAAGCCAGGTCGCCCGCGGGCGAACGGTGAATGGTGGTCATCCGTTTTCGCCGCGCATCGAAGGGAAGTTCATGTGTGCGCGGATATAACGCATTAACTGAATCTTCTTCGATACCAGCTTTCATGGCCGCGACTTTGAGTGCGGCTTCCGTTTGATCGCCAAGACTTGTCCACGTGGGATGTTCCAATGAGGGTGGATTGATGCGAGCGTTATTGCAACTCATCGCGGCTTCAAGCAAAGCATCCAAATCTTGTTCAAATGGTGCGCCCGAAGGAGTCGGTTGGTATTGACCTTTTGGTTCATATCCAGCACCGCTGACTTGTAATTTTTGTCGCGCTACCCATACTTCACGTACGGTCATTTGGTTTTGAGTCAACGTACCGCTTTTATCGGTGCAAATTACAGAGACATTGCCCAGCGTTTCAACAATGCTAAGGCGCTTTGATAACACGCCGTGTGTTGTCAGACGTTGAACGGCTCTTGCCAGCGAAAGCGTCAATGTGACGGGCAGCCCTTCAGGTGTGATGGCGACGATAATTCCTAATGCCAATAATATCGGATTAATGTTGATATGTTGCTTTACTGTCGGTTCGTAAAAACTGATCAATAGGACAAACATGCCGATACCAATGGCAACAAAGGACAGGCTGCGACTGAGGCGATGGAGTTCCTGTTGAAATGGGGAGGGTGCTTCTTGGACGGTTTCTGTTAGTTGGGCAATGCGCCCAAATTGAGTCAACATGCCGGTAGCGTAAACGACCGCTTTTCCTGTTCCAGAGGCGACCGAGGTTCCGGCAAAGATCAGGTTTGGGCGTTCGAGTTCGCTGACACCGGTCACCAGCGAAGCGTCGGCTGTTTTGCGCGCGGCCAATGATTCTCCAGTGAGAGACGAGTTATTCACGCGCAAGCCATATTCCTCTACCACGCGTGCATCAGCCGGGATGTTATCGCCTTCGGCTAGAATCAAAACGTCGCCGGGAACAATCTCAGCGGCTGGAAGATGAATATCCTTCCCATCTCGAATTACATGCGCGTATGTGGGGAGCAAATGCTTGAGTTTTTCAATAGCGCGTTCGGCCTGATATTCCCGCCAAAAAGAAAAGCCTGCGTTGACTACTGCAACCAGCAAGATGACCACGGAGAGCGCAAATTCTCTTTGCCAGAGTGTGATCAATCCCGCAATGATCATCACCACCACAAAAGGATGAGTCGCTTGAGCTGCATACTTGCGCCACATCGGTGGACGCGCTTGCTCGGACAAAATGTTCTCGCGGTATAAGGCGCGGCGCGACTCAGCTTCGGCAGTGGACAAACCCTGCAAGGAGGTCTCCAGAGATTCAAAAACCTCGTTCACACGCAAGCTATAGATCGGTATCGAACTCATAAGCGTACAGATGCGGGAGACACATCTCTCCCGCGTTAGACTATTCTACTTTTCCCTCTTCATCGCCGGGGGCAGTTTGCTTGGGAACGCCGCCCAGTTTCGGTTCGCTGGGCTTGCTTTCCAAATATTGTTCCAATAGCGATGGCGCATTAGGATGATCCACGTGTAGCGCCTCATTGTAGTCACCTGCGATCACGGGTGCATCGTACCGCACTGGTCGGTTGACGCCAAAAAATTGCCAAAATCGGGCAATCGCCACCAACAGACTATAGCGATATTCCTGCATTTTGAGCGACTGCCATTCGACAATCGAGGCCATTGCACCTTGGATACGGGCTTTGTCGCGGACGATGCGGTGGATTTGTTTTGGGTCCCGATATCCGAGAGGCGACAGGATCACCAGATGAGCGGACAAGAACAAAATAGTAAACGATATCAGACGAACCCATCCACCTTCTTCCCACTTGCCTATGATTTGGAAGACCCAAACAGAGGCGGCCAGGATGGCCGTAAAGAGCGCCGCGCGCGCTCCCCACCGTTTTACCCAACCTGTTAAAGTCCGCAGAATATGCTGCCGCATAGCCAGACCCATGATCGTGATCGGTATGAACACTCCCACGCCATAAAAGGGCGCGGCGACATCCGTATTGCCCTTGACCAACAGCATGATGATAACGGCCAAGCCGAAGGTGATGGTCACCGAACGTGTAAAGGTGCCTCGTTTATCGCGGTATATGATGGCTTCGGGAATCTCTCCAATGGCAACATCGCGCCATTCTGTGGCCTGTGCATCCTGGAAAGCAGTCATTGAGGCAAATGCCAATAGAATCACAGCCAAACCTTGATAAACCCAGTAAAGGAGTATTCCGCCAGGAATCTGTCCAAAGCCAATCGAAGCGAGATTCCCCACCAGAGTTTTGCCACCCGTGCCGTCAAAAACATTGAAATGGACAGCAAAAGCAGTGAGGATGATGGTTGTTACACCGCCATAGAATAGAAATGCCGTCTGTACAAAGCGTCCCACACCGGTTTTCCCGCTATAGAAGCTCCAAACTTTGTCCCACTTCGGGAGCTTTTTCTTGCCCCACTTAACCAGAGGGACATCCTCATTGATAACAAACTGAATACCATTGGACATGGCTTCCAGACCGGTGAGGGCCACCATGCCCTTCATTGATCCTGTGAGGATGTGGTAGAGGCCATCCGCCAATGTCGCAGATTGTGTAGCGGCAATAGCCGGCGCGGGCGGCACTCCATTGTGGACTGCCATGATCAATCCAACCCAGTTGACGAGAGTAAGCATCAAGAAGACTGCCAGGAACCCAAAGCTGACAAACGAAGATTCGCCTCGCCCGCGAATGGTCAGATACCAAGTAACAGTCGCCAAGACTGCCCCAATGGCAAAATGCCAAAACCAGGGCGCACTATAGGAGTTTGTAATTGAAAGTAATTGGTCCGAACCTGATAAGGCAGATACAACGATAGTTAAAACGTAATCTTCAATCAGGGTGACCGCAACCATCAAGCTGAGTGTCGGCTTTAGATAACGCATGGAAGCGGTATAAGAACCGCCTCCCTCATTGAACGGTGCCAGCGAATACATATACAGAATGCCAAAACATATATTGGCAAAGGCGATTAAACCCGCCCCAATGAAGCCAAAACGCTGCAATCCATAAGGCCAGAGAACGCTCATGAGTTCGCCGGTACCGTAAAAATACGATGTAAAGAAATCTATTCCAAAGAGGGCCAGCGCGGCTAACATCGCAATCTGTCCCGCACCATGGATATGAGCATGTTCTTTGTTCTCGCGCGGTGCGATCCGGAAGGCAACATACACAATCGCGATTAACAATAAACCAGAAAAAAATATAGGATTCATACGTTGAATTTACTTATACTTTCTTGGGTGCAAAAGCGTCTTCCAGCATCTGGAGTTCGTTCAATAAATGTTGGCGTGTGGAGGGATTGAAGCGGGTATCCTGATCCACCTTGGCATCCTCTTCGCGGGCGGCGCGCACCACAAACGATGGAACAAACATAATGCGTCCGGCAGGAATAACGACAAAGTGGTAGGTGTCCATCTTCAGTTCTTGATCATTGAAATAAGGCAGACTTAAACTCAAGCCGCGATTCAAACTTTGCGCGGCCGCGCGTTCCTTGATCGCGCGAATGATCTCCCTTGTCTGATAACGTGCCAAGGCCCGGCCCTGATTGATCAACTGCCCTAACATGCCGTAGCGTTTCTTCTGATACTCCTCATCCGCGACCATATAAGGAGCCAGTGAACGCGCCGCGAAGATCACGGTCAGGAATCTTTGCATCGAAGCAATGTGCGCTTCTGCCTCGCCCACTGAATTGACCAGGAGCTTGTCGTGATCATCGAAGGCGACCCACTGCGGTAGATAGAATCGACGCGCGGCCGGGACATACGGGACAAGTAGACTGCCACGTCCGTCCTCGGTTTTGCCTTCTTCTGCAATCGCATCCGTTGTCGCAGTAATCGCTGAGGCGGGCTCAAGCTCATCGCTGGTCGGAATCGTCGGCACATCTTCATCCTCTTCCGACCTATAAGTTACCGACCGACCAGACGGCAGCATGTTATATATCATATGCATGGCCGTTGTATGGCGGATCAGCTGCGCGCTGATGACCACCGCGCGCTCCGAAGATTGTTCCAGTTGGGAAAGACGTTCGCGTAAGGTGAAATGCACATCGTTCCGCGTGATGCGGTCGCGCAAACTGCCCGCGGATTGCTCCCGCAAATTTTGTGGCACGGTCAATGTGGATGAGACGCCGTTCGTCTCTACAACGACGCGGTCAGGCAATGAAAAATGAACACGCGAGCCGCGCTGAACAAACACCTCAGCCACCTGCCGCGCCTGCGCTTCCAAAAAGCGCTGGACAATAGGCGGCTGGGCTTTGAAGAGAGACTCCTGCTCTTTGTATTCCTTCTCAAAGGATTCAGTGGGAGCCAGATGCGACATGATTCCTGCTTTCCCTAAAGTGAAAAAATATATGCCCTCAACCAGCGAGAGCAAGGCGTTATTATACCTCATCAAGCAAGGCGTTTTGCTTTCGGTTGTGTAAGCGGGATTTGCAGAAAGAATATACTTCCCCTGCCCAACTGACTCTCAACCCAAACGCGACCGCTGTGTTGCTCGGCAATGGATCGAACGATGGCGAGTCCCAACCCGGATCCATGCTGGGCGCGCGCTTCCCGTTGTTTGCCTCTATAAAACTTTTCAAATAGGTGTGGCAGATCGTCGAGTGCAATACCAATACCGGTATCTTCCACTTCGAAGACAAGATCATTCGGCACAGTCCTGACCCGAACCGTAACCGAGCCATTCTCTGGCGTATATTTGATGGCGTTTTCAATCAGGTTATATACTGCCTGATGTAAGAGTGCCTGATCCGCTTCGATAGTAGGCGGTAACTTTTTTGGGATTTCCAAATTCAAAATGATCTTTTTCTCATCGGCTTGCAATTGCAATAGGTTAGTCGCGCGTTCGAGAATATCCAGCACGGAAACATTATCCACTTGCAACCCCACGCCCACTTCGATCCGTCCCAGATCCAACAGATTACTCACCAAGCGGGACATGTTATCAACGCCGGATATCATCTTTTTTATATACCCGCGTTGTTGATCGTTAAGCTCTCCGACCATATCAAGCATGGTGGCATAACCGCGCATCAACGTCAAGGGCGAGCGCAAATCGTGGCTGACGGTCGCGACAAACTCCGACTTCATCATGTCTATCTCTTTGAAAGAAGTCACATCACGCAAAATGCAAACGCGTCCCATCGGACGGCCTTCGGCGATCACGGATGAAGCCGTAGCCAGATAAGTCCGCTTATCCGGCAGTAAAACCTCAATAGATTGTTTCTCGCTGGAAGCCAACAAAAGATCAACTAGCGGTTTTTGTGCGATGACGTTCTTTATAGATTGACTGATGGCTTTATTTACGTTGATATCAAACGATTGCTCCGCGGCGCGATTGGCAAGTAGTAAATGATTACGCTGATCTGTGACCAGTACAGGATCGGGCGTTGAGTTGATGATCGCTTCGAGTTGACGCCGTGCCACTTCCACGTTCAAGAAAAGATACACATTCGCAACTGCTAATGAGGCCTGACCGGCAAGTGTAGCAATAAAACGAACATCGGCTTCCGTGAAATTGTGCGGCTGTTCATACGAGGCCCACATCACACCATAATATCGGTTCTCATGGCGCAATGGAACGGCTAACAAAGCCCCAGGATTAAGCCGCTTTGGATCGAGGGTCAACTCACGGGTCCTCGAAAGATTCGGAAAGACGATGTGTTCCTGTTTCTGTGCTATCGCTAGTATTTGTTCATCGAGATATGCATAAGAATCTTTGGCGGGTCCAACCGCAAAGCGCGAAGGAAGTTCAGCGGGAGTTTCAGGAAGCATGGATGGCAAAAGCACCACATGCACTGCATTAGCACCGGTTGAGGCGACCGCATCCAGCACCGGCTTGACCACGTTGCTCATCTCCAGGCTGGACGCGACACCCTGACTTACAATCAGCAGACGGTTGAGTTCATCGAGGCGCGCGGCTAAACTCACGCGCATCTGTTCGAAGGCGCCTCGTAATTGACCGACTTCATCCACACCTATGGCTTGCAACGGATGATCGAGCTTCCCTCGTGCAATTCGATTCGCTTCAAATGCCAAACCTTGCAATGAACCTGTGACCACGCGCAGGCCAACACGCAATAAGATGAGCGCCAAAACCGCCACCAGGATAATCATCACAAACATGGGCAGGGCAATGTTGAGTGCCAGTTGTTGAACTTGACTCGCAGGAATCGTTAAGACAATCGCCCATGATTCGCCCTCGACCGGTTGATAATAAACCATCTGCCGCGTGCCATCCGGCGCGGTGCCATTGGAAAAAGAAGGCTGGTCGCCGCGCGGTCCACTATATGTTACAAGGGTACTGCCGTTGGTTTGATAAATTACATCGCCGTTCTCATCAAGTAGAAAGCCATCACCATGTAAATCCGATTTCGAGAGGTTATCGAGGCTGTTGATCAGCGGCTGCGTCAATGGATTGTTGGATAACGTTGTGCGTCCGATCAAGATTCGTTGCACTTGATGTGAACTATCTGCAATCGCGACCAAGAATGAAACGCGGGTTGACTCACTCGATGAGGTGGGTGGAATTGTGTAAATTTGAGTTAACATGCCTTTGTCTGCCAATGGAACGCCAGAGGCTTCTTGAGCGTACAAAGAAAAATTCTGGCGCGCAGAATTGGGATACACACCCAATAGATTTTTTCCGCTTGCATCGAGAACAAAGAATTGATCGAAGTATGGAACCGCCTGCATTCTCTGTGCGAGAAGCGCGCTCAAATCTGGATCGTTTGATGAAAGCAGGCGCGTGTCGGACGATAATTGCACCGTGAGATTTTGCCCGGTCTCGAGAAAGAATGGAACGTTCTGCGCTGCGGTTTGTGCTGTGCTCGCCAATCGATCTTTTAACAATCCGTTGGCGGCCTGTCCCGCCACTACCCAATCGCCGATGAGCAAAGTCAATAACAACGCGATGATAAACGTGCCGGTGGCATACACAAAACGCGTTTCGAGACTGCGCTCTGCTGGCGATGGTTGCAGAGCCTTCTTCTCGCCCCACGCCGACGGGAGAGTGGCAGCGGCCAATTGGGCAATGACCCCTGCAATCAACATTTCGCCGCTAAAGGCTAGCCCCGCGGTACCCGCGTTGCTCAACGCAAAATCAAGCCGCGCTGCCACCAGAACATTGGATGGAATGCTAAAAAACAGGCCAACGATGAACAACACAATATACAAGGGAATCATCAGCAACGCACTGACCAGCGGTTGGCGCGCGAGTTGATATAACGGCGTGCGATAACGTTGACGCACGCTCACTGAAAATAGCAAAGCTAACAACGCCAGTTCCAGGGCGCTGAATAAATTATAAGTGTCCCAAGCGCCTCGTAAGATGCCGGCAAAAAGTCCAACCAGAGCCGCGCCGAGTGGTCCGAGAAATCCGCCAGCTAATATCCACGGAACGGTGGAAAAAAGCATCATTGCAGAACCGGGCGAAGTATCGGCTGGGAAGTTTGGCAAGGGTAAGGCAGAACCGGCGGGCAATCGAACGCCGATGAATAAATTTGTTATCGGAACGAGTATTAATAAGCCGATAAACAATCCCCATGAACGAACTGTCCACGCGGATTGAACTCCCTTCCAGCGCAACAAAAGGAAAATGGTCAATCCCAATAAGCCCAGCCACACGACCCAACCAACCAGAGTAGGGAAGAGCAGATTCGGAAAGCCTGAAAGAAGTGTGAAGATAAAACTCATGAAAGGAATGACAAAATAATGGTTCTGACTTGCGAACCATTATATCCGCAAAAACTTCTTGCCTTCTGCGTTATTCTTTATTTCCCTTGAAATACTCAGTAGTTGCCTGCCCCGGCTGATTGATGCCTTCGCGTTGAATCACTTTCCAAAGGCTCATGAACATGATTTTTATATCAAGCCAAAATGACCAATGGTCAACATACCAAACATCCAATTTAAATCGCGTTTGCCAACCAGTCGCATTTCGTCCATGGACTTGTGCCCAGCCGGTGAGACCGGGGTGAACATCATGTCGCCGCATTTGCTCCGGTGAATAAAGTAGGAGATATTCCATCAGCAAGGGCCGCGGGCCGACGAGACTCATCTCGCCGCGCAAGATGCTAAAGAGTTCGGGAAGCTCATCAAGGCTAGAGGATCGCAGAAATTTTCCAAAGCGCGTCAGGCGAATGTCATCGGGTAAAAGATTCCCTTGTCCGTCGCGCGCATCGGTCATCGTGCGAAATTTGTAAACGGTGAAAGGTTTCCCTTTGTAGCCTGGCCGCGTTTGACGGAACAGGACCGGTGTTCCAAGAAAGATGCGGACAAGAATCGCAGACATTAAAATAATCGGCGAAAGGATAATGAGTCCCAACGAGGTGATGGTTAAATCAAAAATCCGCTTGCTGATGGGCATGCGGACATTCTACCAAATGTGGTATTATTTTGTTTGGAGAGTGAGCTATGAATGAACGAATATTGATCATTGAAGACGATCAGGCGATTTTGAAATTGCTTCAGCGCGGGCTGGCTTATGAAGGCTACGTGGTGGATACGGCCACCGATGGCCGCACAGGTTTGATTTTGGCCCGTGATCATACTCCCGATATCGTGATCCTCGATTGGATGCTTCCGGGCATTGACGGCTTGGAAGTTTGTAATCGTTTAAGAAGCGGCGGTTCGATTCCGATCCTGATGTTGACGGCCAAAGACACAGTGCAAGATCGCATTCAGGGATTGGATGCCGGCGCTGATGATTACATGGTCAAGCCGTTCAATCTCGATGAATTGCTGGCGCGTGTACGGGCGCTTCTACGCCGCACTCAACCCGAACGCGTGCCCGTGTTGAAGTTTGCCGATTTGTCCCTCGACACCGGCTCGCGTCAAGCATCGCGCGGCAATCGTCTCGTTGCATTGACCGCCAAGGAATACGAATTACTGGAGTTGTTCCTGCGACATCCAAAACAAGTATTGACGCGCGAGGTCATTTTTGACCGCGTCTGGGGTTATGACTTTGGCGGCGAGAGCAATGTGCTCGAAGTTTACATCCGTTATCTGCGGCAGAAACTTGAAGCGGAGGATGAGCCGCGTTTGATTCACACCGTGCGCGGCGTTGGTTACGTTCTACGGGAAAACCCGTAGTGCATTTTCTTTGCGAAGCAATCTCCTCTAATAAATCATAAACGCGGGGACTGCTCCGAGGAAGAATTCCTCTCGCAGTGATATTTCATTTATGTCCCTCCGTCTTCGCCTGACACTTCTTTACTCCACGCTGATGGGGGGAATTCTTTTAACATTCGGCGCGGCGGTTTATATTATTATCAGTGTTCTCCTGCTCAACCAAGCCGATACAACCTTAGCAAGCACGGCACGCGATATTATGGCCGTGACGCGCGTCAACTCAGTGGCGGAAATTGATGTGATTACTTTGCCGCCGCTTGATATGACGTCGAATGTATATGTCCAATTGTGGGGCGAAGATAACAAGATCAGGAACGAATCGCCAAGCATTGCAAACCTGACTTCTTCCCTCGATCCAATCGGGCTGAAAGCTGGCGAACCGATTTATAGAGAAAATACGATTCAAAATGTCCACCTGCGCGTCTTAAGTGTTCCCCTACGGTCGGGCATTCACAGCGTCGGTATTTTGCAAGTGGCGACCAATTTGAATGTGGTGGATGCTGCGCGTCGCGACCTGCTTGATATCCTTTTGATTTCGACTATTGTTTCCGCACTCGTTGCCGGAGTTGGTTCGTGGTTCGTGCTTGGAAGCGTTCTTTCTCCGCTGGATGCGGCTACGGAAACCGCACTAGCCATTAACCGCGCTGACGACCTTTCGCGCCGCATTCCTTATGATGTTGCTTCCGACGATGAGATCGGCAATCTGATCGAGGCATTCAACCAAACCCTTGAACGGCTCGAAAATCTTTTTACATCACAACAGCGCTTCCTCGCCGATGTCAGCCACGAGTTGCGTACTCCATTGACAGTGATTAAAGGCAATGTGGATTTGATGCGGCATATGAAAAAGCTCGATGAAGAGTCGCTTTCCAGTATTGATCAGGAAGCCGGGCGCCTGACTCGTTTGGTCGGCGGATTATTACTCCTCACCCAAGCCGAGTCTGGCAAGCTTACGTTGAACAAGCAACCAGTCGAACTTGATACGCTTTTGCTTGAAGTCTTTCAGGAGATGCATATCCTTGCTAGTAATAAAGTGCGTCTCAAGATCGCAGATATTGATCAAATTCAAATTAAAGGCGACCGCGACCGTTTGAAACAAGTTCTGCTGAATCTAGTAGCGAATGCGATTCAATATACACCGCAAGGTGGCGATGTGATGGTAGGGCTTGCGCGGATTGGCGATCAAGCACGCATCATCGTGCGGGATACCGGGCCGGGGATTTCAAGCGAGGACCTGCCCTATATTTTTGATCGGTTCTATCGCGCAGAGAAATCGCGGACGCGATCCTCGTCGCCGGGTTTTGGTTTGGGACTTTCCATCGCAAAATGGATTGTAGAGAATCATGGGGGAACGATCAATGTGGAGTCCAAAGAAGGAAAAGGTACAACGTTTGCTATTTGGCTTCCCTTGGAAAAAGACATGCCTAAATAGCTAATGACAAGTGATTACGGCAAACCTAATTGTCGATGAGCTTGCCGGCACAGACTGGCGCCACTGACTGCGAGCCACTCCTTAAGGCGCTGACTCGATGATCTCATTTGCGTGGCGTCCGCATAAATGCCGCTTCCCCAATAAACATAACGAATTGTTTCCGTGGGCCACACCCATTCATTCAACCCGATCAGACTTGGCCCTCCGTTATAAGCCGCGAGCGACCATGAAATATTATGATTTGCGGTGTCGAATACGCGACGCAAATACGCCAATCCACGCAAGGCATTGGTGCCGGGATCGAATGGATTGTCAGTGGAGGCAAAATGGAATGGCATAACTTGAAAAAGGCCAACGGCCCCCGCGGAAGAACGTGCAAACTCGTCGCCACAGGATTCAATTTGCATGACCGTGGCTACCAGATTTGGATCAAGATTCGATATGGCACTCCAGCGCAGGATGGACATACTCCAATACTGCACCTCGGGTGTAAATAAAGGAGCCAGTCTGTTTGATACGGAGAAAGCACTTATTTGAAAAGGAACTCCCTGAGCCGGAACATTAAGAACAATAATTGCGATCATGATGCCAATGAATAAAACCGATAGAGGCGGGAGTAAATAGAAAGACAAACAGCCGCGGCCTTCTTGATTGTAAGCCGCGGCTGTTCGGCGATTGCTTTGGTATTGACGAACGCGGGACATAGGTTCCCTTTCATGCAGGGTTAAAAACCCGCGTCAAGCTAAATTGTCATGGTTCTGTAGTGCGAAACCATTATTGAGTTGTCCAAAATTTAGATTCGGTTATGGTTTTGTGATGCAATACCATTATTGCTTGCGCGCTTCGACGGCATCGTAAGGTGATTGTGAGTCAAAGGACATATTTTGATAGGTCGGTTCGGGACGATCAAAGTTTGTCGTCGGCGCGGGCTTGGGCGCAGGATGATAGCTTTGGACTGGACGTGGCAGTGAGGATGCGGGACGCAGAGTCGTTCCAACTGGGCTGGCGGTTATGGGTCGAGACGGCGGCGAGTACGATCTTTGAGTTTGTAAGCCGCGCGCGTCCGCCGTGGAAAACAGATTGTCACCTGCAATGGAGAATGTTCCAATGATGAGCACGCGGATCAACCAAACCATCACGGCTACAAAGATCGGTACGACCTTGATCAATGTGCTGTTGCTAATCACCGAGCCAGCCGCGGCACTGGTGTGATTGACGATAGCGACCGAAACGCCCCACCAGGTTAATGTGGCATTGAAGCCGGCAGCCAACAACCACGCGCCGAAAAGATACCAAACCTCGGCGGGTTCATCGCGGCCTTGTTGTGGTGTAAAGATGCGGGCAATTCCTGCAAAGTCAATGCCGCAAAATGCAATGGCCAGAATGGTCGCCCATCGAAGGCCGGCAAATTTGAGATCACCCAGCACATCAGCTAATGCAAACTGCGTTGTGCTGTAATTGAAGATCTCAAAAGCCAGGAGGGCGGTGACAATAATTAAGCCCCAGGCCGCGCCACGGTTGATGCGTCGGCCGTGTGTGAGATTGCGGAACATGTTAGCCAAGCCATCCCCTACGCTATGTGAGTTACGGACGGTGTTCATGTCTACCTCCTTATCATAGGATAGATGTCGGCATTATAGAACTAATGTTCTATAATTGTCAAGAGGCAGAGTGTAATTACTTTAACGAATTTCTATGTCCCTCAGTGCAACCCCACAGCCTGCCCCGCTCGTTACTTCTTCATCGGTCTCGCCATTTCATCTTTCACGGCGTGATACAAATTCTCAGCTTTCAATTCGCCCAAGGCGTAGCATGGCGCTTTCAAATGCTCGGCCAGACTTTGCGCCAGGCCTTGATCGAAGGCGGCATGTTCCATGTTTATGACCACGCTCTTGATCTGTTCTACTGCAATCAATTCGGCAAAGCGATAGGATTCTTCCTGAGGCGGGAGCGTGCCAATTGAAACGTTGCCTGCTCCGTCGGTCAGCACGATGAGCAGCGGTTCAATATCCGGGTGAGTATATTTCTCGTGCTGTAACACGTCGGCAGCCATCAGCAGACCCGCCGAGAGTGGAGTCTTGCCGCCGACCGGAATATCGATCAAGGCGCGCTGCGCAAGTTGAATGGAATTTGTCGGAGGCAAGACGAGCGTGGCGCGATCTTTTTGAAAGACGATGAGGCCGACACGGTCGCGGCGTTGATACGCATCGGTCAGCAACGAAAGGATCGCGCCTTTGGTGGCATTCATGCGTTCTGCAACTGCCATGGACCACGAAGCGTCTACCAAAAACAAAACCAGATTCGCCACGCGTTTGACCCGCACCTTGCGCTGCAAATCCGATTTCTCGATGGCAAAAGCCAGCCGCTTGCGCTTCTCGACGCGTCGCTTTTGGAACGGCGCGGCGGCGCGAAAAGTGGCATCGAAAGCAATGTCATCAGTTTTGTTCCCCGCAGGACGCGCTTTGATGTAACGTCCGTGTTTGCGCTCAGTTTTGGTAAGCGAACGGCGTCCGGCGCGTTTGCGCGTCAGTTTATCGAGCGGTGTATTCAATTTGCGCGGCTGGAATGTTTCGCCTGCTTTGATTTTTTGTCCACCCTCCCACCATTTAGCATCGGTGTGGGCGAAGACATCATCCTGTGGCATTGGCTCAGGCTGACCCTGTTGCGGACTTTCCTGCGCTTCTTCTTCAAGCTTTAAGTTTTTTTTTCCGCAGACTTGCTTTCCTGCGATTCGGATTTTTCTTCCGATTCACTTGGCACCGATTGACCTGCCAGTTGCTCGATGCGTTCCTGCAATTGTTCGGATGTGATCTCGGCCTGCTGGAATGGTGTCCGCTTGATGCGATGAGGCAATGCCAACTCTGCAGCGAGCGCGATATCGTGATCGGTGATCTGGGTGCGGCCTTCGAATGCGGCTTGCGCCCGCGCGGCCTTGAGGATGACCAGGTCAGCGCGATGACCATCCACATTCAAAGAGGCCGTCAGCGCAGCGATGGATAGTAAGTCACGGGTGGTGTATGTAACTTGGTCCACCAATTCACGCGCGCGTTCGATTTGTTTGGAAACTTCCTGTTCCTTTGGCATCCATTCTTTGCGGAAGGCTTCCGGGTCTTTCTCGAACGAGAGATTGCGTTCCATAATCATCACACGTTCGCGCGCGTCGCGGATGCCGACAATATCCACCGATAAAGCAAAGCGATCCAACAGTTGAGGACGCAATTCACCTTCTTCTGGATTCATCGTTCCAACCAGGATAAAGCGGGCAGGATGCGAAAACGAAATCCCTTCGCGCTCGACCACGTTGACGCCCATCGCGGCTGAATCCAAAAGAACATCCACGACATGATCGTCGAGCAGATTGACTTCATCAATATACAATAATCCGCGGTTGGCATTTGCAAGCACACCGGGTTCAAAGTGCCGTTCACCTTTTTGAATGGCTTGCT
>Ga0209039_10001845_pt1 | contig 18951 bp, 9 predicted proteins | sample BogFormECP12_OM1_FD_188238 | JGI IMG/M metagenome (GOLD analysis project Ga0209039, IMG submission 188238) | Bog forest soil microbial communities from Calvert Island, British Columbia, Canada - ECP12_OM1 (SPAdes) (version 2) | ecosystem: Environmental > Aquatic > Freshwater > Wetlands > Bog ...
GGCCCGCGACGGCTGATGAGTACGCCCGTCGCGGTCCACCTTCTCCCCTGGGAGAAGGTTGGAAATATCGAGGGGAGCGCCCGCGCCCGCAGAACCATTCCCCTCTCCGAGGGGAGAGGGTGGCCGACGGAGGAGGTCGGGTGAGGGGTCACTTCTTCACCTTCTCAACCGACGCCCGGATCGCCTCCTGCGCTCCGCGGGCATGGGAACTAACCGCGCCTGCTCTCTTCCGCGACGTGTGATAACGATTTCTTCCCCCTTGGATGCCCGTTCGACGAGTTGTGAGAGCTTCTGCTTGGCCTCAAGAATCCCTACCGTCATTTTTCCTCCTGTATTGCTGGACATCCACTTGGATTATTATACTTTCCAAACTCCAATGCGCAGGCGGTGACAATTTTATTGCACGCCGCCGAACGAACCGTGACACACCAAACCGGCCTCAGCCCTATGCTGCTGTTGGCCTTTGCCGCTGGTATGGGCTAGATTTGGCCGCCCCCTCGGGGCTTGAGACCTGCACAGCCATGGACTGCCTTCTAACTCACGGTTTCTTCCTGGGCGAAGATCCCAAGGAGCTTCAGATCATGAAGCCCTACGCGCCCCTGGGGATTCTCTACCTTGCTTCGCACTTGCGGGCGCGAAATTTTAGCGTGGAGGTATTCGACACAACATTTTCTTCCTGGCCGGAGCTCGAAAAACTGCTGGCCCGCGAGCGGCCTGCGGTCCTGGGGATTTACGCCAACCTCATGACGCGGGGGAGCGTGGTCCGCATCCTGCGCGCGGCCAAGGAGGCGGGCTGGAAAACGGTTGTGGGGGGACCTGAACCGGGGGCCTACGCGGAAGAATACTTGGCAGCGGGCGCGGACGTGGTGGTGATCGGTGAGGGCGAAGTGACTTTGGAAGAATTGTTGCCCATCCTGCGGAGCGGATCAAATGAGGATCTCAGTCGGGTCCACGGCATCGCCTTCCGCGGGGAAGACGGCCGGGTCGGGCGCACCTCGCCGCGCGCGCAGATTCCCGACATTGATGCACAACCGTGGCCCAGCCGCGAAGCCATTCGCATCGAGCGCTATCTGGAAACCTGGCGCCAATATCACGGCGCCGGTTCCGTTTCCATGATTACCGCCCGGGGGTGCCCCTACGAATGCCAATGGTGCAGCCACGAGGTGTACGGCAAGACGCACCGCCGGCGGAAAGCGGCTTCCGTGGTCGATGAACTGGAGTGGATTCTCGAGCGCTATAACCCGGACATGCTTTGGTTTGCCGACGACGTCTTTACGATTCATCACGGCTGGCTGGCGCAGTTTGCTTCGGAAATGAAGCGCCGCAGCCTCTCCATCCCCTTCGAGTGCATTTCTCGAGCTGACCGGCTCAACGAGCGCGTGGCGGACCTGCTCGCGGAACTGCATTGCTTCCGCATCTGGATTGGCTCGGAAAGCGGCTCACAGCGCGTGCTCGACGCCATGCGGCGGGGAGTAACCGTTCAGCAGGTCCAAAGCGCCGTGGGCCTGTGCAAGGCGCGGGGCATCGAGACCGGCATGTTCTTGATGTGGGGATACGAGGGTGAGGAATGGGACGATATCCAGGCAACCATCCAGCACGTCAAGGTGTCCAATCCTGACATCTTCTTAACGACCGTGGCTTATCCCATCCGGGGGACTTCCTATTTCGAGGAGGTACAGGACCGAGTTGTAAGTTCTGGGATCTGGGCGGAGGGCTCTGACCGCGATTTTCAAATCCGCGGCCGGCATTCCCGGCGATATTACCAGAACGTCGATCGCCTCCTGCGCGCGGAAGTGGAACTCGATCGGCTATTGAAATCGCAGGTCCCGAGCGACGATTTGCTCATGGCCGAATTGCGCCAGAGAATTGAGCAAGCGCAGGAGGGAATGAAGGCAGCGGTCAAGGAAGTGGAGGCGTGAGGCGGATTCTGTTCGGTTAGTCGCGGCCACGGAATATCGATTCTGGTGGCGGGCGAAGCCCGCCTTGGACTGCGGTAGCAGCAGCTACCGCCTTTTGCCCGCGTACTAATCGGTAAAGGCTAAGAGGCGGGGAAGAAAAGGCGGTAGCTGCTGCTACCGCAGTCCAAGGCGCTTCGCGCACGTTCACGTGAGAAGATGGGCGAAGCGGACAGCAATGGGGTTAATGGTACATGACGATCGCCTGGCAATCTCCCACGCACAGGACCGCGCCTTTCGATGCCGTCGCTCGCGCCTACGATGCCCGCTTCACGAGTTCTCTGATTGGCAGGGCGCAGCGTGAGTCGGTTTGGCTGGAAATGGACCACCTGTTTCGCCCTGGACAACGGGTATTGGAGATTAACTGTGGAACCGGGGTTGACGCCCTGCACCTCGCTGCCCGGGGGATTCACGTGGTGGCCTGCGATGCATCACCGGAAATGGTCGCCGTGGCGCGGCGGCGGGTGGATGTGTCCCCCTACCGAGATCATGTTGACCTGCGGGTCTTGGCCATTGAACAGATCGGCCAAATCGAGAACGAGGGACTCTACGACGGCGTGCTTTCGAATTTTGCCGGCTTGAATTGCGTAGCGGATTTGCGGTGCGTGGCCCGTGGTCTGGCGCGGCTGGTCAAGCCGGGCGGGAGGGCGATTCTGTGTTTATTTGGGCGCTTCTGTGTTTGGGAAATGTTTTGGTACTTCCTCCATGGCGACGTCAAGAAAGCCTTCCGGCGGCTCCGCGGCAAGGGCGTCGTGGCGAACTTAGTGCCCGGCCACAGTGTGTTTGTTCGATATCCCTCCGTCGGTTCCATTCGCCGGGATTTCGCGCCGCACTTTCGCCTGGTGAGTCGGAAGGGCGCCGGCATCGCCGTACCTCCATCGTACCTGGAGCCCCTGGCGGTCCGATTTGCCCGGCTGTTTAGATTCGCCGCCAAGATCGATCCATTTCTCGGCCGATGTCCTGGCATTCGGGCTTTGGCTGATCACGTGGTGGTGGTGCTGGAGAGGGTGGAGGTATGAGCGCCAGAATTTTGGAGGAGCAAGCCGTCGCCGAGATCGCTCCAACAGCTCACCTCATTCGTGAGCTACCTATCCTGGTGATTCTGCCCCACAGTCGTTGCAATTGCCGCTGCATAATGTGCGACATTTGGAGAATTCGGCAGATCCGTGAAATCACGGCTCAGGATTTGGAGCCGCACATGGTCAGCCTGCGGGAACTCAAGGTGCGATGGGTGGTATTTTCCGGAGGTGAGCCCTTGATGCACTCGGATTTATCGGCTTTGGCTCGCCTGCTTCGCCGCGAGGGGATACGGACAACCCTCCTCACCGCCGGTTTAATTCTTGAACGGCACGCCGGCCGGGTGGCGGAAGACATGGACGACGTCATCGTTTCCATCGATGGGCCCCGCGATATTCATGATCGCATTCGCAGCGTGCCGGATGCTTACCGGCGGCTGGAACGAGGGATTCGCGCTCTCCGCGAACACCGCGCCTCCACGCCGATTCATGGGCGGTGTACCGTCCAGAGGAATAACTTTCGCCACCTGCGCGCTACGGTAAGGGCGGCACATGAATTGAAGCTCGATTCTCTCTCGTTTCTTGCCGCTGACGTGGCGTCAGGGGCATTTAACCATTCGGAGCCATGGCGGGAAGGCTCAATGGCCAACATCGCGCTGAACGCGGATGAGGTAGAGGAGCTTGGGCGCGAAATTGAAGCGCTGATTGGCGAATGCCGGGAGGAGATTGAATCAGATTTCATCCGCGAGAACCCGGAAAAGCTGCGCCGCATCGCATTGCACTTTCGCGCGCATCTGGGGCAAATCCCGCCCGTGGCTCCCCGCTGCAACGCGCCTTGGGTATCGGCGGTGATCGAGTCGGACGGCGCCGTCCGGCCTTGTTTCTTCCACCCGCCATTCGGCAGAATTCAGGAGGGGGCGCTTGTTGATATCATGAACAGCGACGCGGCGGTGCAGTTTCGAAGCCAACTTGACATTTCCACCGATGCGATTTGCCAAAGGTGCGTATGCTCGCTTTACCTCGAAGGGGGAAGTGCCCGTCTGGAGCGAGCAAGTGGGCAGGGAGTGCGCGGGGATTCCTAGGCCCATCCTTGCGGCACCTGAAAAACCAGGAATGGGTCAAAATGTCGTAAAATCGCCTTTGCGGCGCTCCGGGGCGAGGCAAAAAACCGCCGTTGCGACAAACAGTCGATGCGCCAACACTGGGCTTTCATGGGCTTTATTGGGCATTCTTGGTTTATCCACAATGATCTGTGGAGAGGGTTCCAGGGTAGGGGGAAAATTCATTCACACACTCTCGGGAGGCTTCCGCCCTCGATTGCCCGGGCGGAACCAGGATTTCCTTGCAGGGGGTTGCAATGCAAAGAAACACGCGGGGATTTCGATTCGCAGCGGGATTTACCGTGTTGTGGTTGTTGCTCATCGGTCTCCCAGCACACGCGCAGGTGTCCGCTTCGGCGCCACCGACCCAAGGAAGCACGCTGGAAGATTCCGTGCAAGCTTTGGCAGGAGAAGTCAAAGAGCTCAACGCCACAATCCAGGAATTGCGCGGCGAGGTCTCACGATCCCGCCAGGAAACGCGCGAGCTGCGCGCGGAGTTGCACGGGGCGATCGAAAAGCTCTCTTCGACGAGCCTGGTCGCCGGCGCGGGTGCGAAAAGCGCGCTGGGCGTTTCAGAGGCGCTGACCACAACGCCAGACCCGCCGTCGCCTCCCACTCCCGGGGCGGAAGCACCGACCGAGGCACGCCTGAGCCGCCTGGAGGAGGACCAGCAGTTGTTGCAGGCCAAGGTCGACGAACAGCACCAAACCAAGGTTGAAAGCGCATCCAAATACCGAGTGAAACTGAGCGGCATCGCCCTCCTGAATCTGTTCGGGAACAGCGGCGCCGTGGATAATCAGGACGTCCCGAATGTGGCCTTGCCTCCAGGCGCGCTGGCCACCAGCGGGAGCGTCGGCGCTACACTGCGGCAATCCGAAATAGGTTTGGAAGTCTACGGTCCCACCCTGGCGGGAGCCCAAGCAAGCGCGAATGTGAACTTCGACTTCATGGGAGGGTTCTCCAATACCTTGAACGGCGTCACCGACAATGTGGTGCGCCTCCGTACAGCAACGATGCGCCTGGATTGGACCAAGACTTCCCTGGTGGGAGGGCAGGACGCTCCCTTCTTCTCGCCACTTTCACCTACTTCCTTTGCCTCCTTGGGTTACCCCGCCTTCGCCGATGCGGGGAATCTCTGGACTTGGACTCCGCAGGTGTGGGTGGAGCATCGATTGAACCTTTCGGAAGAGGATCGCTTGCTTTTGCAAGGGGGACTACTCGATCCCTTGTCGGGTCAGCCGCCGTACTCGCAGTTTTATCGGACGCCCAGTGGCGGAGAGCAATCGCGCCAACCCGCGGTGGGCTCGCGAGTGGCGTGGACGCATGGCGTGGGGGACCACGCGCTGACTCTGGGGATCGGCGGCTACTATAGCCGCCAAGATTATGGGGCAGGCCGGACGACGGATGCCTGGGCGGGCACCGCCGATTGGAACGCTCCTTTGGGAAACCATTTTGCCTTGTCGGGTGAGTTCTACCGCGGGCGCGCTCTGGGTGGCCTGGGGGCCGCACAAGGCCGCAGCGTCCTTTTTGATGGGCCGGAATCGAATCCCACTTCGGACCTGATCGGATTGGATACCATGGGAGGGTGGGCCCAACTGAAATTCAAAGCCAATGAGGCAGTCGAGTTCAACGCTGCCTTTGGGCAGGATAACCCTTTCGCTAGCGACCTTCGCTACTTTTACGAGCCCTCAAGCTATGGTTACACTTCCATCGCCAAGAACCAGAACGCCATGTTTAATGTAATCTACCGGCCGCGCAGTGATTTGCTGTTCGCGATAGAATACCGGTATTTGGACACCCTGCAAACCACCAACAGCAAAAACACTGCCGGCACGTTAAATCTCAGCATGGGGGTGTTGTTCTAACCGGTCGCGCGAAATTTGTAGCGCTGGCCAACAGGGTTATTCAGCGACCTGTTCGTGCGGAGGGAGAAAGGCCATGAGTTTCGGAAAAGGGACGGTTCATTTCCTGACCGCCCTGCTGCTTTGCGCGAGCGGTGCGCCTTCTGCGGGGGCGGCTCAGGTTACCGGGCAGGTTAGCGTGGCGGCTTCGAACGGCGCAGTGCCCGCCAATCACGATGTCAGCGTGGTGTTTTGGCTCATCCCGCTCACGGACCAAGCGGCGCCTCGCCCCAGCGCCCCCAAAAGCTCCCCGCATCCCCGGCTCATCCAGAAAAACAAGGTCTTCGATCCTCACGTCCTGGTTGTCCAAGTAGGCTCCCAGGTGGATTTTCCCAACCGTGACCCCTTCTTTCACAATGTTTTTTCTCTCTTCAACGGCAAGCGTTTTGATTTAGGCCTTTACGAGGCGGGATCGACCCGCGGTGTCCCCTTCGACCGCGCGGGGATCTGCTACATCTTTTGCAACATCCATCCCCAAATGAGTGCAGTCGTCGTCGTCGTTGACACTCCCTACTTTGCCGTTTCCGATGCCCGCGGCGAATTCACAATTCCTCAGGTCCCCGCGGGCCGATATCAGTTGAATGCTTGGGAAGAGCATTGCTCGCCACAGACCCTGAAGGAACTCTCCCGACAAGTCACGGTGGGCGAAGGCGCCACGTCGCTGAGCACCATTCACTTGCAAGAGTCGCAAGAGCCGGTCACGGCCCCCCTCAATAAATACGGGAGACAATATGATCCCCAGGTGTTCTCCAGCCCCGTTTACGTGCAGCCCTGAACGACACCGGGGGTGACATCGCTTCCACTTCACTTGATCTGACCTGCCACATGATGCGGACCGGGCGGCGCTTTACCGCGCCTTTAAGAGGAGCTTTACGCGGGCCGTTGGGAAGCGTATGTTGTAGCCGCTCCACCAAGTCAGCTTTCTGGGGGAATACGAGACAACGTAGGTAAGGTCGGAACCCCATGCGACTGGTTTTGGTCTCGCTCTTATTCATGGTCCTGCTTGCCGTTTCGTGCGGCGGGGGAGGAGGATCGGGTAGCACGACGCCTCCGCCCACGCCAATTTCCATCTCCCTTTCGGTAAGCACCGTGACCGCCGGTCAGGATGGAACGTCCGCGTCCGTTTCGGTCACCGTCACCCGTCCCTCGGGGGACACGGCCGCGGTGACGGTCACCGCGAGTTTAGTCCCAGAGGGAGTGAACACGCAGATCGACTCGCCGGGCAGCGGCAATAGCGGCACGGTGACGTTTACCCCACAGACGCCAGGCCCTCCGGCGGCGGGCAGTTACGCCGTAACGATCAATGCCAGCGATGGCACAACCAACGCCAGTGCCAACCTGACGCTGGTGATCGCCGTCGTGGCCACGGTTCAATCCACGGTTAACACCAACGTGGGAGAAGGCGGTCTTCTCCAGACTTTCATGTCCACGTCGTTTCAGCCGGCCGAGTGGGACTATCAGTTCTTTACCAGCAATCCCGAGCCCGGCGCCACCACCACACTGAACAACCTGAACTCGCAGCACATTCGTTTGCAGCCGGTTTCGCAAGGCACCCCCGAGTCAACCCAGAACACTTGGGATTTCAGCACCCTGGATGCAATTTTGACTCCGGTGATTGGCGTGGCGGACAACAGCCCGGAGCTTCAGCTTGCTGCTGGGCCCTCGTGGATGGACGACCCGAGCACCGGCTACCTCGAGCCGAGCCACTACCAGGACTTTGCCAACTACGCCGCCGACGTGGTGGAGTATTACAACACCAGCACGGGCTTCACCGACGCGAATGGCGTGAATCACGTCCATTCAACCACCAGCGTCACGCCCGTCACCTGGTGGGGGATTTTCAATGAGCCCAACATCAATGGCCTCACCGCCTCGCAGTACGTGAGCCTTTATAACACCGTAGTGCCGGCCATGCAGGCGGCGCAATCGACAGTGCCCATCAAGTTTGTGGCGGTGGAACTTGCCGACTTTCAGGGCCAGCCGCAGAGCTACATGCCGACTTTCGTGCCGAACGTCACCGCGCAGGTCGACGCCATGGGCACCCATTTCTACTCATCCTGTGACCAGTCGGATTCCGACGCGCAGGTTTTCAGCACCATTCCCGGTTTCGTTGCCGACGTCCAATACATCTATTCACAATTGAAGACCCGCGCGACCCTTGCGAACGTGCCGGTGTGGGTGACGGAGAATAACGTCAACGCTGACTACGCCAACTCCAACGGGAATAGCACGTGTCAACCCAGCCAGAAGTTCATCAGCGATCTGCGCGGCACCAGCGCTTTCTTTGCCGCCTGGCGTCCCTACGTCTTTTCCCAACTCGCGCAGGCTGGCGCCCAGGCGCTCTACCACTGGGATTTCGATGCCGACCGGCAGTTCGGTGAAGTGGACTTCAACACCGGCGACACCTATCTCAGCTACTGGGTGGATTACTGGTTGCAGCGACACTATCCGGCGTGCGGGTCCGGAGTCGCGTCCTGCCCCGGCGCGCCTCAGAGCATCTTGAACCTGATCTCCACGGAGCCGGCGACGGTGGAAACGTTGGCCACCAGGAATCCCGACGGCTCTGTCGTGGTCATGATCGCGAACCACGCGGTGATGAACCCGGCGACCGATAACGACGGCTCGGGGGCACCTCGCACCGTGATCGTGGACATCTCGGCGTTCGGCGCCTTCAGTTCCGGAACGCAGCTAATCATCGACGCCAACACCGACCCCACGCAAGGCCCCTCGGCCACGCCGGTCACTCCCGCATCACGCCTGACGGTAACTCTGAGCGGATACGGCGTAACATTCCTTCAACTCAAGCCCTGAGGATGCAAGAGAATCCCTCGAGGAGTACGAATATGCGTTCGATGGTAAAAATCATCTTGGCATTATGCATCTCAATGATTCCTGCCTATGGCAAAGTCGTGGTGTATTGGCAGGACGGATTTCCCACCCTGGAAAGCCAGCCCGTCCCCCAGGAGACCCTGCGGAAAGCTCTGGACGGCCTCCAGCCGGAGTTCGCGAGTCTCGATGAGTTGAACAAGCAGGAGACCCTCCGCGACGCGGATTTGCTGGTTCTCCCGTATGGCTCCGCCGTTCCCACTGACGCTTGGGTGGCGGTCCTGAAGTATCTCCAAACTGGCGGAAATCTGCTCGTGCTGGGGGGCCGGCCTCTTGCCATCCCCGTGCGGAGGGAAGCTGGTGGGTTCAACGCGGACCGAGCTGAGCCAGCTTATTCTCGCCAGATCGGCATCGAGCACACCTATGAGGCGCCGCTGCGGACCGGGCTGAAGTTCGCCTGGAGGGATGCAACGTTCAGCGGTGGCGACGTCGAGGCGAAGCGCGTCTTCGTGATCGAGGGGGTGACCCGCGGCTTGGGCTATCTGGAGGACTCCGCTGGCGAGCGCGTGGCGGCGCCGGTCGTCGCCACGGACTTCACCCGCCTCGAAGGTGAAGCAAGGGGATTGTTGGGCGCACGCATCGTGGCGCTCGGCTTCGAACCCGGACCCGGATACTGGTCGCGACCGGGGGCTCTCGCGGTGGTCCGCCACGCCGCTGACTACGCCCGCCAGGGGGCAACGGTCTTTCGTGTCGAGATGCAAAACGCGACGCTCGTAGCGGGCGAGATTCCGCAGATGGTGGTCCGACTGAACAATGTCCGCAAACAGCTCCGGGCCGAGGAGCAGTCGGGAAGGGTACGGATCGAGCTGATGGCGGGTGGCCAGGTTCTCGCCACGCGCCAAGTGAACTGTGCCGGCGATGCCGTGGCCGAGCCGGTGGCTTTTGAGGATCAGAGGACGCTCGAGCCGGGATTCTACGAGGTTCGCAGCACCTATGAAGATGCCGGCAGGCCACGCGAGTTCTATCAAACCGGCTTCAGGGTTCGAGACGACCGACTGTTGCACTCCGGACCCACCTATGGCGTGAAGGGCGATTTCCTGACCAAGGATGGCGCTCCCTTTTTCCCCTTCGGCACCAACTATTTCACCACGGAGCCCTACGGTTGGGGATTTCATGGCGCGGGCAACGCGTGGGTGTGGGAGCGTGACTTCGCCGAGATGGAGCAACACGGTGTCAGCTTCATCCGCACGGGCGTATGGAATGATCACCTGGAGATTTTTGACGGCGCCACCGGCCAGGTAAAGGAGCGATTTCTGCGTAATTTGGAGGCGTTTCTCCTCTCCGCGGCGCGCCATCATATTCATGTTAATTTCACTTTCTGCGCCTTCGACCCGCAAACCGTGATGCGTCATCCCGGCGAGGAATCGCTCCTCACCGGTCCAGGGACAAATCCCTACACGGATCCCGTTGCCATCCGCGCTCAGCAGAACTACATGCTTTCCATTGTCCGGCGCTTCAAGGACGTGCCTCACCTGAGCTGGGACCTGATCAACGAGCCGAGTTTCTCGAATCCCCAACGGCTGTGGCGCGGCAACACGCCCAATAACGATCCCACCGAGCTGGCCGCGTGGCGTGTCTGGTTGCGCGAGAAATACGGGACGCTGGATGAGCTGGCGCGAGCCTGGAACGCGACACCGGAGGAGCTGGGGAGTTTTGAAAGCCTTCCCTTGCCGGAGCGTGATGACCTCGCCTTCGACCGCTACGGCAATCCGCGCCTGGTGCGGGCCGTCGATTACAACCTGTTCGCGCAGGAGATGTTTCGCCGCTGGGTGGGCAAGATCGTGGCTGCCATCCGCTCGACGGGCAGTCGTCAACTCGTGGACGTTGGCCAGGATGAGGGAGGCGTCAGTGATCGCGTGCTGAACCAATTCTATGCCGACGCCGGTGTCGATTTTACCGTGAATCACACCTATTGGCGGGATGACGCGCTACTCTGGGATTCCGTGGTTGCCAAGCGCGTGGGCGTTCCGAACTTCGTGGGCGAGACGGGTTACCAGCCTGTCTGGCGGCCGGACGGCGTGCCGCGCTACGACGAGCTGACGGCCTTTGGGCTGGTCGAGCGCAAGTGGGCGCTGGGCTTCGCCGCCGCGAACAGCGGCGCATTGCAGTGGGAATGGGGGACAGGCGGCGACTTCGGCATCAAGCGCAGCGACGGTTCAATCAAAACCTGGGAAGACATGATGCGTGAAATGGGCAGCTTTGCCGCCAAGGCCGCGCCCTATGCCACGGGGCTGAAGTTGCCGGAAGTCGCGATCGTACTGCCGCAATCGCTTCAGCTTTCGGTGTTCAACTCCAATGCGCTCGAAGCCCAGCAAAACTGCGTGCGCGCACTCTACCATTACGCCCGCGCCTCGGCGTATGTCGTGGGCGAGTATCAGACGCAATTGCTTGGCAACCCCAAGCTCATCATACTGCCGTCCCCCTGGACGCTCAATGAGCAGGCTTGGGAAGCCATCCTCGCAAAAGTCCGCGAAGGCGCTACGCTGCTGGTGACCGGGAGCTTCGATAACGACGAGCATTTTCATCCCACCGCGCGGGCAAGCCAACTGGGACTCGATCTCCATTCCGGCATGCTCACCACGCGCGAAAACCCTCTCACCTGGCCGGGAGGAGGAGCTGCGTTAAGTTTTTCCGGTGAGAAGACAACATTTCTGGAACGAACTTTCCTGCCCAATGACCAGTCGATCCTGGAGAAAACCCTGGGCAAAGGCCGAATCCTGCTCGTGTCCTTGCCCGTCGAACTCAATGACAACCTCAAGGCTGTCGGCGACCTTTATCGCTATGCTCTGCGAATGGCCAACGTCCGAGAAGCTTACTCCACCCCATTAACTGATCCCGGCATGCTCATCTGCCCGACGCAATTCGACCACGCCTCGCTCTATGTGCTGACTTCCGAATCGTCGGCGTCGGAAATGTCTTTCCGGGATACCAGGAGCGGAAAAGTTATTGCCGGCAGGCTTGCGCCTGGGCGGGCGGCTCTGGTGCTGGTGAGCGATCTGGGAGAATTGTTGACAAGCTACAACTGGTTGGCACAGGAGCCGTAGCGCAGTAATCTTTTTACTTGACAAGCATAATGTAAAAGCGTAGCGTTCGCGCGTTGGTAGTTACTATCCAACGCTGGAAGGAACGTCGTCCGCGTACTTTCCATCGTGCTGCTTCCATTACGTTCCTCCCATGACCCCGTCTTCTCGCCTGCAAGACTGATGTTCTCTTTGCCTTTAAGCGTCGGGCCCTAATTGAGGAGGCATTCTACATGCAATCAAGCACAAGGGAGGTTGGCCACAGCGGCGTTGGCTGGCTGGGGTCAATCCTCCTACTCGTCTCTCTGTGGGCAGGTGTTTCTTTCACGGCCCGGGCCCAGGTCACCGTCGGTTCCATAACGGGTGTCGTCAGCGACCCCACCGGAGCCGTGGTGCCAGGAGCCAAGGTTTTATTAACCGACACCAACAAGGGTTACACCTACCATGCCGTAACGGATTCCGTGGGGCGCTATGTGATCTCGAACATTCCCGCCAGCAATTACAAGATCATGGTAGAGGCTCCAGGGTTCAAAACTTCCACCCAGGAAAGGATTGTCCTGGACGTCGCCGCCAAGCTGGCGATTGACGTCCACCTGCAAATCGGGGCCACCACTCAGACCGTGGAGGTAGTGGGCGCGGCTCCGGTCCTCCACACTCAGGACGCGGTCACCGGCCAGGAAATCGACCGATCCGCGATCAATGATCTTCCTCTCGTGGATCGCAATGTCCTTGACCTGGCTTTCCTGGCTCCCGGCGTCCTTCAGGTGCCGGGTTCCGCCTATGGCCTCGGCACGAGCCTTAACTTTGTGTCCAACGGTGGGCGCAACGACACGGCGGAACTCCTGGTGGATGGCATCGCCGCGGCCAGTTACGAGCCGAATACGGCCATCTACACGCCACTCTACCAGCCGAATGTGGATGCCGTGCAAGAATTCAAGATCATGCAGAACAACTACTCCGCGGAGGAAGGCTTTTCCGGCAACACCTACATCAACATGGTGATGCGCTCCGGAACTGATGCTTTCCATGGCGACGTTTACGAATTCCTCCGCAACAAAGACCTGGATTCCAACAACTTTTTCGCCAACCAAACGGGTACCCCGCTTCCTGCCATGCGGCGCAACGAGTTTGGGGGAAGCGTCGGCGGGCCGATCAGGAGGGACAAGACCTTCTTCTTCTTTGACTATGACGGCGTGCGCGAGGGGAGCGGCACCACCCATAACGGCGGTGTCCCCGACGCCGCGGAGAGACAGGGCGACTTCGGTGAAATCTGTTCGCGGGCGGGCGGAACGTTTGACTCGACTGGAATCTGCCAAAATGACGGCGGCAATGGCCAAATCTGGGACCCCTATTCCGGAATCTACGTGGCCGGAACCGGACGCGAACTGCAAACGCCAATTCCTTACAACAACCTGGCTTTATTCAAGAGCGTCGGCAATCCCAACTTGGCCGGGACGGGCTTCCAACTTTCTCCTATGGCCGGCAACCTGATTGACCCTGTGGCATCGAAGATGATGTCGTATTATCCCACGCCCAACGTCAACGTGGGAACCTCGGCCTACAACCCCTACAACAACTGGTCGGGCTCCGGCCTCAACACCGACGGCTACAACCAATGGGACCTCCGCATTGACCATCGCTTCACCCAAAACGACACTTTCAATGCCCGCTACTCGATGGGCTGGGGCCCCTACCACGGTTGGAACTGTTACGGGAACGCGCTTGATCCCTGCACGCAAGGGCCGGGCGTGGGCGGGTCACGACAGGTCGCTCTGAACCTGAACCACACCTTTAGCCCCACCACCATTTTGAGTGTATCGCTCGGTTTCACCCGCGGTCTGTCCAATACCCAGGGAATTACCAAGGACTTCCCCAAGTTCAGTCCCGCAACCGATCTTGGCCTTCCTTCTTACATCACCACCGATGGACTGATCGCTGCGCCGAATATGTATATGTACGGCGGATATGCCAGCCCGAACGGATCTGAATCAATCGGCGCTCAGCCGTGGTCGGTATATAAGAATGGCAACCAGGTTTACCACCTGCTCGCAACTCTCACTCACGTTCAGGGACGGCACGAGCTGAAGTTCGGGGGTGAGTGGCGCGTACAGCAGATGAACTGGTTCCAGGATGGAGTACCGGGAGGGCTGGAGATCAATGACCAGTACGGCACCGCCCAGTATCCGTATTGGGGTGGCGGCGATGCTATGGCCAGCTTCCTCACCGGCGTGCCCAACCCCAACGAATGGGGTGAGTACGAGATATCTCCGCACTTCAGTACGCAGAACTACCGCTGGGGTGGATTCGCCCAGGACAACTTCAAGGTGACCAAGAAGTTCACGGTCAACGTGGGGTTGCGCTATGACCTGGAAATTCCCCGCACCGAACGGTACAACAAGATGTCCTCAATCGATCCCACGCAGTCCATCGGCATCCAACCCGTTGCCATTGCTTCCTCCTCGTGGGTCTACGCCAACGCTGCGGGCAATAGCCTCGCGATGCCCTTTGCGATTCCCAACGTGACAACTCCGACCGGTGGACTGGTGTTCGCGAGTAATGCGCAGCGCCATATCGTGGATACCGCCTTCAAGGATCTCGGCCCTCGTCTAGGCCTTGCCTACCAGATGCACGACAACTTGGTTGTGCGCGCCGGGTACGGCTTGTTCTACAACCCTACGCAATGGGGCACCACGGGCGCCGGACCCGTGGGCAATGAAGGTATCGATGCGGTCACAAATCAGCTCACCTCGATGAACGGAGACGGCGTGACGCCTTGGTCACGCATCAGCAATCCTTTCCCCACCGGTCTGCTGTTTCCCACGGGATCGTCGCTCGGCAACAAGACCAACCTCGGCCTCGGCCTTAACGAACCCTTGCGCAGCTCCAACATCCCCCCCTATTCGCAGACCTGGAGCGCGGGTTTCCAATACAAACTTCCCGGGGACGTGCTGATTGACGCCAACTACATCGGCACCAGCGGTACTCACCTGTACTTCCACGGTGCCGGCACCATGCAGTACTTGGGGACCTGGGTGGAACAGGAAGCCACCAACGCGGACCTGCGAACCGCACTGGGTACTTACGTAGCGAACCCCTACTACGGGGTCATCAACACGCCCGGTTGTGGGATCTGTGGACCGACCATCGCGGCCGGCCACCTCCTGGAACCGTTCCCGCAGTTTAGCGGGGTCGCCCAGCCTAATCCCCCCTGGGCCAACTCCATCTATAACGCCTTCCAGTTAAAGGTGGAGAAGCGCATGCGCAACGGGCTGTCGGTGATGATGTCCTACACCAACTCCAAATCCATCGACGAGGCATCAGTTTCCACCAGCACAGAATGGATCGGCGGATTCGGTGCAATGCGCGACCCCAACAACCTGAAACTGGAGCGCGGGCTCTCCGAATGGGACATCCCCCAAGTGCTCCAATTCAGCTATATCTGGCAAGTCCCCTACGGAAGAGGCAAGCATTGGGGCGGCAATTTGAATTCCATCGTCAACGGCATCCTGGGCGGCTGGCAAACCAGCGGTATGTGGCGCTTTGACAATGGCCAGCCCATCAATATCAGCGTGACGGGCGCCACGGCCCCGTGGGGTTACGCGTCTTCGAATCCCGACCAGATTGGCCGCCTCCGTGTCTTTCCCAAATCGATGTGGTTTAAGACTAATCCTGTAACTGGCTCAGCGTATGGCTACTTCAGCAATGCGTCGTCCGCCCTTGAAGTGCCTCCCCCGTATACCATCGGCAACGCATCCCGCATGGAACCCAACACACGCGTGCCGGGGACCAGCAACGCAACCATGGCGATATTCAAAGATGTCCCCTTGAGCAAGATGCGTGAAGGCGCCAAATTGCAGATTAGATGTGAAGCCTTTAATGCTCTCAACCACCCGCAATTTGGCGGCATCTCTAATACTTTCGGCACCGGTAGTTTCGGGAACGTCGACAGCCAAGTCAATTCGCCTCGTGAAGTCCAGATGGGTCTACAGCTCTATTTCTAAACCCGTCCGGCAGTAAGCCTCCAGGGAGGGGCCCCGTGGCCCCTCCCTTTTTTTTCGTCTGGGCCGTAGTGGCACGGGCGTCCCGCCCGTGTCTGGAGTTTCTACATTTCTGATGAGGGTTCCAACCCGTGGTGTTAGCTTGTTGCGGTGAGTGGCTCGATCGGCGGCTGTTGATGAGCTTCCGACTTGCCATCGTCGATGCCGATGTGCGAGGCACCTTGGAGTGCGGCGGCTCGGCGCACTCCAAGGTGCTTCGCACATAGGTATCGTGGCACATGAACCTTCCCAAGTTTGCCAGGCGTGAGGTAGAATTCCCGTTGCTTCCCGGCCGCCCCTCGCACTTGACCGGCAATATGCGCCACCTGTTGATCCTTGCCTTCGTGTTCTTCCTCTTCGTCTCTCCGGGGGCAGCACAATCGCCAGGGGACCAAGTCCCCTCCAGCGTGCTGCACCAAATCGCCGCCGAGTTCCAACAGGGAGACGTTCCGGAAGCCGAACGGGCGGCGCGTGCAGCTCTCCAGCAGGCGCCCCGCGACCCCGCCGCGCTGAGCTTATTAGGTGTCATCCTGGATGCCCAGCAGCGCTACGGCGAGGCCGAGTCCGCTTACCAACAAGCCCTCGCCGTGGTCCCAGGCTCGCCCGGGATCCTGAACAACCTGGGTAACCATTACCTGGCGCAGGGCAAGGCCGACCCGGCGCGCGCGGCATTTCTGAAAGTGCTCGGGGCCGAACCTCGTCACCCCAATGCCAATCTGCAATTGGCTCAGATCAGCGTAGCTGCCAGGCAGGGCGCGGCCGCCCTCAAGTATCTCGAACGCTTGCCGCCGGAAAGCCTCGCCTCGCCTCCGGTAGCGATCCTGCGCGCACAGGCGACGAAATTAACCGGTCAGGATAAGGCCGCCGAGAATCTCCTCGCTGAAGTCGAGAGTAAAGCCGGAAACGACCCGGGTGTGGCCTTCTCCCTTGGCATGACCTTTGCCGACTGGAAGCGCTATGCGGAGGCTGAAAACGCCTTTACCCGCGCCCTGGACGCTGACCCCACCAATTTCGACATCCTTTATAACCTGGGCCTCGCCGCCCAACATGCCGGGCATACGACCCGCGCCTTGGGGGTCTATCGGGTAGCCCTCCAGCAGCGCCCCAATGATCCCGATTGCCTCTTCAACCTGGCGAGCATCTACATGCAAACGGGCCACGAGGACGAGGCGATTATGCCGCTGGTTCAGGCCCACAACGCCGCTCCCGAACGCCCGGAGATTCTCTTTGCTCTGGCCCAGGCCAGCCAGGATATAGGTTTCTACGGCGATGCGGCTACGGCCATCGACCAATATCTCAAGCTGAGACCCCATGATGACATCGCCCGCCGGGAACGCGGGTTCTGCCTGATCCGTTCCAAGAGCCTCGATCAGGGCCTCGAGGACCTCCGCTGGTACACCCAGAAACACCCCAAGGATGCGCGGGGACTTTACGAGTTGTCCATCGGCGAGACGGTGAGCGTGCCCGACCAGGCGCTTCAGCACCTGAACCAGGCGCTGGCCATCGATCCCAAGTTCAATGCCGCCCGGTTCGCTCGCGCCGTCCTCTATTACGAAAAGGGCCGGACCGAAGACTCCATTACGGACCTGAAGCTCGTGCTGTCAAAGGAGCCCGACGATTTCCGCTCGCTTGACGTGCTCGGTCAGGATTACACGCGTTTGGAGCGGTACCCGGAGGCTGCCGAGGTCCTCGATCGGGCCGCCAAACTCGCACCCAAAGACGCCAAGGTCCTTACCCACTACGCCCACGTTCTAATGCGCATGGGTCGGAAGGAGGAAGCGGAGAAGGTGCTGGCGGACTTTCGAGCTTTCGCTCCGGCGGAGGGGCCGCGGCCTAACCGGGGACTGTTTGACTACCTCAACCTCCCGCCGGAGAAGCAGTACGCGAAGTACATGGAAAACCTCCAGAGGAACATAGCCCTCCGGCCGGACGATCCCAAACTGCGCATGCAATTGGGCAAGACGCTCCTCCAGCAAGGGAAGCCCGACGAGGCGATAGGAGCCTTTCGCGTTGCCAGGAAACTAACCTCTGACCCTGATATCCTGGCCTCCTGCGGAAAAGCGCTCCTCGACGATGGGCAATACGCAGCGTCGCGGGAATTCTTGGAGCCTGCAGTGGCCGCAAATCCTGCGGCGGCCGACTTGCGGTTGGACCTAGCCACCGCGGTGTTCAACTCCGCCGGGCCCGAGCCCGGGCTGAACACCTTGGACGAAACTCCCCCCGCACAACGCCAGGGAGACTACTTCCTGCTGCGCGCTCAGATCCTGGACGCCATGAGCAAGCCGGAGGAAGCCGCCGAGGCCTTGAATCGGGGGTTTGCCACTGCGCCCACGCGACCGGATCTCTTTTACCAGGGCACCCTATTCCTGATCAAACACGAGCAGTATAAGCGGGCCATCGGGTTTCTCGAGCAAGCCAACCAGGCCATCCCCGACGTACCCGAACTGCAACTGCTCCAGGCCATGGCTTACGAACTGGTTCGCGACCACGACAACGCCATGCGCATCCTGGCGCGGATCGAGTCACGCCGGCCCGAGTGGGCGCTACCCTACATGGTTCAGGGCATCACGCTCGCCATCCGTTTGCGCTCGGCGGAGGCCGAGCCGGTGCTCAAGAACGCCATCGCCCTGGGAGCCGATGGCGGCATTACCAATTACTACCTGGCTTTGGTCATCGTGAACAGCGACCCCGAGAGAGTCGAGGAAGCCCACCAGGCCATTTCCAAGGCACTGCAAATGACCCCGGACGATGTTTATGTTCAGTCTTTGGCGGGGAAGATCGACTATATGCGTAAGGATTATCCCTCCGCAGTGGGGCACCTCAACGCTGCTCTGCATCTGTGGCCCGAAATGACAGAAGCGCATGAAACCCTAGCGGGAGTCTATCGAGCCATGGGCGATAAAGAGAAATCCATCGCCGAACTCAAGGAAATCCTACGCGTCAAGCAGGCTAATCCCACTGCCGACCAGACACCACCCTTCCCTATGGAAAAGCTCCTGTTCTCGGTACAGGCCCCTTCGCACCCTCCGAGCTAGC
>Ga0209039_10001846_pt1 | contig 18942 bp, 16 predicted proteins | sample BogFormECP12_OM1_FD_188238 | JGI IMG/M metagenome (GOLD analysis project Ga0209039, IMG submission 188238) | Bog forest soil microbial communities from Calvert Island, British Columbia, Canada - ECP12_OM1 (SPAdes) (version 2) | ecosystem: Environmental > Aquatic > Freshwater > Wetlands > Bog ...
GAAGGACTTCATTAAAAAACAGCATACGGCGGGCAAGCCGTTCTTCGTATGGTTCAACACTACGCATATGCACTTCCGCACCCACGCGAGCCCCGACTGGCTTGAAAAGTCGGGACGCTGGCAATCGGAATACCACGACGTCATGCTCTACCATGACTGGTGCGTGGGGCAGATGCTCACGCTGCTGGATGACCTCGACATCGCGGATAATACTATCATAATGTACAGTACCGACAATGGGCCTCATCGTAACTCATGGCCGGATGCGGCCACGACGCCCTTCCGCAGTGAGAAGAACACTAACTGGGAAGGCGCCTTCCGGGTACCTCTCCTATTGCGCTGGCCCGGTAAGATCAAGGCGGGCAGCGTCAGTAACGAGATCATCAGCCATATGGACTGGCTTCCCACTTTCCTGGCGGTTGCCGGCGATCCCGATATCAAGAATAAGCTCCTCAAAGGCCATAAGATAGGGAAGAAGACCTTTAGGGTGCACATGGACGGATATGACTTCCTGCCCTACCTGACCGGCAAAGAAAAGAATGGGCCCCGCATAGAGTTCTTCTATTTCTCGGACGACGGCGACCTGGTGGCATTGCGCTACGATAACTGGAAACATGTGTTCCTGGAGCAGCGTTGCCGCGGAACATTGGCGGTCTGGGCTGAGCCGTTCGTCCACCTCAGGGTCCCGTTGATGTACAACCTGCGCACCGATCCCTTCGAGTTTGCTGACATTACATCGAATAATTACTGGGACTGGATGATCAGCCATGCCTACATGCTGGTGCCGGCGCAGCAGATCGTAGCTCAGTTCATGGAGACTTTCAAAAAATTCCCGCCGCGCCAGAAGGCCGCGAGCTTCACGGTGGAACAAGCCCATGAGAAGCTTCAGTCGAGCGGGAAGGACTGAATGTCAGGGCCTTCCCATAGGGAATTATGGTTAACCAGGACGTCGACAACGACCGCACTCTTTGGTTCGAGAAGCCGACTATAGGCGGAACTGCTGGAGGTTGATTTGACTATCTGCGGGCGATCGACGAGCGGGAAAATGCGGTACAGAACCGGGTCTTAATCAGATACGGCACTGTTTGCGGCAGCCCGCTTCATTTTTCGATATCTGACGTAGAAAAAGCCTATGACCGCTGACGTGATCAAATATGGTATCAGCACCGGCATGGCTTGCCCGAGAGATGCGAAATCCGACACGATCAACAGGGCGAGCCCGGTGTTCCGCGAGGCGCTTTCGATGGCCAGCGTCGTCTGCTCGTCCGGCAGTCTCGAGGCCAACAGGTGGCCCGAAACCATGGATCCGATAGTCATCAATGCGATGACGAGATAAGACCTAATATCAAACATTAAAAGTAGTCGATAGGTGAACAGTAGGACCAGAACGAAAACCAGAATTAACAGGACGTTCGATAAGATCTCCATCGGCTGTATGATATACTCGGCCAGGGCGGGAAATAACCACCTGATGGCTATTCCTGCAGTGATCGGCATCAGGATGGAGAGTCCGACTGGTCCGGCCACCGCCAGCGGGCTGATCCCGATCTGAAGCTCCGATACACTGGATAAAATGGCTAGCGTGGCAGGCGTTGTGAGAATTGCAAGCGATGCTAGCACGATGTTAAGGCTCATCGCGTACTCCGTCTTTCCGCTGGCCTTAGTTATGTTTTTTAGGACCGTGGGAGACGCCGGCGATGAGGCCAGGAGCAACAGTCCGATCGCAGTAGCTTTTGGCGGCCTGATCAGAATGATCAGCGCGATCGTTATCAGCGGCACCAGGATATCGACGGAAAGTAAGGACTTTAACAGCAGCCCCTTTCGCGAGCCAAAATACTTCAAATCGCCAATGCGCGTCCTCAATCCACTGGAAAACACGAAGGCGAAGGTGCTGACCATCGCACCTGCTTGAATAAATGCCAGGGTGATGCTAGTCGTTCTTATCCCTGCCTGCTATGTTCATTTTCTACATGGCACTAATTATCATTTACACATTTATATATTAATATAAATTAATTTATATATAATATGCAAATGCTCTGGGGTTCCATGGGCAGATAGCGAAAACCAGTGACTCAGGAAACGATTAAAGCAGGTGGAAAGATCTTGACGATGAAGGAATATACGCCTGGCAGGGCGTTTAATGGCATTATCAGCAGGACGGTGGACGAGTCATCCCCGGCATGGCCGCAGCCCGTCCGGGCAAGAGAGGGCATGCCTAACGTGCTATTTATTATACTGGACGATACGGGCTTTGGCCAGCTCGGCTGTTACGGGAGCCCTATCAGGACACCGAACATCGACAGCCTGGCGGCTAATGGCCTGCGCTATAACAACATGCATACCACAGCCCTATGCTCGCCATCGCGTTCCTGCGTGCTTACCGGGCGCAACCATCACTCAAACGCCATGGCTTGCATCACAGAAGGCTCCACGGGCTTCCCGGGCAGCAACGGCTACATCCCGTTCGAGAACGGCTTTCTCTCGGAGATGCTGTTACAGCAGGGCTTTAATACCTATGCGGTAGGCAAGTGGCATTTGACGCCTTCGGATCAGTCCTCGGCGGCAGGGCCCTACGACCGCTGGCCTCTCGGCAGGGGCTTCGAGCGATTCTATGGCTTTTTGTCCGGGGAAACGAACCAGTATTTTCCCGAGCTATTATATGATAATCACATGGTAGAAGCCCCGAAGACCCCGGAGGAAGGCTATCACCTGACTGTAGACCTGGTCGACCGGGCCATATCGTTTATTGCCGATGCGAAACAGGTAGCGCCCAGCAAACCGTTCTTCCTATACTTCGCCACTGGCGCCATGCACTCGCCCCACCATGTCCCCCGGGAATGGGCGGACAAATATAAAGGCCAGTTCGATGATGGCTGGGATGCCTATCGTGAAAAAGTCTTTGCGCGGCAGAAAGAGTCGGGTCTCATCCCCGGGGATGCCGAGCTCTCCCGTCACGATCCGGATGTCAAGCCCTGGGACGAGTGCTCGCCGGTGGAAAAGAAGCTCTACGCGCGCATGATGGAGGTATTTGCCGGTTTCCTGGAACATACCGATCACCACATCGGCCGGCTGCTCGATTTCCTCCGGGGTATCGGTGAGCTCGACAATACCCTGTTCATGCTGCTCTCGGACAATGGGGCAAGCTCCGAGGGCGGCCCGACAGGTTCGGTGAACTTGAGCCGGTTTTTCAATAACGTCCCGGAGTCGCTGGAAGATAACCTGAAAGCCCTTGATGAGCTAGGAGGTCCCGAGTATAGTAATCATTACCCGTGGGGCTGGGCCTGGGCCGGTAATACCCCATTCCGCCGCTGGAAGCGCGAGACCTACCGGGGCGGCGTCAGCGACCCCTTCATCGTGCACTGGCCCGCCGGGATCGAGGCCAGGGGCGAGGTCCGCACGCAATATGCCCATGCCATCGACATGGTGCCCACCGTGCTGGAAGCGCTGGGTATCGAGCCATCGGCCAGCATCAAGGGCGTCACCCAGTCTCCACTGGAAGGCATTAGCTTTTCCCCTACCTTCGCCGATGCCGGTGCACAGGGCAGGCATCACACACAGTACTTCGAGATGTTCGGCCATCGCGCGATCTATCACGATGGCTGGCGCGCCGTCTGCCCCTGGCCAGGAACATCCTTCGTGGAGTCCGGCCAGAACTTCGGGGCGCTGATCTCTTCTGAGAAGCTCATTCAGCTGGATTCCCATAGCTGGGAACTTTATCATGTGGAGGAGGATTTCGCGGAGAACCACAACCTGGCTCCCGAGAATAGGGCAAAGCTGATCGAGATGATCTCCCTGTGGTACATCGAAGCGGGAAAGTACAAAGTATTGCCCATCGATAGCCGGGGAACTTTGCGCTTCCTGGACGAACGCCCGGAAATCGCACCATCGCGTTTACATTACACGTATTATCCTGGCACGCAGAAGGTCCCGGATCAGCAGGCGGCCAACGTACTCAACCGCCCGCATAGCATCACCGCCGACGTGGAGATCCCGGCTGGCGGTGCTGAAGGTGTGCTTCTTTCGCACGGCAGTGACGAAGGCGGCTACTCGCTATACATCAAGGATGACCGGTTGTACTATGTCCACAATTATGTAGCTAAGGCGCGGTACCACGTCGAGTCCCGGGAGCCGGTGCCGGAGGGCCGTCACCAGCTGCGGTACGAGTTCGAGGTGACGGGCAAGCCGGATCTCACGAAGGGCAAAGGTTCGCCCGGGCGCGGGCAGCTCTATATTGACGAAAAGCTCGTAGGCCAGGTCGATATTCCCGTCACGATACCGATCCGGATGACCATGGGTGGCGGCATCGTCGTCGGCGCCGATCCGGGCGCCTCGGTCACGCCGGACTATAAGCCGCCGTTCCCGTTCACCGGCAAGATCTACAGGGTCGATGTGGATGTCAGCGGCGAGCTGATCAAGGATAGTGAGGCAGAGATGCGCATAGTGATGGCAAGACAGTAGGGCTGTACCATGGCATCTTCACAAAACCCGCCGAAGGCCTTTCACGTCATGGCCAAGCCGACCGGTGCCCGTTGTAATTTAAACTGCGCCTATTGTTTTTTTCTGAAGAAGGATAGGCTCTATCCAGGCGACCGTTTCCGCATGTCCGATGAGCTGATGGAGCGCTACATACGGCAGACCATCGAGGCCCACAGGACGCCCGAGGTGGTCATCGCCTGGCAGGGGGGCGAGCCGACGTTAATGGGCCTGGACTTTTTCAAGCGCTCGATGGGGATCGAGAAAAAATACCAGAAGCCGGGAACCGTCATCCAGAATACGCTGCAGACGAACGGCACCCTGCTGGACGATGAGTGGTGCAAATTTTTACAGGAGAATAAATTCCTGATCGGCCTGAGCCTGGACGGCCCCAGCGATTTGCACGATACGTATCGCCGGGATAAGGCCGGAAACCCGACATTTGACAGGGTAATGCGCGCAATCCGTCTTCTGCAAAAACACAAAGTGGAGTATAACATTTTATGTACGGTGAATGCGGCCAACGCCGATTATCCGCGGGAAGTCTATCGTTTCTTCAGGGACGAGGCCAAAGCCGAATATCTTCAATTCATCCCGGTGGTCGAGCGCGTCAGCGAAAGGGGCTTCCAGGAAGGGACGGAAGTCACGGACCGCTCGGTGAGGCCCGAACAATTCGGTCGCTTTTTAATTGAGACCTTCGACGAATGGGTTAGGCACGACGTAGGCCGCATGTTCGTGCAGCAATTCGATGCCACGTTGATCTCCTGGGTCCGAGGCTATTCGTCGCTATGCATCTTCAGGCCGACGTGCGGCGAGGGCGTGGTGCTCGAGCACAACGGCGACGTATACTCATGCGACCATTTCGTCGAGCCGGACTTTTTACTGGGCAACATCATGGAAAAGCCGTTGATCGACCTGGTCGGCTCGGAAGCACAACGGTGGTTCGGTCAGAGCAAAACGAGCACGCTCACAAAACAATGCCGTGAGTGCCTCGTATGTTTTGCATGTTATGGAGACTGTCCAAAGCACCGGTTCACACAGGCGGCGGATGGCGAGCCTGGCTTGAGTTACCTTTGCCCCAGCTATAGGATGTTCTTCGAGCACGTCAATAGGCCTATGCAGATGATGGCCGCTCTTCTTCGCCAGGGCAAGCTTGCAGAAGGCATCATGCCCATACTAGCGCAGGAACAGGCAAAGGTCGGCCGGAACGAGCCCTGCCCCTGCGGCAGTGGCCAAAAATACAAGCGATGCCACGGTCGCCCCAGCATGGGCGTTAAAACTGTGGGTAATTCAAAGCCTTTGCCCAAAAATCCGTAAATAGAAGTATATCGCCGGATACCAACCTTTAAAGGGGGATGCTGTGCTTCTTGCATATCTTTTAGCTTCGGTACCATCCTTGGATGCCGTTGAAAGCTTTGTCCGGGACGGCGTTCAATGGATAAGGTTCGGCGCGGAGCTCATCAGCATCCTGATCATTACCATCGGCATCATCGTTACCATATACGGGATATTGAAGTCCTATGGATCATCCGGCCTGAAGGCCTATAACGCATTACGCTTCACCTTTTCCCGGTACCTCGTCATGGCCCTGGAGTTCGAGCTGGCCGCCGACATCATCGGGACGGCCATATCGCCGACCTGGGACCAGCTCGGCAAGCTGGCCGTGATAGCGATTATCCGGACTTTACTGAGCTACTACTTAGGGCTGGAGATGAAAGATGAAAAAAAGGAATTGGCCGAAAGAGCGATGAGCACCCGGCCGGAGGGAGAGGCATAAATGGCGGGGGAGCTTAAACCCGTAAACCTGGGATATGAGCGGACCCGCATGGCGGCGGACCGCACCATGATGGCCTGGATACGCACCTCCGTGTCGATGATCACCTTCGGGTTCACCATTTACAAATTCTTCCAGTATCTCATGGAATCGGATGTCGTTACAGAAAAATTTCCACACTACGCGCCCCGGAACTTTGGAGTGGCGCTCGTCGTCCTGGGCATGGTCATGCTGGCCCTGGCCATCGTCGAGTACTACCTGTTCCTGAGGATGGCATCGTTGTTGCTATCCTTGCTCGGTATTTTGGTATTGATGAATCTTCTCTTCCGGATGGGGCCGATCTAAATTAATGGATTACTAAACGCCATGCTAGGAGTGCTGCTTACCGCTGATATCCTCGATGGCGAGGAGTATCAGGCCATTATTGTCCTCTGATTTGATCTCCCGCGCGTTCAGCATCATCACCTTATGCCCTATGTTCGGGAAATCATGTTCGACCTTGAAATCATTCATCTCTTTTTTCCTGGGAAGGATCTCTTTTAACGCTTTTTTCAGCTCCGCTATGTCCCATTGACCGTTACCCAGCTCAAAAAGATCATGGCCAATTGTGTTGTCAGCGTCGGCCTTAAAGTCCCTGAAGAATGACCGGTTGGCGGAAATGACCTTCATGTCATTGCCCAGGACGATGATCGGCTCCCGGATGGTGGCGATGATGTTCTCCGAATAGTTACGGGCCGATGTTAGTGATTCTTCGAGACACTTCAGCTTCGTGATCTCGTTGAACGTGAGCACGACACCATCGATGACGTTTTCTACCGTGCGGTAGGGGATAATACGCATGTAGTACCAGCAGCCGTCCTTCATCCGGATCTCCCGCTCGACGGGCGCCAAATTATCGGCCACTTTTTTCGCGTCCGCGGCAACGTGCTCGTAGGTTATGTTGGCGGCAATGTCGGTAAAGGGCCGCCCTATGTCCCCGGGAATGAGGTTGACGACCCGGGTGGACGCGGGGGTATAGCGCATGATCTTGAGGTGGTTGTCCAGGAAAATAGTGGCGATCTCCGTGCTATTAAGCAAGTTATTCATGTCGTTGCTGGCGCGCGACAGGTCGTCGATCTTGGCCTGTAGCTCCGAATTGACCGTGATCAGCTCCTCGTTCAGGGACTGGAGTTCTTCTTTTGACGTCGTCAGCTCCTCGTTCGTGCTCTGGAGCTCCTCGTTCGTGCTCTGGATCTCCTCGTTCACCGACCGGAGCTCCTCCTGGGACGCGCTCATCTCCTCCTGGGTGGACTGGAGCCGCTGCTTCGTATAGATGAGCTCTTCCGTGACCTCCTTGCACCGGTCAAGCGTGATGGCCCCTTTTCCGCCGACCTTAAGCTTCTTAGCTTCCACGTCCTGGAATACCACGAGCAAGTAGTTTTTTAAGGCTTCCGGATAGGCGACGGGCTTGATGATCAGGTTGATGGCCTGCTTATCGCCGTTGGTTTGCACCTCAAGCCCTTTCACGACCACCTCCTTCTTTTCTTTCTCCGCCCGGTTTACGGCGATGCTCAGGTCCGCCGCCAATCCCTTCCGGGCCATGAAGTGGACGTTCATGACCGCCTTGCCGGGCGACGGCTCCAGGTATTTTCCTGTATGCCCGTTGACATAGATGATGTCGCCGCCGGCGTTGATGAGCACCGCGGGCGGGGAGAAGTACTCAAGCAGCAGAGCCTGGGCCGTCTGGGTAATGGCAGGCTCGACCTTCATCACCTGGGCGCTGGCCCTTTCGATCGGCGGGGACGTCGCAACGGGTATGGTGGCCGCCAGCTCTTTCTTCGATAAATATTCCCGGCGCCTATAGACCTTCCATTTATTATCGAGGGCCGCAAATGCATTGTTCAGATGGCCGACGGACTCGGAAGGCCCCAGGAACAATATGCCGCCCGGGTTGAGCGCATACAAGAATAGTAGCAAGACTTTATTCTGTACCTCCGACTTGAGATAAATAAGCAGGTTCCTGCAGCTCACCAGGTCCAGGTTGGTGAATGGAGGGTCCTCGATGACGTCCTGTTCGGCAAAGACGACCATGTCGCGTATATCTTTCTTTACTTTGTAATGGCCGTCTTCGGCGATGAAGAACTTTTGCAGGCGCTCCCGTGACACGTCGGCTATGATATTGTCCGGGTAATCGCCTTTTCTGGCGGCTTCGATCGCTTCCCTGTCGATATCGGTCGCAAATATCTGGACCTTATCTTTTCTATGGCCCAGGGATTCCGCCATGAGGATGGCGATTGAGTATGCCTCTTCGCCGGTCGAGCATCCGGGGACCCATATGCGTATGACGGACCCATCGGGCTTATTTTTAAGCATCTCGGATATGGCCGTTTTCTCCAGCACCTGGAACGCCTCCGAGTCTCTGAAAAACGACGTGACCCCGATGAGCAGTTCTTTAAAGAGAGCTTCGACTTCGTCGTGATTGTTTTCCATATAACGGGCGTATTCCAGCGTGTCCTTGAGCTGAAGGACGCTCATACGCCGTTCGATGCGCCGGGATATCGTGGTCATCTTATAGGACGAGAAATCGTGCCCCGTACGGTTCTCGATGAGCGTGAATATCCTGTCGATAAGCGTGTAATTTTTTAACGTACCCGGGCCTTCTTTTATAAAGTCATGGGATACTTTCGTATATTCCAGTAAATATTTAGGCATGTCAGCCGGAGACGCTATATAGTCCACTACCCCGGTGTTGATGGCGCTCTTCGGCATGCTGTCGAAACGGGCGGTGGTAGGTTCCTCGGCCATGACCATGCCCAGCTTCTCTTTAATGGCTTTGATGCCTAGCGTCCCGTCCGTCCCCATCCCCGAAAAGATGATGCCGATGCCCATCTTTCCCTGGTCGATCGCCAGGCTTCTGAAGAAGAGGTCGATGGGCATTCTCGGCCCCCGTGGAGATAATGGCTCGCTCAGATTTAGCTCGCCATGGGATATGGTGATATCTTTGTTGGAGGGTATCACGTAAACGTGGTTCGGCTCCACTTTGACGCCCTCGGTCGCTTCTGTGACCGGCATATTCGTGTATCGCTGTAATAGCTCCGGCATACTGCCCTTTCTGGTCGGGTCGAGGTGGGATATGACGACTAATGCGATGCCGGTATCTTCGGGCATGCTACGGAAAAATTGCTCGAATGCTTCCAACCCTCCGGCAGAGCCGCCTATTCCCGCGACGTAAAATGTATTTTCACCGAGGTCTTTTTCATCGTCGACATCTTCCGCAGTTCTGTCGACATGTGTGTTTACTTTAACCCGCTTCATGGCCTTTTTCGCGCTCATATAAGTACCCGACAAGATTAATAATTTAAAACATATTTTATTCATTGTTAAAAGTAGATAAAATGTGCCACGAGTTCATGCCTGGCATTGGTTGGTCGCCGTATATTATTTTATCAATACTTTTAGCTTGAATTCCGGTGACGGCAGGGACCAGGGCCTTATCAAATAAAAGGTTAGTTCGCACTCGCCCATGCCGGCGGTGGTGAAGAACCAGGACCTTTCTCCGAGGCCGTTGAACCGGGCGGAGCTGCGCTCGACGTAGATGCTGTCGAATAATCTCAAGCACGGACAGCTTTTCTCGTCGAGCTGCCACAGGTACCCGGAGACCTGGCTTTCCGGCAGCCGGACTTCCAGCGAGTCCCTTAAAAATAGCTCGACCTGTTTTCCATTGTCCGCGAAGCTGATGAGCATGCACAAATGTCTGATGCGAAGGTATTAAAGATTCCTTAGCGCACATAAAAGTTCATATAATAAGTCCGTCCCAATTCTCAACATCATGAGCCGGCAGGTTTATCTGGGAAAGTTAATGCTATACTGGTGTGACTCGTGTAACGTTCCGGTCATGGGCAAGAAATGCGCCCATTGCGGGTCGGATACACGATACGTCGATTGCACCCCTCCAGGAGACATCAGGCCGGCATTCCCTTTTGACATCGAATTGATCAACCGGGCCATCGAGGATGGCTTCGGCCATGCAGGCCTGATACCCGCAGATAAAGTGGTCGTGCTCAACAAGGCGCCCTACGAGGACCGGCTGGACGAGATCTTCGTGGACGGGCGCATGTTCGGGGCGGTGCGGTTCGACCCGTACCGGCTCAAGTGGATGTTCATGCCCAGGGCTTACTCCGCCAGGCAAATGAAAGCCACGAAGGGCTATGTTATTGCTGATAAGGGCGCAGAAAAGCCCCTGCTTGGCAGCTCCAACCTGCTCGGCCCGGGCGTCGTCGGCTGCGACGAGAATATACAGATCGACGATGAGGTCATTGTTTTACTGGAAGGCCGGCCCATCGCCGTCGGCCGGGCGAAGATGACCGGCGCCGACATGCGGGAAAGGAAAAAAGGCGTCGCCGTAAAAGTGCGCTGGAACGGCTACGACGATTCGCCCGTCCTGAAAGCCGGCCAGACCTGGCAGGATGCCGTCGATGCGAACCGCGTTTATTTGAACAACATAGAAGGCGAGGCGATCGGCTTTATTAAAAATACCGCCGCTAAGTACCGGCTACCGGTGACGATATCCTATTCGGGAGGAAAAGACAGCCTGGCCACGCTATTTTTAGTGAAAAAGGCGCTGACGGACTTTGACGTGCTTTTCATTAATACCGGCCTGGAGTTCCCGGAGACGCTCCAGAATGTACAGGACGTCGTTCAACAATACGGCCTCCGGCTCAAGACCGCCGAGGCGGGATCCTTCTGGGATGCGGCCCCGAGCTTCGGCGCCCCCTCCGTGGAGGCCCGGTGGTGCTGCAAGGTCTGTAAGCTGGGGCCGGTCACCAATCTCATAGAGAATAACTATAGCGACGGATGTTTAACGTTCATCGGCCAGAGGCGCTACGAGTCCGAGGTGCGGTCGAAAAGCCAGAGGATCTGGCAAACGCCCTGGGTAGGTAACCAGATCAGCGCATCGCCCATCCAGCACTGGACGGCGCTGCACATCTGGCTGTACCTCTTTCGTGAGAAAGCGCCCTATAATCCGCTTTACGAGCGCGGGTTCGACCGCATCGGCTGCTGGCTGTGCCCGAGCGCGAGCCTGGCGGACTACGATTTCGTCAAGGCGCAGTACCCGGAAATGTGGAAGCGCTGGGAAACGTTCCTCGTGGACTACGGCAAGAAAGTCGGCTATCCGCCCGAATACGTGAAATACGGCCTATGGCGGTGGCGCAACCTGCCGAAGCAGTGGGAAGAGCTGAGGAAAACGCTGGGCATCGAGCTCCATACGCCGACGGTTAGTAAGGGGGACCTTAGCTTTGCTATGGTGGCGGGATACCGGCCTTGCAAAGATGGCTCGGCGACCGCCGAGGGCAATTTCAACCGGCCCCTCGACCTGGAGCGGATCGAGCCATACATGCGTCCTCTGGGTGAAGTCAAGAGCATCGAGGGCGCGCTGTTCGTATCGAAGAACGGCGGCAGCGTTCAGGTGTACGCCACGGGTACTGTGGCGGCCCGGGAGCAGGACAAGGATAAGGTCACGGGCCTCATCACGTCGGCGGAAAAGTCCGTGCGCCGGGGCATGCTGTGCGTCGGATGCGGGGTATGCGTCGGTGCCTGCCCCATAAATGCTATAACCAAGGAAAGCAACAGAATTACCGTCAGCGAGACGTGCAGCGCATGCGGCGACTGTATCGAGATCTGTCCGCTCATTAAATTCCAGAAGAAGGAGATTCCATGAGGATCATCATCGTCGACTCCGGCGTAGCTAACGTGCGTAGCGTTGAGAAGGGACTGGCCTACGTAGGCGTGCCCGCGAAAATAACCAGCGACCCGTCGGATATCGACGCGGCGGACGGCATCGTGCTCCCCGGCGTCGGAGCCATCGAGAGCGGCATGGGCCAGATCGAGCCGATCAGGGACGTGATCATGGAACGCGTAAATGAAGGAGTTCCGATGCTGGGCATCTGCCTGGGCATGCAAATGCTCTTCGAGGAAAGCGAAGAAGGCGGCCTCGTCCAGGGCCTCGGGCTGGTAAAGGGACGCATCACCCGCTTTTCCAATGGTCTCAAGGTACCCCACATGGGCTGGAACTCGCTGTCCATAAAAAATAAGGAGCACCCGCTGTTAAAAGGCATCGAGGACGGCTCGTTCGTCTATTTCGTTCATTCGTACAAGGCCCCCGTCAGCGGCAATACCGTGGCGTCATCGGACTATGGCGAGGATTTCACCGCTATCGTGGCCTGTGATACGCTCAACGTCACCGGCACGCAGTTCCACCCGGAGAAAAGCGGGGCCGTCGGGCTAAGGATGCTCAAGAATTTCGCAAAGATGGTGTAAAATTGACTGACATTACTACGAAGGCCGATGCGTTGCTGTCCGGCATATACAAGGACTACATGAAATTTTTTAAGTATCTTGGCGTCGGCATGGTCGGCACGGTCGCGGACTGGGCCGTTTTCTTCGTGCTCATCGGCCCCTTCGATGTCTTATCCATGTACGCCGTAGCTATATCGTATTTCGTGGGCATGGTCATCAATTTTTTCCTGAATAAGTATTATACGTTCAACAATACTTATAAAAAAATACACTTCCAGTTCCTCTCCTTCGCCGTCGTGGCGGTCATCGGCCTTGGGCTGACCGAAGTCCTTCTTTACGGGTTTACGCATTACATCTTTACCGGCCCATCGGACATATTCCTGATGATCTCGAGGGTCATCGTAACGTTCATTGTCTTCGTGTACAATTACATCGTCAACAAGCGCACGACTTTTAAAATATTCCAGTAGTCGCTAAAAAAGTACTTTGTGAGGCTTTGTGCCGGAATTTAGGCCTTTTCTTTTTCGGAAGTGCCGCCCTTGAGCACGGACGATGTGACCTCGAATATAGCCTTTACGATGAGGTACGAGCCGCCGATGAGGAAGATGTAATAGTACGGCACCTGTGCCGCAAGCGATAAACCGGCAGAAACGATCAACGCCATGTCATTCCGGGTAAGGAAAGCCACGACTTTCTCCATCACGTTCGGGTTGATCTCTGCGGAGTCCATCTCGATGACGATGCTGCCCTTCTGGAAGATCTTGATCAGGCTCGACTCCTCGGATATGAGGACTGCCGTTGCCCCCGGCACGCTCTCGGTGATGCCGGTGGCGGCCGCGTGCCGCGTGCCGTAGCCCGGGAGCGTGGTGGATTTAATAACACGGGCACCGAAGGCGACGAGCTCGCCCTTTGGCGTGACGATGACGGCGCCGTCGATGGTCGCCAGCTTTTCGATGACCACGTTCATGCCCTGCTCGGTCAGGAGCGAAGTGGACGAGATCTGGGGGTAATGCGTTTCATACTTCCCCTCGATATCGCCCCTGTTGGCGATGATGATCATCCCGCCTTCGCCGCTCCGGGCGATGCCCTTAGCAATGCTAAGGACGACGTTCATGACCATTTCTTCCTGCCCTTGCTCCTCGACGGTTATCTTCGCGTTCAATTCGCTGACCTCTGACCCCAAGCGTTCTGTCCTGCGCCCTGTGCCATATCTATTGTGGTTTTTATGCTAGAAATACTTGTATACTGTCCGGATAGCGCTTAATCTGCTATCAGGTACCGTATATGCCATATAATTACGAGAGTAAATATCTTATCATATATAGGTCATATATCAGTCGTGCTTAAATAATAGTTCAGAGGATTATTACGGTTGATATGATGAAAAACAAGCTCGTCTTCGCAGGCGTCATACTGGTATTATTTGCCATGGGCGTTGTCGCCGGAAGCCTGGCTTATTCAGCCATCTACCTGGCCACGTGGTTTAACTACACGATCCTAAACCTGTGGATCCCCTACGCGCTTTTCATCGTCATCATTGCCATCGCCCTGGTGACCGGCTATTTTACTTACCGCTTTATCCAGCAATGCCGCATGCTCGAGCTGCCAAAGCTCAAGGAAGAAGATATCCTGCCGATGACCGTGATCATTCCCGCCATGAACGAGGAGAGGACCATTGTCCGGTGCGTGGAAAGCCTCCTGGCGGCGGAATACCCGAGGGATAAGCTGGAGATCATCATCGCCCATGAGGTGCCGCCCAGGTGCACGGATTCGACCCCGGCGCTTGCACGACAGCTCGCCGAAAAATACGCTAACGTAAAAGTCGTTCCGAACCAGGGCATTCACCAGGGCTCTAAGGCCGGCGCCATCAATAACTGCCTCGGCGACGCTTCGGGCTCGATCATAGGCATTTACGATGCGGACCATGTCATCGAGAAGAGCGCCTTACTAAGAGCTTCCGCCCGGTTCGCGGGACATAAAGACCTGGCTTGCCTCGGCGGTAAGGTGGTCATTTCTAACATAAACTATAACTGGTTCACGGCGGTCATCGGCAACGAGTGCACCGTCATCAACAACTTTTCCCGATATCTTTCCCAGATGTTCACCGGCACCCACATGGTATACGGCTCGAATCTTTTCATCCGGAAGTCCGTGCTGGATAAAATTGGAGGCTTCGACGAGTCCTCGCTGACCGAGGACTGCGACCTGGGCATGAAGCTCATTTTCGGGAACTACTGTATGGCAGTGGACTACTCCATAAAAAGCTATGAGCAGCCCGCCATCACCGTCAGGGATTGGTGGCACCAGCGGGTGAGATGGACCTGGGGAGGCATCAGCGTGCTTAAGAAATACGTTAAAGACGATGTTTCCAGCGGCGAGATCACAAAAAAGAGCGTCAAGACGTTCTTGCTCTATTCGCTTGGCACTACTGGAATTCTTTTTAGCATCGTGCTCATGGGCTTCGTGGGCTTCTTGCTATACATGGGGTTCCTCACGCCGCTAATATTGTTGATCTGCGTCACGCCGCTTTCCGTGCTCTTCGCCGCCGAGTCGATCGCGGACTACAGCGAGGGCAGGGGCAGCGTCTGGGACATGGCCCTGTCCGTTTTCATAAGGCCTTTTTTAATATACGTTTACTCGATCGTAGGCGTCTACGCCATCGTGATGGGCGCCCTGAACAAGGAAGGCGTTTGGCACCAGAACCAGCGTATCTAAGGGGATTTATTTCGAACGCTCAGGCTCTTTTATACGGCGGCGTTTGCCCCCATCTTTTTTTTCGCCCGCAAGCTCTTCACGGCAGGCACGTTTTCCCTTTCGGCAGGGGCCCGTACCAAGGGGGCCCGTACCATCTCGTCCCGGCATGATACCATTGTTAATATAATATTAATATTATTTTTGTTTTTTCCTCGGACTATGCTTTTTGCCCGGGTGCCTTTATTTTTTCATGGTGATCCGTTCACATGTACAGGTCTATATCGGGCAAAGTACGGGAGGGGAGCAATGCTCCCATGTTCAGCGCGCTGGACGTCCGCGGCGATACCGTGGACACAAGATCGTACCTTGGCAGGAATAACCTGGTGCTGCTTTTCTACAGGGGCTACTGGTGCGCCACATGCCGGGAAGAGCTGGTCGACCTGAAGGACCATTATGATAGAATAGCAATGGATGACTCCGAAGTGATCACGGTCAGCGTGGACAGCCTCGACGAGGCTAAGGACATGGCCGTCGAACTGGCGCTGCCCTATAAGGTCATCAGCGACCCGGACCACCGGATCATTGACCTATACGGCGTCTATGACGACGAGAATGGCACGGCGTTCATCACGCTATTCCTCATCGACAAGACCGGCGTTGTGAGCTATAAGCGGTCGATAGCGGGCCTGGAGGACGTGGTCAGGGCGACGGACATCCTCAACAAGCTCAAGGGCATGCGGAGCGCGTTTTAAACGTTCTCGTTCATGTAGCGCCCTTTGTAGCCTTCCTGGCTCTCTCCGAGCTCCATGAATATTAATTGGATCGCCCGGGCATCTTTTTTCATGTAAAAGCCCGCCTCGTTATAGACTACGAGCAGCGCCTCGCTTCTTCCCTTATAGCCGGCGTCCCACACGGCCGTGTGGACGCTCGCCCCCATCCTTAGCAGGCTGGAGCGCGGCAGACCGATGGCACAGGCGTCCTTCGGTATGGACACGATCTCGTTGAAAATGATCTTGTAGCAGCCCTTCTTCAAAAAGAGCCAGCCGCCAGCGTCCCATTCCAGCGGGCTCGTTCGCGGCAACGTCCGATCCTCGTTTGAAAAGCCGATGCGGCCCGGGCCTTCGAATACTTCGACCCTGGCGACCGTGAGCTCAAGGCCGTTCACCTGAAGCTGCGACTGCACGTCGACGGCGTTCTCTACCAGGCTGTCATGGAGTTTTGTAAGTTCTGTCTTTCCGAGGATCATCCGTCCTTATCCCCCGGTCAAAGGTCAGCACGTGCGGCTTGATATCCAGTATGGGAGTGCCGTCTATGGCGTCAAGGCCCTCGACTACCAGCCTATTGCCCTCAACGCTCTTTAACCTTACTACCGTCACCCCGATCGGGTTCGGCCTGAACTGGCTACGGGTATTGAAAACGCCGGTGATGGGACGGGAAAGATCGCCCCTCGGGTGAAGCCTTAGCTTGTAGCCGGCCGCCAGGCTAAAGTAAAAAATAACAGTGATCAGATCGTTCTTTTCCAGGTCCATCAGGCCATCCGCATATTTCTTGTCGACGACGATCTCCGAGATCGAGGCCTGGAGCTCTTCGTTCGGCGTATCCACCGTGTTATGGTTGCGTACGTAGCCGATGGGCGAGAGCTCGATCTTACTCATTATACGAATATTGGGCTTTTTTATATATAAACAAGAAGTTTTTTAACTTCAGCGGCGCATTTAAGACGGTATGCCACCGACCAAACGCGGCCCATTGGTAGATCTCGTATACGGGGCAGCATACTATATCGCTATATTATTTCTCAGGATCTCGAAGATGCCATTGATCGGTAAGCCCTTTGAGGCCTTCGGCACACGAGCCAGGTTTAACGTGGTCACAGTCCCGATCGACATTAAAATACCCGAGACGTCGGCCATCATGCCCTTCGACTCCATCCGAAGCCTGGTGGAGGCCGCTTCATATGTGGCCATGGCGGATGAGTGCGTCTGTCGGATGGCCCACGGATGTAAAGACTATCCGATATCGCCGGGTTGCGTCTACCTGGGGGAAGGGGCACGTACCATCAAGTACAAATGCCGGGAAGCGAGCAAGGAAGAGGCCCTGGCGTGGCTCGAAAAGTCCCGGTCCCTGGGGCTGGTATCGAACGTCATCTGGTCGTCCGTCGAGTTCAAATTCCTCGGCGCGGACGCCGGCCGCACCATCGAGATCTGCTCGTGTTGTCCCTGCTGTTGTTTGATGTTCAAGACGAGGAACGCATCGAAGGCCTACATGGACAACATCCTCGGGTTCGGCACCTGCCGGGCCGTCAACGTGGACGACTGCGCCCGGTGCACGAACTGCGAGCGCGCCTGCCCGTTCAAGGCGATACACGTGGACATTCACGCCGGGCCCGTCATCGACGGGAGCCGATGCAAAGGATGCGGAAGGTGTGAAACCGTTTGTCGGTCAAAAGTGTTGAAAGTATTTCCGGCCGAGGCCGGTGGCGACTTTTCTAATGCATGCGAGCGCAGCACGCCGAACGCCGCAGAATACATGGAGCGGTTCCTGGCAATGGTCAGATAATACTTTCATCGCGCTTTCCATATAGTTTATAAACCTGTACATACATTTTAACAATTGGGCTGAGTTAATATGACCAAAGACCTTCTACTGTGGGACCAGACGATATTCAAGGAACAGGAGTACTTCGAGCTGGATTTTTTGCCTGAGAACCTCCTTCACCGGGAGGCCCAGATGCGCTCGCTTAAGTTCAGCATAGCCCCAGCTCTCCGGGGCTCGACGCCGCTGAACGCTTACTGCCGGGGCGCCCCGGGGACGGGCAAGACGTCCGCGGTGACCAAAATTTTCGCCGAGCTCGAGAACGCCACCCAGAAGGTCGTCCCCGTTTACATTAACTGCCAGGTGGACTCGTCGCGTTATGCGATCTTTGCGCAAATATTTAAAAAATTGTCGGGCTACCCGCCCCCGTCCTCGGGAATCTCCTTCAAGAAGCTGTTCTCCCAGATAGCAAAGACGCTGGTCGAGAAGAAGAAGGTCCTGGTCGTCGCGCTGGACGATTTTAACTATATCATGGCGAGCAAGGAAGCCGATGAGGTGCTCTATTCGCTCCTCCGGATGCACGAGGCCCAGCCGGGCGCCAAGGTGGGCGTGATCACCATCCTGAGCGACCTGACCCTGGACATGGCCCGGGACCTTTCGCCGCAGGTGCAGTCCGTGTTTCTCCCGGAAGAGATCGTCTTCCCGCAGTACTCCTACGAAGAGATCAAGGATATTTTGAAGTACCGTGTCCGGTTCGGCTACATGCAGGGCGTCATTGCCGATGAGCTGATCGATAAGATCGCTAAATATACGGAAGAGACGGGCGACCTGCGCGTGGGCATCAACATGCTCAAGCGTGCCGGCCTTAATGCCGAGCGCCGGGCCAGCCGGACGATCTCCGAAGAGGACGTCGAGAAGGCCTACGAGGGCTCCCGGTACATTCACCTGAACTACTCGCTGAAGAACCTTAAGAAAGAGGAGAAAGTGCTCCTGAAGTGCATCATCGACTCCGGTAAGGACGAGATGATGTCGGGGGAGCTGTACGATTGTTTCAAGGATAAGACGGAACTGGGGTATACGTCCTTCTACGAGATGGTCAACCGCCTCGAAGGGCTGAAGCTGATCTCTCTTAACAATACGGGCAAGGGCACCCGCGGGCAGAGCCGGCTCGTATCGCTCAAATACGA
>Ga0209039_10001847_pt1 | contig 18942 bp, 20 predicted proteins | sample BogFormECP12_OM1_FD_188238 | JGI IMG/M metagenome (GOLD analysis project Ga0209039, IMG submission 188238) | Bog forest soil microbial communities from Calvert Island, British Columbia, Canada - ECP12_OM1 (SPAdes) (version 2) | ecosystem: Environmental > Aquatic > Freshwater > Wetlands > Bog ...
CCTGCTCCAAGGAGCACGTATTACGAGCTAGGACCACATCCCCGATTTGCAGATCATCTTCTACGGCACCTGCCACGCCGAAAGAGACCAGGAAATGCGGATTAGCAATTGCCAGCAGGGCCTGGGTGGCACTTGCCGCGCGCTTGACACCCATACCTGATTCGATCAACAGGCAATCTCGCTCGAGTATCCGGAAGCGATAAGCGCGGAACAGGCCGATCGGGATGCGCTTCCACTGCCCGATATGCTGGAGGAGTGCTTCAGATTCTTGAGAGAGCGCGGCAACAATTCCTATTGTCTCTATGGCTCACGTTTCAGAATTTCTTGAATTATATGAGGTCAACAGGAATATGCATTCCGATGATTATGAATCTTCAGGCATAGAAATTGCTACAAGGATCGACCTGAAGGCTGAGACGAGAAGATGAGCAATCAAGGGAATGCACACAAAGATCACGACCACCTGAACCATGGGGATCACCACCTTGCTTTTCACAAGGAAGATCAGAATCAACTCCCCGACCACTGTGAGGAACCCCCACAGCACATACCAGGATGGTTTCCAAGGAGCGCGAGGGTCGAATCGGCGGAACGCTTTCCCTCTCACCTTTCGAGAAGCAGGCCTGGATTTTTTTTGAGAGCTTTTTCTGGAAATTGCCATAAGTTCCTCCTAAAGATTTTTCAGTGTCTCCTGCATGTACGTATCAATTTCTGTGGCAGTCTTCAATCCTAGGGCATAGTCAGCGATCTTGCGCGCCTGGCCATCATCCAGTTGGCGGATCAGATGTTTGGCTTCGGGTATCGCACGCGGGTTCATACTGAACTCATCCAGACCGAGACCTAGCAGAATAGGGATGGCCTTCGCCATCCCCGCCAATTCGCCGCACATACCGACCCACTTGCCCCTGGCGTGTGCCAATTGGATGGTCTGTTGAATGAGACGCAGCACGGAGGGATGCAACGGCTGGTAAAGGGCAGAAACCGTTGCATTGCCGCGGTCGACGGCCAGAGTATACTGAGTAAGGTCGTTCGTACCCAGGCTAAAAAAATCAGCGGCCTCGGATAGGACATCCACCAATACTGCTGCCGCCGGTGTTTCCACCATGATTCCGACCGGCACGTTATCCGCGAAGGCCAGCTTCTCATGGCTTAATTCAACTTTGACCTCATCCACCAGGTGGCGTGCACGCCGAAGTTCATCCAAGTCGCTAACCATTGGAAACATGATGCGAACCTGGTATCCCACGGCCGCGCGCAGGATCGCACGCAGTTGGGTTTTGAACAGATCCGTCCGATCCAGACTGATGCGGATGGCCCTCCAACCCAAGAAGGGGTTCATCTCCTGCGGAAATGGCAGATACGAGGGTGGTTTGTCTCCGCCGATATCCAGCGTGCGCACAATCAGCGGGCGCTGTCCTATAACTTTGAAAATCTCCTCATAAATGCCCAGCTGACTTTCTTCGGACGGCGGCTGAACCTGGTCCAGATAGAGGAACTCGGTGCGGAGCAATCCGACCCCTTCCGCACCATTCGCCAGGGCATCCCGTGCCGATGCAGCATCACCAATATTGGCTCCCACTTCGACCCGCCGGCCGTTCGAAGTATGAGCTGGCTCACTGGCGTGCGCCCTGATTTGCATTCGGTGTATTTCTCGCTCATCCCTGGTGCGTTGATATTGTCTAACAGTCTGGTCGCTGGCTGAGACAAATAATTTTCCCGTCTCCCCATCCAGAACCAATTGAGTTCCAGTCGGCACTCTCCGGATCAGATCCTCTCCCAAGGCCACGATGGCAGGTATGCCTAAAGTGCGCGCCAGGATGGCACTGTGCGAGGTCAGCCCGCCCGCCTCCGTGCAAAAACCGAGAGTCAGGTCTGGGTCCAGGCTAGCGGTATCGGAAGGCGTTAGGTCGTGGGCGATCACGATGGATGGCTCTTTCAAATTGCCCAAGGTAAGGTCCGGCAGTCCAAGCAGGATTCGCAAAACACGCGCTCCGACATCTTTGACGTCCGCGGCCCTTGCTGCAAAGAGGGGGTCCGCCATTGCCTCCAGCATCGCGGCCAGGCCGTTTGTGGCTGTCACCACAGCCTGCTCGATGATTTGTCCAGCATCCACCGCTTCGCGCACTTTTTCGGCAAGCGTCGGGTCCTCCAGCATCATCTGGTGAGCTTCAAAAATTGCGGCTTCTTTTTCACCGGTCCGTTGGGCAAGGGAGTCATGCAATTCCTGCAACTCCCTTTTGGCCCGCCCGAGGGCCGGGCCAAAACGGGTCATCTCCTGCTCGGCCGACTCGCGCGTGCGGACAGGGATCGAGAGCTTCGCTGGAACAAAGCAGTAGGCGGGGCCGATCGCAATTCCGTTGCTGGCTGCAATTCCTTGCAAACTTATTTCTTCCATCCCCAGACCTATTCGCTTTCACCGAAGTTGTTGAGGACGAGTTCCCTGAGACTTTCCACGGCCTTCTGCTCGTCCGGACCTTCCGCGTTTAGCTGGATTTCGTGATTTTGCAGCACGCCTAATGTCAGTACACTAAGAATGCTCTTGGCGTTCACCGGGTCGCCAACCCTCGTCAGGTTTTTGACCGTAATCTGCGAGGTAAACTTGCTGGCGGTCTGAACGAATGCAGCGGCTGGCCGGGCGTGCAATCCGACCTTGTGTTTGACAATGATCTTAGCTTCAACCATTCATTACCTCGGTCATAGATTTTAATTTAATAGGAAAGCGAGGCCGGGACTTCGACGCCCTGCACGAAATCCTGCAGGAAGCGGGCGGCCACGACTCCATCGATTACACGGTGGTCCGCGGAGAGGGTGGCTGTCAGCATAGGCCGCACGGCCACCTCATCCCTCTCTCCGATAACGACCGGTTTTTTGATAATTGCTCCGATCGCGAGGATCGCACTTTCCGGTGGGTTGATCACAGCCCTGAATTGATGGATGCCAAACATGCCCAGGTTCGAAATGGTGAACGTGCCGCGCTGGACATCTTCCAAGGACAGTTTATTCTCTTGAGCGCGCGCTCTCAGATCGCCTAGGGCAATTGCGATTTCGCGAATGGATTTTTTGTTGGCCTGATGAATAACCGGCACGATTAAGCCATTCGGCAAAGCCGTGGCCACACCAATATTAATGTCCTGCCATAAATAGATCTGTCCGTTCTCGAGCGAGGCATTAATATACGGATTACGTTCTAGTGCCCAGGCGATAATTTTCACAAGCAGCGCGGTGATGCTCAGTTTTCCATTTTCTTCCTGCTCGAAAAGCCCACCCAAGCTTATTCGCGATGCCTCCAGAGCTGAAACATCCGCCTCGACAGTCAGCGCGATGTGTGGAATGTCGTGGAAGCTGGCAGTCATGCGTTCGGCGATTTTCTGGCGCATACCTGCCAGTGGCACGAGACGCGCGGGACGATCATTAATAGAGGCAGCTACGGCGCTTTTCTGATCAGCTGCCAAGTTAACATCCACTGCCTGGACACGGCCGCGTGGACCGCTGCCACGGATGGCCTCCAGCTCAAGGTCAGATTCGCGCGCCAAGCGCCGTGCAGCCGGCGTGGCTGGGACAGCGACTCGGCTTGTCGGGACAGGCGCGGCTCGAGGCGCTGTTTTGTTGCTCAAGTACCGTTCTACATCCTCGCGGGTAATGCGTTCCCCTTCGACAGTGACCTTCGAAAGATCCACACCCTTTTCCTTTGCTAGTCGCGCGGCTACCGGTGTAACTGGGACAGGCGCAAATGCAGCCGAAGCCGGAGGGAGGACGATGGGCGCGGCGATTACGGAAGCCTTTTCATTCTTCGGCAGACTGGCGGGAGTCTCCCCTTCTTTTAGAATATATGCAATGATGGCCGTCACGGGGACAGCATCGCCCGCTTGATAGCGGATGCCCGCCAAAGTTCCTGAAGCAGGCGCGGGTACATCGATGGCCACCTTTTCCGTCTCGACCACGAGTACCGTCTCTTCGGCCTTGATAAAATCCCCTTCCCCTTTCACCCAAGATACAATGGTGGCTTTCTCTTGATCCATATCAAATTTAGGCATAATGAAAGGCACTGGCATTGTTTTACCCTGCTAATACTTTCCTGCAAGAATAGCCCGGATTTCCTGTTCGATATCTTCCTCCTGGGGTACGGCTGATCGTTCCAGCTCACGGTTGTAAGGAATGGGAGTATCTTTCCCGGCGAGCCTGCGGACAGGCGCATCCAAATAATCAAATGCCCGGCTGCCTGTCACTGTGGCAATCACCTCTCCGGCCCAACCGCCCGTTTGACAAGCTTCATGGATTACCAGCAACCTGCCGGTCTTTATCACTGAGTTAATGATGGTCTCGGTATCTAGGGGTAGAAGGGTGCGTGGGTCTATTACTTCGACATCGATCCCTTCCAGGGCCAGACGCTCTGCCACTGCCAACGAACGCGGGACCATCACATTATTAGCAACGACGGTCAGGTCCTTGCCGGGCCGCTTGATTTCTGCCACGCCGAATGGTATCGCGTATTCGCCTTCCGGGACCTCGCCTTTGGTCTTGTAAAGCTGTTTGTGTTCGATGAAGACCACCGGGTTCGGGTCGCGCATGGAAGTGATGAGCAAGCCCTTGGCATCGTAGGGCGTTGATGGGTTAACCACCTTTAATCCTGGGAAGTGCATGAACATGCTTTCCAATGACTGTGAGTGCTGGGCAGCCGCACCGGTGCCTGATCCGCCAGGTGTGCGAACGACAATGGGGACATTCGTCCGGCCGCCGAACATGAAATGCATCTTGGCTGCCTGGTTGACCAGCTGATCCAGGGCCAAAAAAACAAAATCCATGAACATGATCTCCGCCACGGGACGCATCCCGAGCAGTGAAGCCCCGATGGCCGTAGCCACGATGGTCGCTTCCGAAATCGGCGTTTCACGGATCCGTTCGGGCCCAAATTCGTCCAGCATGCCATGCGTTACACCGAAGGCGCCTCCGTAGCGGCCGATATCTTCGCCGATCAGAAAGACGTTTTCATCGCGTTTCATCTCTTCCCACAAACCCTGCCGGATGGCTTCGAGATAGGTAATTTCAGGCATAGACGAACTCCATCAGGGTCGAGGGGTCGGGGTCAGGCGAGGCTTCGGCGAAAGCTACCGCCTCCTCAATCACTTTGAGAGCCTCTGCGTCAATTTGCGAAGCACGCATTTCGTCCAACCAGCCTGCCTGGATCAATTGCGCTTGGAAGCGCTTGATCGGATCCCGATTCTCGCGCCAATCCTTAATCTCTTCTTTGGAACGATACAGATTTCGGTCGCTCTTAGAGTGGCCAAAGTAACGGTAAGTCAGAGTTTCGACGAGCACAGGCTGTCCGGTGCGAGCGCGCTCGGCGGCCTCTTTCATTGTTTCATAGACGGTCAGCACATCGTTGCCGTCAATGCAGTACCAAGGCATTCCATACGCCTCTGCCCTTTGGGCGATGGGCAACTTGGCAGTGGCTCGCTCGACATCCATCGACATGCCGTATTTATTATTTTCGCAGATGTACAGTACGGGTAACTTCCATAACGCAACCATGTTCAAGGCTTCATGGAATACTCCTTCATTCGCTGCGCCATCCCCAAAGATCGCAACCACGATCTCATCCCGCTTCTTCATTTGCAATGCCAACCCTACGCCTACAGCATGCGGGATGCCTGCGCCGACAATGCCGTTGGCGCCCAAACTATTGGAGGAAAAGTCTGCGATATGCATTGATCCCCCTCGGCCGTGACAGTAACCGGCATCTTTGCCAAGAAACTCGGCCATCATCAATTTGATGTCAGCGCCCTTGGCAATGAAGTGGCCGTGGCCGCGGTGATGGTTGATCAGATAATCATCACTGCGCACCGCACGCGCGGTGCCAACCGCAACGGCTTCCTGTCCGGCGGATAGATGCATGGTCCCATGAACCTTACCGGCGGCATACAACTGGTCCGCCATGTATTCAAAATGTCGGATCGTACACATGGTACGAAACATTTCGAGCAATTGCTCGTGGGATAATCCCAATTTGGTGGCCTGGGCGAGCAAATCGCCCGCTCCGTCTCCTGACAGAATCTCTTCAATTCCGTGTTTTTCACTTTTTTTCAATTTTTCATTGGTCATACAAACCTCAAGAAAAGAATTGGCGAATCCTATGATTGGCCCGCCAAGTCAAGCACCCTTCGAGCTGTCATGGCGTCCGTAACCAGCACGTTGATGTAGCCGCCGCGCAGTGCCCCCAGCACGGGCTCGGCTTTCCCCTCCCCACCGGCAATTCCAATCCGGATAGGAATATTAAGCAAGTCTTTCTTGTGTATGGTCACCGAACGCTCGCAGAAGTCAGCACAGCAGTCTTTCCCGTGGATGTTAAAATGGAGGCCACACACGTCCCCAACGGCCCCCTCTTGCTGAAGTTTTTCCAGCTCCTTGAGCGGCACATACCCCGCCAGATAATAACTGGAGTAGGCTGGTGCGGCGCTTCCAATACCCACCAAGGCTACCTTGGCTTTCTTAGCTAAGTTGAGTGTCTCCTTGATGCTCCCCGCCTTGCGCAACGAAATCGCAGTTTGTGGATCAGGACATAAGAAGGGAGCGTTCAGATAGTAGCCCTCCCCGCCCAGTTTTTCCGCAAGCCGTTGGACCAAGGTATGCCCATCGTATTCGGTATTGCGTGCACCCAAAGCGCCCACCAGCTGAACGATCTTGGTCTTCAGCGGCTCCTTGATTTCAACTTCATTCACCGTACTGCTTATGGACGTTCCCCACGATAAGCCTAGGACAAGACCTGATGCCAAGAAGCGTTTCAGCAGTTGCGCGCCGGCAATCCCCAGATATTTCAGGATGTACTCGTTTGAGGGCTTCCCCACGGACACAGCCTGCACGCTCTTTAGGCCAAATTGTTGAATCAACCTGGTCTCGAGTTCATGGTCAAAATTCAAAACCCGATGAATCCGCACCTCTACAATGCCCTTTTCGCGAGCCTCCGTCAGTAGGCGGGACACCATCGAGCGCGTCATCCCAATCACCCGCGCGATTTTTGCCTGGCCTTGCTCTTCCAGATAATACATCTCAGCCACGTCGGCCAAAAGACTTGCTCGATCATATTGAGGTTCGGGCATAATGGTCTCACTTCCTCATCATGGATACGAAAAGCACAGGGAACAATCGTCTCATTTCTTCATTAAAGCCTCTGCCACTCCAACGGCGCGGCTGGCATCCAAGGAATAGCCGTCGGCCCCAATCTGCAGGGCATATTCTTCTGTGACCGGTGCACCGCCTACAATGATCCTGACCTTGTCCCGAAGTCCCGCGGCTTGGATGGCATCAATCGTCTGTTTCATGGCAGGCATGGTGGTCGTCAACAATGCTGAGAGTGCCAGGATATCTGCTGGCTTCCTTTGCAGAGCGGCGATAAAATCCTCCGCAGGGACATCGATGCCAAGGTCCTCGATCTCGAACCCGGCTCCTTCCAGCATCAAAGCAACCAGGTTTTTACCAATACTATGGAGATCGCCTTTGACCGTGCCAATAATAACACGACCACTCGATTGGACATTACTCTGCAGCAGGTACGGCTTGAGCAGACTCATTCCGGCCTGCATTGCCCTCGCTGAAATCAACATTTCAGGGACATAATATTCCCCTGCTTCAAATCGTTTTCCGACCTCCTGCATTGCCGAGATCATGCCTTCGTTGAGAATCACAGTTGATTCCAGTTTTGCATCCAGGGCGGTGCTAATATTAATCTTGACTTCGTCAGTATCGCCGATGATCACGGCGTCATGAATTTTCTTGATGGTTTCATTCATCATCTGTATACCTTCCTTGATTCACAAGCGGCACCTTCTACGATAAAGTCCGTTGAACCACCGCAGGAATAACCTCCAGAAATCGATCCAGTTCACTCTCGGTTGTTGGATAACCCAGTGAGATACGTAACGTTCCCTCAATCTGTTCACGCGGCAGCCCCATGGCCGTCAAGACGTGCGAGGGTTCAATGGATTTGGAAGTGCAAGCCGAGCCCATGGAAACGGCAATCCCTTCAGCATTCAGGCGGATCAGCATCATCTCACCATCGGAACCTAAGAAACTCGCCGAGACCACATGCGGGGCGACTTTTTCAGATGGACCGTTGATCACCACCTGAGGGATGCGCGCCCTCAACCCCATGATCAGGTGATCACGCAACTGTGCCTGCCGTTTTCTTTCTTCAGCCTTGTGATTCTGCGCAAATCGAAAGGCTGCACCCAACCCAACAATTCCAGGAATATTCTCGGTACCCGGCCGCAACCCTTTTTCCTGAGAGCCGCCGTAGGCCACCGGCATGATCCGGACACCCTTTCCAATATATAATGCACCGATGCCTTTGGGGCCATATACTTTGTGACCTGACAGTGAGAGCAGATGCACATTCAAATTGTGAACGTTCACATCCAGGTTACTAATAGCCTGGACCGCATCCGTATGCATAAGAATACCGTGCTCTGCGGCTATCGCCCCGATCTCTTCTACAGGCTGGATTGCACCCGTCTCGTTATTGACCAGCATGACTGAAATTAGGACGGTCTCACTACGGATGGCCTGCCGGACAGATTGCGGATCCACGTGCCCGTCTGAATCCACTGGAAGAATAGTGACATCATATCCTTCACGCACCAATTGGGCCGCGGCGTGAAGGATGGCGTGATGTTCGATTGCCGAGATGATCAAATGTGCATCGCCGGGTCTATATTGACGCAAGACCCCAAACAATGCCAAGTTGTCCGCTTCGGTGGCTCCACTTGTGAAATAAATTTCTTCAGGTCGAGAGCCAATTCCCGCGGCTACCTCAGCACGCGCCTGGGTGATGAGTATGCCAGCGCGGCGGCCAGCCCAATGCATGCTGGATGGATTCCCAAAATCCTCATCCAGCGTGGAGAGCATCGCCGCCCTGACATCAGGATGGACAGGTGTGGTTGCGCAGTAATCGAGATAGACTTCAGAATTCACTCGACACCTCTAGGTTCAACTTACATCGCTTATTCATCGTGTGGACTGAGTGCTGACCAGCGAGAAGCTGGCCTGCACATGTTTTAAGACCTGATCAATGATTTGGGGATGATCGAGATCCCTCAATAATGGCTTAATGTTAATCACAGGGCAACCAGCTTCCGCTTCGGTGAAAGCAGGCAGCAGTTCAAGAACCAAATTAGCCGCGTAAGGCGGTGTAGGATGATCCCATAAACTCTGATGTGTTACTTCGCAGATATAGCCAGCATTCCGTAGCAGTTCCTGCAAATGCTCAGCGACTACGATCATTCGTACACCGCAATGACCACCGATTACGCAAATCCTGTACGTTTTCATAGCACGTTCCTCACGAATAAAATTTTGGCAATTAGGAGGGATGGCTCCCGCACAAGAGGCCGGAAGCCATCCCGTTTGTTAAGTTGTGGAAGCTTAATGCGCTAGTCCGCCGGCGAAGCCGAAGAGGCGGAAGATGCCCTGGAGAATGCCGCCCAGGATATCACCACCTACGTCCCAGCTGCCCAGATGCAGTCCTTGCGAAATCTGGGTCGTATACTGGCCCATGAGCGAGTAGGCCAGCGTGTGCTCACCGATGGTCATAGTCGAGAGGTACATGAAGGGGATCATGTAGACGAGCAGAACGATCACGGTCTTGATCACGTTGCCCTTGGTGTAAGGAACAATGGCGCCGGCCCAGAACGGGACGACCGCCAAGCTGGCGATGGGCAACATCTGTACGCCGGGCAGGAGGGCGGCTAAGAGCACCGCTAGCGGGAAGGCGATGACCGAGGAAGCCATGACCGCCGGGTGGCCCAGCAACACAGCGCAGTCCACAGCCACGTAGATCTCGCGGTCCTTGAAGCGCTCGCGCATGAACTGGATGATAGACATCGCGATCGGGATGATGCCCTCGGCAATGATCGAGACCATGCGAGGCAGAAGCAGCATCATCGCGCCGACATTCATGGCCAAGATCAAGGTCGGCCCGAACCCAAAGTCAGTTCCCTTGCCTAGGTAGGCGAACAGGCCGATGATGAATCCCAAGATGAAGCCCATGACGGCCGGCTCACCCGCAATGCCGAAGGCTTTCTTGATGGATTCAGGGGAAGCATCCCAGTCTTTAAGGCCGGGGATGCGGTCCAACACCCAAACCACCGGCATAGCGATCAGGCTGGCCTGGACGGTTGTTCCGCAGGGCACGCCGATGCCGGGCATATCGTTGAATTCCTGGTACTTCTTGGCAGTCAAATCGCTTAACACGCTGCCAATCGCCAGATATACGACACCGCCCAGAATGCCCAACGGGATGCTGCCGGTCAGCGCCCAGATGATGCCCGCGAGCGCAGAGCCATGCCAGTAGGACCAAACATCGGTCCAAATGGTCTTGGTCATTTTGAGCCAGACCATAAGTGCATTGACCACAATGATCGCCAAGACTACGCCAGCTACACCTGGCCAGCCCCAAGCGATGCCTGCATCGGCCCAGTTGACATCAATCACGGCCTTGGCGACATCGAAGCGGGTGGCGATGGCTTGCACGGCTGGTTCGAGGGCTGAGACGATCAGGTTGACTACCAGGAACAGGCCGATCAAACCGATGGCAGTCGTGATGGCGCCGCGGACGGACTTGCTGAATCCAACCCCGAAGGCGAGGCCAAGGATGGTAAGGACAAAGAACACGAGCAGGCCCTCGCCGAGTCCCAAGAACCAGGTTACGACGTTTAATATGATTTGCATCGAATTTTCTCCTCTAGAAGGGTATTATGAAATTTCACAAAGGTTCGATCTGTTATTTCTTTTTCAATATGTCCAGAATCTTTTGTAACACGACCTCCTTTTCTTCCTTAGTGCCTATCAGGAACGGCATGCCTTGGAAGACGGGCACCTCAAATTTACGAAAGATCTTCATCATCGAAACCACGAGGACCAAGTCCGGGCGGGCGAGATAACCTTCGATATCAGCCATCAAGATGCGCTTGACCACGACATCCGTGAATCCCTCCTGTTCGACGCGTTGTTTGATGATATCTTCGGCGACCGTGGAGGTGTTGATGCCTGCGCCACACGCTACAACTATTAGTCTGCTCATTTCGGGAAACAACTTCCTTTCTGATCATGCTCAGGATGTGGGCTCGCTGAAAGCGAGGGACTGGAATTATCTCTTCTTAGGAATCCCTCCTCTCCGAGGCCCGACTGTTCGGAACAGATTGCTGGTTCAAGTGAAGTTCACCCCTTAGCCAAGTTACCGCTTTTTCTGCAGTCGATTGATCCCGCAATGCAGCCAACTTATCGGGTTGTCCAAATAATAAAGCCAAGTTACGCAGGGTCTGTATTTGTTCTTCAGGATTCCGATTGGCCAACATTAAGACCAGGAACACCTGCAGGTCCTCTTCCGGATCTGCCATGTTTTTAAATACGACTGGTTTGGACAAGATCGCCAGGGCAAGTGAAGACTCCTTCACGCCATCGGCATCCGCATGGGGAAACGCGATGCAAAACGGATTGGTCGGCAAACCGGTCGGGTGTTCTACTTCGCGTGCATAGGTCTGCTGGCCGTATTCGGCAACAACCAATCCCTGACCGTGAAGTTTTCCAGCCAATACCTCAATCACTGTGCGTGCATCCACTGCATCTAGATCCAGTGCCACCAGTTTTTCATTAAAGGTCAACATAGCTTTCTTTGTTCCTACGTCTCTTTTTTCCCACGCTGGCCGTAGCGGTTGTGGTAATAATCAAATGAGTTTCTGGCTTGTTCATTGCTAAGTATCAATGGGCTGCCAATCACCTTTGCAACAAAAAAGGTACGCGCCGCCTCCTCGAGGGTTACTGCACGCTCAAGGGCATGAGCCAGTGTTTTCCCAAGGGTGATGACCCCGTGCTGGCCCAATAGAACGGCATAGCCGGTCCCCATCACCTGAATAGGTGCCTTGGCAAAATCCGGATCCTCCACCGATAGATAGGGGGCGCAGGGTATCTCTTGACCAAACCAGTCCGCCATGGTTTCAGTGATGACCGGGATGGGTTGATTCGCAACCGAGAAGGCTGTAGCATATGGGGAATGGGTATGGACAACGCCATGCAGATCCGGTCGGGCGCGCAAAAAACCGGTCCACAGGTTCATGGCAACCGAGGGCCGGTATTTTCCTTCAATCACATTCATATCCAAGTCCGTGACAATCATGTCATCGGGAACTAGGTTTTCGTAGGGCATTCCGCTGGGTGTTACCACCACGTATCCCGTTCCCGGGTCCCTGGCGCACACCGTGCCTCCCGCCATCCAGACCAGCCCATATTTTGGCAAAAGGTTGGCGGTGTCTAGTACGTTACGGCGTAAATCTTCAAGTATCATTTTGTTTGGTCCGTTAGAGGGGATAGAAGCCCAGTTCGTGGCCAGCCTGAAAGAAAGCCAGCATATTTTCAAGCGGGATATCATTGGTGAAATTATGCGCCGGAGCCAGGATGTAGCCTCCGTCTTTCCCCATCTGCTCGATACGCAAGCGGACCTCGCGGCGTACTTCCTCAATCGTGCCCCGTGTGAGGACCCGTTTGATATCCACACCGCCCTGGAAGGTCATCTCCTGGCCAAAATCGCGCTTCAACCCAGCCGGGTCCATGCCTGGTAGATGGCCCTCGATTGGGTTCAGAATCTCGAAGCCGGTTTCGATCAAATCCGGCATGAACTTGCGAATGGCACCGTCACAGTGCAACAAGACCTTGGCCTGTGGGGCTTTCTTCCTGATCATCTCGATACTCTTCTGATAACGCGGCTTGAGGAATTTCCGATAAACCTCCGGGTTAAACATGGGCCCCACGTTGGTGCCATAATCATCGGCAAATTCAATGATTTGGAGATAGGGGCCGACCACATTGAGAAAGGCATCATAGAAACCGTCAAGCACCTCGGCCAGCTTGCCGATCAGGTGATCGAAGTACTTCTGATCGGTGGCAGTAATCAATAGAGCATTTTCCATACCTACTAGAAGGCGAGTCATCTCCCACAGGTTGCCATACACTGGGCGGTGCCCGACAATGGCGAAATCGGTATGGTTATATAAGCCCTCGACTTCTTCTTTCAAGCCGACCAATCGATCGGGATTGTAAGGGTCGGGCCAGGGAAATTTTTCAATTGCTTCAATTGTGAGGTCCTGGGCTAAAGGTGCCCCCGCCAAGTCATAATAACCGGAGACAAGACGATGTCTTAATCCCCATTCATCAATGAATTCCTTAAAACCCTCTCCGACCGGATTAGAGATATAACTTGTGGGAGGTCGGATATGAACGAAACGAAAATCCGTCCCGAGACAATCGAGCAACGGATTGTAATCAGGAGTGGAATAAAAACCGACCAAGGTCCGGCGCGGCACCTCCTGAAAGTTAAAATGATCGCGCAATACTCGATAGCGTTCCTCCGAGAGATGATTGGCTGAACCGCCCAGCGTAAGGGGCACCCGATCAGGCTCTTTGTGTGCCAACGTGGCTTCGACCCTCTGGCGGGGCGTCATCGTATCTGGCATGTCCGCATCCTCTTTCGTATTTTCACTTTAGTGAATTTTATGTCACCAATATGCATTGTATATTGATAATTCACATTTGTCAATATTGATTCACAAAAGCAAATCTGCGCGCCCCCCTCAGTTACCTCTCCCATCAGCTTCTCGGATCATTGAACAGCCAACTCAGGATCTATAACCAGTTTGATGACCTCGCCCTTGATCGTTTTCTGCAGCGCCGTTTCAATATCCTCCAAAGGCATTACACCCGAAAGCAATGCCTGGACATCGATCGCCCCAGAGACGATCAGATCAAAAGCTCGCCGTGCATCCACATGGGTGCCTCCATGAATACCCAACAAAGATATCTCGCCATAGTGAATGCGAGCGGCATCCAATTCAATCCGGGCACCGCCTGACAAACCGCCAAACCACAACACTCGGCCGCCCTTGCGAACCGAATCAAAAGCTGTCTCCCAGGCAAGTTTCGTGCCCGCACATTCAATCACGACATCCGCACCATACCCGCCAGTCAGATCCCGCACAGCCTGTACCGTATCCTGGTCATTCGCATTGATTGTCTGGGTTGCGCCCAAGCTACTGGCAATCTCCAAACGCGATGGACTATGTCCGATAGCAATCAGTTGTGAAGCGCCGGCACCGCGCGCCAGCTGGAGATGCAACAGGCTGATGGGTCCGCCCGCGCCGATCAGGGCTACACTCTCCCCGGGTTGGATGGCGATCCGTGCCTGCCCATGCACGACCGTAACCAAAGGCTCTAGCACGGCCGCTTGGGCGTATGAAATATTCGAGGGGATCTTGAAGGTATTCAGCCGAACAATGGATTTTGGAATGATCATGAATTCAGAAAAGGCCCCAAAGTTGTAGACCAAGTTCTCGCACAAGTTGCCCTGACCTTTGCGGCAGTAAAAACATTCACCGCATTCAGCAAAAACATTGGCGGTCACCGGATCCCCGGGCTTGAACTCTTGAACGCCCTGTCCCACCTCAACCACATCCCCACCAAACTCGTGACCAAAAGCGAAAGGCGGAGGAAATTTAGGGTGGCCGCGCCGGTAGGTCTTAACATCCGTTCCACAAGTCAAAGCCGCCCGCACCTTGACCAGCAATTCGCCCGCCTGAGGTACGGGAATAGGCACTTGGCGCAACTCCAAGTGCTCCGGCTCAAGATAGAAAACGGACCGCATCGTGTTTGACATCCAGCCTCCTTGCTGCCGCCAACACTACCCTCGGTTGACAGGCAAGAACGAAATGGGTAGAATATTCATATATTTGAAATTATAATCACAAATGTGAATAGGAGCAAGTAATGCCGAAAATTCAACTAGCTTTGGATACCCTGCAATGGGATCACGCTCTAGAACTTGCCCGTCTGGCTGGGCCGTATGTGGACATCCTGGAGGCGGGGACGCCCTTAATCAAGTCTGTAGGGATCAAAATTGTTGCCGCCCTAAAGGAGGCCCACCCGGAGAAGCTCATTCTAGCGGACCTGAAATCCAGTGACGTGGGGGCCTATGAGGCCAATATGGCTTTCCAAGCTGGGGCAGATATTGTCACCACCCAAGGGATCACGACTCTGGCTACCATTGCCGAAGTGCAGCGCGAAGCCGATAAGTGGCACCGCCGCGCGGAAGTGGACATGACCGGGGTCGCGGATCCTGTTGCCAGGTCCCGTGAGGTCCAAACCGTGGGGGTAACTCTCGTGCTCTATCATAGGAGCATTGACGAAGAGGTAACGAAACAAGCGCTCTGGGATAAGAGAGCCTGTGGCATCGTTCAATCCATGTGCGAGCTCGGTCTGGATGTGGCCATCGCGGGCGGAGTGCAGATCGACGTTCTGCAAATGCTGAGGCGTGTGCCGATCTACAGCATCATCATCGGCCGCGGGATCACAGCCCAGCCCGACCCGGCTGGAACCGCCAAGATGATCCATCAGCGCGTCCAGGAACTCTGGCCGGCCTGATTCATGGTGCAAGTCAGCGCATCGCTGCTGGCGGCCGATTTCGCCTGCATGGGGAGGGATGTCACGCGAGCTGAACATGCCGGCGTTAACTCGTTTCATTTTGATATGATGGACGGGCATTATGTTCCGAACATCGCCCTCGCGCCAGAACATCTTTCGGCTCTAAGACGCTACACCACCCTGCCCTTTCACGTTCATTTGGAACTGGCCAATCCAAATGAAGTTCTTGAACATTTCCGACCCCTGGGGGCAAACTTGATCATTGTGTGCAGAGATACCTTAGATGATGCAGAGGAAACATTGTTGCGGATTCGCGCCTGCGGCGCAAAAACCGGCCTGAGCCTTAACCCCAATGAGTCCATTGAAGAAATATTTCGGCTTTTTTCTAAATTGGACCTGCTGATGGTCATGGGTGTTCACCCAGGTTTCGGGGGACAGACCATGCACCCTAATACCATCAAGCGCATCGCCCAAGTCCGGCAGATGAGCCGATCCATAAGCTCGCCTCCCATAATCGCCGTGGACGGAGGCATTAATTTGGAAAATGCTCCGGCGTTGGTGAAAGCGGGCGCCGATTTACTGATCATTGGTACAGCACTCTTTCGTGCGCCCAAGATGGAGAGCTTTATCGCAAAACTCAGGGAAGCGGTTGAAGCGTGACGTTTCCGCTGACCGTTCGAACTTGGAGCCTTCCTTGTCCGCCCTGAAGAGTGCCAGTACACCTCTCGCCCTCATACAAAATCCCGGCCATCGAACAAACTATAACCCCGCTAGCCGAGCTGACCTGAACCAATGCATCCGAATCCTGGCCCAGTTGAATATCAATGGATGCGTGATCTGTCTCAAGCTTCAAGTTATCCCCGGCCTCGACCGTGCCCAAAAATCTGATCGTCCCTATAATCGTGGAAGCACTTACCGTTCCATGGGAATTAAGTATAGATAGCAGACCGTAATTTCCAAGCAAATTGAGCTCTCCATTGCTATTCTCGACCGTGCTGTCTCCGCGATTCGAAAATAGCGATAGCTGCCCACTCACATGCTGGGCCAGTAGATCCCCTGCCACAGAGTTGATCATTGCTGACCCGCTGTAATCATGGATTGTGACATTCGAATCAAATGTATTAACTTTGATTGATATTCCAGCGGGCACATCAATGCTGATCTGAATCGGGGGGACTGTCCCTTGAAAGAAAGAATTGCCGGTAGTCTTCGAGACTATGTGAAGTCCATCGGACTCAAGTGTGGTTTTAAAGTCGACAACCTGCGAATTGGAAATAGTTCCTGAGATTGCTGCATATTGATTCGCGGCCTGCGTAACGTTCAACACACCACTGTTGACGTCAACCGTTATAGACTGGCCCTTGCTTAATGAAAAATCCTCCGGCTTAAGAACGGTTGGAGGCAAGGGTCGTGAGCTACATGAGACAAATAAAACACTCAACAACACGGCAGCAATATTATTGAATAGACGATACATAGATCCTCAATTAGAAATGGTCGTGCTGGGCCTGGCGATACCGCGCAGTATGACGCAGGCTCAATCAACTATTTTGCATTAAATGGCAGGATGGTTTGGAAGGCGGATCCAGGGCATGAGTGCCTTTTGGTTTTTGTCGAGGCAGCTTCCAATCATCATAAAGACTGCGAACCGGTCAAAGCTTTCTCAATCATGGGGCGAAGCAGGCCGCGTTGACCAACGTCGATCCTAAAATGCGATTGCTTTATAACATCGGGCAGTGCATTCGTTGGCGCAAACGAAACCCTGGCCATTTGCATCACCGGAAGATCATTCTCGCCATCCCCAGCCACATATAAGGGTAGATTCTCCCAGCCCAGGGCACGTAGCAATTTGAGTAATCCGCTGCCCTTATTGATTCCTTGTGGCGTAATCTCAAAAATCGTTGGTGTACTTAATGCTGTATCGACGGACATCCATTTTACAAGCTGAGCTAAAGCGGATAAGTCACGAGCAACATTAGAGATGCACATCACCTTGCTGAATGAGCAATTCATACTTCGATCTGTAAAGGGAACAACCTCAAATTCGTATTTCTCAACTGAGGCAAGGCCAAACTGGCTCGGCCATAAGAGGTGAATTTCCTTCGCACCAAGAAAGAGAAAAGTTATCTCCGGCCGATCTTTTGCCAGATCAATCAACCTTTTTTGCACTTCCATATCAAAGGGTCTATAAGATACCTGGATTTCATCAGGTAGATAGAGCAGGGAGCCGTTTTGCAATACCAAAGGAAAAGGAATATTCTTTTCTTTGAATAATCCAACCTTTTGGAATGTGCGCCGGACCGACTCCAAGGGGCGGCCGGTTGCTGGAATGAATAAGACCGCTGAATGCGGATGGTTTAGTAATACAACATCATTAGGATGTATTTTCCCTTGGTCATTGACCAAGGTACCGTCCAAGTCAAAGCACAAAACTGAGAATGGAATATTTTTTATCAAGGAAAAGAATGATCCAAATACGAAATGGACAACAAAAGTGGTTTGCGGGCAGGAGCGGACATGCCTGCAGATTGAGCATCTTCCTCCGTGAATTTGGCAGTGTTATTTATCCCGCACAATGTTCGCTATATTCCAATAGGTTAAGATTAGGTGGTAATTATATCCAGTCAAAATTATAATCGCATTTGGTTGATGGCTATTAACTGACTACTCCCCATGCCTAACAAAGTGACTGCTTAGGCGGGGGGTTCTGGTTGAGCAGCCAGCTTTCGAGTCGCAGCCGAACGAGCACCATGACAGGCCTCACTGACCCTCTTGCCAGAATGTACGGACGACCGACTCTGACCTTGGTCGACTTGCGCCGGAACAAGGTTGGGTTTGGGTTGCCCCTGGCCCATCGCCGGTTGCACTTCACTCGATGCCGCCCGCAGGAACGAGTCCGCACCCGGCCAAGCCGCTTGGGCCTGACCCGCATTGAGTTTGTTGTTCACCACAAAGCGGGCCAGCCACGCCGAGAATATATCCCGCTGGATTGGCCCCACGCCACACTCGCACACATGCCAGCGTTGCGACAGCGGCTTTTTCGCGATCGCGCCGCACAGGCACACTTGACTGAGGCGCGTGGTCCGGGTCGAAAACTCGTCTACTTCCGCGCCAGCGTTTCCAGCTTTGCGACGGAGGAACGCAACCAAGGTTCCCGGCCCCCGAAAACCTACCGACTTGCCGAACCTCTTTTGAAAGGCCCGGTAGGAGAGACCTTCCATTTTGATGACGTTACCCAGCGCAAGGATCCGGTTGACCTGGCGGCCATGCAGACTCTTCCGATAGGCGGCCTGCTTCCGGTACAGTTCGGCCAACTGCGCGCGGCTGGAGATGTAGCCTTTCGAGAAGTGCCATTCCTTCTTACCCTCCTGGATCGTGCCGTCCCCCTTGTAGTTTTGCGGGTCGCCCGCCCGCCGTTGGCGGTCAAGTTTGCGTTGCAGCTTGCGAATGACCGGCTGAATGGGAGCCAGCTCCTCGCAGAAATGT